>SMTZ1_10000352_pt1 | contig 41462 bp, 37 predicted proteins | sample DeeMarSWOR136_30_FD_25667 | JGI IMG/M metagenome (IMG submission 25667) | reverse complement strand
ATAAAGGGGTGAAATTTCCGTTCAAACGGAGCCTCTTGCCACACTTTGGACACTTGAGAGCTGAAAGATGAGCCTCGTTCAAAATTCACTCACTCCTGTGATACAACCTCAAGGCTGGTTAAAATATGAATCGAAAAGAATTTTTCAATATAGTAGGATATGTTGACCTAAGACATCCTGTTTTGAATTATCGCCTCTACACTTGAGATTACGGTCTTCACAACCTGCCATTGAATCAATACCACAAGACGACTTCGAATGTGTAATGCCCATGGTTGTGAGGATTCATCCCCTGGCAGGAATACCCCTATGCTTTCCCGTCCATCAACATTCATGATTAACATCCGGGTTGGTTCCCACTCTTCTGTTGACAATGCTGGTGCTTGAAATATCTCTTTGAAACTCTCAATCAAAAGGTCTTTGCTGGGCATTGCTATGGTTACTTGCAGATAGTGGTCAAGACCAGGAACTTCTTTTGATCCTAGTGATGTCGTGAATAACTCAATCTTGACACCTCGACTTTTTGCTGCACTAAAAGCTCCTCTAAGATGGCTTAACAGAATAGGAGAGGCTGATGCTATGAACACATACTCTTGAGCGTTTTCTATAGCGGTTCGTAAACCCATGATGACCTGCTCCATGCCCTGCACTGCCCAAGCAAACTCCTTAGCCTCCGTGCCCCTAAGAGATTGAAGTCCCCTCAACATCTTTCTTGCACTCGTTGCTGAGCTCTTGACTTTCTCTTCAAGATGGTCCAAGGCTGCATCAACCGGTGCTGGATCAAAGAGTGTTGGATCACTTCCTGAAACCTTCTTGATGATTCCACGCTTCTCTAGAAGACCAAGAGTTTCATACACCTTGCTTCTAGGAATCCCTGAGTCCTCAGCAATGACTCTAGCTGAAGATCTTCCAAGCCTAACGAGAGAATGATACGCTTTTGCCTCGTTCTTTGTGAGCCCCAGACTTGTGAGGTCTCCAACAATTGTGTTCTGAGTCATTCTAATCCCAATTCTACAAGTATGCACTTTAGAATTTTAAACCTCTTGTCACTTTAGGAGTGACAGATTGAGCTCTAGTCAGCATCGATGTCTTCGCCTTCAAGAATCCGTTCGATTTCATAGAGTCTGTTAATGATCGCTACACCTTTGTCAGTCAAGGACAGAAATGGGGCATCGTTTTCGCCTCGGAACTGATAGACAATTTCCTCCTTGAGAAGTCTCTCTTTAATCTCAGAGAACTCTTCATCCGAGGAGGTCCTTGTCCTCAGGTCTCTCTCAAATCGATCTCCCCACATCAGCTCAAACAAGACCTCTCTGACCTCTGAACGAGTCAAGAACTCCAATGACATGATTAAACACTTCAGTCATCATGTCATAAAGAAGTATGCATTGTTACTCCTCTCGTGACACCAAACCTATGTTCTACGTCTGGTATTATTACATAGGTGATTCAACTGGCCTCAATAGTTGAAGTGTCAAATCTAACGCATATCTACAAGGGCGGCCACAGGGCCTTGGAGGAACTCTCCTTCTCAGTTGAACAGGGAGAGATTATTGGCCTCCTAGGTCCTAATGGGGCAGGTAAATCGACCACTGTCAAACTGATCACTGGAATACTGAAACCAACCTCTGGCAGTGTGAAGGTTTCTGGGCACGAGGTGGTAGAGAATCTTGACATAATTCGCAAACTCATTGGATTCATGCCACAAGAAACTGCTCTCTATCAAGACCTGACTGCGTATGAATCGCTGGAGTATCATGCAGAACTATATGGAGTCCCAAAGGAAGAGGTGAATGACCGTATTACTAGAATGCTTGAGCTTGCTGGGCTGACACATCGGAAGGATGACCTTGTGAAGACATACTCCGGGGGAATGAAACGGCGGCTGGCACTTGTTCGTTCCATACTTCATGACTCAGAACTTCTGATACTGGATGAGATGTCATTGGGTGTGGATGTTCAAAGCAGAAATTTGATCTGGAATCAAGTACGCAAGATGAAGGATGAGGGTCGTACTGTTCTTTTCTGTACGAACTATATGGATGAGGCTGAAGCATTAGCAGATCGCGTGATTGTGATTGATAACGGGCGACTTGTTGCAACTGGAACTCCTAGTGAACTAAAGCGTAAGCATGTTGGGGACTATCTAATTGAAGTCTTGATTGAGGGAATGGACTCCAAACTTGGCTCTGAATGGCTATCTGAAAAAGTCAAGCTCGATGTGGAGAAGGTGTCCGATCCATTGAATGGGGGACCTCGCACAGCCTGGATTCGAAGTCAAGCAGGACACTCTGACTTACCTCTTGTAATTAGTCGACTATCTGAAAGTGGACTAGTCGTGAAGCAAACATCAATGAGAGAACCATCTCTTGGTGATGTGTTTCTAGCAATCACTGGCTCAATTTTGAGGGATTAGTATGCTACGTGAGATCACAGCAATCGTGAAGAAGGACTTGAAGCAAGCCAAGCGTGACCCTCGATTTCTTGCTCCCAGTCTTATCATCCCATTTGTCTTTCTACTTGTCTATTCAATAATGTGGACCTCTGTAGGTGGTGGTGAGTCTTTTGCCTGTGGTCTAGTTGTTCAAGATTTGTCTCCCGAGGCAGATGACATGGCGGGAATAATCGAAAACATGGTTTCAACTACCAATCATACTTGGTTTAGTATTGAGAGATACGACTTGGAAACCGCCTCTGAACTCTATCAGTCAACTCAGCTGATTGGCTACATATTGATTCCTGAAGGATTTGGAGCAAACATAAGCTCAGGGCAGAAGGGAATAGTGATACTCTTCATCAATAATGCCAATGATGATGTTGTCAAAAACTACGTCCATCGAATTGAAGCTGCAGTACTTCTGTATAATCAGGAAGCGATTGCTCCCGAGTTTGACCAGTCTAATGCTCTTATTGCGTTGGATGAAACTTTGTTCTTACCTTCAACTCCATCCAATCTTGCATATATGGGTGCGGTGGGACTGCTCCTATCACTCATGACATGTGCTTTGGCAAGCCAAGCTCTAGTGACAGCCACCGAGTTTGAAACTGGAGCCATTCATGACATGCTAAACTCTCCCACGTCAAGGCTTGCCATAGTGATCGGGCGAACCATAGCAGCTATCCCTCGTTCGTTCTTGGTACTCCTGATAACAACACCAGTCATCACTCTGAGCTTGAACGTATTCCCAGTAGGAAATCTACTCACGCTTTTCGGGATTCTCATTCTGACAACTCTTGCTCTTGTTCCTCTTGGTGAATTGATAGGTATGCAGGCAAGAAAAAGGGAGCAATCATTGCTTGCGGCAGTCCTACTAACGGTAGTTGGTTTTCTTGGTGGTGGAGGACTTGCTCCGATTGGACTTACACCATTTTCCTTGAGAGTCATTCTACTAGTTCTACCCACCACTCATTCTATTGGTCTATGGGCTCGCGTCTTCTTTTCTGATACACTCCTTGGCCTTTTACCCAGTGCGCTATACCTCCTTGGAACCTGGTTAGTACTAACAGCTGTTGTAACTCATCTAATGAAAAGGGAGGTTGAGCGTTCTTGAATCAGTTTCTCAGAGTCATGAGAGCAAGCCTTCTGAAAGAACTGAGAGTCTGGAAAAGGAATCCTCGTAAGCTATCACTTGTGATTCTTCTTCCCATCCTGTTCTTTGCCGCTTTCACTCTATTGATGGGTGGGGTCTACTATGGATCAGGAGTTGAGGTGGCACTGGTTGTTGAAGAACAGACTCCAGGCATTTTTACAAACGGATTTATTGAGATACTTGAGGAATACGACCCTATCCCCCCTAGACTCGTTCCCCTCGAGATGGATGCAGATCGTGCATCACAGCTATTTGATAATGGTGATCTTCTTCTTGTAATCACAATACCCATTGGTTTCGAATATGCACTATCGCATAATGAATCCACTTCCATCCACATTCGGGTAGCTAATGTTCATGAGGACTTGACAAAGAACCTCCGGATGCCTGTGATTCGAAAGCTCGATTTATTCTACCAGAGATATCTCGACCAAGATACGCAGGTTACATTTGAGGTAGAGAATCTCCGTTCCTTCACTCCACCACGCTTGGCTTATATGGCATGGACAATCACTATTTACGCCATTATGGTTGGTGCTATTTTTGGTGCTGGATCTGCATTAACTCAAGAGTTTGAGCAGGAAACCTGGGATGAACTCAATTTATCAAATCAGTCCACTCACTCAATCTTTCTTGGAAAGATGTTGAGTGGTGTAGTGATAAGCTATATTGCACCTCCAATAGTTCTTGGTCTAAGTTACTTGATGTTTGGAGTCTGGCCCAATGGTGATATTGTCACATTCCTCGCTCTGACCTTTCTGCTGTCAGCATTCTGTTCAGGAGTTGGACTCTTGCTTGGTGCTATCGTACGTAACTCTGTATTCATGGTTCCCCTAGCAGCTCTTTGTGGTCTTTTCTACTGGATAGTTGGCGGTGGCATTGCACCTCTAGAGCTAGTTGGAGTTGCATTTGGCACAATAAACGAGTATTTGCCAATAGCTAATGTATACCGTAGCTTGATCAGAATGTTCGTTGAAGGCAGCTACGGAACTCTAAGTATAGATTTGAGTGTAATTGGTATTTTTGCCATCGTGTTTGTAATTATATCACCAATCCTAGCTGACAGACTCTCGAGAGTGGATATTGGTCAAAAGTTAGAGGAAGCCAAACGTCGCAGGAGAAGGTGATACTTTGGACTAGTAATCTACCCCCGTGCCGCTGAGCAAATTGCATATAGATGGTCTGAGAATGTCCAGTTGCCTTTAGGGCCTCTCATCATCCTCCATGAGAAGCTTTTCTGAGCAAACTTATGTTTCTGGAAAATCTGAAGTGCTCTTCTATTATTCTTTAGAACGCCAATCTGTAGAGGCATACCATCAACTTCCAAGGCAAAATCTCTTAACAAATCCTCAGCTTGTTCATGATTATTCTTCATAACCCATGGGCCAATCCTGATGAAACCTGACCTCTCACTCCCCATGATATACCCTGCTAATTCTCCATTAATATCTAACACCTTGCAAAGCTTCGGGAAATGTCTCAGTCTGGACTCAATGAACCTTTTTCGACTCGCTCCAAAGAACTTTGTATCAAACTGATCTATATCATCCAAATCTCCAGCTGTCATGTATCGAATATCAGCTGACTCTTTTGGCTCAACGTAACCCTCAAGACGCAGAGATTTATGTCTCTTTTCAAAACCAAATCGTTCATACAGAGATATTGCCTTCATAACTCCGTCAAGTAGATGTGATACCACATGTTTCCTCTCTAGATACTCAAGAGCATGCTTCATCAGTTCCGTACCAAGCTTTTTGTTTCTATGTTCTCTCAAGACAATAAGATTGCTAACAAATCCAAAACTGTTGTATGGCGTAGTGCAAATCATTCCAATAGGCTCATCACTAAATTCTGCGATGAAACATCCTTGAGGATCAAAAGCCAGTAGCTCTTCAAAGTCAAGTTTGATACTTCCCCAGCCTTCTGTGGTTGTAAGAGTCAATGCAAATTCGATATCCTGTTGTGACATCTTTCTAATGTACATAGAACGACCATCCACAGAATGTTGCATCACCTGGAAGATATATGGACAAATCTACCAGCGCAAATCCATCTTCCCTCTACAGCAGATTTGTTTCTAAATCTCTTGTGACTGGTTGCTGCTCATCATTGCGGTTACTCCACCAGAATATTACATAGGCGAAAAGAGACATTCCTACAGCATAGAACATAATGGGAGTATAACCAGGAATGATTGTATAAATAAAGGCAGCCATTACTGGACCAACAACACCTGACAGCGACAACATCGACTGAAGAAGTCCTGCAGCTGTCGATCTCTCTTTGTTATTCTCAGTAACATACTTCAATGCACCAACATAGAGTGTTGCCCACGCAAACCCGAGTAAAAGCTGAGAGGGCAATATCTCAATGATGCTATGAGCAAATGTAAACCACGCAAACGTGGCTGCAGATGAGATAAGTCCAATTGCCACAAGTTTCTTGCTGTCGAAACGATCTGTAACAGTGACCATGAAGAAGACCTGCGCAACAGCATTAGTTGCTTGTACAATTGCTATTGAGAGAGTATCTGCTCCTAAGTCATAGAGAAACAAAGGCCAGAGAGTCCAAACAGCGAAAGCACTACTATGGCGAATGAATACTGCTAAGTAAATCGAAGCATTTCGTTTGAATGTTTCAATCGGGAACCAAGGAACCTTCACCATCTCAGTTTTCATTGGAGGGAGTGTTAGTGCTGACCCAAAAGCAATAGCCAGAAAAACCGTTGACATAAGGAATGCATAGTAGATGTTGAATCCTGCAGCATAACCTGCAAAGAGAGTACCCAACCCCCAACCAGCTGCACCCCATGTAGCAAACCTACCCATTTTCATCTTTGATTCAAATGCATACGCTGCAAGAGCTCCAGGATACATTCCAACACAGAATCCATTTGCGACCCTTACAAAGAATAAGACCTCAAAGCTTGAAGAAACCATGAGTAGTCCAAAACTAAATGTGGCAAGAAGAAGACCCAGTCTGATTACTATTCTCCTTCCATAGATATCCCCAGCCCGACCAAAAATGTATGAAGAAATGAAAGAAGCTGTCGCATATCCACCTACAATAATGGTTACAAGTAGCTCTGAAATCCCAATCGTTTCTCTCGCTAGTATAGGGACATAGGTGAATGCTGACAGCATGGCTGCTCCAGCCATGATTTGGATTGTTTCAGTCTTCAAGAACTGGTCACTATGGTGGCCGCATTATCTTCCCCTTTTCAATCGTACTATCTATCCAATATAGGAAAATGGTCTTCTAGGTTGCAAACCTTTTTTTCATCTCACGTTAATGAAAGCTCAAGAAATAGGATGTGAAGAAGTGGTAGATTTTTCACCTAGAGCCAAATTTATTGCCATCACAATAGATGAGCTAGTCCTAATCCCCATTGCTATGTGGATTGTATACATCTTCAGACCTGATTGGTTTCTAATAGCCACTGTCCTTTTGATAATCGGTGCTGTAGTATTTGTCGCAGCAAAATACTACCTTGTCTACCCGTCTCTTTTGGAAGAGGCTAGACCTTTCTATGAATTAAAAGGAATGACGGGAATAGTAATTGAGGAAGTCACACAAATAGCTGGAAAGATTAGAGTTGGAGCTGAAATCTGGGAGGCTCGCTGTGATATTGGTACTATCAACAAGGGGACTGAAGTTGTTGTTTTAGCCCGAGAAAGCATGAAAGTACGCGTTGAACCTTTGTCCAACAGAACTGCTACAAACTAGGTCCAAGCAGTTTCATCAGCAGATGTATTGTCATGTCCACATCTAGGAGATTAACGGTTTCAAAACTGGAGTGCGAATATCTGCACGGCACCGCCAGGACAGTTACAATCTGGCCATGAGAGGCAAATTGTACTCCATCTGTCATGTAGGAATGAAAAACAGCTCGCTGAATTGGTATTTCTTCTGCTTCCGCGGTCTTGATTATTTTCTGGACTAAGTCATGTGAGTAGTGTATAGCAATGTCTTTGATTACGACAACTGGTCCCCCTCCGAGGGCAATACTCGTTTCTCCTTTTGTTCCAGGATGATCATCTGCAAGCCCGATATCTAGTACGATGACTGAATCCACATCAAGGTCTTTTGCTACTGCTGCTGCCCCCTTTGCTCCCAATTCTTCCATCACAGTCGAAACAAATGTGATTGTAGGCCGTTTAGATTTTGGAACCATTGCGATTTGTTTCAAGACCCTCAGGAGCACCACAAGTCCTACCCTGTCATCCATGGACTTTCCAGAAACATGATGGTTCAGTAGTTTCTCAACTGGTGCGGCATAGATGACTGGGTCTCCAATATTGATGCCCAACTCTTTAATATCTTCAACACTCTTTGCTCCGATATCGAGGAAAATCTCTTCGTATGTAGGGATTCTGTTTTTTCCCTCAGGACCTGCCAGATGTGCGGTCATTACACAGAACACACCAGGAATCAATCCTTTCTCGGTCATGATTAGAACCCATTGACCTGGTAATAGACGAAGGTCTGGCATGTGACTTTGAGTGTTCCACTTGACACGTAGGAAACCATTCTCATCAATGCTACTTACAAGAAATCCAACCTCATCTGCATGAGCCACAATAGCATAATGTTTCTGGATTTCTCCTTCCAATGTACCTATGACATTTCCAAGCCGATCCTGAACAAAGCTCCCACAGTGTTCCCTGAAGTGCTCTTTAATGACGTCTTGGACCAATGTTTCTCTTCCAACAGGTCCTGGAATCGCAGATAGTGTCTTTAGGAGACCTAATGTTTCTTCTGACATCGTGACTCACTATTTATTTTCTAAAGAAACTCACACTTAAGGGTCCGCTTTGACGAAACACAACCAACTTTCTAGAACTTCGTGATACTAGAATCCAATCTCTAATGAAATAGTTTGAGAGTCCGTTGCAGAATCGAAACTCGCTGGGAGAATATCTATCTGAATGGTAATCTCCAGCGAATACCCTCTGATTACCTGAGAATATATTGAATAAATCACACTCCTTTGTATGGCATTTACAGATACTCTAATTGGGCTCTCCATAGGTCTAGTCCTAGCCGCAGCTGTTTATCTGATTATGAAGATGCAACTTCGTCATAAGATTGCTATAGTGGAGAAGGAATTTCGCCAAATCTGGGCCGAGCAAGAGTCATCAATTCGGAAGGATGCTGCAGACAGAAGTCGTTATGTCCTGAAGGGCAAAATAGCTGAACATCTGGTGCCAATGTATAGAGATGTCTTTAAGTATGACCCGGCGGATGCTCGATTCATAGGAGCTCCGATTGACTACCTCATTTTCGATGGCTACACTGCGGTCAAAGACGGCAACTCGGGTGAGCCGATAACAGTCATTCTTGCTGATATCAAGACAGGCGATGCCACATTAAGTCGTACCGAACGTAAGATCAAAGAAGCTGTAGAACAGGGTAGAGTGCGTTGGGAAACAATCCAGCTTGACTTCTAGTCTTACTCACAAAAACACTCCTTCATGATGGCCCGCATGACAGCGTCTTTCATAGATTGCTCCTCAGGCAGTCCAGTGATGTGTTGATCACAGACTTTGATGGTGGGCAACATTGTGACATCATCAGTTCTGCAACCACACTCATCTTCGGTTTCGACATCCACCTCTCTGATTGCAGTTCTAGAAACCCCAAAATTAGTCAGAGCTTCGATCAGTATCTCTTCCGCCGCCTCGCAAAACACACAGAACTCAGATGTGTATAATATTATACAACTGCATTTACCACATGGTGTCTTTGTTTCTGCGCTAGACATAGATATTGTCTCGGTCTTCATCGTTCTATCTCTTGTGGTTTCTCCAGATTATTCAGCGGAACTCTGCCAAAGCATTGAAACCTGGGATCATCAGAGCTGGTTTCAGCTCTAACATATTAGATAATATGAATTAATATGTTATAACTGTTGTTATTCTACTCATCAAATGACTCTGACTCGGAAGAAAATGACTCCTCATCAAATTCTTCCTCGGAAACTGATTCTGTTTCAGGTAATGACGTTTCCTCCATTGGTTCTTCCGACGGAGGCGGTGGTGTTGATGGTTGAGGTGCCTGAGAAGGTACTCTCATTGGAGCAACCTTTGGTTTAAAGATCCTTGGATAGATAAACCTCCCAATTAGACCGCCCAAGGGACCAAAAATAAGGGCCATCCCATAGACAATTGGGGCGAGTACAATTAGCAATATGATGATTACCAAAGTTTCAATCCATGGAACTGGTTCATCTGGAAATCTCATACTGTATGAGAGTGATAAAGACATTACAAGCCACATCATAGAGAGAATGTCTGATGCGGAGATGGTGATTTCGGGGAAGAAGATTGTTGGAAATATCGCTAATAGTAGAACACCAAATAGCTCAGTTAAAATCCCCGCTACGAATCCTCCAGAGATATCCCCTGCAAGGATTCCGACAATGAAGACAATGAGAAAGAGCGTCCAAATCCCACCAAGAGTGACTGATATCCATCCAAACCTCATGTCAGTGGTGAACAAGATAATACCAATAATTATCGCGAATAGCATCTTTTTCCATTGCATAAGATCTACCTCCTAACTTACGCAAATCCAGAATCCATCTATACACCGATACTTATGAATTGTTAGCATCGTCAGGCGTCTATAACAAAATCTTCTGCCCAAACTCTTTCCCAAATTCTATCGCTTTTGACTCTTCATCCGCAGCAAGCGGTCCTTTTCGGCTAGTGACCTTGGCTGATAATCTCCCCTCAAGGGAAATGCCTGGAAGTCTCTCGAGTATAGTTGTTTCTAGCTTCGCGACAGCAACATCCTTGTTACCGCCAGTATACGTATCAAATGCTGCACCAATCTTTGCCTTGAGATGAACTATAGCAGCTCTATCAATGAATCGAAGAAGATTCAACGCTGGTCCTTGGTTATGGTTTGGACATCCAAACAGAATTGCATCATAATCGCAGAGATCGTCAGTGTGTATCTCTCCCGTCTTTTTGACTACACATTTCACTCCCTCAGCCTTGTTAATGCCCTCACAGATTGCCTCCGCAATCTTCTTTGTGTTACCATAAACGCTTTCATAGACAATGATTGCTTTTTTCATGAACTGCCGCCGCTTGAACAATCTCGTTCTCCTCCTCTTATGTTCATTGTTTTGGAGTGATTGAATAAAACCGCGAGATGTTACGTGAAACTAAACTGCTATTATAGGGACTGGGGCTACTGTGAAAGTCTGCAATTAGGTCCCGGAGCGCATTATTGTCCGATGAAACACCTGGGAATCTAATCATACTGGAAAACAAAAGAGGTGAGCAAAAATCATACAAGCAAAATCTAGAATTGTACTCCTCTCCCTGATTCTCACATTAGTTATTGCACCTATTCAAGTGATGGCTTCAGAACAGGTAGGTACAACACCGGTCATAGAGAAAGTGGTCACACCATCAGTCACTCGTACTTGGGATGATATTTCACTGCTCTATGCTGATCAGTTTCATGATCCATCGGAGGTGGATGAGGAGATTGAGAACATACACAGCCTAGTGCCTGAACTAGTTGATTTGGAAGTAATTGGTCAAAGCTACCAAGGTCGAAACCTGACGTGTCTTCGAGTCACAAACGAGTTGAACACTGTTCAGAAGGCTAAGACACTTGTTGTTGCTCAACATCACGGTCGAGAACAGATTACTGTTGAAATGGCACTGCGATTCATTCTCTACCTACTCAACAGTTATGGGGTTGATGCCATTATTACAGAGTATATTGACACTCAAGAGATATACATCATCCCCACGCTCAATCCTGATGCCCTGGAGATTGTAGTCAATCAAGGTAATCACTGGCTCAGAAAGAATCTGAGACCCTTCGACAATGATGGTGATGGGCTCTTCTCTGAGGATGATATTGATGATGTAGATGGTGACGGATGGATCTCTAATTTCCTTGTTTACGAAAAAGAGTCTCCAACAGAAGTTCCTGACATTAACGACTACGATTGGGAGTACTGGGAGGGAATTGACAACGATGAGGATGGTTTAGTCAATGAAGATGAGGTTGGTCTTGTTGACCTCAATCGTAATTATGCCTCATTCTGGGGACTTAATGATCCAGATCTATTAAATCCGATAACACAGGTCTATTGTGGAACAGCACCATTCTCAGAACCAGAAACTCAAGCTTTCCGTGACTTTGCATTAAACCACAGGTTTGCGATGGCATACTCTCTTCACTCTGGAATAAACGCGACCTATTTCCCAACTGATGAATATGACAACTGGCCTGAGAATCTACTCTACTATCAGATATGTCTTGATTTTGATGATATTCTCCCAGATGGATTCAACGAGTATCTAGGATATTTACCTGCAAAAACTAAACTAGAGACCGCGTTGAGTGGCTCCTGGGATGAGTGGATGTACTATGAGCGAGGTACAACAGTTCCAATCACATTAGAGTTATACCATAATGGAACGGTGGACTTGGAGGAGGCTCATGTGATCATAGAGAATAACAACACACACATCATCCGCGAGTGGAAAGGTATCTATGGTTACTTCAACCCAGTCGAGGACTATATTGATTCACTCTGGGAGGACATGCTTCCTTCATTCATTTATCTGCTTGAGATGACTCCTAGGCTTGATGTGTCAATTACAGGTATATATGGAGGGACAACTACAGGAGAAAGCATCTCCCTCTCTACAAGGACCGATTGCCTAAGCCCTCGTCTCGGCAGTAAAGAGGGTGTATTTATTCTAGACGAAGCTGGAGTAACTCTAGACTCCATCATCGCGGTTGGTGGTGGACAATCACTCACGGATCAGGCCACGATTGTACTCTCTGAGGACTTGACCAGCTCTGGTGTGAGCATTCTCTTTGGAAACAACTATACTGGTTTCACAGAGTTTGTGTTATCTTTGGCTGCTCCTTCAACACTCGACCCGCTCCTCATTGCTGTTGTTGCTGGAGTCGCTATTGTGGCTCTAGTAGTTGTTGTCTACTTTGCTAAGACCAGATGACTGAAGAAACACATACAGGAGGGGCTTAGTAGCTCCTCCTTTTACGCTCTATCTACTATCTTCAAGAATCATCTCCAGGCCCATTCCAGCTATCAGAAGACCAAGAAATACAAACAGACACACATAGAGTGTCATCCCCATTGCTGCTCCCTCATACGGAAATGAGAGTCTTCCATCATGCAACAGCTGAGCATAGGACAAGAGTGGAAACACAATAAAGGTCCCTCCGACAGCGAGTACTAAAGGTCCACGGAAACCCACCTGTTTCTTTTGATTCATGCTACGACTCATCCAACCCAATTTGTGAACTATGTCAAGATTAGCATGAATAGAGATAAAGCTAAGGACCAGATGGCTCAGATTGCTGATGTGTCTATAGACACCTCAAGATTCGCCATATGTCTGAAAAAGATTCTCGTACTGCGGCTGGTCACTCTCCGCACAACACGCTCATTTGTCAAGCTCTCACTTACTATTCTGAATAATAAATCGTCAAAACGAGACATAAGCGCCATCTCAATTTCGCCTGTCCGAGGATCCACAGTTGGAGTGTCCCAAATAATCTCATAGTATGCTATTGAGTCACCAACTGTCCGGTTCCTTAGACTCTGAACTATTACATTGAGCGGTTCTAGGATTGTCTTAATGTAGGCTTTCTTGTCACGCAGGGGACCTTTCAGACTCACTCGAACAACTCCAGAAGTCGCGCATTAAATCAATACTTCCCGCTAAATAACTTCACCTGAATAGGTTTGTTGATTTAATCCAGACTGGAGTGTTTCAAAGATATCAATCTCTATCCTACAGTAGGAAGTTCCTGCTAATTGCTAAAGATAATATATCTGTTACTTACAGCTCGGTGCTTCCGAGGTACAAGATTATCCCTGTTTGAGTGAATGATATCATAGGAAAATGCGTCAGGACATTGCCACGCCAACACTACCCAATACTGAAGGCTTGTGTTTTTTCTTTCAAAGACCCTAACATTCATAGATGAAATCAAAGGCGAACACACGGGTCTGTTTTTCGTAACAATGCCCTCATACAAAAACTCCCCCTCCTACCACGACTGTCCGTGTGTTTGCCACCATCACTCTAATGGCTGATATTAGGCAATAGACCAGATGGGTTTCTATGCGGTTATGAAAATAGTAAGCTCTATAATATGGTTCTTAATCGCAAAATCGATGCGATAATGTCGGAAGTTCTATTTCTATCAACTGGACTCCTTTCCGGCCTTCTTGCTGTCTTTGTTGCTTTACTCACATACCGAAAGGTGATGCAGGCAGATGAGGGCGATGATCGAATGCGAGAGGTCAGTCATCTTATTCAAGAAGGTGCAAATTCATTCATTCAGATACAATATAAAATATTGACAATCTTTACACTTCTTCTGGCCATTGTCATTGCGATAGCATTTGGTTTACTTGGAATTCCTATTGCCGTTTCCTACATCCTAGGTTCTTTTGCTAGTATGAGTGCTGGATACATTGGTCTCGCAGTTGCAACAAGGGCGAATCGTCGAACTGCAGCAGCAGCAGCAAAAGGTGGTCTCAACCCAGCTTTTATGGTTGCATTTCGGGCTGGTTCTGTCATGGGGCTTATGATTGCAGGAATCGCACTTGTGGGCCTTTCAGCACTATACTGGTTATGGAACATTGTCCTTCCTGATACATTCTTTGACCATATTGAGATGTACAGAGAAACAGCTCTCTGGGAAATCCTAACTGGATTCTCATTTGGTGCAAGCACTGTAGCTCTATTCGCAAAGGCTGGTGGTGGAATCTTCACAAAGACTGCTGACATGGCCGCAGATATTGTAGGAAAAATAGAACTCCACATTCCAGAAGATGATCCTCGAAACCCAGCAGCAGTCGCAGATGCAGTTGGAGACAATGTAGGTGATGTTGCTGGTACTGGTGCAGATATCTTTGATAGTAACGTCGCTGCAATCCTTGCAGCTGCATTACTTGGAGCTGCTATCGATGTCACTCCTCCTTCCCCACCAATTGTGTTTGGTCTTTTACCCCTGTTAATAGCTGGTTTGGGTACACTTGCATCAGTCCTCGGTGTGTTTTTAGTTCGACCAAATGCTCAAGATGATCCCGGACCTGCACTTAATCGAGGTACATATATCACGACTATATTGTTTGCATCATTAGTCCTTGTTGTCCTCTTTATACTTGAAATTGACCTTGTTATTGCCTTATCAGCGATTTTTGGACTGCTTGCTGGTGTTTTCATCGGATTCACATCAGATGTCTTTACTAATGATAAGGGGCTTTTTGGCTTTAAACCAGTTCAGAATATGGTTGAGAATGCCGAGAAGAGTACTGCCAATCTCATTCTTTCAGGCTATTCCTATGGTTTGCTTAGTGCTGTTCCATCTGTTCTCGGAGTGGTTGCAGCACTCGTAGCCTCATATGTACTTGGGGAAACTGCAACAACCATCGGACTTGGTGGTTGGGAAGGAGGAATCTATACGGTTGCAATAGCTGCAGTTGGTCTTCTTGCCACAAATGGACTTACCATGAGTTCTGACAGCTATGGCCCCATCGTTGATAATGCTAGAGGTGTGATAGAACAAGCCGAAGCTCCACATGAGGCAACAGTGGCTTGTGACAAACTCGATGCTGCAGGCAATACTGCCAAGGCGATAACGAAAGGATTCGCGATCGGCTCAGCGGCAATATCCGTCTTGGCACTCTTTGCGGCATTTATAGAATCAGCAACTGTACTTCTTGAAAGACCAGTTGTTGTGAATATATCGAATCCCTTCATACTTGCAGGTGTCTTCATCGGAGCTCTGGTACCAGTGACATTCACAGCCATGTTGATTCTCGGAGTGGACCGTAATGCAGGACGAATGATCAAAGAGATTCGTAGACAATTCGAAGCAGATCCAGGTATCTTGGAAGGGACCTCAAAACCTGACTATGACAAATGCATTGCAATTGCCACTTCTGGTGCCATTCGTGAACTAATGCCATCTACCCTACTAGCGATAGGAGTTACAATATTGACTGGGGTTCTTCTTGGACTTGAGGCTCTCGGTGGTTATCTTGGTGGTGCAGTGATGGTTGGTTTTATCATGGCGCTTCTCATGAGCAACTCTGGTGGCGCATGGGACAACACAAAGAAGTTGATTGAGTCTCCTGAGTATGATCACAACCACCCGCGATATGAGCAAATACACCGCAACGCAGTTCGCGGTGATATGGTTGGTGACCCATTTAAGGACACTGCAGGCCCCTCAATCAACACATTATTGGTTGTAATCTCTTTGACTGCAACACTCTTTCTACCACTAATTGCAATATTACAACTGGGTTAACAGTTACAATCTAGAGATTGGAAGAACTAAATCCTTAGATTATCTGCTTATTTCAGTGGTACGTAGGCAGAAGACTTGGTAGCACCGATTTCTGGGTTTCCATGCTTAACCTGTTTAATGAGTGAGATATGCTAAACTACTAAGAGTTGACATGATTGGCATGAGCTCGATTGTTGCGCTTTTTTAACCAAGAAACCACACCCCAAGAAGGCAGTGTTAAAACTGCTGCTATAAGTCCAATATTGAGATAACAAAGGCCAATTATACAGAGCCAAGCATAATAGCAACCGATTATGAATGGGCTTCCTAAAATACCTAGACTTAGAAATGAACCTTCTTCGTTATGAAACAACTCGTCGCTGATAGAATTTGTACGTGTTGCAATCAAATAGCTAAGATAGATCATTGGTATCCAATAAAAAATCAGAATCACAATGATATTCGGAAGTAAGTAGCTACTTGGTGCCGGAGTTAGCTGGCTTTGTGAGCTCCACCAGAGTGTTGTACATAGCGGAATCATAACTACTCCAGATACGATAGTGAATGGATTTCCATCCGTATTAAAACTGTAGGTGACCCAAGGGAAAAACATGGTAATATAGTACAATGAAACCGGAAGGATGTTTGTTCTAAGATTAAAGTCCTTTCTAGCCCCTGCAAAACTCTTCTTTATTCCTCCATGAATCAACAATAGTAGTAGCAATGTTGTTCCCAATATTCCAAGAATCTGCCCCCAATCAAATATGATTCCGAATAGAGAGAATTGTGAGAAAACGACACTCACTCGGACACATGAAGCTCCATCAGTCAAAACAGATATTCTTGCAGTCGCTTGTCTGTAATTGAAGTGTGCATAGTCAACATCTCGATTGTACAAATATGCAATAGGACTTACAGTAATGGAGATACTTGTACGATTGGGCATGTATAGGTACTCTGCGCCTTGTATCGGATATTCAATTCTGTAGATATAACCAAAATCTCGAACAGTAACTTTGCTATACGCAAAGGATGGGGCAATCTCGATATACAAACGGAAAGTAGGGATTCTAATTCCAATATGAACAGATTCATCAGGTCCAATTGTAAAACTGGTGTTAAGTATAGAATCCTGCATTTGGTACTCGCCATAGAACCATCCTGCTACTCCCTCATAACTTCCCTCTGCAAGATAGAGAGTTTCATTGGTGATGCGTGGAGAAAATACGGAAGAATCCGTGATATTCCCTGTTCGCTTTAATTCTACTGCAGGATACCTTGGATAATCATTATCATAGTAGAGATAATCCTCAAATCTGAGTGCCTGCATGTAGGGATTAAGAAATAGGCTCTCTCCATCTGGGGCTTGCAAATCAAATGTAACAGGGTATAGGTTTTCATTCGAAACAACTGAAATGCTAACATCACCAACCCTTACTAGTGACTCTTCCGAAGAAGTGATCTCCAACATCATTATAGTGCGAATAACCCATCCCGAACAAAGGTCATAAGCGCCACTAAGAGATGGTTTCAAGATAACCACTCCAGACTGGCCTTCGGTGAAAAAAGTACTATTTTCTCCACCTTCTGCCCAATCGGAATCTGGCCATAAATCATAGTTCATTTTTAGACTCACATTTGCTGATCCATGAATGGCTTTGATTTCGATCATGAAACAGACTTCTGAGTAATTCATCAAAGGAAGAGTAGGACTACCAATGAACTCCACAGATGAATCAAGAGTAGCTCCCCAAGTTGTAGTTCCAGTACCTGCGAGGTCAATTAATACTCCTTGTGATTCATTGTGAATTTCACAAAAGATGCTCCACCTAGGATACCAGTCAGCACTTTGGTCATTGACACTACCATTGTAAACAACAACACTAGTTTGAGGTGAATGTGGTGTCCTATGAATTGTATATCCTATGGATCCTTCCATCGGACTCTCGTCTCTGGTTATGAAAGTTGGGTCAGTATTTCTATGAGCGTATGAAACGAATGGTGCAGCTATAAACAAGACAATAGATATGACCACAATCAACTTCTTGATTTGGACACCATGTCTTTTTAGAATCTCCACTCTATCCACCTACGGATGGAAAGTCTTCTCTCCAATTAATCAATTTTTGTTTTCCTGTTGATAGGGGTTGAGAACTCACTTTGATTTCTTGATAGTACGAAAAAGGACTCATAAAGCCCTTTTTTCCATAAAAAAGAATAAGAGAATGAATTTTACTTGAGGGGCACATATGCGCTGCTTTTTGTTGCACCTATCCCCGGGTTACCATGCTTGACAACTTTCATCGGATTTGAAAATTCCCCAGTCAAGTGCCCAATCATCTGCGGGATGATCTTGACACGAACGAAGTCCTTACCGTTGTGAATGCCGATGGTGAGATCAACCATCTCAGGAAGAATGACCATGTCACGGCAATGAGTGCGAACAACAACCTCCTTCCCCTTCCTCTGTTGTTTTCTTGCTGCCCTGAGCTTCATAAGCAGTTTCTTCTGACGTGGGGGTAAGCCGCGTTTCAGGGTCCTTCTCCTGCGTGATGGGAGCAGCTCGATGAGTGAGTCCATATTCATCTTTGCCAGCTCTGACAGGGGGTACCCACGATACATTGGTTCGCCTTTCTGTGACATGTTATCACCCATTGTGATATTCGGAGTCGATTGTTACAACTCACAGCTGTGCAGAAGCCAAGGGGAGTCAATTTAAGGATTGCGTACTGGCCATCAATCGGGTCGTTCAATCACATTACCATCATGGTCTAGCATGCCTGCTTTTCGCATGGCCACCCTGACCCAGCCCATCGCTGACTCAAGTCCAGGGTCTCTTATCAGAGCAAGTTTGGCAAGACGAATTGCCTCCTCCCATCGTTCTAACTCATAGTTGATTTCAGCCATATTGGCTATCGCAAGTGGTTGGCGTTTCTCTCTCTCTAGGGCTTTCTCAAAGCTCACTAGCGCCTCCTCAAGAAGTCCAATGGTCCTGAGCATTACACCCATGTTGAAGTATGGAATTGGACTCTTTGGATCCAAGTTTGCTGCAGTGTCAAGGAGCGCTAATGCCTCAACTGTCTGAGGAGTATCCTTCATGGGTTTTTCTTGAACCTCCATGAGGGCAACAGCTAGTGTTATGTAGGCGTTTATATGCTCAGGTGTCTTTTCAATAATCAATCTCAGTTTTGTGATAGCCTCTTCTGCTCTCCCCTCATTCAACAATCTTGCAGCTTCTCTATATTCAGGGTCTCTTGGACGTCCAAAGAAAGGCATCTAATAACACTACATCGAAGATGTGGTATTGCTTCTTAAGTCATGACCTACTTGCACTTATACAAACGAGTAGCATGTCAACTATAGGGAAAACGGAATGAAAGGGCCTTTCGGCCCTGTCTACTAGCTGTTATCGAAACGATTACTCTTCAGCCTTCTCTGCAACTTCTTCTTCATCGAAGTCGAAGTCCTCAAGTGGCTCAGGAGCTGGAGTGGTTAGCATTGTCCAACCAATCCACATAGCAATGACCATAATCAGAACCACGCCCAGGTATATCGGTAGTTGAACTAGGAAATCTGGACTTGGATTGAATAGAGGTGCAAAAGCACCAAAGTTATCTATAACCCAGGTTGATAGGTCTGGAACCAGCTGAAGTATAACTAGCCCCCACGTGTAGTAGATTAGCACCAGCAGGGCGAAGATGAAGATAAGGGCACCAATTGCCTTTTCTTTTCCGATTGTGATTACTCTCCTCTATTTGTTAAAGGAACTATTTCGGTTAGCGCTAGTACACTAATAAAAGGATTATGTACGGAAAGATATTGCATCATCTAGTGATGAAATGGGTCTTCTCAAATACAAACACTATCCATGATGCTCTTTCCTATGAAGCGCAAATTCAGTTGTTACATAATCCCTAAACAAATCGACATTCTTTTTGGGACGCTTAACTCGAGAATTCACATCCAGTTTACAAGGTTTGAATATTATGACGGATCATGGTATATCCTCTGACCTTGAATTTCGTAAGTGGATTCTTCTGCAACCAGAGGGTAAGACGCTATTGAGATGCTACCAATGTGGAAGGTGCACTGCTGCCTGTCCAATCGCAATGATAGATGAGTCTTTCAACCCTCGACTCTTTCTAGAGAAGCTTATTCTAGCAGATGAATCGTTAGCGCAGGAGCGGCTGATCTGGACTTGCCTTACCTGTGAACAGTGTGAAGTCAGATGCCCTGAGCATGTGAAGATACCAGAGATCCTAGTACTCGCCAAAGTAAGGGGTCTTCTTTCTGGAAATACACCTCAGACAGCTCTGGATAGAGCACGAGCCATTCTGTCAGAGGGACGCACAATCTTAGTTAGCGAACCAATGCATAAGACTCGTGAAAAGATGGGGCTACCGAGTTTGGGACCCCCTCCAGTTGCACAGCTTGGTAAAATCCTCAAGGAACTAGGCACTGTTGAACGGGTTGAATCTGTTGAATCTAGATATGGAGGTGCTGAGGGTGAGTAAGTCAATTGAGTACACCTATTTCCCTGGCTGTACTATCCCCTTCAGACTTCCACACTTTGAACTCACGATGAGAGAGGTTCTGAACCGTCTGAATGTGGAGCTAGTAACAGACGAGGGGCACACATGCTGTCCTGAACCAACCACATTCCCTGGTGTGGACATTGAAGCTTGGTTCACAATAGGCGCTAGAAATATTGCTGTGAGCGAGGCAAGTTCTCGTGACACGGTTGCTCTATGTAGTGGTTGTTTTCACACATTGTCTGTTGTGAAACACACGCTCAAAACAGATTCAGATATACGAGAAAGGGTCAACAAGAGACTGAAGAATGCTGGAATGCAGGCAACTGGGGAAGTCACTGTGAAGAACATACTTCATGTACTACATGAGGATGTTGGCTTGGATCAAATCGCGAAAAAAATAACTCATCCTCTCAAGGGTCTCTCCATAGCCTCTCATTATGGGTGTCACCTTGTCAGACCAATTGAAGCAACATACATGGATGATGCAGAGAATCCACAATGGATGGAGGATTTAATCAGAGTTGTTGGCGCAGAGCCAGTGGAATACAAGGATAAGATGGCTTGTTGTGGTGCTCCTATAGGACCTTCCGATGAGTCAAAGTCGTTCAAGCTCACTGCCCAGAAGCTTCAGAAAATAAGTGATGCAGGTGCAGATGCGATTGTTCTAATCTGTCCCACTTGCTACACACAACTCGAGATGCAGCAGAGGAAAGCCATCGAGTATCTAGATACAGAACTCAATATGCCCGTCTTATACTTGGGAGAGATGTTAGCTCTTGCTATGGGTCTGACAGACCTTGTGGTCAGCAATTCAAGAAGGTATCATCGAGTGAAAATAGAACCCTTACTTGAAAAAATAGGAGTTGGTGAGTGATGGTCAAGACCGTTGTTGTGGTTGGTGCTGGAATTGCTGGTGTTCAAGTTGCTCAACAGCTATCTGATCTTGGGATGAGAGTACATCTTGTTGAAAAGGAAGCGACCGTTGGAGGTCTTTCAGCTCACCTTGGTAAAGTATTCCCTACTGATGACTGCGCGCTCTGCCTTGATGTCTGCGAGGAGTTATACGATGGCAAACATCGCCGCTGCCAATATAGAACGCTGCTCGGAACACAGAAGGGATTGACCCTTCATACTTTGACAGATATAAAATCCATCAAGAAGAATGGAAAGAAGTTCTCTCTGTCGTTGCGGTCTCAACCAAGACTAGTTTCACCTGACCGCTGTGTTGTGTGTCTAGAATGCATCAATGTATGCGATGTTGAAGTCCTTGATGAGATGAATCTTGGAAGGCGTAATCGGAAAGCAATCTACAGACCTGTTCCACAGGCTATTCCTCTCATTCCTGTGATTGATATCGAGTCTTGTACGAAATGCGGGAAATGCGTAGATGTCTGTGGAGTGGGCGCCATCAATCTCGAGCAGAAACGAACAAGCCGCTCTATAACTGCTGACGCTGTAGTTATTGCGACTGGCGTTGAAGAACGAAACCCAAGTAATTTGTCAGGGTATGAGTATGGTGAGTATCAAGATGTGCTGACTCAACGGGAGCTTGCACGTCTTCTAGACTCCACCGGTCCTACCAATGGCGCAGTTCTCACAGCATCAGGGAAATCTGTGAACTCCGTTACAATGATACTCTGTGCTGGGAGCAGGGATTTGAATGCTGCCGAATACTGCTCCCAGGCCTGCTGTACATATAGCCTCAAACATGCAGTTATGTTGAAAAACTCTGGAGTTAACGTTACACTTTGTTACATGGATCTGCGAGTTCCTTTGCACAGTCAACACTATCTCACTCTTGCGAGAGAGCTCGGTGTTAAGTTTATTCGCGGAAAGCCCGACCAAGTGACAATTCGAGGTGATTCACTACTAACCATTGTAGAGGACACAGAGTCAAAGAAACGATTAGAGATTGAGTCTGACCTTGTTGTTTTAGCCTCATCACTTATACCTCTTGCATCTGAAAGAGAAGAGTTCACCTCTATTCTCGATAAGCATGGATTCATTTCCCATCAAGACCCTAGAGAAAGAATCTATGCCTGCGGTACATCCACTGGACCCACTGACATTCCTACCAGTGTAGCTGAGGCAAACTCTGTGGCATTACAGGTATACCTAGACTTAGAGGGAGGTGCTTAGATGAAGAAGCTGTTTCTCTGTACCTGTAATAATACACTAAACAAGACCGTAGACTTTTCTAAGGTCGAGAAGGAAGTCGCCAAGGCATTCGATACGATTGAAACCGTAGACAGTTTATGTCTGGAAGATGGGCTCACCAAGATTAAGAAGAGTGTTTCAAATGGTGATCAAGTAGCAATTGGAGCGTGCAGCTCTCAAATCATTGGCATCCCAGTGAAAGAGAAACTTAAGACCGATTTAATTTCCTTTGTCCCTCTCAGAGAACATGTTGTTTGGGTGCACTCTGAGGATAGCAAGTCTGCAACCAGTAAAGCGATAGTACTGTTAACGGATGCCGCATTACAGCTGGACTATATGGAGCCTCCAATTGAGTTCAATGAGAACATGATTGAACGAGTTCTCATTATTGGTGGCGGAATTGCTGGGCTAAAAGCTGCATCCGACCTCCAGAAGCTAAGAGTTGGGGTAACCCTTCTGGAACCTCCAGGTCAGAATGATGAAAAGTACTACGAAGACCATTTCTTCATGAGTGATAAAGAAACACTAGCCCAAATGCTCAAGACGCTTCACAAATCACTATCTGGTGTGGAGCGGGCTCAGGGGTATGTGCAAGAGATTGAGGGGCAAATGGGGTCATATGAGATTACGTGGAAAGACTCTGAGGACAACCTAACCACACAAGACTACGGGGCTATCATAATCGCCACAGGCACTCAGCAATACATTCCTAACATAGCAAAGAAATGTCGTTATGGAAAATCCGAGAGGGTCCTTACTCTACAGAGCTTGGTCACTAGATCAGGAAAGAAAAACGCAAAGAAGGGCTCCAACATCTTGGTCGTTACTGACCCTGATGTCGAAATGTCTTCAGCTGAGGGCAGTCATCTCCTGAGAATGACCGAAGAGCTTGCTAGCCAGGGCAATATCATCTTTGTATCACACTCAGACATCCAGACAGATGATGAGAACCTATATCGCAGAGCTCGTAACTCAGGGGTCATCTTTTTGCGTGGTAATGTGAAACAGGTCAAAGAGCATGATGGTGGATTGACCTGTCTAATTGAGAACAGACTTGAGTCGATAGTGAGAGAGGTCACAGTAGACACACTCGCAATCAATGAGCTTGTCGGTCCAATCAGTGACACGACTCGGCTCGCTGCAGCTTTGGGTGTAGAATGTGATGATAACGGCTTCATTAAGACTAGATACAGTAAGATGAAACCTGTACAGACCTCTCGAAGAGGTATCTTCATTGCTGGAGGTGCAAAGACAGTAATGGACCTCTCTCACGCTCTGGTTTCAGCTCAGAATGCAGTCTTGGAGGCTTTCAAAGTAGTCAGGTCGCCTTTGAAACATTCCGGGTGGACACCACTCATTGATGACGAGAGCTGTGATGTGTGCAAGGCATGTATAACAGCTTGTCCAAATGATGCCTTGCGACTGTTCGAGGACAAAGTAATACACATTCCAGTCCATTGTGAGTTTTGTGGCATTTGCGTGTCCGCCTGTCCAACTCGAGCCATAGAGTTTCAGTCTCACAGCAAGGAGAGCTGGTTTACTAGACTCGAAACAATAGCGAAAACTCACAGTCACCTTGAGAGGAATAAACCATTCACACTTGTTTATGCCTGCAGTGAGTGTGCAAATGCCTCTATTGACCAAGCTGGTTTTACTGGCAAGAGCTATGCCTCAGGAACATATGTAATCCAATTTCCCTGTGCTGGGATGGTTTCTCCAATTGAGATTCTGAAAGGTCTGGTTGTAGGGGCTGAAAGAGTCATTGTGGCACATTGCCCACCTGGTGGGTGTCATCACCAGACTGGTGATCATCTATCAGAACTCGTGGTCCAACTCACCAGGGAGATGCTGCGTGAGGTTGGGCAAGACCCAGATCGGGTGAGAGCCACGTATATGATGGCAGCAACGCCTGAGAAGATGCAGAAGGAGGTGGAGCTGCGTGGATAAGCGAGAACGGCTCATTCAGAAGATACGAAACATTGCAGTGAAGACACCCACTCGAATCTTGGAAGTCCCGGAAAAGGTTGAGGGATTTGGCACTATCAGCTATATACCGCCCTCATGTAGTGCTTGCAAGAAGTGCATTGAGGCATGCGAAGTTGAGGCTCTCGAGCTGGAACCTTCACTTAGACTTCCAGAGTATATTAACGCAGTGATACCCGAAGAAGGCTTTAGGTCAAAGAATCGTGAGTCATTGGTTTCATTGTTGCAAGTACTGAAACAGAATGGCGAGGTTCAGACCATCTCTGTTCCTGAAGGACTTCCTGGTTATGGTTCTATCTCTTGGTCAGCTCAGAAGTGTATTGCCTGTAACAAGTGCGTTGAAGCCTGCAAAGAAGACTGTCTCTCACTGGAGAAGACATATGATCTAGTGAGCGTCATTGGCGAAGTAGAACCACCCCCAGTCGTAGAGATTCATGATTGGGAGCCATTCATAATCTGCTTTGTGTGTTGGGAGTGCTCTCATGCAGCAGCTGACTTAGCAGGGCTGATGCATCTACACTATCCCACAAATATTCGAACAGTAAGAGTGCCTTGTAGTGGAGCGGTGGAACCCATTCAGATAATGACCGCATTGGAGAACGGAGTCGACGGGGTTCTAGTGACTGGATGCCTTCTCTCAGAATGTCACTATGGTGGTGATGACCCATTGGCTGGTAACTTCATGCAGGCTGACTTCGTCAAATTCTGGCAGAGTATTTTTGAGGAGATTGGTCTGGGCGGCAGACTGTACATTGACTTCGCCTCAGCGGCCATGGGTATTAGGTTCGCTGAAATAGTGACAGAGTTTGTTGAGAGAATCAAGAATCTGGGACCCAGCCCTGTGCGGGGGAAACTGGAGGTGCAATCCTAATTGACAAAAAAGAAGGACACGGAAGATCGTATTGGAGTCTTCATCTGTAGCTGCGGGACTAACATTGGTGGTGTAATCAATGTCAGGAAGCTTGCCCGGGAGTTTAAGGACTATCCAGGTGTTGTGTTCACTACATCCAACATGTTCACCTGCTCAAAAGATGGACAGGACACAATAGCCAAGCAGATCAAAGATCACAATCTCACCGGTGTTGTTATTGGCGCTTGCACGCCAAAGCTCCATGAACAGTTATTCAGAGAGATTCTTGAAGAGAATGGTCTCAATCCCTTCCGTTTGGCTCAGGCAAACCTTCGAGAACATGACACGTGGATCCATGACGACAACCCAGAAGAGGCATACAAAGTTGCCTACGACCTTGTCGTGGCTGCGATTGAACGGGCAAAGAAGCTGGAAGACATTGGATTTGAGGAATATCCGGTGGAAAAGAGTGTTCTCGTGATAGGTGCTGGCATAGCCGGAATACAATCTGCGCTTGACCTTGCTGACAAGGACATCAAGGTATACCTCGTAGAGAAGTACACGTCAATCGGAGGTTATATGGCCCGTCTGGAAAAGACCTTCCCTACACTTGACTGCTCGATGTGTATTCTCTCTCCCAAACTATCTGCAGTTGAACGTCACAAGAATATTGAGCTTCTCAGCTATTCAGAGGTCATTGAGGTTGAACGGGACTATGGTAACTTCAGGGTACGCGTGAAGAAATACCCTCGATATGTTGACATAGAGAAATGTATCAACTGTGGAGCTTGTGAACGAAACTGTCCTGCAAAAGGCCCTGATGAGTGGAATCTCGGACTTGAGGAGAGAAAGGCGATTTACAAACCCTTTCCACAAGCGGTTCCAGGAGTGTTCTTCCTTGACAGGGAATCATGCACTCACTGGACCGATGGTTGCACTATCTGTTCCGAGAAGTGTCCCAGTGATGCCATCTCATATGATGTTGAAGAGGAAGAGATTGAGATCACTGTTGGTGCAATCGTTGCTGCAACAGGATTCATAGAGATGGACATCAAGGAACTGCCTGAATATGGGGGAGGCAAATTTGACCGTGTGGTAACCGCAGGTCAGTATGGTCGCTTACTAAGTCTGGTGGGACCAACTGAGGGTAAGATACTCATCCCACCGAAGTTTGAGCAGCCTCCCAAACGCATAGCGTATATCAACTGTGCAGGTTCAAGAGATGAGAATCGTCGCCCCTGGTGTTGCAACTTTGGATGCATGTACACACTCAGACATGCAGAGATGACTCAAAGATTGTATCCTGATGACATTGAACAATGGATTATCTATCATGAGCTCAGGGCTGGAGGTAAAGAGTATGAACAGTTCTACAGACGAGTGCGTGAGAGTGGAGTACGATTCGTGCGAGGGTTCCCGAGTGACATGACTGAAGAAAAGGATGGAAGTATCTCTTTCACCGTCTTCGATCAAGGGACAGGTAGTCTACTACGTCTCAACTTTGACATGGTAGTCCTGACCATGGCTATAGACCCATCGCCGGGAGCAGCTCATCTTGCACATATGATTGGTGTGGATCGAAGTGAAGGGGGCTTCATGAAGGAGCTCCATCCAAAACTCGAACCGGTGAACACAAAATCAAGAGGTGTGTTCATCGCTGGAGCCTGTCAGAGCCCTAAGGATATCCCTGCTAGCGTCGCTGACGGAAAAGCTGCAGCAAGTGCAGCCGCGTCACATGTGCTCAAGGGCAGGGTCCGAGTGCAGATGGACAAGGCGGTTGTTGATGATGCCCTCTGCATAGGGTGCGGTCTCTGCGAGAAGGTCTGTCCATTCACTGCAATATCTATGACTGTCACAGATGACGAAAAAGAACTGGCAGAAATCAGTTCAATCCTCTGTACAGGCTGTGGAAAGTGTCAGGTTGTGTGTCCCACGGGAGCCATCTCGCGAAGGCATTTCACGACCGAACAGATAGAGGCTGAGATTCTCGGTCTCATTTCAGCTCACAAAAAACGTGAGCAGGCAGAAAAGACATCTGGAGGTGCATCAACCTGACTGAAACTCGAAACAAGATAACCCCTCCAGAAGTTCTTATTGACCCAATTGACATGTCACAGCTTGACCTAGGTTTTAGAAGAGAGATACAAAGCATGCCAAATGCCGAAGATCTATCTGCATGTTTTGCTTGCTCAACCTGTACAGCTGCATGTCCAATTGCAAATGTCTGGGACATCAAACCGCATCAGTTGATTCGGATGATTCTCCTTGGGATGAGGGAAAAGGTGCTCTCCTCGAAGGAAATCTGGCTCTGTTTGACATGCTTTGAGTGTCAGGAACGATGTCCTCAACTTGTACGCGTTACAGACATCTTCTTTGACTGCAAGAACCTTGCAGCTGAAGAGGGAAGTGTTCCAAGTAGTATCATCGCACTTGGAAAGGAGCTCATTGAGAAGGGTCAGCTATATACAGTCACTGCTGATTGGGAGCGGGAAGACTTGGATCTCGAACCGGAGGTGCCAGGTCTCTCAACGGATCCTGTGAAAAAAATCCTAAGTGAAACTCGCACTGGTCGACTTGTCAAGGAGGGGAAGTGACATGCCCAAATATAGCCTCTATATGGGTTGCAGCGTGCCTGCGAACTATCCCAACTATGAAGCGTCCATGTGTCGTGTCGCAGAAATCTTGGAACTGGAACTAGAATACTTAGAAGATGTGGCATGTTGTGGCAGTCCAAATCTGAGAGCAATGGACTATTTAGGTTGGTTGAAAGTGAACGCTCGTACCCTTGCGATAGCTGACAGAATTGGACACGATGTCGTCACTCCTTGTAATGGTTGCTTTGGTAGTCTAAAAGATGTATATCATCTTCTAAGGCATGATACAAAAACCAGAGAAAAGGTCAACGATGAATTGAAACAAGAGGGTTTTGAGTTTAAGGGCATAAGCAGACCACGTCATTTCATAGAGGTCCTCCATGCAGATGTTGGTATTGACTCCATAAGAAAGAAGATTACAAGACCCCTTGATGGTGTTGGTATAGCGATTCACTATGGATGTCATGTTCTTCGACCTACAGATGTTACTGAAATCACTCCAATTATTCTGGATGAACTTATGAGAGTCACTGGCGCGCAGGTCATCGAGTATCCCTTGTGGAAACAGTGTTGTGGTGCCACTGTGCTCCCTGTAGATGAGGATCTAGCCATAAGACTCGCTCGGGACAAGCTCAAATCAATGAAGGAAGCAGGAGCGGTTTTTATTACTGTCGTTTGTCCTGCTTGTTGCAATCAACTTGACCTGCAACAGCTGGGTCTGAAGGAGTCTTATGGTGAGGAGTATAACCTCCCAGTCCTTCTCTATCCGCAGATACTCGGCCTTGCAATGGGTCTTGATGAGAGTGAGGTGGGGCTTGAGATGAACAGGGTTTCTGCAATACCTATCCTACAACATTTAGTACACAAATAAACAGCTCATGTAAGTTTCAATCACTGCTTAAGGTGAAATCACTTCACTCCCGCTATGTGGATTAAACTACTTCCTACTATGATAAAACCACACTCTAGTAACGTCCGAAGTCGTCTAACATCTCTCTCCAATCTGATTCTGACTTCTGTTTCTTGCTATGAGCAAGAATCCTGTAGCCAAAGTATCCAAGTATACAAAGTGCTGCTATAGCAACAATCTGTGATATTGGTATTTGCGTCAAATCCAAAGAAGAAGGATTCACCTGTACCCATACTGAATCACTTGCGAAGTTTCCGAGTTCATCATATGCCACTAATGTAATGTTATACAACCCCACACTCAGTTGACCCAATCCAAACGTAATCGCAGACCCATCCCAATCTCCTTCCTGCACAACAGTTCCATTGACAAGAATCTGATAGTTGTTCGGGAACGGAGTGACCACGTTCCAGGTAAGTACACTCTCAGAGCTTCCGACTTCAATCGTTGTCGATTCTATGGGAGCTCCTATTATACTTGGGAGTGCTGGACCAGTTACAATAACAAGAACTGAATCGGATGCATAATTTCCTCCCAAGTCATAGATAAGCAAGGTATAGTCGTATACACCTGGTGTAAGTCCTGTAACATTGAAGAAGATGTTACTACCATCCCAAACACCTTGATTAATCTGAGTGCCATTAACAAATACATAGAATAAGGATGGATTGTCATCACTGCACGACCATGTGATGATTTGGTTAGTTGCTCCATAATCATAGTATATGTCGGCCGGGCTATCAATACTTGGTCTGTTGATATCGTAGAGGAGTGGGTAGTGGTCAATGCTTCCAGCAGAACCAGGAATTTGGTACACTCCTGTACCCGAATAGTCATCCCAAATATTACCTATTCCCATACCATCATCCCATGCATTATTTATCCCGTAGTCCTTTCCATTTCCACCAATGTTGAGTGCCAGTGTGTTGCCATAAACCGTGTTCTGGTTGCTAGATCCCATGATCCGTATTCCATCGAGTAGATTGTTCATAATCACGTTGTTGATGATGAGGCAGTCCGTGGATGACTCCAGATACACACCACCGTAAGAGTTGTCCCTTACTTCACAGTCAGATAGAACACAATTGTTTGAAAACTCAATCAACACACATGCTGACTGTCCGTTAGAGTAGAATGTACCGTTTGTAACGGTAACATATTGAGACTGGTAAATAGCAAGGCCAGTATCTATACTGTTGTGAATGAGATTATCAGTCATAGCACATGTATCCACATTATTGAGAGTAAAGCCATTGGACTGGGAATAACTGATATTGTTGTGGGACAAGATAATGTTGTAGGAATATTCGATCTCGATGCCAACAATGTTGTCAAACAGGATATTATACTCTGTGTGTGATTGTCGCGACTCTTGGAGAAAGATACCCTTAGAGCAATTGTTAATCTGGTTTGTAATATGAATAGAGGTATTGCAGAATGAATCGTGAATCCCAACAAGGCAATCACTTATCCAGTTAGAGTCTGCCTGACCATCCACTGAGGAGTCGAACCAAATTCCATCATTCGCACAGTTCATTATCGTGTTGTTTCTGCATATTGTATTAGTTGAGTTGAAAGAATGAATCCCGAAATTAATTGCACCTGATATCAAATTCTCTTGTAAAATACAATCTGATGAGTCATTAAGAAGGACACTTACTGACCCTAAAGACCCTACAATGTCCACGGTGTTGTTGTAGATTGAAGCGCGTGGAGAGTCCTTGAGTTGGATACCGATTGGCGCATCACCAGTAAGGTTATTGTTTCTTATAGCACCATCAGGTGAAGCTTCAAAGAATACTGTAGCATAAGTACATCCTCCAAAGTGGTTACTGTCAAGTGTATTGTCTGATCCATGATACACATGGACATTTGTGTCAACTATTTCCGAGAAGACATTTGATAGAAGTGTGATGTTGTAACAGAGCCAAACGCCAACACCCTCCCCACTATCATGACAGAAGTTATCCACAACAGAGCTGTTTGATAGTGAGGATGTCCATATGCCTGCACCTGTCTGATAGCAGTTATTTCCAGAAATACTCACATTTTCCTGATTAAACCCTGAAACATATATCCCACTCCAAGCATCATAACATGTGTTGTTAGAAATATCTGCGTGGCTGCAACCCTGTATTCCAATGGATCCGTAACTCCCTAGAACTCCCACACCCGTGTTGTGACCACATTCATTCGATGTCACAGTGAGCCCAGGACCCCCCAAGACGACCATATTCTCATCATTGTACTTGCATGTATTATTATGAATACGAAGATTTGTTGAAACCTGCCCATAGATGCCTTCTACATTGAAGCTACATCTACTGAACTCTACAGTGCAGGAATAAGTAGAGGTAAGAAATATACCCCATATGTTGAAGTCGGATATGAGTCCAGACACATGGATATTACTGCTGTGTGCTATTCCACAACCGACTCCTGAATTCGAAACGTTCAGACTAAGAACACTTATTGTGTCGCAGTCTATGAGCCAGACTTGTCCAGCAGATGGGTCCACTGCTTGATCACTAGCCTCCCTCAGATAAACAAGTGGGTGGGTGTTCACGGTGTTTCCATTAATCTGATGTTTCCATAGTTGAATATCGCCGTGAACAAACTGGGATGTATACATCAAGCCATTTATGCCAAGTCCACAATTTGAAAAATTATTTAACCGAACTGTGACGTTGGTTGACAGCTCGAGATTGATACCATAATTTTGTCCACTGTTGATTGTGTTGTTCTCAATGAGTGGGCCATCACTTGAGTTCTCGACCTCGATTCCAATTGTTCCTCCAGTCACATTATTGTTAGACAGACGAACTGAGTCGGTTGTGATTTGATTTAGTAAGATCCCATACTCTTGAGAATCAAGAATAGCATTTCCAATCACTTGAATGTCTTGACTTATAGACACCTCAAGTCCCATATTGTTTGAAATTATTTGGTTGTTGGCCACCTCTAATTGAGATGACTCATACACATAAATGCCCCATCCTCCATTCTGTAACATATTATCAATAATTGTCACTCTTTCTGAATTCCATGTTGATACTCCATAGTAACCACATGCTGTGAATTCACAATCCCTTGCAATGATATTTTGGGAGTCGGAAATCGAAACTCCATAAATCGATGACAGAAAACCACCTGTCGCATTGAATACAAATGACTGGTTGCATCGACTGAATCCTACAGAACTCCAGCAGTTATAGGTATTAACATCCTGGACTGTACAGTTTGTACTATCAACAACCCAGATAGCTACGTCATTATTGTTGAAGGTCCCACCTTTAACTGTCACATTTCTACACTGATTAATTCCAATTTGTCCATAATCTGCTCCGTTGATTATATTGTCCTGAAGCCCCTCAAAATGGCCTATTGGTTTCCCTCCAACAGTATTGTTAGAGAATGTTACATTTGTGCCGGTTTCAACATATATACCACCTGATACACAGGTATTGTTGACAATGATAGAGTTTGTTGCATCTTTGATATAATGGCCTTCATACACTCTTACAGGATTGAGAATGTTGTTAGTGAAAAGGCAACCAGGACTCGAGTACAAAGCGACAGGATAGGAAAACGTATTGTTGATCACTCCTAGATTTGAGCAACCCACAGAATAAATGGATCGCCAATGTGCTTGAAATGAATTATTGAAGACGAGCACATTATGAGCCGCTGAGAGTGTAATAGATACTTTAAATGATCCTCCAAAGTGGCAGTCCCTTATGGTCACATATCGTGTCGTGTCATACAGAGCAATAGCAGAATCCTCAGGATAGTCAGTGAAGTTAAAACCTTGAATCAAGTATGGTTGACTCTGATTACCACTACCTGGCAAACCAAGTGAATCCAAAGCCGCATCCCCTGTGACATTGATAGGGCTTCTTGTTGCATAGTCACTTATGGAATAGTGCTTAGCGATTGATGGCGTGTTGAGCTGAAAATGCTGATCATCTCTGCTAGAACCAACTAGTAGAACTATCAGAATTACTATAATTACCCCTTTAGAATATGAGAGTGAACAAAGAGCCATCTCCTACCAACTCCTATTCTAGTGTTGCTTTCAATTCGAATTCATGATAGTGAAGGTGCTTTCATTTGAATATTCCTGTCCTTATGAGTTGTGAGAGCACCAAGAATCAATGAGGACACTCTTCACTATTCTATATCCAGTGCGTATTCCTTATATCGGGGACCTCCTCGAAACTGACCCACAAAAGACCATTGGAAGTGAAAATACTGGCTTTGAAGATAGTCGTTCCTGTAAAGCAAGTACCCGAGATTGCTGACGTTAAGGTAAATGAGGAAACTGGTACGCTCATTAGAGAAGGAGTACCAAGTATTCTGAATCCGTTCGATGAATATGCAGTTGAAGAGGCAATAAAACTACGTGAGAAGTATGGCGGTGAGGTGACCATAATCACAATGGGCCCACCACAAGCAAAAGAAGCACTACTCAAGGCCCTTGCCATGGGGGGTGACAAGGCTATCCATATGACAGATCGTGCTTTTGCAGGTGCTGATACATGGGTCACAGCACTCACTCTTGCAGAGCAGATTAAAAAGATGGAGTTTGATCTTGTCATCTGTGGAAAGCAGGCAATTGATGGCGATACAGCTCAGGTAGGTCCTGAGATCGCTGAGTTGTTGGGTGTGCCCCAGATATGCTATGTTCGTCATCTTGAGCTGAGTGAGGATGGAAAATTCGTCATCGCCCATAGAGAAACAGATGAGGGATATGACATAGTACGAGCAAAGATGCCAGTACTTCTCACAGCCACCAAAGGGCTGAACGAACCACGTCTTCCCAATATCATGGGCATCATGCAGGCAAAGAAGAAACCCTTTGAGGAAGTCAATGCTGAAACACTGGGGTATGATGTTGACAAGCTTGGTCTGAAGGGATCGCCTACTCAGGTGAGAAAGGTGTTCCCACCTGAAAAGAAGAAAGGTGGAATCAAGATAGAGGCTGAAGACCCGAAAGCAGCGGCGAAAGAGCTCGTTGAGTTCTTGGCAAAGAAGGGGGCACTCTAAGATGACTTTGCATTACGATAGGGACACATGCAATGGATGTATGCTCTGTCCAAAGGTCTGCAACTTTGATGCAATCGAAAAAGATGGTGACAAGGTCAAGTTTGACATGGACAAATGTGTCCTGTGTGGGTCCTGTGAAGAGGTATGTCCTGTCGATGCTATTAAAATTGAGAGGAAAGCTATTGACAGAGAGGCTATTGCACAATACAAGAACGTCTGGGTCTTCTGTGAAACCAGTGATGGTCGTCTTCGTAATGTCGGACTAGAACTCATAGCAAAAGGTCGTGAGTTAGCTGACAAGCTAGGAGAGGAGCTGGTTGCAATCCTGATTGGTCATGAGATTGAAGCTCATGCTCAGAAGCTGATACATCATGGAGCTGACAAGGTTCTTGTTGTTGATGAGAAGGTCTTCGACCATTATACAACTGATGCATATACCATTGCTATGAACACGCTGATAGCTCCCAGAAAACCTGGAATTGTGCTGTTTGGTGCGACCAACAATGGGCGAGACTTAGCTCCACGTGTCGCAGCTAGGATGGCACTTGGGCTTACTGCTGACTGCACTGGACTCGATATCGATGAGGAGCGTCAGCTTGTACAGACAAGACCCGCCTTTGGTGGAAACATCATGGCTGAGATTCTCTCCCCATACACAAGGCCTCAGATGGCTACTGTTCGACCAAATGTGTTCAAGCCTCTGGAACCTGACACATCAAGGAATGGTGAGATTGAACGAGTCCCAATGACAATCAATCCAGTGCAGGTGCGGACTCGGGTGTTGGAGTCGGTGAGTGAGGCTGTTGAGGGTATGAAATCAGTGGAGGAGGCAGATGTTATCGTCTGCAGTGGCCGCGGAATCAAGGACCCATCAAACCTCGAGCTTCCAAAACAGCTCGCAGAACTCCTTGATGCAGCAATTGGTGGTTCTCGTCCCATTGTTGACCTAGGATGGCTTCCACCATCACAACAGGTCGGTCAGTCAGGAAGGACAGTCTGTCCAAAGCTCTACATTGCTCTCGGAATCTCTGGAGCTATTCAACATCAAATAGGAATGCAAAGCAGTGACGTCATCGTAGCTATCAACAAAGACCCAGACGCGCCAATTTTTAGTATCGCTGACTTTGGCATAGTGGGAGATATTTTCACAGTAGTTCCTGAAATCATTGAAGCTATAAAGGAACTACAAGCCAAGAGATAATTCCTAATTTAAGACCTCACTCTTGTTGAGTGAGGGTATTTCTCTCTTCATTTCCAAGACCATGATAGGATCTTTGATAAAACAAATGAATACAGTTTAATTTGAAGATGGTCAATACAACTTGGGGGATTGGATTTGCCCAAGTCCATTTCAGAGGAGAATCTTACGGGAATACTCCCTCATATTCGAAGTTGGGTCTTTACGCACAGAGCACTTCTTGTTAGACGCTTTGTAGTTCTTTTATTACTTCTCTATTTGTCTATCATAGTGGATGTTGGGAGTATTGTGCATTGGGATCAACGGAATCGACGGTTTGAGTTTTATTTTCCTACGCCTGGTTATAGCCTCTTTCCTTTTCCGTTCAAACCATCTCAAGGTGATGGTTGTCCACAGGTATTTTGCGAACTTAACACGATCGAGTCATTCATCTTTTTGGTATTCCTCTACCAAGGGGTTTGGGTGATTTGGATGTTTTTGGGCATTACTTACATAGTGATGCCAATTCCTCTCTTTGTATACACCACATTAAAAAAAAACAGATAGGCAAACTGGAAATACTGATTTAGAAGAAGAAGAGAGAGTAGGAGTCCTTACGTGGATAATTGCAAGCATCGCCATCCTACTACAATTTTAGCTTTTAGCTTCTATCGTACAATTGAGAGTTATGGCAATCAACCTCTGCTAGTGGCTATAATCCTCTCAATTGTGATTATAGGTTTCTTGATTGTTGAAGTAAGAGATTTGATGACAATAAGAATAATTGACTAAAACAGTCACACCTGGCAGGAATGAGTTCCTCAGATCTGGTGATAGCAATCAACAAGGACCATGATGCACCTATATTCAGCGTAGCAGACTTCGGAATTGTAGGTGATATCTTCACAGTCCTACCTGAAGTCATTGAGGAAGTCAAGAAAATCCAAGCTGAGAGATAGTCAAGAAATGCGAACATGATTTGGACGCTATAACTCTTCTCATTTGACCGACAGTCTGTTCTGCATTTTGACTATGCAATTGTCAGAAACCGTAGACCGACATACCAAATGTCACCACATCGACTACGACGTGCGAAACTATTAACACAGGTAAGTTTCGCTCCCTAACGTAGTAGAAGCCTGCAATTAGTCCAAACACGAAGGTCATGATCAGCTTGTCAATTATGAAGAAACCATGAATGAGAGCAAAAGAAACAGCAGAGTACACGACTAGTCTGTTTTCCGTGAGTCCTTTCTTCAGCATAATCTCTATCAGGTACCCTCTAAACGCAAGCTCTTCAACAAATCCCGCTGCAAGAGGTGCAAGCACAATGAAGAAGATTACTTGAAGTGAGCTTAGCCCTGTGAAAGAAGTGACATATCCAGTCCAAAGGGCAACTCCAATATATACAATGAACAGTGCATTGAGCGCAATGAACACTGTGGTGGCAGGAAGCCATCTCAGTCTTCTTTTTGGGGTGATTAGGCTCCTTATTGACATGTCCGTATTTCTAAGTCGACGAGTGAGAAAATAAGCGAGCAGGAGCTCAGCGAGGAACACTGACAGATATATCATGAACATCATCTGCCCATAGTCAAGCATCAGTTCTGGCAGAAACACAAAGGATAGTCCCGTTGCAACTAAAGCAACCATGTTGAAGAAGAGTGGGAAGTATACAAGGTCTCTCAGAGAAATCTCTTCTTCATCTTGCACGGTGTTCACCCAATCTTAATCCATGCAGTTTTTCAAACGTTGTTTTAATAAAAGAATAATCTTCGAAGCAACATTTCTAGACTTATTCAATAAACTAAAGATTGGAATGAAATTTTGAGAGACTCTGATCAGTGAAGTTGCACACTCCTGTATTGTTGGTTATATCTTCACAATTCCCCATTAGATCATCAAGGCTGTAAAGAAATTCTGGACTGAGAGATAGAAGGAATATCTCTATCTTTCATCATTCTTTTTACTTAAACTAGCATCATCAAAACACTGGTACAGCTAATGGAATCATGGATTTGGAGTTTTACCCCGAAGCATTGCTAGAGTACTAATTATGGGAAAGATAGGCAGAGGAATTGCCAACACACTTGCCCATCCGTCCACCTGATACGAGAAAACGCCAAGCAGTAGAACCACATGAACACACAAAACTATTCCAATTATTTGCAGGACTCTCCTCCTTGAAACTCTCCCTTTGGCAAATCCAAACTGACTCACGATGATTGAGATATTGAGGACTAATGTCAGCGCGTTCAACAAAGCTGCTGAGGTGGGAGGCATAATGAATAATGTACTGTACGGTCCGACTATTGTGCTGCCATACTCATAAAATATAGTCAACAACACAGAGATTACACTATACCGCGTATAAGAAGCATCAGGAATACTGTGGCTTGAGATCTCTAATGTATGTGGTAAGAGCAAAGCTGCGATAAAGAGAACCAACAAGAATCTCCAGACTACCCGTTTATCTTGAATCAGATACTCTGACATTAACTACTTACCTCATTGAATCATTTAATCAAGGACTTTTGAGGTTTGATGCTCGTAATCTTGGTTGAGTAGTTGTTTTGTCATCGTATTCCTACATTGGTTTTTATTGCCTCATGACGCCATCCTTTCTATGTAGGCTGCTTTAATATGAGACCAGCTGAATCTGAAGACATCAGCTAGTGATTATATTATCAATCCTTGTACAGACTTAGGTTTTCTTGAAAATTATCTCTTCTTCGAAAATGGTTCCATTCCTCGAATGACCTTTTATGCAGCTTTTGTCACCGGTCTATTCATCATCTATTTAGTAACAATGCCCTTAGATTTTGGAGCACAGAACGTGTTTGCATTAGTCATTTGCATGTCTGCTTTTACTTTTCTCCGGATGGAAGTTTCTAGGGATTACGGTACTTTGGCATAATAGATAGCTTTTGCAAATGTACATCCATCACCATCACATGTTCCCTGAGGAAATTATTTCCTTCATTTTTAAGAAACTTTCAGAATCCAAAATACATTCATTAATTGCTTAGATTTATTACAAAATTCAGCTTATTATATTAAAAGCACTTTAGGAAAAAGAATTCCAAAGCGTGTGAGAAGTGGAGGAGAGTGATCTTCATCATGAAGAGATTCTTTTTATGTATAATATCATTTTCATTGATTTTCATGCTAGGAAATATCATGTGCACTCTTCCAATAGTTCACATGAATTTCAGAGAATCTCCACAGATTTTGCCTGACCAACAGGCAAGACAAGTGGATAATATAGAACTGAGAGACTCATTGTCTAAACAGGTGGATGACACTCGGACTCAGAGTAAGCAGTTCATCGAGTGTGAGATTGATCCAACGACAGGATCATTCGATTATACTGAAACAGAAATTAGTTTCAATTGGATCGATGCTACTGGTGGAACATGGAACGATTTGAGTATGGATGAATATGTAGCCATTGATTTACCATTCAGTTTTCCGTTCTATGGCGAAAGCTTCTCAACAGTCTATGTTTCAAGAAATGGTTGGATGTCATTCTACAACACAGAGCCATCTCACCCATGGGTGTGGATGGGATCCTCTGGTGAAGACTCATGGTATGCAGTGGCGCCTTATGCTACACCTATCTCTTTCCTGGATGGTAATCCTGGAATCTACAACCTTTCGTTGACTTCACCGAGTTGCGTTATCATCGAGTATAACAATGTGTACGATCAATCTTCTTACCTAGTTGGCACTTTTCAGACAATACTCTACGAGAATGGAACTATTGACTTCAACTATGATTTGGTTGAGAACATCTATGACTGGACTTATTCTACGGGTCTCAATCATGGAGCAATCTATGACAACTATGTAAGTCACACTTTTGCATCATTCCCCATTGACGATGTGACACTTCGTTATACGCCACCTGAAAAATGGATATTCATCACATCACCAGAAATGACCGATTCGTCAGACTACCAGCTGACTTGGATTGGACACTCAGATGTGGCTATTGACATGTACCATATCTTCTTGGACTATACTTTCTATGATAATACGACCTTGGATTATTTGGATCTGACAGGACTTGCGACGGGTATGCGGTACATAGAGGTTTACATGGAAACAGACTCATTCAACTATACTGTCGGTATGACGCTTGTGGTGGACCTAGATACGCCAATCATATCAATAGAGTTTCCTCTCGATGGTGGGACAAACCTAGAGGCGAAGGTCAACTGGACAGCATACGACATGAGTTCCTGGATAGCATATTATGAGGTCTACATCAACGGCAGTCTTTACAGAACGACCTACGACTTTGAGATGTACCTAGTTGTCCCTAATTTGCATCATTACAATCTAACGGTCTTTGCCTATGATGCTCTAGACCACTCTGCGTCAGACACTGTCACATTCTTCTATAACCGTTCTATAACAGCAATAGGCTTTGTTACAACACACTATGAGATGCGACCTTATGAGATTATGAGTCTATACACAGACTTAGGTTGGGTAGCAGATGAGATATCAGGCAGTCTTGCATTCGAGGGCGATCTTTCAGTCTACAATCGTTTGGCTTCATATGACGCGGTGTTTGCAGGCGCTTACGGAAGCAGCTGGCCCACTGAGGACCTTGACATACTCAATTCGTACCTTGCTGGAGGTGGTAAATTCGTACTCATGCAAGTTGGTGAAATTCCTGAAGGTCTAGCCACCGTTATGTCTGACTTAGGGATTGGAATTGAGGAGATTTGGGACTCAGCCCAAGACAACACAACAGATTTTGTCACTGAACATCCATTGATGACTGGTGTCACTGAGCTATATTACGACTGGTTTTCTAATGGCTTAACTACAACTTTCCCAGCAACTGAGCTGATACGCACACGCGATGGAAAGTATGTGTTAGGGGCTGTTGTGGACCTGGGTCTAGAGAAGGTGCTCTGTTTGAGCCAGAGCTTCAGCTGGGCTATCACTCAAGCTGACAATGCCATTCTGTTTGAGAACATAATCACCAACTGGGTGGGAGTTGAAGACCACGATTTACGGGCAGGCTTGGGTGCTCCAGGTGCTTTAGGATCTGGTCAAACAGTAAATCTGACTGCGTACGTTCTGAACCAAGGTAACAATACTGAAACCGGGTTCAGTCTTGAACTATGGGTCGATGGAGTGCTAGAGGACTCAACTGTAGTGGCCTCTCTTGATCCTGGAGATTGGACAGCCTTTGAGGTCAGCTACGTTGTGACAACGCCTGGTCCTATAAATGTCACAGCCTATGTGGAGCCAGTAGTAGGCGAAGTAGTAACGTACAACAATGTGGAAACAAAGATTCTTGATGTCTATAATCTGGTCATAACTGAACCCGTGCCTACTCAGTCTGTGAGAGGCGGACTCGTATACATCAACTTCACGGCTACTGACATGCAGAATCTTGTAAATATCACCGTCTTTGTTAACGCAGCAGAAGTTTACAAGTTGACTGACACTACTTTTGTCAATGGTTCGTTTGTACCAGTCTTCACCAACGGCACAAATGTGATATCTCTCATTGGCGATTGGGCGAATGGTGCAAGTGCGGTTGCAACAGTGTCTGTCGAGTCCTATGGGGTCGTACCCATTGTTAATCCATCACCAGGGGACTATGCCAACTTTCTGGTCGATGCCCCAGGGTATCTGTTAGAGATGATCAATTTCACAATCCTTGAATGGGTGAGTTCATTTGAAGTGAACTCCACATTCTATGTGAACGTCACTCAAGCAGGATTTCCATCACAAGCATTTGAAACGTGGGTTGTCTTCAATGTGCTAAATGGTTACATCTCAGAAGGTGGTACTGCGATGCCACCTGGACTGAACCTCTATAAAGGGCAGTTCTTGTTCTTCCCAGGCCTATCAGCACCTGAATCAGCACCAGTAGCAACATCGATTGATCTGGGCTGTGTTCCGACCGCCTCGATAGGCGACTTAATGTGTTTCATGCAGTGGAACACCATAATGTCTGTGGTTGGGAGTGGAAGTTGGAATGGATATGCTACGCATGTAGTTGGGATTGTTACTGAATACTACTCAATGACATTTGAGATCCTTCAGTGCAATGGCATGCTCGTGGAAATGAACCAGACCGTGCCTGGAATGTCAATAGCTGGCGAGATTGTGGCAACAAATATGCTTCCACCGTTCAATCGCGCTCCTATTGTCAATAGTCCTGACGACATGACCATCGCAGAAGACGATACTGGTATCAGTATCACATGGGTGGCTTCAGGTAACTATCCTACAACCTATAGTATATACATTGATGATGTTGAGTCTGAGAGTGGTTC
>SMTZ1_10001269_pt1 | contig 41520 bp, 36 predicted proteins | sample DeeMarSWOR136_30_FD_25667 | JGI IMG/M metagenome (IMG submission 25667) | reverse complement strand
CCGACATTTTATTTCCCTGTATGTCAAAGTACATCTTTGTAACTGGTGGTGTAGTTAGTGCTGTAGGCAAGGGCATCACTGTCGCTTCAATCGGTACTCTCTTAAAGAGTCGTCAAGTTACCGTGACTATACAAAAGCTCGACCCCTATCTTAATGTTGACCCGGGAACGATGTCACCTTATCAGCATGGTGAGGTATTCGTTACCCAGGACGGCGCCGAGACCGACCTTGACCTGGGTAACTACGAGCGGTTTGTTGACATCAACACAGCCGCCGACTCCAATGTCACCTCGGGACAGATATATAGTGCCGTTATCGCCAAAGAAAGGCGTGGCGATTTCCTAGGTGGCACCATTCAGGTAGTGCCCCACGTTACCGGCGCTATCAAGGAGCAGTTCATGCGGCTGGCGGAGCAGTCCCAGGCAGACGTAGTCATTATCGAGGTTGGGGGTACCGTTGGCGATATCGAAGGGCAGCCCTTCCTTGAAGCCATTCGACAGATGAGAAATGATGTCGGACGTGATAATGTGCTCTATGTGCATGTCACCCTGCTACCTTACCTCAACTCTACCAAGGAGCTAAAGACGAAACCGACACAACACAGTGTCAATGAGCTCCGGCGCATCGGTATCCAGCCGGACATCATCATCTGTCGCGCCGACCTGCCGATACCGGAGGGAATCAGGGACAAGATATCCCTCTTCTGCGATGTCGAACGGGAGGCCGTCATCCCTCTGCCGACAGTTCCCACCATATATGAAGTACCACTCCACCTCGAAGAAGAAGGACTGGGGCAACTGGTCGTTGATAAGCTGGGCATCAAAGCACAGCCAGCCGACCTGAGTCAGTGGCAGGAACTGGTCAGTCGCCTCAACAAGCCCCATGAACCGGTGAGTATCGCTCTGGTTGGTAAATATGTCGAGCTACAGGATTCCTATTTTTCTGTACGCGAGGCACTGCACCATGCTGCCCTGTTTCATAGCAGGGACCTCAATCTTTCCTGGGTCCATTCGGAGAAACTGGAAGAGGACAACATTGAGACGGCTTTGCGGTCAGCCCAAGGTATTATTATTCCCGGTGGTTTTGGTGTCAGGGGAATAGAAGGTATGATAAAGGCCGCAAAATATGCACGCACTAATGATATCCCCTACCTGGGGCTGTGCCTGGGGATGCAGGTCATGGTGATTGAATTTGCTCGCTATGTCTTCGACTCGGACAGGCCAAACTCCACGGAATTTGATGAAACCACCCCTTACCCGGTCATTGACCTGATGCCTGACCAGGATATGGAGAAAATGGGCGGGACGATGCGGCTCGGCAACTATCCCTGCCAACTGGTCGACAACAGTCTTGCCGCCAGGGCTTACGGTCAGTGCCTGATTCAAGAACGTCATCGGCACCGTTATGAGCTCAACAACAATTTTCGCGCCCCGCTACAAGAAAAGGGAATGGTCTTCAGCGGGCTGTCACCAGACAATAGACTGGTAGAAATCTGCGAACTGGCCGACCACCCATGGATGGTCAGCTGTCAGTTCCATCCCGAGTTCGGTTCCCGGCCCAATCGACCTCACCCCCTGTTTCGTGATTTTATCGGTATCGCCAAAGACGTGCTACGAGAGGGCGTTCAGCCACCGCTGCCCCTTTCAACATAATACTTAAATCGAATGTCCTAGCAGCCGGGACAGAGAAGGATAAGCTAATACACACAGGTGGAAACGTAAATGCGTATTTTCCTTGATACAGCCAATATTGACGAGATACGGGAAGCAGCCAGTCTGGGCATAATCAGTGGTGTTACCACCAACCCCAGCCTCGTGTCAAAGGAAGCAACGGCCGATTATGAAACGGTTATCAAGACCATCTGCTCCATCGTCAGCGGGTCTGTCTCTGCAGAGGTCCTGGCCGAAGATACCGATTCCATGATTGAAGAAGCCCGTGTCAAGGCGTCCTGGGCACCTAACGTAACTATCAAAATACCGGTCACAGCCGCCGGGCTAAAGGCAACATCCGTCCTGAGCAAGGAAAAGGTAGATATCAACATGACCCTCTGTTTTTCAGTAAACCAGGCATTGCTGGCCGCCCTTGCCGGGGCTGCCTATGTCAGCCCGTTTGTCGGCAGACTGGATGACGTCGGCCATGACGGTATGCAACTGGTAAAAGAAATCGTCGATATCTACAATCACTATGAGTTTAACACCAAAGTAATCGCCGCCAGCATCCGCCACCCCTTGCACTGCGTAGTGGCTGCCAAGGCGGGGGCCCATATTGCCACGGTACCATACAGCGTATTGATGCAGATGATACGGCACCCGTTGACCGATGTTGGCATCGAACGCTTTCTCAGCGATTGGCGGAGGGTTTCGGGATAATGACAACACAAGAAAACCCTGATGAGGGACAGGCAGCATCAACAACAAGGGAGACCACGAGAATGGACATTAGCCAACTGGAAACTAAAAGCATAGAAGAATTGATTGAGCTGGCCAAAGAGATGGAACTATCCGACTATTCTGAGCTCAGCAAGCAGGACCTCACCATGCGACTCCTCCAGGCAGAGGCTGAGCAGCAGGGTAATATCTTCTGTAGCGGTATCTTGGAGATAATGAACGATGGTTACGGATTTCTCCGACAGAGCTCCTTGCTGCCCAGTTCATCCGATATCTATGTTTCACAGTCCCAGATACGGCGTTTCGGTCTGCGCGTCGGCGACATGGTTGCCGGGCAAGGCCGACCAGCCCGGGCCGGTGAGAAGTATTACAGTCTGTTGCGGATAGAGGCAGTCAACGACATCAATCCGGAGCTTGCCAAGAACCGGCCGTATTTCAACTCACTTACCCCTACCTTCCCTGACAGGCTCGTCAATCTCGAAGTGCCACATGATAACCTTTCAACAAGGCTGCTCAATATGATAGCCCCTATTGGCCGTGGCCAACGCGGGTTGATTGTTTCCCCACCCAAGGCAGGTAAAACGATACTACTCAAGTCAATCGCCAACGCTGTAAACACGAACTACGACGATATTCACATCATGGTATGCCTCATCGGCGAGCGTCCCGAAGAGGTCACCGACATGAAACGCTCGGTCAAGGGCGAGGTAATCAGCGCCACCTTTGATGAACCGGTGGAGAACCATACCCGAGTTGCTGAACTAGCCCAGGAGCGGGCTAAAAGACTGGTAGAGAGTGGACGGGACGTGATTATTCTGCTTGATGGTATCACCCGCCTCACCCGCTCCTACAACCTGGCAATGCCCTCAAGCGGTCGCACTCTTTCCGGTGGTATTGACCCGGCCGCTCTGTACCCGGCCAAGCACTTCTTCGGCGCTGCCCGAAACACCGAGGAGGGTGGCAGTCTGACAATACTGGCCACCTGCCTGGTTGATACCGGCAGCCGGATGGACGACCTTATTTACGAAGAGTTCAAGGGCACCGGCAACATGGAAGTACACCTTGACCGTCGTCTGGCACAACGCCGCATCTACCCCGCCATTGACATCGAGCTAAGCGGCACCCGACGCGAGGAGTTGCTCCTGGATGAGAACACCTTAAAGCAGGTCTGGCTCCTGCGGCGCATGGTGGCCATGATTTCAGCCGACTCGACCAACTTCGTTGAAGCCACCGAACGTGTCCTCGACCGCCTGCGACGGGCCAAAGACAACGCACAATTCCTAGCTAGCCTGAGCAAGGACTCCGAATAAGCAGGCAAGGTCATAACACCTTTTCTTAGCATCCTGTTCTCCCCGAGGATACTCCCAAGGGGGATATGCCCTTTCTCACAAACAGAATGATTACAAACACTTTCCAAGGGGGACACCCCCTTGGTATCCCCCGTAAAGAGGGGTTTCACCCCTCTTGAACACCCCAAAACGGCGAGAGAACAATTTCTTATGCAAGTACCTTCGCACCTTATAGGCATACCTCACTATCAGGTTAGATACTCCCTATTTACCACAGACTAAGAAGAGAGTTTAAGAGGGCTACGCCCTCTTTTTCCTTAAGGGTGGCGGGTGGGAAAAGATAGATTGGGGATGGGGCCACCACCACCAAACAGAGGGCTATTACTGAACAAATTAACTTGCCAAAAACCGAAATAAGGGGTTAAGCTTGGGGGAGGACAGTATCAGGGGGCCGATTTGACGAGCAGCCTGATAATCGAACAGCTCAAGCAGTTACCTGCCAGCCCCGGTGTCTACCTGATGAAGGACACCGAAGGGAACATCCTTTACGTGGGCAAGGCCGCCGACCTCAGCCAGCGGGTACGGTCATATTTCAGCCCCGGGCAGAACCTGCCCTACAAGCTCCAGCAGATGGTTGGTAAGGCTCACGACATCGATTTCTATGTTACCAACCTCGACCAGGAAGCCCTCATCCTCGAACTGAACCTGATAAAGCAACACCACCCCCCTTACAACGTCCGTCTCAAGGATGACAAGACCTTCCCGTACCTCAAGATTTCGCTTAATAAAGAATGGCCCAGGGCATATTTTACCCGCCGCCTGGAAGAGGACGGGGGACGCTACTTCGGGCCTTTCGCCAGCGCTAAATCGGTACGCCAGACACTCAAAGCGCTGAAGAGAATTTTCCCTTTCCGCTCCTGCTCTAAACCTATCACGGGTACCGACTCCAGGGCCTGTCTCGAATACCACATGAACCAGTGTGTCGGGCCATGTATCGGTGCTGTAAACAAAGAAGAATATGCCGATGTCATCAGACAGGTCATCCTTTTCCTCGAGGGCAAGCAGGAGGTGGTCATCCGGGAGCTGGATAAAAAAATGCAGCAGGCCTCCAGGGCTCTCGAATTCGAGAAGGCTGCGATAATAAGAGACCAAATCGAGGCGATAAACAACGTGATAGAAGGACAAAGAATCGCCGATGTTACCAGCGATGAACAGGACGTTATCGCCTTCGCCCAGAATAGAAACCAGGCCTGTGTCCAGGTCTTCTTTGTCCGGGGTGGCCGGCTGATAGGCCGGGAGAGCTTTACCATGCAGGGCACCCGTTCCGAAGAACCCATTCACATCATGTCCAGTTTCGTGAAGCAGTTCTACTCCTCCGCCCCGTATATTCCACCACTACTGTTACTGCAGCATCCGTTGGAAGACCAGGCGGCCATCGAGGAATGGCTTCAGGGAAAACGGGCAGGGCGAGTACGTATCCGGGTACCGCGCCGGGGCAACAAGAAGCGGCTGGTCAATATCGTCGCCGAAAATGCCGCACAGGGCCTCCAGCAGATGAAGCTCAGGCAACTGGCGGCCCCGGCAGCCCTGACGGCCGCACTGGAAGAGTTGGAAAAGGAGCTACGCCTCCCCCACACACCCTCCCGCCTCGAGGGGTACGACATCTCCAACATTCAGGGAAAAGGGGCGGTGGGCAGCATGGTGGTCTTCGACCAGGGCAGGCCCAAGCCCTCCCTCTACCGGCGCTTCCGCATCAAGACCGTCGAGGGGCCGGACGATTACGCCATGCTCCAGGAAGTGCTCCAGCGACGTTTCAAGAGAAGCGGTGGCAAGAACAATGAGACCTTAAAATCAGATACCTGGTCAGTCATGCCCGACCTCGTCCTTATTGACGGCGGTAAGGGACAGCTCAATGCCGCCCTTTCGGCAATTGAGGAGGTCGGTGTTAAGTCAGTTCCTGTCGCCAGTCTGGCCAAGGAGAACGAGGAGGTCTTCATCCCGCAACGGAAAGAGCCGATAGTCCTCCCCGCGACCTCCCCCGGCCTGCAACTACTGCAACGCCTCCGCGACGAGGCTCACCGCTTCGCCGTGGGCTATCACCGCAAGGTCCGCCGCAAACAGACCTTTGATTCCTCGCTGGACGCCATACCGGGCATCGGCCCGAGGCGTAAACGTGCCCTGCTCCGACAGTTCGGCTCGGTGCGTGGCATCCGCGAGGCCTCCGTGGAGGAACTGGCTTCCGCAAAGGGTATGTCCATGAGTCTGGCCAGGAAAATAAAAGAATATCTGTAATTACTCTCTCCTGTCCTTATTACTGCAATGAATGTACCAATAAAGTTACCTCAATCATTTAGTGCCATTACGACCGGATATACCTGGAGTGAGGTGACGATTGGCAAGTCCACGGCAAAGACCTATCGTCTGCAGCATCGCCATCAGCCAACCATGTTCCTGAAGATAGACCAGAAATGGCCAAAGAGAGAACTACTAGAAGAAAAGAAGGTGCTGGAGTGGCTTTCGGGCAAATTACCTGTAGCCACCGTGTTATTTTTCGATGAGGATGACGATAATGAATATCTGCTAATATCTGGGATTCCAGGAACGGATGCCGCGAACTTAATCGGCAGCATTAATAACACCAACCTAGTTATCCTTGTCGCAAAGGGGCTTCGGATGATTCGCGGAGTTCCTATTGCTGAATGCCCGTTTGAAAGAAGACTGGATAGAGTAATTACACTCGCTGAGTTTAACGTAAAACACAAGCTCGTCCATGAATGGGATTTTGCTGACATCAGGCACGGAAAAACGGCCGAAGAACTGTATGAGGAACTCCTACTCCTGAGGCCAGCGGATGAGGACCTGGTTTTCACCCACGGAGACTACTGCCTTCCGAATATCATGATTCACCAAAAAGAGATTGCAGGGTTTATCGATTTGCATAGAGCGGGCATCGCAGACCGGTATCAGGATATTGCTCTGGCAATAAGGAGCATAAGGTATAACATAGGCCCCGGTTACGAACAGGTTTTCCTCCAAGAATATGGAATTACCGAACCTGACGTCAATAAAATGGAGTACTACATGCTACTGGACGAATTCTTTTAGACGTCCCGCTCTCTCTAAAACGAGGGTTAACAGATACTCCATTTAGTATAGTAAAATACAATATAAATTGACGGACAAAGGCTTTTAAAGCTGGAGAAGAAATGCCAGCAAACTTAACGCCTGCCTATTTCGAGGCCGAGAAGAGGTTCCGGGAGGCCAAAGCCAACCAGGACAAGATTGCCGCCTTGGAAGAGATGCTGGCGGTCATGCCCAAGCACAAGGGAACCGACCATCTTAAGGCCGACCTCAGGAGAAAAATCGCCAAGCTGACTCAGGCATCCGAGCGAAAAACGGCCACACAGCGCGCCTCAATGGTGCTCCCCAAAGAGGGGGCCGCTCAGGTGGTCATTGTCGGACTGCCCAATGCCGGTAAGTCCCAGCTTGTGGACGGTATCACCAAGGCCACCCCCACCGTGGCCGACTATCCTTTCACCACGCAGAACGCCACCCCGGGGATGATGGAGTTCGAGAACATCAAGATACAATTGGTCGACATGCCGCCACTGGTGTCCGGCTCGACACAATTCTGGGTACCGCCGATGCTGAGAAGGGCCGATGCCCTGATTATCATGGTAGACCTCAGCGATACCCCACTTGACCAGCTGGTGGAAATCTCCATGCAACTGGAAGAGTTGAAAATTGGCATCGGGGAAAAGAAGTCGGAGGAAGAAGCGCCCGGCTGGACATGGAAAAAGGCCCTCATCATCGGCAGCAAACTAGACCTGCCCGAAGAGAACGGTACCGCCGAGGCAGACCTACAGGCCCTCCGGGATGAATACAAGGGCCAGGTGCCGGTGCTGGGCATCTCAGCGAAAAACGGTACCGGTTTGGAAGACCTGCGACTCAAGGTATTCGAGGTACTGGACATTATCCGGGTCTACACCAAGACACCGGGGCAAAAGCCAGACCTGAACGACCCCATCATTTTGGAGCGAGGGAGCACGCTGGCCGACGCCGCCGAGGACGTGCACAAGGACTTCCGCGCTAAGCTGAAATTTGCCCGTCTCTGGGGCTCGGGGAAGCACGATGGCGTCATGGTGAAGCGTGACCACGTGCTGGAAGACGGCGACATCATCGAGCTGCACATCTAGCAATTTGACAGTCTGCTAAGGGTGGGAGTAGCATAGCGGCAGAGGAGAGAGGAATTTCCATGAACATCCTGGTAACCAATGACGACGGTATCGAGGCCCCTGGTCTCTGGGCACTGGCCGAGGCGATGAGCCGGGTGGGTAACACCATGGTCGTTGCCCCCACCGAGCAGAAAAGTGGTGCCGGTACTTCTGTCTCCCTGCACAGTGGCATGAGAGTCGATGAGGTGCCCTCAAAAATATCTGGTATCGAGGCCTATGCCGTCGATGGCACACCGAGCGACTGTGTGATCGTCGGCCTACGACAGCTTGCCAAGGGACGGCACATCGATATGGTCATCTCCGGGATTAACGCCGGGGCCAATACCGGCCGCGATATCCCCTACTCCGGCACCGTCATGGCCACGCTCCAGGGCTACTTCCGCAGGATACCATCGATAGCCGTATCCCTGGCCTATAGAGAACGTGGCGAAGAGCTACGCTTCGATGTCGCCGCCATGGTAGCCGAGTCACTGGCGCGCCGGGTAGAGGGCGGTAATATGCCGACCGACGTTATCATCAACACAAACATCCCCAATATCCCCCTGTCAGAAATTAAGGGTATGGTCACCACCCGGGCTGCCGCCGGCTCCTACTATAGTATCCCCAGGAGCAGGGATAGTGACGTTACGAATATCTCGGTGACCAGTCTACCCACCATAGCCGACTTCCCTCATCAGGTAGGGGGTCTGAAGCCTGTTATCGAGGAAGGAACAGACATCTGGGCAATCATGTCCGACATGATATCGATTACCCCGTTGCGTATCGATGTTACCGACCACGATTCCCTCGAGGCCCTGGAAGGACACGTCACAGCACTACAGTCCGACTTGCTTAGCGATGGTAGGAGGCTATAGGAGACGGCATGCCGATACGACCGAGCTGGTACGAAGACTACTGGGACAAGCAGGACAAGGACGTCTCCGACAAGGTGAGAACGACCTGCCCCCGGTGCGGTAGCTCCCGGACATACTACAACCAGCAGTACAAGGTCTGGCGCTGCGGCCGCTGCGAGCACTCCTTTATCATTGAGGGGATGGGCCGGAGGTCCTGGTGGAAGCGACTCTTCGGGAGGGGATAGTTCATATCCCACCCACCCACCCCCTTTTTTGGTATATCGACCAGCTTCGATTAATATCTCGCAGTGTAAGGGCAAACCACAATGCCCCAAAACACTGACCCCTGAAGAGGTGAGAGATGCTGGAGAGGAAAACCGGTATTCCCTTAGCTCCGCAGGAGCTGGATAAACAGAAAATTACCAGCGACATCTATACCGTCCAGTGCGGCGTCGTCCGACAGGATGCCCACACGGAATACACGAGCTGGGTAATCACCGATGACGGTGTCGTCATAATCGACCCGGGCAGTTACCGGGTGTGCACCATGCTCAGGGAAGAGCTGGACAAGGCCGGCCAGCCGGTCAAGTATCTCATCTATACTCACACGCATGGCGACCACATTGGCGGGGCGGCTGCCTTTCTCGACCAGGAACCAAAGGTCATCGCCCACGAAAACACACTGGAACGGTTACGCCGCTATGAAGTGAGCGCCGGTTATATCCGGCGTATCAACAGCATCCAGTTCCATTTCAATATTCCGGCCGGTACTCCGCGGCGGCGCTTCCCGCCGGTCTATCCTACCGATACATACCACCAGGAGTACCGTTTTGAACTGGGAGGAAAGACCTTCGAACTGTTCCACGCCAAGGGCGAGACCGATGACTTCACTGTCATCTGGGTACCGCAGCTAAAAGCCATCTTCCTCGGTGACTTGCTCGAGGCTTCCTTTCCCAACCTGGGCAACCCTTTCAAGGTGATGCGCTATGCCCGCGAGTGGGCTATAGCGCTGGAAAAGGCTCTTGCCCTTAAGCCCGAATTCGCTATAGGCGGTGACTGCATTCTGACCGATAATAAGGAAATCAACGAAGTCCTGAGCGTGAATATCGAGCTGTTTAACTACCTGGAGAGCTCCGTTGTCCGAGCAGCCAATGATGGCCACAACCTGGAACAGATGATTGAAGAAATTCAGCTCCCGCCTCACCTGGCCGATAGCCCGTATCTGAAGCAGGTCTACTGAAGCAGGTCTACTCCCGGCGGGAGTTTGCCATCTACAATATCTGGCGGCGTTACTGCGGCTACTTTGACTTCTCGCCATCCGGGCTGCTACCACGACCCAAGCGGGAGGTTGCCGGGGTGGCGCGCCAGCTGATTGACAACGACCAGGCCATTCTGCACAGAGCTGAGGAGTTGATGCGCCAAGGCGAGTTACAGCTCGCTCTGGAAACGCTGGATATCATCCTGAAAGTGGACTACGAGGATACGGCAGCACGGAGACTGAGGCACGAGATACTCCAGAAGATGGTGGAGACTGATGAGTGTCTGATGTCCCGCAATGTCTGGGTCCACTACCTTGAAGAGGATGAAAGCTTTCTGGGGCAGGAAAGCTGATAAGACCTGATGAGAAGACATCCCTCGTGGAAGAGTCTTCTTAGTAGGGGGTAGTTAATATGCCTCAAGAATCACCACCAAAACCACTGAAATGGTACCGGAAGCTGGCCGCCCGGAAGGGTCGGCTGGAGGCAGATGCCTTTATCGTCGAGGGGGAGCGGGCGGTGAGGCAGGTCGCAGAAAGCCTGCCTGAGGAGGTACTTGAAATCGTCACGGTGGAAGGGATAGCCACCCCATATCCCCGCTACCCACACCGGACTGTTACCGAAAGCCAGTTCCGCAGCATCTCCCAAGCACAGACCCCCCAGGGACTGCTGGCGGTTGTCCGGCCACCGTGGCTGACATATACCGATAACCTGCCCCTCGACCCCGGTAGAAGGCTCCTCCTGCTGGAGGACATCCAAGACCCGGGAAACGTCGGCACGCTCATCCGCACCGCCGCCGCCCTCGGTTTCTCCGGAGTTATCCTCACCGAAAAGTGCGCCGACCCCTTTTCGCCGAAGTGCGTGCAGGCTTCCGCCGGTAGCATACTGTCAATCTGGCTGAGAAGGACAGATGAGTACCTAGAGATGGTCAAAGCCCTTAAGAAGCGGGGCTATTTAGTGCTGGCCGCCGACCTCGACGGCAAGGAAGACACGTCGGTATTTAATAAGCGGAGACTGTTACTGCTGGCACTGGGCAATGAGGCGGCCGGACTTTCCAAAGAGACGCTGGCCGTTTCCGACTACCAGCTTAGGCTCCCAATTGTCCGTGAAAAGGCGGAATCCCTGAACGTCGCCGCCTGCGGGGCAATCTTTATGTACCTTGTCACCCGGAAGTAACTACTGCCCGGCACCAGCAGCAGAGGCCTTCCTAGCCTGATACCTTACCTCGCCCTCACTGAAGAGCCTTTCCTCCTCCTCGGTGGCGATTATCAGCGGGGGTACCTCGGTCGGCCTGCCCTCGACATCGAGGGCTACCATAACAACATAGGCAGTCAACGCCTCGACCCTTTGTCCAGCAAGGAGGTCTTCCATCTCAATCCGGACCTGCACCTCCATTGAGGAACGACTGGTGAAGGTGAGCCGCCCGCGGACAATTACCAGGCTGCCGACCCGGACCGGGGTGCGGAAGATAATGTCGTCCACTCGGCCGGTGACGATATTGGTACGGCAGTGCCGGGCTGCCACGACACCAGCGGCATTGTCCATCAGCTTCATTAGCTCGCCGCCGTGGACAAAACCGGCCGGATTCGCCTGATTGGGCAACATCACCTGTGCCATCTCGACCGCCGAATGGCTCACCGTCCTGCCCTCGAACTCCCCGCCCTTCTCAAACCCCTCGCGTAGCTTTTGATAGTTCGCCTCATGTCTCGCCTCGACCTTGCTCATCCGGCGGAAGAAATCGGCAATCTCGGTAAAGCCCTCCGCCTCAGCGGTCTCGGCCGCCTCGGGGTAGAAACGGGTTGCCTCGAGATGCTCACCTCCGATTGCCCGCTCAAGGTTCTCCGCAACGTCACCGGCACCACCGAGAAACTCGAACTCGTGCCGGGCATGTTCCGCCTCATTCATCGCTGTGGCAGCAAACAGGTCGGCAATCTGCTCCAGACCGGCCTGCCTGGCAGCATCGGCAAAATAGCGGTAGCGGGCACTGACGCCCACCTCCGCCGAAAAGGCTTTCAACAGTACTTCCTCAGTTTTGCTTCCCTTCAGTTCCATGATAATCCCCCTCCTAGAGTACGTACCTCTCAACGGCAGTCGCCACACCACTGTGCTCAACATCAGGAACAATATGGTCGGCTACGGCTTTCAACTCATCAGGAGCATTAGCAACGGCAATCCCCAGCCCGGCCGCTGTCAACAACGAGATGTCATTGGTACCATCGCCGATAGCCACGACCTGAGACAGCGGTATCCCCAGAAACGCCGCCAGCTCCTCCAAGGCCTTTCCCTTGGATACCTTCAGGCTGATAATATTCACCAGGTCTACATCGGGATAGACCGGTGTCTTTGTCCACGTGAAGTTGAGGCGGCCCTCGAAGTGACGGCAGAAAAGACGGGCCTGCGCCTTCTCTTCCGCCGAGCGCATCACCAGTGTCCCCTTGATAATACGCTCCTGCAGCCACACCTGGCTTAAGTCCGTGACGGTCGGCTCAAGCCCGAAGAACTTGCGGCGTATCTCAGTCCCCCAGTCCTCCTGCTTGACGTACAAATGGGTAGAGGAAAAGAGTTCAATCCTCATTTCCTGCTGATAAGCGAACTCGCCCATTTCCTTCACCAGTTCCGGTAATACCGGCTCCACGTAGACCTCTATATCACCGTGAACGTCAGCCACCAGGGCACCGTCAAAGAAGACATGATATCCATCGAGCGAAAGTAACTCAAGAGTCTTCTGACAGGCCTGGGTCACCCGGCCGGTTGACAGGGCAACATGGACGCCTGCCTGTCTGGCACTGGCCAGTGCCTGCCTGTCCGTATCAGAAATGACACCAGCCTGGTTTATCAGCGTGCCGTCGATATCCACCACCAGGAGACGGGGGCGCTTTGTCAAGCCTTTTTCCTCCATATTGACCGATAGTAAACAGTGGAATTATGTCAATCTGTAGATTGACGGACAGGTTCGCACTATGTTATATTTGACCTGCACGGCAGCGTAGCTCAGTTGGTAGAGCAGAGGACTCATAAGCCTTTGGTCGTGGGTTCGAATCCCTCCGCTGCCAGCTTTTGTTTCCTGATGTTCCCGCCTGATTATAGCATATCGCTGGCTGGTTGAACGAGAAGCGAACACAACGGAAGTGATAACCAGGTATCTGTATGTTCAAGATTTTACAGGCTTCTACCGATAACTTGCATCATCGACAGTCACCCGGAAAAATTCACCGTCTGACTATTTAAATCATTGTCTCTGAGAATAGATGTTTACTTTATACACGGTAAACTCATAAATAATATCATGCAGTAATGTTAGAAAAATCGTTTTTCTACTTCGGTGTGATAGCAAGTCGCATAGACCAATAACTTGTTGAGTTGAAGTTTACGTACTACTCATGCTAGACCACGCTCGGATTCTTGGTAGAATACTTACGGTATGCCGCATAGATCTATTTATCCTTAATCTCTAGTCCTTTCACCTTTCCCTAACAATTAGTCATAATGTGAAATTTCAAGAAATAGCTAAGTTATCAATCCCTGTCAGGCAGTTAGACTCAAGACTTTTTCGTTTGATTTCAGCATAGGACAATAATCGCTAGCGTTATATTTGAAATCCTAGCTAGATTATCTCCTCTTTCCAGAATTGGAGACCGTAATCAGTTTTTAAGGCTGCCTTACATCTTTACACCCACCATTTTAAAATGAGGTTTTGTATTTTAGGGAATTAATTACATCCCTTTTCTCTCGACAGGTAGCGCATTTCTCAGGCCGCCTAAAAGTGCGTTAAAGGCACCAAGATATATTCCGGACTCTAACGAATGCTTGAATATCATTAGGTAGAAGCGTAATATTACCGTTACAGCTTGTGTCAGTAATTATTAGCTGATTGAGGCAACCCTAATTTACGGTTACTGACAAGCAAGACAAGGAGGGTGAATTATGGCAAGAGGCTATATGGGAAAGATGCTGATGGTGGATCTTTCCAAAAATGAGCTAAGAGATGAGCCACTCGATGACAAGTTTTGTCGCCAATTCATTGGAGGTTATGGCATTGGCGTTAGGATACTCTTCAGCCGACAAAAGGCTGGTGTCGATCCGCTAGGCCCAGATAATACCTTCGGCATTCTTACTGGTCCATTTACTGGTACTGCAGCACTCTCAGGTACGAGACACACGGTGGTGGGAAAATCACCTCTGACGGGAGGTTGGGGTGATGCCAATTCAGGTGGTTATTTCGGTTCTGGTATGAAGTTCGCTGGCTATGACGCGGTGTTCTTTGCTGGCACATCTGAAAAGCCGGTATATCTCTTTATTAATAATGGCAAGGCTGAGCTGAAAGACGCTACTCGCCTGTGGGGGAAGGATACTTACCAAACCCAAGACATACTTAAATCTGAATTGGGCAAGAATATAGAAGTAGCCTGTATTGGCCAATCAGGAGAGAACCTCTCTCTAATCTCCGCAGTTGTGAGCAGGAGTAGAACCGCCGCTCGTTCGGGATTGGGCGCCGTGATGGGTTCAAAGAGGCTTAAAGCAGTAGTGGTGAAGGGCAACATGAAAGTCCCTGTTGCCGATGAAGAAAGGACAAGGAAGCTGAGAAGAAAATACCTCGGTCAACTGGGAGGGCATATTGTCTGGTTAAAGCCAATAGGCACGCCGTTCCTCACCGTCCCAGGCGTTCAGGATGGTGATTCACCAGTTAAGAACTGGGGGGGGGTGGGGGTTATTGACTTTCCTAACTCTGAACCTATTGGAGCCGACGCTGTGATTGAGCGCAGGTCAAAGAGGTTTGCCTGTTACCTGTGCCCCATTGGATGTGGAGGGTACATGAAGGCAGGAACCGGAGAGTACAAATATAAGGCGGGCGCTCGTAGACCTGAGTATGAGACAATTGCTATGTTTGGCACCAATTGCCTTAATAACAACCTTGAATCGATAATTAAAGCAAACGATATTTGCGACCGCCATGGACTCGACACCATTTCTACTGGAGCTACTATTGCCTTCGCTATTGAATGCTTTGAGAACGGGCTTATTTCCAAGACAGACACTGACGGTATTGAGATGACGTGGGGCAATCATAGAGCTATCGTGGCTATGACGGAAAAGCTAGCTACGAGAGAGGGTTTCGGTGCTGTGTTAGCCGATGGAGTGAAGGTGGCGGCAGAGAAAATCGGTAAGGGCGCCGACAAATACGCCATGCATATTCAAGGGCAGGAGCTACCGGCACATGACCCGAAGGGAGCGTTTTTCTACGCAACTGGCTACAGACTGGACCCTACTCCGGGTCGTCACTTTGTAGGCTCAGAATTGTCAATGGGACCAGAACATCCCAAAGGACTACTACCCCGATTCGACCATGGATCGTTTGCCGGAAGAGGAGAAGCACGCAAGATAGGTGGCAACTTCCACCATGCCCTAGTTTGTGCCGGTATGTGCCTTTTCGTGTACTGGGCTTATCCTAATGTTGAGCCCATAGCCGAGTTCATGAGGGCGGTTACTGGTTGGGACATAACTAATGACGAGCTGCTCAGAACCGGTGAGAGAATTTCTAATATCCGTCAGGCTTTCAATATCCGCGAAGGGTTGAACCCGATGGAGTTCAAAGTCCCCGACAGGGTGCTTGGCCAACCGCCGCATACAGAGGGCCCTCTCGCCGGGGTAACCATTGATGAAAAGACACTGGATAAAGAGTATCTGGCCGCAATGGACTGGGACCTGAAGACAGCAAAACCGAGTAAAAAGAAACTTCTCGAACTAGACCTAGCAGATGTGGCCCAGGAACTCTGGCCTTAGAATAAGACAATTTAGGCAGGTGCCAGTGAGACAGCATCATATAATCACGGCCTTACTAGCCCCTTTGATTGTTCGCCCGGGTGAAAAAATTAGTGCAACATCTATAACATAAGGTGCCCGCCATTTATGAAGATGAGCTGACCCGTGATGAAATCAGACTCTTGTGAGGCCAAAAATACCGCGGTTCCAACGATGTCTGCTGGCTCTTCACGCCGTCTTATATATTGTGCTGCGATAACACTCTCAAATAATTGCTCACTCCCACTCTGGCTTAAACTAGCTTCCGTCGCTGTATACCCGGGAGCAATAGCATTTACATTAATGCCTGATGGTCCCAGAGCTGCGGCCAAAGAATGAGTCATCGTATAAACCGCCACTTTACTTAAGGCATAAGCTAAAAAGTATTGGGAATCTGGCGATCTAATAATATCAGAAGTGATGTTGATAATCTTGCCACTAGACCGCTTTGTCATTAGTGGTGCTACTGCCTTACAACACAACCAAGTTCCGCGCACATTGACTGCAAATATCCGGTCCCATTCTTCCACTGTCCAAGTATCCCACGGTTTGGCTTCTATTCCATAGTAAATAGCAGCATTATTAAGGAGAATATCTACCTTGCCATAGTGCTGCACAACCTCTTCCGCCATCTTTGTGGTAGCGTTTTCATCTGAGATGTCAGTCTCTACAGCCACGGCTTCTCCACCCTTAGCCCTTATCTCATCAGCCACACCTTCAGCCCTTTGCAGACTGATATCAGGTAAAAATAACCTGGCACCTTCATCGGCATACCTTAAAGCGAACGCCCGACCAAGACCACGGCCAGCTCCAGTTATGATAGCCACTTTGTCCTTTAATAATGGTGACATATCTCCCCCCTTTCAATATCTGCTTGCCATATCCTATACCGGTAAGTTAAGATTTCCTTTTTCAAACTCATCTAATATAATCTCAGTAGACCACCTAGCAGTTTGCATGATCGTGCACCCTTCGGTTATTCCTAGAAACTCCTGACTCATATCATCACGTGTCAGATCCCAGGCTCTTCCAAAGAATTTTCTCTGCACGTCCTTACAAAGTATAGATGAATATTCCTTGTAATATTTATCCAGAATAGTGTTCCTAATGGTGACACAGCCATCACGCATGACGCGATCGTCCTGGGATTCCCGCGAAATCCCCAACGCCAGACCAATTGCGAGGACAGCGCTGTTTACAGCACCACAGGTGCCCTCTCCAGTCATGGCAACACCGGCGGTCATAACACATATCCCAGAAAATAGTCTATCTTCCATATCCTCTGGGATGAGTTCCAAGCCCCCCCATCTCAGAGCATCGATTATAGCCAGAAACGTACACTGACCGCAGCCCTTATATTTAGCCTCGTATTCCACTCCCAGTTCCTCTGCTTTATTTATTATTTCCTCTTTTGTCCTCTTGATTTCAACCATAATTAGCCCCCTTGTTTTCTGCCCTGCGCTCCAGCGATTATACTACATTAATATATCAAATACATTATAGAATTGGTTAAACAATCTCAAAACTACACATTGCAATTCTATACATGTCGTGATAGAGTTATGAAGCTTATAAAAGAGGGTGTTTAAATACCAATTCTCAATCAGATCTAGTTTCGCTGACTCGTTCTTACTATAGTTGTTTGAAGGCTAGAATCAGAAGATTTATTAGTAACAAGAAGGAGGTGAGAAACAAGATAAGAGACCTTGGTTAAGCACTCTGTTTAAAAGGAGGCTACCAGTGAGAAGGAAATTATTAATTCTCATGGTTAGTTGCACGATGGTCCTGGCGTTGGCAGCACCGCTTTTTGCCGCAGGCTGTGACGAAGCAGAACCGGAGAAAGAAGTAATCGTTTTCGGAGCGGCCAGACCTCTCACAGGCCCATTCGCTGTCTATGAAGAAATGGCATTCGGGCCGATCTACAAGATGTGGGTTGATGAGGTTAATGCCAGAGGCGGGCTATATATCGAAGAGTACGGCAAGAGATTGCCGATAGAGCTCAAGATATATGACGACGGCAGCGATATGGGCACAATGACATCGATGTTGGAGAGACTAATCCTAGAGGATGAGGTTGACTTTATCTTACCTCCTGCCAGTACCGCCTTCCTCTTTGCCGCTGCCCCAATAGCCAATAAGCACGGCTATATATTAATGGGAGCTGAAGGTGGCGGGACCACCCTCACGCCACTACTGCCCAGTTTACCCTACTACTTCGGTGTCCTGAATTACTCCGACCACTACCAGATGCCGGTCCTGGCCGATATTCTTTCCGACGCTGGTATAGAGACAGCGGCGATAATGTACCTTGAAGACCTCCACGGTGTGGAATATAGCGGTGTAGCTGGTATTGAGTTAACCAATGCTGGTATCGATATCGTCATGACCAAGAGCGTGCCGCTGGGGGTTATGGATGTATCTTCGATAATTAATCAAGCCAAGACGCTTGGTGCCGAAGCCTTCCTCTCTTTCTGCTACCCCGACGAGAACTTCCTGGCTATTGGTACGGCAATTGCCCTTGATTACAACCCGGACGTCTTCCTGACCGGTCCTGGAGCCAATTTTGCCTTCTTCGCGGGTGTATTCGGTCCTGCGGCAGAGGGAATAATGGGTTACGGCGCCTGGAACACGAAGAGTTCGGCGGCGTCTGAGGACTTCTACGAAAAATTCATTGCCCTCTATGACCCGGGCTTACTCGATTGGTGGGGACACAACCTTTACTACGCCGGACTGCAGTTCTTTGAACAGGCTATCGAGGAAGCCGGGACCCTTGACCAGGCAGTAATCAGGGAAGTTATGGCAACATCGACATTCGATACAATACTGGGACCTACCTGGTTTGACATGACAGCTGATGGTGAGGGTGGCGGACTTCTGGCTGAAGAGTGCTACACCGGGCAGGTCGGCCAATGGCAAAACGGCGTATTTGAGGTCGTTGACCCCGGTGCGAATCGCACCGCACCACCTGTTATCCCCAAGCCGGCATGGCCAGCAGAAGAATAGATATAAGAATATAGCAGCATTATCATCATAAATAGTGGGCAGGCTGTCTAAATGGTGCAGATAGCAACCAAAAAAGGTGGCTATTTTCACCAGAAGGTCTGCAGTGCCTCTTTCAGGCAGCCTGCCACATCTTGATTGCCGGAACCCGAAAGCTGTTTTATATTTATGGTCGAGTTCTTAAATATATTCATTGGTGGGTTGATACTGGGTGGCATCTATGCCCTGATTGCTGTGGGGCTCAGCCTGCAGTATGGCGTTGCCCGGGTGCTGAACATATCTCACGGCGAGTTTATCATGGTCGGGGCTTTTCTCACCTGGGCAATGTATACTTTCTGGGGACTCAATCCGCTGGCCTCTCTGGCTATTGTCGGCCCCGCTATATTTGTAGTAGGTTTTGTTCTGCACCGGACATTATTCACTCGTCTAAGGACTTCATCCGCATCGCCGGCTGCCTATGAGGGTGGTTCGCTTATAGCCACTTTCGGGCTGATGTTCATCATTCAGAATTTGGCCATTATCACCTGGGGCACTGATATAGAAGCGTACTCATTTCTAAATACCGGTGTGTCTATCTTTGGGGCCAGATTTGCTGCCAACCGCTTGACAATGCTCTTGTTTGCTGCCGGAATATGCGTGGTCTTCTATCTGTTTCTGGCCCGTACTCGCCTAGGTAAAGCGATTAGGGCGGCTGCACAGGACCCCGAGACCGCCGGAATGATGGGGGTGAACATCAAACGGGTGCTGGCTCTATGCTTTGGCCTTGGTGCCTTGATGGCCGGTCTGGCTGGCTCATTACTGAGTATGTGTTATCCTATTCGAACCACGATGGGTCTGGAATATACCATAATCGCCATCATAGTGGTCGTCCTCGGCGGAATGGGCAGTATTGTCGGTAGTTTTATCGGTGGTCTCATACTGGGCATGGTCGGCAGCATAGTGCTCTATATCGACCCGAGCCTGTCACTAGTTGCCTATTATTTCATCTTCATACTCCTGCTGCTAGTAAGACCAACTGGTATTTTGGGTAAGTAGAGAAATGAATAGTGTTGCCAGTATTGTGTTAAACAGGTCCTTTCAACTGGGATTACTGGCTGTAATCCTTATCGCACTGGCTACTCTGCCCTTACACTACCAGGGCTATAACATCGTACGGCTGCTCAATATCTTTATGTTTGTCGTCCTGACGGTAAGTTGGGTGATTTTTTCTGGCTCTACCGGCTATATGTCACTGGCATCGGCAGCCTTCTTCGGGGTTGGCATTTACACCTCGGCCTTACTCGGTGATAAATTGCCGATAGCGGTTGTTGTCGGCATCGGCGCCCTGGTCAGTTCTTGTGTCGCCTTTCTGGTAGGTGCCCTCACACTCAGACTTAGAGGCATATACTTTGCTATCTTCACCTTCGGCCTTGTTGAGCTCATCAAGCACCTTACCCTCTGGTGGGAGATCAATATGGAGGACAGGCGGGGAAGGCTCGTTGTCTATGTAGAAAACGACATTATCTTCTGGGTTATGCTCTCCATTCTTGTGGCAACACTGCTAACTGCCTACTTTATCCGACGCTCCAAGTGGGGATTGGCTTTACAAAGCATTGGTGAGAATGAAGAAGCTGCCGCCCACATGGGTATAAATGTGACCCTGGTGAAGGTCATCACCTTCGCTGTCAGCGCCCTATTCGTAGGGGCATCCGGGGCAATAATAGCGACGAGGTGGACATATATTGACCCCGGCATCGCCTTTAATCCGCTCTATTCGTTTATGCCAGTCCTGATGGCCATCTTCGGCGGTATGGGGCGGCTCTTAGGCCCGGTGATAGGCGCAATCGCCTTTACTTACCTTAAGGAGGAGTTAGGAACCGAATTTCCCGAGTTGTACATGCTTATTTTCGGTATAATACTTATTGTGGCTATATTGTATATGCCCAACGGGCTGGTGGGGTTGATACAAAGGTTGTGGATAAGGGGTTTCAGGAGGCAGGATGCGGATACTTGAAGGTGAAGGCGTCAGTAAACATTTCGGCGGCTTGGCCGCACTATCGAATGTCGACTTTCATGTGGATGCGGGTGAAATTGTAGGTTTGATCGGTCCCAATGGTGCCGGCAAAACTACGTTGTTTAATCTGGTATCAGCAGCCCTTACCACTAAACAGGGGGTAATAAAATTCAAAGGCAGAAAGATTACCGGCCTCAAGCCCCACCAGATATGTCGGATGGGGTTGGCCAGAACCTTTCAATCGGTTAAAATTTTCGGTAATATGCCGGCTCTTACCAACGTGTATATCGGTTCTTTATTCGGGATTCCAGCCGGGACGCCGTCGGCATATGCTGCCAAGGGGGCTGAGGAACTACTGGAGTTTGTTGGCTTATCAGCATCTAAGGTGACTCCTGCTAAAGACCTGACACTGGTTAACCAGAAGCGTGTGGAGGTAGCCAGGGCACTGGCCACCAAGCCGGAGTTGTTGCTGCTTGATGAGCTTATGGCAGGCTTGAATCCTACTGAAGTAGCCCAGGCTATGGAGTTGGTAACCAAGATTCGGGATAGAGGCATTACTGTCTTTGTAATTGAGCATGTAATGAAAGCAATTATGGGCGTATGTGACCGAATTATAGTACTCCACCACGGTGAGAAGATTGCCGAAGGAACACCTCAGGAGATTGCCAATAACAGAGCCGTTGTAGAGGTGTATCTGGGAGAATAGGCCAATGCTGGAAGTCAATAATATCAATACCTTTTATGGCAAAGCACAGGCACTATTTGACCTATCCTTAAGAGTCGAAGAGTCAGAAATTTTTGCTCTGATCGGCTCAAACGGCGCCGGTAAAACTACATTGCTAAATACAATCTCCGGTTTAGTAACACCAGCTTCAGGTAATATAGAGTTCCTCGGTAAGAGAATTAACGGTTTAGCACCCCACATCATTGTAGAAATGGGCATTTCTCATGTACCCGAGGGAGGCCGGATTTTCAATGAGATGACGGTGCGTGAGAACCTGGAGATGGGTGCCTATTCTTCCCATGCCTGGAAGATCAGGTGGGGAACACTGCAGCAGGTTTACGAGATATTTCCCGTACTGAAGGAAAGGGAGAAACAGTTGGCCAGAACATTGAGTGGCGGTGAACACCAGATGCTGGCTATGGGGAGGGGTCTGATGTCAAGACCGAAACTGTGTATCCTCGATGAGCCGTCATATGGCCTGGCACCGAAATATGTCGAGGAGGTCTTCCGTATTATAAATTCGCTGCGTGAGCAGGGAATTACGATTTTACTGATTGAGCAGAATGTCAGGCATACCCTAGAAACGGCTGACCGGGCCTGTGTGCTTGAAAATGGCCATATTGTTCTGGATGATATCTGTGATAACCTCCTTCAGAGTGACCACGTAAGGAAAGCCTATTTAGGACTTTAATTTAGTGATATAATATGTGTCTTAAGTCGAGAGAATTAGTGGGCACCGAATAGGAATTATGACGCATAAAGTTGAAACGCTAATACTAACTGATTGAAAAGACCAATACATAGGTTAGGAGGTAAAAGAAAATGGCTGAAGACCTAATTGGGACATTAGCTGACTTAGAAGAAAAAGAGGCTCTAGAAATTGTAAATAGAAGGTTAAGTGCTGGTGAAGCCCCTCTCGGTATTCTGGACGATGGCAGGCGTGCCATGGAGATCGTGGGCAAACGTTTTGCAGATGGAGAGTATTTCATCCCGGATTTGATATACTCGGGTGAAATACTGAAGAGCATTAACGAAATAGTTAAGCCGAAGCTGGCTGAGGCTGGAGAGGTTAAGCACTTAGGTAAGGTCGTCATAGGCACGGTTGCCGGAGACATTCATGACATTGGCAAAGACATTGTCGTCTTTATGCTTGATGTTAGCGGTTTCGAGGTTTACGACCTTGGTGTGGATGTCCCGGCACAGAAGTTTATCGACACAATTAAAGAGAGTGGTGCCCCTATAGTTGGCTTAAGCGGTTTTCTGACACTGGCTTATGATTCGATGAAACAGACCATACAGGCCATGAAGGACGCCAACCTTAGAGACAAAGTCAGGGTAATGATTGGCGGCGGTCAGATTACAAAGGAGATAATGAAATATACCGGTGCTGATGCTTATGGTAGAGATGCCATGGCTGGAGTATCCCTTGCTAAGAAATGGACTGGTACCGAGTAAGAATCCTCAGCAGATAATGTGCAGGAGGTAATAATATGGAAAAGCAATGGGAAGAGATGTCATCAGATGAAAAACAGGAGGCACGGTTTGCAAAGTGGCTTTCGCCGGAGGGAGTGGAATTTGTCAGCCCCGAAGCCGAGAAGTTATACAAAGAAAGGGCAACCAGGATAAAAGATGCAATCCAACTAAAGAAGTTACCGGACAGGGTGCCGGTCATGCTGATTCCCAGCTTCTTCCCCGCTTTTTACTCCGGACTAACTCCCCTTGACGTCATGTATGACTACGAAAAAGCCAACAATGCCTGGAAGAAATTCTACGTAGATTTTCAACCAGACGCACACTTTGGTTGTGTGGCTCCCGGCCCCGGAAGGTTCTTTGATATTCTTGACTACAAGTTATACAAGTATCCCGGTCATGGAGTAGCGCCGGAATCCACCTACCAGTGTATCGAGGGCGAATACATGATGGCGGATGAATATGATGCCTTTTTACAGGACCCATCGCATTTCTTCACCACCACTGTTCTACCGCGTATATTTGGCGCTCTGGAGCCCTTCAAGCAGCTCCCTAACCTCACCACAATAAATGAAATGTACGGGTCTGGTATTACCTTTTTCCAATACGGTCTTCCCGATGTACAGGCCGCTTTTAAGGCTCTTCTGGATGCCGGGAGTGAAGCCCTGAAATGGATGGGGTATTTTGGTGCCTTCATGAAAGAGTTACCAGAATTAGGATTCCCCGCAGGTCAGGGCGGCTATACAAAAGCACCTTATGACATTCTCGGCGATACCCTCAGAGGCACGAGAGGGATAATGACGGATATATACCGGCAGCCTGAGAAGCTCATTGAAGCCATGGATAAAATGACGCCATTCTGGATTCAGAAAGGGGTAATCGAGGCAAACATGAACGCAAATCCCTTAATATTCTTACCCCTACATAAAGGTGCTGATGGTTTCCTCTCCGATGAGCAGTACAAGAAGTTCTACTGGCCGTATCTTAGAAAGATTCTCCTAGGCCTGATTGATGAGGGAGTCGTACCATTCATGTGGGCTGAGGGAGGATCCAACTCGCGGCTGGAGGTTATCTGCGATTTGCCTAAAGGTAAGACAGCCTGGTTGTTTGACGACGTTGACATGATTAGAGCTAAGGAGATACTGGGTGACGTTGCCTGCGTAGCCGGCAACATGCCTATGGACCTGTTGACTGTAGGTACACCAGAGCAGGTAAAAGAATACGCAAAGAAACTGATTGATAATTGCGGTAAGGGTGGTGGTTATATCATGGCTAACTGTGCGTTCTTTGATAATGTCAAGCCGGAAAATGTCAGGGCCATGGTTGACTTTACTAAGGAGTACGGCATATATAAATAGATATTCAACATGAGTGAATCTGCCGAGAACAAATAATTATAAGCAATTACCGTGGTTGCCATGGTGGTTGTGGTGTCCTGGTCCATGTCAGAGACGGGACAATTGTCAAGATTGAAGGCGACCCTGATTTCCCCACCAACCACGGCAGCATGTGTAGTAAGGGTCTAGCCTTTCACCAGCTGGTGTACCATCCGGACCGGGTTAAGTACCCTCTCAAGCGGGCCGGCAAAAAGGGTGAGGGCAAGTGACAGAGAATCTCCTGGGATGAGGCCCTTGATACTATTGTCAGTAAACTTAAGCAGGTAATAAAAGACTATGGCCCTGAGTGTATTACCCTAGGACAGAGCACCTCCAGAGAAGGTGAGTCCTTTTTCGCCAGATTTGGCAACCCGCTGGGCACGCCTAATATCTTTACTGCCGGACACTTCTGCTATTTGTCCCTCGGCTTCAGACTTATGTAGGAAGAGAAGTGCGGGTTCCTGAAGTCATTCGTCAACGAGATAGTCGTTTCGTATAAGACGATTACGATACATTACAGACTACTAATGCCATCGGATAACTCTGAAGAAGAAAGACTATCAGTTCCACCTTTTATAAGGATTATAAGGAATGGTAGGCCGTGCAGGCCTCGAACCTGCCGCACTCTCAGTGTCAACCGGGGTTGTCACCTACGTAGCAATTCTCTACATCTCCAGTGCTAGTTTATCCATTTCTAGCTGTACTGGCATCGGATACTCACCAGTGAAACAGGCCATACAAAACAATTCGCGGGGCATATCCACTGCCTTGAGCAACCCCTCAACACTCAGATATCCGAGGGAATCAACTCCGATAAAGCTCCGGATTTCTTCAACTCTATTACATGCCGCTATAAGCTCTTGGCGGGTAGCCATGTCCACTCCAAGGAAACAGGGATAGCGAATCGGTGGGGCGCAGACACGCATATGCACCTCTTTGACTCCAGCTTTCCTCAGCAGGTTAACGACCTTCGGGGTAGTGGTGCCACGAACAATAGTATCGTCAACCACCACTAGCCGCACACCCTCCAGCATCCGAGGCAATGGGTTGAACTTCAAACGGACACCAAGGTCCCTTATACGCTGGTCAGGTTCAATAAAGGTACGGCCTACGTAGCGGTTCTTTAACAGGCCTTCGCAGAATGGAAGGCCGGTCGCACGAGAATATCCGATTCCGGCGGCTGTCGCCGAGTCTGGAACGCCCATCACCATATCAGCCTCGACCGGATGTTCCTCAGCCAACTGGGCACCCATGGCCTGCCTTACGGGATAAAGCAGCTTGCCGTTGATGATACTATCAGGCCGGGCAAAGTAGATATACTCAAAGATGCACAGGGCTCTTCTCTCTACCTGCTCTTGACAGCTAGCAAGTCCGCTCCCACTGATGCGAATAATCTCGCCCGGCTCAATTTCGCGAATGAAGTCTGCCCCGATATGGTCAAGCGCACAGCTTTCTGAAGCAACAATCCAGCCCCCGTCTATCGTCCCTAGACAGACCGGTCGTATACCCCAGGGGTCACGAACAGCAAACAGGCTGTCTCTGGTAAGAAGACAGAGGGAAAAGGCCCCCTGCAACCGGTGCATAGCATAGCGAATCCTGCCCAACCAGTCTTTTTCCGAGGAGGAGATTATCAGGTTGGCGATAACTTCAGTATCTGTAGACGTACGGAAGGTATAGCCTGCCTGCACGAGTTCATCGTGCAGGTGTTCAGCATTAATAATATTGCCGTTATGGGCGATGGCAATAGCATTATTACCTTGGCCAACAATGAAAGGTTGCACGTTGGATACCCGGCTCGAACCGCGGGTAGAGTAACGATTATGGCCGATAGCAATATGTCCGATGAGGCTGCTGAGGGTCTCTTCATCAAATACCTGCGAGACAAGTCCCATATCACCGGCAACCTGCATCCGCTTGCCGTTAGCAACAGCAATGCCGGCACTTTCCTGACCACGATGCTGTAGGGCAAAGAGAGCGAAGTACGTGAGCCGAGCTACATCCTCGCCAGGACTGTAAATTCCGAAAACACCGCAACTCTCGTGCAAGGTTACCCCTCTTAGCTCATCTCCTGCCGTTTTATTATACAACAACGGGCAAACAGTATCCATCACATTACTGGTCCAGTTCAATCATGGTTGATAATCTAATACAGATATTGCTAGAAGGGGTATTGACAAATTAGAAAAGTTGTATTATTATATGGCATACGGCAATCGGTTGCCGCATTCCGTCCCGCAGGAGTAACTCGAATGGGTAGGGTCTACATCAAAAAAGAGGTGTGTATTGGCTGTCACCTGTGTGAGCTGTATTGTCAGCTACAACACTCTCGGTCAACAGACCTGATTAAGGCTTTCAAAAGGGAGTCGATGCGCCCTTCACCCAGACTGAGGGTGGAGGAAAAGGAAGCGGTATCTTTCTCCGTTCGCTGCCAGCATTGTGATGAAGCCCCATGTGTTTACGCCTGCCTCTCTGGCGCCCTCACACGCGATAGTAAAACAGGACTGGTTAAAGTAGATGAGGAGAGGTGCATCGGTTGCTGGACTTGTCTGTTGGTTTGCCCGATCGGTGCAATAAGTCGGGACACAGCAGAAAAGAAGGTGCTGAAATGCGACCTCTGTCAAGGAGAAGATGTTCCAGCCTGTGTTGCCAATTGCCCTAATGAGGCATTGATATATGTGGAGGTGCAAGATGAGAGTCATAGCACAGAAGGTAAGGTAATTGCCATGATTCAATGAGTATAGGGTCGATTGACTAAATCAAACAAAAGGAGGCTTATCGTGTCATACGATTGGGGACCGCACTATATTATTCCTTCGTCAGTAATAACCACCTATTCTGGTAATGTTCGGTTGCGAGAGGAATTTGATGACGACCTATTACGTCAGGAATTGAGTGAGCTGGGATTCTCAAGCCCCATCGCAAGGGTGAGTAATCCATGGTATTACAGGAAGAAAGACTCAACAACCTGGATCAAGATTGGTGAATCCGACGATATGCGCGAGAACTTTCCGGTTACCTGGGATACGCAGAAGCTTGAGAATGGGCAATACGAAGTAATGGGACTAATGCACGTCTATTTTAAAGCGAATGGCACGATAAAGGCCATTGCCCGGCAAAATGTGGTGGAGGTCACAGTCAAGAACTAGACCTAGAAAACACGACATCATTGTCATAGTTGGCTACAGTGCTGGCAACCATAGCAGTGTGGCGAAGGCTCTTGATAAGAGTAGTGAGCTCAGCCTTAGGTTCTACGACACCTCTAGCAACGTTACTTTAGGTGTAAGGCTTAGTAGTCCATAGGCGGATTGGGCAGGTAAATAATGACAAAGGCAGAGAGAGTTAAATACCTGATTATCGGAAACTCCGCTGGAGGTATTGGGGCAGCGGAAGCTATCCGTGAGGTGGACAGGGCCGGGGCAATAGCCATCGTTTCCAGCGAGCCTTACCACGCCTACTCGCGTCCATTGATATCACAGTATCTAGTCGAAGGGCGCCCTCTGCAGAGAATGATGTTTCGACCGGCTGATTTCTACAAAGAGAAAAATATTCAGGCTATTCTGGGCCAGGAAGTAACGGGTCTTAATATAGACAAACATAACGTTAAGCTCGACGACGGTAGAAGCATAATCTGGGAGAAGCTGTTGCTGGCTACTGGTAGTTCACCCATTGTACCTAATATAGAAGGTATTGGTCTGAAAGGAGTCTTCACCTTCACCACGCGTGATGATGCCAGGGCAATCTATAAGTTCCTGAACCAATATCATACAGAGGTAAGGGCTGTGGTCATTGGCGGTGGTCTCATCGGGATAAGTGCTACTGAGGCACTGGTGAAGAGAGGGGTTAAAGTCACTATCGTCGAGATGAAGGAACGAATTTTGAACACCATCCTCGACGAAGAAGCATCATTTCTCGTGGAGGCATCTTTGAATGAGCTGGGGGTTGAAATCATCAACGGTCATATCGTGAGTAGGATTACTAGCTTCTTACCTGGTAGGGCTACTGGTATAGCCCTTGATAACGACCGACCGATACCCTGCGAGATGGTGATCGTAGCTGTCGGTGTGCAGCCACGCACCAAGATAGTTTCAGAAACCGGGATAAGGATAGACCGTGGTATATTAGTTGACCACCATATGGCCACATCCAGCCCTGACGTCTATGCCTGCGGGGACGTAGCCGAGGCCTACGACTTTATCTACGACGAGAACCGGCTTACCCCAATCTGGCCTAATGCCTACATAGGGGGCAGAATCGCCGGCTTCAACATGGCTGGGCTGCCGACTGAATATCAGGGCGGAACATCAATGAATGCTATGAAATATTTTGGACTGGCTATTGTTTCAGCGGGCATATTGACTCCACCTGATGACAGCTACGAGGTAATTAGTGAGAAACATGGTCATGTCTATAAAAAGGTTGTTCTTAAAAACGGACTAATAGTGGGCGTGATTTTTAGCGGCGACATTGAGAAATCGGGCATTATATACAATCTCATGAAAAACAGAGTAAACGTCGATACCTTTAAGCAAGCTCTCATCGCTGACGATTTCGGCCTTATCTCTCTCCCTGAGGAAATCTGGCGACCACTGCTGGAACATACTTCGCCAGTAACACCTTCCCTGGCAACCTCAGATAAGCAGCCTGAAAAGATGGCTATTGGAGATTTGGGATTGGTGTCTGGGAGGTAACGATTATGAAAGATATTAAACACGTGAACAACCCTTACAACGATGATAAGGTCATTGATGCCTGCTCCATATTCGGGGCCATGGATGCCTCAGGCAAGAGGTTTTCTGGAGACGGTGTTATCAGGGCAATTGTCAACATGCATGACCGTGGTAACGGGCTGGGTGGGGGATTCGCTATCTATGGTCTATATCCCGATTATGCTGACCTCTACGCCCTTCACGTAATGTACCTTAGCCCTGAGGGTAAGCAAGAGACAGAGGCTTTGCTAAAGGCAAACTTCAACATCATTGAAAAAGAAGAGGTGCCCACAAGGCAAACACCAATGATTGCCAATCCACCATTGGTGTGGCGCTACTTCCTTGAGGTGGATCACCGTAAGCCTGAACAAGAATCTGAGGATGACTACGTTGTGGACAGGGTGATGACCATAAATACCGGATTGCGCGATAGCTTCGTCTTCTCCAGTGGTAAGGATATGGCTGTGTTCAAGGGTGTTGGTTATCCTGAGGAGATAGCTGATTACTTCTGCCTGGAGCAATATGAGGGCTACCTTTGGACAGCACATGGCCGTTTCCCTACCAATACCCCGGGCTGGTGGGGCGGGGCCCACCCGTTTTGTATCCTAGACTGGACAGTTGTTCATAATGGTGAAATTTCTTCATATGGAATAAACCAGCGTTACCTGGGGCAATTCGGTTATCACTGCACGATGCAGACTGATACTGAGGTGGTAGCATACGCTGTTGACCTGCTGATGCGCAAGCATAACCTGCCGATAGAGATAGTGGCCAAGATACTGGCACCACCTTTTTGGAGTGACATTGAGCGCATGTCGCCAGAAGAACAGAAGCTCATGCTGACTCTGCGGCAGGTGTATGCCAGTCTACTCTTAAACGGTCCGTTCACAGTAATCATTGCTCATCATGGTGAGATGATCGGACTGACCGACCGCATAAGGTTACGGCCACTCACGGTTGGAGAAAAGGGTAGCATGCTCTACCTTTCATCAGAAGAGTCGGCCATTCGTCTTATATGCCCTGAGCTGGATAAGACCTGGATTCCTGTGGGCGGTGAACCCGTCGTGGGTACGTTGCGGGCACCGACCCAGCCACAACCCGTGGCTGCCGGGGAGAAGGTATGAAATGCTGACGAAAAGAGTTATTCCCTGCCTTGATGTGAGAAACGGTCGAGTTGTAAATAATGCTGGCGGAGAGGAAGAAGTGTTAAAACGGGGAATCTCAATAAGGGTCTAGGAGAAAAGGCAGTGAAGACCTATCTGACACCCAAATTTCTAGTACAACGAGACCCTGAACGCTGTATCCAGTGTCAGGTATGTGTCAATCAGTGCACTTTCGACACTCACTACTATGATGTCGAAGACGATGAGGTGAGAAGTCATGATGAGAACTGCATTGGCTGTCTCCGCTGTGTTCTCTTCTGCCCAACCCGAGCGCTAACTATCAGACAAAACCACCTCGACTACAGAGACAACTACAATTGGCGCCCCGAGGTGATTGAAGATATCGTTAAGCAGGCGGAAACTGGCGGGGTACTCCTCACGGGCATGGGCAATGATAAAGGCCAGCGCATCTACTGGGACCATCTGGTTCTCAACGCCAGTCAGGTAACCAACCCGTCTATTGACCCACTACGCGAGCCAATGGAGCTCACCACATATCTGGGGCGAAAACCTGATCGGATAGAACTCGACTCGGAATCGTCCACTTTGAAGACAGAATTAGCTCCTCAGGTAAGTCTGGAAGTCCCGGTAATGTTTGCTGCCATGTCTTATGGTGCGGTCAGTCTTAACGTACATGAATCTCTGGCTAGAGCTGCCACCGAGATGGGCACTCTTTGGAACACTGGTGAGGGAGGGCTCCACTCCAAGTTATATAAGTATGGAAACAATACTATTGTCCAAGTAGCTTCAGGGCGCTTCGGTGTCCATGCTGAATATCTGGACGTAGCTAGAGTAATCGAAATCAAGATTGGGCAAGGAGCAAAGCCTGGAATTGGTGGACACCTCCCAGGGGAGAAGGTGAGCAGCGAGGTATCGCTAACGCGGATGATTCCCCAAGGAACTGATGCACTGTCACCGGCTCCACAGCACGATATTTACTCAATTGAAGACCTGGCACAGCTTATCTACGCTTTAAAAGAGGCAACAAACTACAGCAAGCCGATATCGGTTAAAATCGCCGCTGTTCATAACTCGGCTGCTATTGCCAGTGGCATGGTGAGAGCCGGCGCCGACATTATTGTTCTAGATGGACTAAGGGGGTCTACAGGCGCTGCTCCCAAGATTATCCGCGACAATGTTGGCATTCCCATTGAGATGGCCTTGGCCTCGGTAGATAGCCGACTGAGGCAGGAGGGAATACGCAACCAGGCCTCTGTCGTCGTCTCAGGAGGCATAAGGAATAGCGGTGACGTGGCTAAGGCAATCGCCCTCGGTGCTGATGCCGTCTATATCGGGACAGCAGCTCTCATTGCCCTAGGCTGTCATGTCTGCCAGCAGTGTCATACAGGGAAATGCGCTTGGGGCATTTGCACCACTGACCTTCGCCTGACTAAGAGGGTTAACCCAGACATTGGTGCCCGCAGACTGACCAACCTGCTTCGAGGTTGGAGCATTGAACTCAAGGACATACTGGGTGGGCTTGGAGTTAACGCTCTAGAGAGTTTGAGGGGGAATCGCCTGCATTTAAGAGGCGTTGGGTTGACTGATACCGAGCTCGATATCTTGGGAGTAAGGATGGCGGGGAGCTGAAAATGGGGAGATGGAGAAACTCGACAGCGAAAATAGATGCTGCCGGAATTTACTATCGAGAACTCAATGCCAAGCTGAGAGGCGTTGTCTCGAATGGCACCAAAAAAATAGAGCTCCACAATATCCATGGGCAGCGGTATATCGGCACCGACCTGGATAAGCCGGTGGAGCTCGAGATATTTGGAACTCCTGGTAATGACTTGGGAGCGTTTATGAACGGACCAAGGATTATTGTGCATGGCAATGCCCAAGATGGCTGCGGTAACACGATGGATAGCGGTGAGATAATCATACATGGTCACGCTGGAGATATCGTTGGGCTATCGGCCAGAGGCGGGAAAATTTTTGTCCGAGACGATGTCGGCTACCGGGCAGGTATCCATATGAAGGAGTACCAGGACAAGAAGCCCGTGCTCGTCATCGGCGGAACCGCACAGGACTTTCTTGGCGAATACATGGCCGGAGGCATCTTAATTCTGCTGGGTCTGAATCTAGCCGAAGGTGAACATCATAAATCCAGATTTATTGGTACCGGAATGCATGGCGGCGTCATCTACCTGAGGGGAAATGTCGAGAATTACCAGCTTGGTAAAGAAGTCGGTGTTACCGACCTGGATGAAGAGGAGCGCCACATCCTGAAGCAGTATGTTGATGAGTTTGCCGAACACTTTAACTACCAACCAGATGAAATACTGGATCAGGAGTTCCTCGAGCTCTACCCTCGCTGGCTCCGACCCTATGGAAGGCTCTACGCATATTGATTGAGCGGAGATAGGCAATGCCAAACCTGCTAATAATGGCTCAAGAAAGCATGGAACTAACAGGGCTGATTTCGGGACTCATCCGAAGTGGCTTTGCTTGCTCTATTGTTCGTCATGGTAATGGATTATTAGAGCAGATTGCGGCTCAGTCTCCGGATTTAATCCTAGCGGAAATGGATGGGCATCTGGCCAATTCCAGAATACAGGAACTGGTTAAGAGCATGAAACAGAAAAAGCGTACACCAGTTATGGCTCTGGTTCCGGGAGAGATGCTGGATAGCATTGATGGACAGCTTAACATTGCCGATGATTTTCTCGCCAGTCCTTACGATGACAGGGAACTGGTGTTGAGAATAAAACGACTTCTAAATCATAAGGCCGAGGGCGCGGCCAGCACTGAGCTAATAAAAAGTGATGGTCTTGTAATAGACCTCGCTAAGTGCGGGGTAACTGTGGGAAGTAAGGTGGTACAGCTGACCTTTAAAGAATATGAGTTACTCAAATTCCTGGCAAGCAACAGAGGGCGCGTCTATACTCGTGAAGCCCTGCTCAATAAGGTCTGGGGCTATGATTACTACGGCGGTGACCGGACGGTAGATGTCCATGTAAGGAGACTTAGAAGCAAGATTGAGGACTCGAAACATACATACATTGAGACGGTAAGAAACATTGGCTACAGGTTCATAAAGGAGGCATAGGTCTGTGTGTGGCATTGTTGCCATATTCGGTCATAATTCCCAGCTTGGGGTACCACACTTGGATACCATGCTAAATCGGCTATCCCATCGAGGACCGGATGACAGAGGCACCTTTGCTAATGGACACATTACTTTGGGCCAAACCAGACTTTCCATAGTGGATGTCGCTGGAGGCAGGCAGCCAATATTCTCTGAAGATGGGGAGAAATGTGTTATCTGCAACGGCGAGATATATAACCATCTGGACCTGAGAAAAGCGCTTCACCAGGAACACTGTTTTCGAACCAACTCAGACACTGAGGCAATTCTTCACCTCTTCGAGGAAGAGGGAACTCAATCGGTCTTGAAGCTAGATGGGATGTTTGCTTTCGTAGTTTATGACGGCAAAGATATTCTAGTTGCCAGAGACCCTTTAGGGATAAAGCCCCTCTATTACAGTCAGGAGAATAGCTGCCTCCTCTTCGCCTCTGAGATTAAGGCGTTGCAGGGAATTGCGGGTAATATTCAGGAATTCCCCGCCGGTTATTACTACTCCCCCAGCCAAGGACTGACCCAGTACTACCGCCTGCCAGTAATCCCTGAGTGGCAGAGTAATGTCAGTGAAATAAGTCAGAAGCTACACGATAAGCTGTATGGAGCCGTGGAAAAACGCTGGATGTCTGATGTCCCTGTAGGTTGCTTTCTCAGCGGTGGCCTTGATAGCAGTCTTATCTGTGCGGTATCAAAACGTAACTTCGACCACCTCGACACGTTCTCCGTTGGTCTGGAGACAGAATCACAGGATTTGATATATGCCAGGAAGGTCGCTCAGTTTCTGGGTACAAATCACCACGAATATGTCTACACTATGAGTGACGTCCTTGAGGCGCTACCTGATGTTATCTACCACCTGGAGTCCTTTGACCCGGCGCTGGTAAGAAGCGCTATCCCCTGTTACTTTGTTTCTCGATTGGCCAGAGAGTATGTAAAGGTTATCCTCACTGGGGAAGGGTCGGATGAGGTATTTGCCGGGTATCACTACTTTAAGCGGTTTAGTGATAAGCAAGATGTGTACCAAGAGTCTGTCAGGATTCTTACCGGGCTGCACAACATGAACTTACAGAGGGTTGACCGGGCCACCATGGCCCATTCGATAGAAGGGAGAGTACCCTTTCTTGATATTGGCTTCGTCGAATATGCCATGTCCATCGACCCGAGACTCAAACTAGCAGGGAAGAGTAAACGGATCGAAAAGTGGCTGCTAAGACAGGCTTTCACCCGTTACCTTCCTGACGAGATAATCTGGAGACCGAAGATGGAGTTTGCCGCTGGCTGTGGCTCTGAAGAGTTGATAACTGACATGGTTGAGGATGAAATCTCAGATGCTGAATTCGAACGGGAAAGGCAACGGCTACAGGAAATTAACATTTCCTCTAAAGAAGATCTGTACTATTTTCGGATATTCTATGATTTCTTCGGCTCTGACATTGATGCCACTGCCATCGGCAGATGGAAAGGCGGTTTTTCTAGAGAAGGTTCAGATTTATAGCTAGGCTGATGCATCAATCCCATGTAACACAGATTTAACATCCCGGAAATATTTCGGAAACAATAACGGGCTAGGCTGAAAGAAAAAGGAGGTTATTGATGCCCGTTAGTTCTGGTGACACTGCTTGGATTCTTATCTCATCAGCGCTGGTGATGGACACCAGGCCTGGCACTATTTTATGGCGGGATGGCCCGCCGTAAAAACCTGCTCTCCACAATCATGATGAGCTTTGCCGCACTGGGTCTGATTGGGATACTCTGGGTACTTTATGGTTACAGCCTGGGCTTTGGTTCTGACAAGGGTGGTTTTATAGGAGGGCTCAATTTTGTTGGTCTTACGGGAGTGGGGCAGGAGCCGTCATCAATCTATGCCAGCACAGTGCCTCACCTGGCTTTTATGGTATTTCAGGGTATGTTCGCTATCATCACCGTAGCCCTGATTACTGGTGCCGTAGTCGAGCGCATCAAATTCGGTGCTCTACTCATCTTTTCAACTCTATGGATGACGTTGGTCTACTGCCCTGTAGCCCACTGGGTCTGGGGTGACGGCGGCTGGCTGGCTAACCTTGGTGTTCTTGACTTTGCCGGTGGTGCCGTCGTCCACATCAACGCTGGAGTCTCAGCCTTAGCTTTGGTCATGCTTTTAGGCCATCGCAGGGGCTTTCCTGAACAGCCCATGGAACCTAACAACATCCCCATGGTAGTACTCGGTGCTGGTCTACTCTGGTTCGGCTGGTTTGGCTTTAATGCCGGTAGTTCCTTAACCTCCGATGGCTTAGCCGCCAGTGCTTTTGTTACGACCAATACGGCGGCTGCCGCGGCTGCCTTTACTTGGATGGTGATTAGCTGGCTCTACCGTAGACCTAGTGTTCTCGGTACTGTAACCGGGGCTATTGCCGGGTTGGCTACTATAACTCCCGCTGCCGGTTTCGTGACGCCTCTGGCGGCTATCCCGATAGGTATTGTAGCGGCTATTGTCTGCTACTACATCATGCTCTTGTTAAAGACAAAACTCAGCTTCGACGACTCGCTTGATGTGTTCGCAGTACATGGCGTTGGGGGTATCCTGGGAATGCTGGCGACCGGCATCTTCGCCACTCTGGCAGTCAACTCTGGCGGAGCCGACGGTTTGCTCGCAGGTAATGGAGCACAGTTCTTAAAGCAATTACTCGGCGTCGTTGCGGTTGGTGCTTTTTCCTTCGTAATTACCTTGATTCTGGGTAAACTGGTTGATATTACTGTCGGACTGAGAGTTGGGCAAGTGGAGGAAGTGGTCGGGCTGGATCTCTCACAGCACGGGGAAAGGGCCTACGGAGGGCTACTCCGATGAAGAAGATAGAGGCCATTATTCGAGAAGAACGACTGGAAGCTGTTAAAAGGGCTCTTGAAGTGAACAGCTATTTCGGCATGACCGTCAGCGAGGTAAGCGGCCGGGGTAGACAAAAAGGAATTCCACTTCAATGGCGGGTTGGAGAATATCGTGTAGATTTGCTACCCAAGCTCAAGATCGAGCTGGTGTTACTCGACGAAGATGTGCCCGCGGCAGTGAACGCCATTGTTCGGAATGCCCGAACAGGAGAGATAGGCGATGGCAAGATTTTTGTCCTGCCAGTGGAGAACGTGGTGCGCGTCAGGACCGGCGATAGGGACGAAAACGCAATCTAGGCAAGTTGCAGGGGTAAACATGCAGATAAGAAATTGATGATGAACAGTAATATTCCGACCAAACGAATAATCGCGAATTGGAGGCAATAATGATTAACAGAAGCAGAGAAGAAGCTAAGGATTACGTTCTAAAGATGGCTGAGGAGCATGATGTTAAGTTTATCAGGCTGTGGTTCACCGATATCCTGGGTATGCTCAAGAGTTTTGCCATCACGGTGGAGGAACTGGAAGGGGCTTTAGAGGAGGGAATGGGTTTTGATGGTTCGTCAATAGAAGGGTTTGCCCGCATCGATGAAAGCGATATGGTAGCTCTGCCTGACCCCGACACCTTTCAGTTGCTACCCTGGCAACCCCGCGAACACCGCGCGGTAGCCCGAATGTTCTGCGATATCTTGAAGCCCGGCGGTGAACCTTTTGAAGGTGACCCCAGATATGTCTTGAAAAAGAATTTGAAGCGGACAGCTGATTTAGGCTGCACCTTCTATGTGGGGCCAGAACTGGAATACTTCTATTTCCAGAACTCGGGGGGGACTGAGCCATTAGACCAGGGAGGCTATTTCGACCTGACTCCGCGTGATGCAGCCACCGATATGAGGAAGGAAACAGTGCTAGCACTGGAAGAGTTGGGTATTGGCGTCGAATATTCCCACCATGAGGTTGCTACCAGCCAGCATGAAATAGACATGAGGTACACTGATGCCCTGACTATGGCCGATAATGTGATGACATACCGCTTAGTGGTCAAAGAAGTAGCCTTGAAGTACGGCGTCTATGCTACTTTTATGCCCAAGCCGGTTTTCGGCATAAACGGCAGCGGTATGCACGTACACCAGTCACTTTTCAAAGGAGAAAGTAATGCTTTCTTCGACAAGAATGACGAATATCACCTATCCCAGATGGCCAGGTACTATATAGCCGGCCTACTCAAACATGCTCCTGAACTTACTGCTGTGACCAATCAGTGGATTAACTCTTACAAACGTCTGGTTCCCGGCTACGAGGCACCGGTTTATCTCTCCTGGGCACGGCGTAACCGTTCTGATTTAGTCCGAGTCCCGGAGTACCGGCCTGGAAGGGAAAAGGCGACCCGCGTTGAGTTCAGGTCTCCTGACCCCGCCTGCAATCCTTACTTGGCTTTCAGTGTGATGCTGGCCGCCGGACTGGAAGGTATCGAAAAGGAATATGACGTACCCGAGCCAATCGAAGAAAATGTATATGAGATGACTGAAGACGAGAGGCGGAAGAGAGGAATAGGTACCTTACCTGCCAGCCTGTTGGAAGCCATACTACTAACAGAGAAAAGCGTGCTGGTGCGAAAGGCTCTAGGTGAGCATGTTTTCTCAGCTTTCATCCAGAACAAGAAAATAGAGTGGGACCACTACCGAACCCAGGTGACCGAATATGAGCTTAAGAGATACTTACCAATACTGTGAGTAATGAGAGGTTGCTATGTCGCAGTGGGCTAACACGCGTCGGTTGCGAATTGGGATGGCGCAAATCAATACTACCGTGGGTGATTTTGCCGGCAACAGGCAAAAAATACTAAAAGCTATGGACGAAGCCAGGACTTTGCACATAGACCTGCTTGCGTTCCCTGAACTCGCTATCTGCGGTTATCCACCTGAGGACCTCCTGTTCAAGCCACGCTTTATTGCCGAGAATCTGCGGTCGTTAGATAAGGTAGTCGAAGCCTCCCCAGGACTTACTATCGTGGTTGGCTTTGTCGACGCTAAAGAAGACATCTACAATGCTGCAGCTATAATCCACGATGGCAAGCTAGCTGGCATCTATCACAAGATATACCTGCCCAATTATGGTGTCTTTGACGAGAATCGCTACTTCCGAGCGGGGAGCAAATGCCCTGTCTATGGCATCGCTGGCATTAGTGTCGGCGTCAGCATCTGCGAAGATATCTGGTACGAGGCGGGGCCAGCTACCACCCAGGCTTACTCTGGGGCCGAGGTTATAGTCAACATAAGTGCCTCACCATACCACTTCGGTAAGGGAAGCTTTAGGGAAAGAATGGTAGCGACACGTGCTGCAGACAACGTGGCCGCTTTTGCCCTCTGCAACCTAGTAGGTGGGCAAGATGAGCTAGTTTTCGACGGAAATAGCATTGTACTGGATGAGAAAGGACAGTTGATAGCCAGAGGCAAACAGTTCGAGGAAGACCTAATAGTAGCTGACCTTGATGTCGAATCCGTCTTTCGGGCGCGCCTCCATGATTCTAGATGGAAGAAAGAGCTACTCCTCCACGAAGAGCAAGGATGGCGTAGTGCCCCCAAAATAGTGATATCCGAAGCGCCATTTAACACTGAAAAACCGTCGCTACCGCCCAGACAAGTTGAGGTGCAGGGCTTTCCGGGCGAGGTCTATGATGCTTTGGTGCTGGGAACTCGTGACTATATCCTCAAGAATGATTTTGAGAAAGTGCTGATAGGTCTTTCCGGAGGAATAGACTCCAGCGTGGTAGCCGCTATCGCCGTTTATGCCTTAGGGAGCGTAAACGTGGTCGGGGTGGCCATGCCTTCAAGATACTCTTCTCCCGGCAGCGTATCAGATGCTGAACTTTTGGCTAAGAATCTGGGCATAAGGCTAATGACTATTCCTATTGAGAAAGTGTTTCAGGCATATCTGGATACACTGGCCGAGCATTTTAAAGGCACAGAGCCTAATGTGGCTGAAGAGAATATTCAAGCTAGAATCAGGGGCAATATCCTGATGGCACTATCAAACAAGTTTGGTTGGCTGGTTCTTACAACGGGTAACAAAAGCGAAATGGCTACGGGCTATACCACCTTATACGGAGACATGGCCGGTGGTTTTGCCGTGATAAAAGATGTACCGAAGACAATGGCTTACGAATTAGCCAGGTACCGAAACTCGCTGGCTGAGTCAGAACTAATACCACGTACAATCATAGATAAGCCTCCGTCAGCCGAGTTAAGGTCCGACCAAAGGGATATTGACTCCCTACCACCGTACGAGCTACTCGACCCGGTATTAACTGCATATGTTGAGGAAGACAAAAGTGTCGAACAGATTATTGGTATGGGAGTCGATGAAAAGGCAGTCAAGCGTGCGGCCCGATTGGTAGACAAGAGTGAGTACAAACGCCGGCAGTCGCCACCAGGCGTGAAGATAACCCCTCGAGCCTTTGGTAGGGACAGAAGGTTGCCTATCACCAACAGATTCGAGGGATGGTGACAAATTGGCCACGGAATAGGTAGCTTAGAATGGAGAAAATAACAGGGTCGCGAAGACAAATATGAGTAAAAAGGCATTTTTAGCCTTAGAAGATGGCTCGGTCCATCACGGATTCACCTTTGGTGCGGAGGTTGATACCTTCGGCGAGGTAGTATTCTGCACTGCCATGACTGGTTACCAGGAGATGCTGACTGACCCCTCCTATGCTGGGCAGATTCTGGTTCCCACTTATCCCCTTATCGGCAACTACGGTATCAATGAGCAGGATATTGAGTCGGCCAAAATACAGGTCAGGGGGTTTGTTGTTAGAGAGGTGTGTCTTGAGCCCAGCCACTATCTGAGTCAGAAGACAATTCACCAGCATCTGGCCGAAAGTGGCATCCCCGGAATCCATGGGGTGGATACCCGCGCAATAACTCGCCGACTTCGCTCGAGTGGTGTGATGATGGGCATGATAACCAGCAGCAAGTCTCCGCAACAGGCTCTGGAAGAATTAAAGAAAGTGCCCAGCTATGGCTCCATCGATTTCGTCAAGCAGGTGACTACTCCAACCTCCTATCAGTGGCAGCCGGAGGACTCGGCGCCACTATACAACATAGTTGTGCTGGACTGTGGTCTGAAATATAACATCCTTCGCATCCTGAACCGCCTGGAGTGTAGCGTCACCGTTGTGCCCTGTACTATGTCTGCTGGAGAAATCCTCTCTCTAGAGCCAGATGGTATTCTCCTCTCGCCGGGCCCCGGCGACCCCGACATACCGAAGGTAAACTACGTCATTGACACCGTCAAGCAGCTCGTCGGTAAAAAGCCGATAATAGGCATCTGCTTCGGCCAACAGCTCATTCACCGTGCCTTCGGTGGCTGCCATTTCAAGCTCAAGTTTGGCCACCGCGGTGGTAATCACCCTGTCCGTGAACTGGCTACCGGCAGAATCCATATCACGGCGCAAAATCATGGTTACGCCGTTGACCCAGATACTCTCGGAGAAGACCTGGAAATCACTCACATAAACATGAATGACAATACAGTAGAAGGCCTAAAGCACAGGGAGTTACCCATATTCGCCATCCAGTATCACTCCGAGGCTTCACCAGGTCCCTGGGACAATACCTATCTCTTCGACAAATTTATTGAGATGGTAAAGGAGGCGAAATGAATGTAGGAGTTATTGTTTGAAGCCCTCTAAGGTCTTAATAATCGGTTCTGGGCCTATCATCATCGGACAGGCAGCGGAGTTTGACTATGCTGGTACTCAGGCGTGCCGGGCAATGCGTGAAGAAGGCATTACCTCAGTGCTGGTGAACTCAAATCCCGCCACCATCATGACTGACGAGGACATTGCCGACATCGTCTATATTGAGCCGCTGACCGTGGATGTACTGGCCCGCATCATTGAGCGAGAGCGTCCCGATGGATTGTTACCTACGCTGGGCGGACAGACTGGCCTTAACCTGGCTGTAGCCTTAGCTGACACTGGTATTCTTAACAAATACAATGTCAGAAGTCTAGGGACACCAATTCAAACGATAAGAAACGCCGAGGACCGTGAGCTGTTCAAGCGGATGCTGATTGATATCGGTGAGCCGGTACCGGCGAGCGCCGCCGTGAACAGTTTAGGAGCGGCCAGGGAGGTTGCCAGTAATATTGGCCTACCCTTGATAATCCGTCCGGCTTACACTCTGGGTGGAACCGGCGGAGGCATGGCTTGCAGCTGGGAGGAACTGGAGATAGCCGTTAGTAGAGGATTGGCAGCCAGCCCCATACATCAGGTGCTGCTTGAGGAATCCGTAGCAGGCTGGAAAGAGATTGAGTATGAGGTGATGCGGGACAGTGCTGACAAC
>SMTZ1_10000470_pt1 | contig 41589 bp, 35 predicted proteins | sample DeeMarSWOR136_30_FD_25667 | JGI IMG/M metagenome (IMG submission 25667) | reverse complement strand
CAGCCTTGCCACCACAATCATTCCCGGTGCTCAGCAATGGTACTCACTCTCTCACTACTGTTACCCCAAATCAGCCGTTTTTGAACCAGGCCCGATTTTTCCACTCATCCAACGCTTCGTTCATGCGACTCAGTGCGTTTTTCTCTTCCTGATTGTATTTCTTTTTGTCGAGTGATTCGAATTCCTTGGCATATTTCTCAATCTGTTCTGAAATGAAAAGCTCTACTGCTCTTGTTAATGGGCTCGATGCAAGCCGTGATCTATCATTTTGCTTAAAACGTTCAAGCGCTTGAAGTTCGCACTCGCCATATATGCGGTCTCGGTAAGAAGATTCTACATCCAACTCAAGCACTGACACATAACCAATGTATCCTGATTTTGCTCGAAATGAGATATTGTGCCGTCCTTTTTTTGACCAGCGCATGCTAACCTGCGAAGTTTTCAAGGTTAGCCTTCCCATCCCTAGCCTCCCACCATCAGTCGTAGAGATCATCTCCTCCGACTTTGGATCCAAAAGCAATTGCGGTACTTCAACGACACGCGGTTCCGTCCCTCCGGGCATCGGTATTATCTTCGGAAGCTGTAATGGTTCTCCGCTGCTGTAAAGCTTCCCATTGCTCATCAGATATACCCGACACAGCTCCAGTGTCCGTATCATTTGCGTGTGTTCTTGAAGATTATCAGCAACATAACTTGAGCGCAGACTTTTCCCCATTCCCTTGGGCCTGACGCCAGTAACTAACGTAAACCCTTGTATGTCCCCAACTACGTCACTGGCAACCTTTGCAAGCATTCCCAATGAGCAGCCAATTCCCTTTAGGGCATGTCCAAGCTCATCTCTTACATCGGCCACAGGAAAATTCCTTCCCGCCTCCCTGTCGGGGATGTAGCCAAATCTGAATGAACCACCCACCACTCCATACCGATTCCCCTTCTCGCCCCTAACAGCATACAGTTGCGCATAATCCTCAAACATTTGAACCATGTAACACTTTCCACCGTTGCCGTGACCTCCTTGAATAGCATCGGAGTCGCTCCCCCTGCGCGCTGCATTAGGGTCTGCCCAGACCCTGAAGTTCTCTTCGATGGCCCTGCTCGTCATCCCCACAAAGTCCAGACATGAGATAGATGGTCCTCTTCCCCTCTTACCATCGTTCGTTACTACAACAATAACTCGTTTCTGCTCTGGTACATCTTCGCGCGCGTAGGCATCAGCTGAATTCTTGAGCCATTCAGGAAGTCCATCCTCATGGGACTGGAAATTACTCAGCAACAGCCGAATTGCGCCCTCATCATGCATCTTCACCTCTTCATCTGGCGTGTACTTGAAATCCCTCATAATCTTCTCTCCCATGACCAGATTTCTAGCGTTCTCCCTAAATTATCCGATTCTAACGCATTCTTATCTCGCTGCTTGTCACAACAAGTGACGAAAGTCACGCAGGCACTGCCCCATCACGCATTTACCAACATGCCCAATGGGGTAAACCCTTTTCGTCCGGCAATTACCCCTACCACTAATAGAACGTTTCCCGCAACGCAAGGAATTCCGCTATCTGGCCGTATTATACCTGATAGAGTTTGGATTTCAATAGAAAAGGGATGGGGTAAGAAAGCCAACAAGCCCTTTTCTGGCGTTTTTCCGTTGACTTTTGTTTGAAAATGTGTTAAAATTCCCACAGCTTTGGCAGCAAGCAAACGTAAACAGCCGGAGCTTGCCCCTTACGGGGGCGGCAAGAATGCCGTCCGTAAGGACTCCATCGGAGAGAACCGCAGGTCTTTGTATCAGCAGATACACGCAAAACAGCATTATCTGTCAACCCAGACAAGCTTTTTGAACATTTGAATTCGGGTAATTTCGATTTGTTTAGGATTTCGAGTTTAGGATTTAGGATTTCGGCGGCTGAACAGGGCCGCCGCTCTACATCTGTCGAGGACCCTCTACAAATCGGCCCTTTTTTGCAAAACAAACCCAATTGCCAAAAACCTAAAATGAACGCAAATATCTATTATACAAACGTATACGACAATGACACCGCCTTCAGGCGGGGAAAAAACAAACCCAATTCAAACCCAAACAAAGCCAATCTCCGAAAACCCCAAATGAACCCAACCATCTGTCCGACAAGGAATTACGAAAATCACCCGCGAAGCGGGAGTAAATCCAATTCAAAGCCGATTCCCCAAAACCCTAAAATGAACGTAAACTCATTCTTAACAAAGCATTATCCAAATCAGCCCCTCCGGACACCTCCGGAGAACAAACCCAAACAAAGCCAATTTCAAAACGTAGAAAATGCCGCTATAATCACTGTTTTAGAACAAACTTAGGAGAATTTTATGTGTGATAAATGCGGTTGTGGCGAAGCAAAGACCGAAAAAACCTTCGAAGAAAAGGTAAAAGAGGTGATTGACGCGATTCGGCCGGCCCTGCAGGGCCACGGCGGCGACGTCGAACTGGTAGGAGTCGAGGACGACAATACCGTCAAGGTTCGCTTACAGGGAGCTTGCCAGGGCTGCCCAGGCGCTACGATGACAATGAAAATGGGTATCGAGAGAATTCTAAAGGAGAAAGTGCCTGAAGTAAAAGAAGTTGTCGCGGTGGACTGAACTTAGCCTCAAGAATTGTTCAGCTACCCAGCGGCTCTTGCTCTATGTTATCAGCCGGTCTAAGAAGGCGGAAGATGTTTACATATCCTCTTTTCCAGCCCACCTGGTCAACAAACTGGTAATTCCCTACATCCTTCGCCGTCTTCAGATGGGCAATGTTCTTATCAAGCCCGAACCGTCTATATCCGGTATGCTGGTCGGTCAGGCCCTCCCTCGTAGCCCAAACAACGTAAGTTATATCCTCGTCATAACAGGCTTTAACAAACGCCGACGGGCTATCTGCCTGCGGTAAACGCACTATGTAATCGGCGTACTTAGGCGCAAACATCTTCACCACGCCAGCCATGTAGACACCCAACTTCTCGCCCGGTTTGGCATTATCGATGTACCAGTCTGCCAACTGTTTGAACTCCTTATCTTGCTGTCCGTCTCCAAGTAGGCGGGCGACCATGAACTGGTTTGACACAATGATCAGACACAGCACGGCCAATATGGCCAACTCGCGCACTAAGTACCTCACTCGGTAGATATAGATTCGACCCGCAAAAATAAAAGCCACCACCGCCATTGCCACCCAAGGCAAGGAAGCTGATCGCGGGCTTATCGGGCCAATCCTAAGCATATAAGGAACAAGCAACGCGAGCCAGGCAATCGAGATCAGCACAACCAGGGCCTGCAATATAAGTACGAGAGTCCGCGGTAACCGTCCATTTCTGTCTATGAGCTGCCAGGCACTGCGCAAGCCAAACAAGGATAGCAACAGTGCTATCCAAAAGATCGTTGTGTGGAATCTTTGCAGAGGATACGGATAGGCCGCGTGGAGGAGGAAATACGGCACAAAGAATATGAGCAGTGCAAGCATTTTCCACCGACGTTTGTACAGCCCGTAGATGGCACCGAAAGCAAAACTGGCGGCAGCCAAGATTTGACTGACGCTGAAGAATGCTTTTAGCAATTGGATCTCAGCAGCAGTCAGTCTCATCATAGAGTAATATTTTGCGGCCACTTTCAAGGTGAACAGAGGACAAAATCCTACCGTCCAAAGCAATCTCATGTGCATGAGGATGCCCGTTCTGCTCTCAGTTGAGGTAGCGAATGCCTCCGCGTATTTCTTTGTGAACAACACATTTAGATAGTGGCTTGTCCCCGGCTCCCACGTCAAAACCGTACCCAGCATCCACAGCCCTAAAGGAACAGCCGCCAACGCAGAATACGTAAGAGCACGAAGTCTTTGGCGCTTGTCCTTGCCGTATATCATATCCATTACGAAAGCGGCCAGAATTAGCACCACCCCCTCGTATCGTACCATCGCTGTTATTGAGGCAGACACATAGCACCAATTTGAGCGTTTGAAGATCAGATAAAACGTTAGCAGTAAGAAGAACAGCAGCGTCGTTTCCATGATTGGCTCTGTGAGCATGTATAGAACCCAATGATTCAATATAGCGACTATGGCAAGCCAAAGTGCGGATTTGCCCAGGATTTCTCTGCCGACCAGCCAGAGCAAGATCAGATTGAGCGGATGCAAAATCGCATTGAGAAGCCAGGCCGCCGTCAAATCCGGATTCCGCCCGCCGACCAAGTGCGAAAGTGAAGCCTGCAGCAGCCCGACCACCGGTGCAGTAAATCGTGCCCCACCCTAACAATGTCGGGAAAATCCGAGATGGGAACAACCTTATGCCCAAAATACAAGACCGACTGATAGATGCCAAACACCAAAAGAGCTGCTATCACAAGAAACCCGAAATACCTCTCTCGTTTCGCCAGCTCGTCGGCTGTTATTTGCCTGACGGAGTCAACGGGTTTGCTTTTCGGCAGTCGTTTGCCAGGCTTTGACCTGTACTTTCTTGTCTTCCGCTTGCCCATCTATTAGTCAACCTTCTGAAGTTCGATCGTCTGAAACATACCGAAGAAGTTATTTGCCGGAGACAACGCGTACTCGATGGCCTTAACAACCGGATAAGTAAACGACGGCACGAGTTGACGTAAGGTCAGACCGCCGCTGAGCAGATATCGAAGCGGCGTATGATTGCGGATTCCAACAATCCTTAGAGACGGAAATTCGTTTTCAAAAATCGCTCGGTCGCGCGAAAAGATTATCCACGGAATTGCGCCGTTTCCCCGGGAGAGTGGGCCGCTCCCTTTTAATTCCCATTTCGCATCCGTATCGAAAACCTCGTGGTGGAAGTTCTTGTAGATGAATCTCGACCACCGTGTATTTGCCGGTTCAATCATAATAATTTTGCCGGAACTCTTAAGACATCGCAGGGCCTCCTTGAAAAAGGCTCTCGGATCAGTGATATGATGAAGGACATCAATCATAAAAAAAGCGTCAACCGCCGACTGTTCAAACGGCATATCCACAGCGGAGAAAACCTTATCCACGGTCGGCAATTCAAGGATGTCGGATGTAATCACATTGCCGATCATCTCCTTAATAAAGCCGCCACCGCTGCCGAGTTCAACAAGAACCTTTCCTTCCGGGTCCGGCACCGCCTTTCGAAACTGTCCGTAAAAATCGACATAGACCTTTTTGAGAAATGGCTTTCTTTGTATTATCTCGCCGTGCAACAGGGTAGCAGCAGGGTCATCAAGGTTTCCGATACCCCTTGTCTGAGGCAGTTTAAACCATTCGATGATCTTCATAGTTTCCTGAGCTACCCTGCACACAAAGCTGCCAGGGCTACCCTTTGGAGCCTCGCTTGACAAAATGCCCTATCTCATAAACCGGTCCAGATGCGGCGGGACGGCCCCGCATCTGAATAATACGTACCCTATCCAAAACAGTATCGGCGGCGTTGCAGACATCTTTTTCCGTGGAGAAGTGATGCTCACGAATATTGCAGCCCAACAGCCGGAACATAAACACCATAAGCCGCCGCTCGATTGGCACGCCATACACCGCCTGGCCACCAGGTTTAAGGACCCGGCGAACCTCGCCAAAGGCCTGGATTTGCTCGCCGGGCTTGAGATGTTCAAGAATGCTAATCAACAAGACAGTATCAAAGAAGCCGTCATCATACGGCATTGACAATACACTGCCGTTCCGCAAATTTGCTTCAATCTGCCTCGCCTTGAATACGGCAGCAACATCTTCGACCGAGGCACTGAGGTCCAGGCCATGGATTTCTTCGTAAAGCTCGCGAAGATTGCAGAATGTGACACCGGAGCCAAAGCCGACTTCCAAGACTCGCTGACCACCCGTGCACTGAGCCAAACACAGCTCAATCCGTCGGCGATACATCTTGCCGATAATAGGCCAGAAATAGAATCGAAGCGGGTCATCACGATTCACGCCGGCATACTCGCCGTAAGGCAACAGCTTCAATTTAGGTGGAGGCTGTGTTTGCGACATTTCTATCCGATTGATGCCTTTTTCCAAGCCACTTGATTTTCTTAAAGGCTATCCAGCTCATTTTAAGCAGGAGCCAGCCATGCTTGAAACGACTGATATTTGTCGTGCCATAGGTTCTCGCGCGATACGTAACCGGCACCTCGACCACCTTAAGGTTTTGCTTTACCGCGCCAAAGATGAGGTCGAAATCACCGAAGGGGTCAAAATCGCCAAAATAAGAACGGTTGGCCTCGATGAGCTCGTAGTCCTTCTTGCGAATCATTTTGGTGCCACAAAGAGTGTCCCTGAACCTCTGGCCTAACAACCAGCTAAACAATCCTCCGAAAAACTTATTTCCAAGAAGATTTAGGAATCGCATCGCCTGCTTTTGCATCGGATAAACGAGCCGCGAACCGTTGATGAATTCACCTTTACCGTCACGCAAGGCCCTGAAGAATTTCGGCAAATCTTCGGGCGGAGCGGTCAAGTCGGCATCCTGGATAACAAGCACATCACCAACGGCAGCGGCAAAACCTTTTCTGACGGCGTCGCCTTTACCCACACCATCGCCTTGATGAATCAAGCGAATTCTCCGCTCCGGATATTTTTTCATCTGAGATTCTATAGCTTCGGGCGTGCCGTCCGTGCTGTTGCCGTCGACGAAAATTATCTCGGTTTCACGGCCCATTTCGGGAATCCGTGTCACCGTATCTTCGATATTACCACGCTCATTTCGGCACGGAACAATGACAGAAACGGACAAGTCTTCATCACCCAAAAGTGTCGGACTTGGGCGAGCTACAACAAGATTGACTAAATTGAAATAGCGAAATCCCGGCAGCAAAGACAGAAAATAATTGCAGAAAGTCGTAAGCGGCGGAATGCGCTTCGCCATCAGCAGGAAAGAAGCGCTTCGAATAACATCAAAGCCGCTCAATTCGAGAAGATTCGCAATGTCTCCGGGCGGAAGCCAGTTCTGGTATGAGTAAGGCCGACGGACCCCAATGAGCGAACCAAGACGCAGAATAGCTTCCCAGAGGTAATTATAGTAGGTTATGACGACGCGTGTGCTTTCTTCGGTCAACGGACGAATGCGTTCCAGCACGACCTGGATGTCGTGCCACTTTCCCAACGAGTTACAGATCAGAACGTAGTCAAATTTCTCATCGAGCTGCAATTCATGGGGGTCCACCGCATAGAATTTCAGATGCCCGAATCGCTTTCTTGCAAGGGCAATAGCTTCCGGATCTGCGTCGACTCCTACGCCGTAAGACGGCTCCACCGCAGCCAGAAGGTCGCCGCATTCACAGCCAACATGCAAAACCCTGCTGCCGGGGCGAACAGCGGACTTATAAATTCGGTCGAGCCACCCGTAATAATAGGCATTGCGTCTTCGCCACCGAAGCAATCCCTTCTCATCCGGCTGCTGGTCTGTCTCAGCTCTGGGCGGTTCGGAAGTCGGATTATTTGCTTCAACCATAAGCTCAGCTCTCGGACTCACCAATTCTCGTTTTAAGGGGCCGGGCCACATTCAATAACTCACGGATACGCTCGGTGCTGGGATTCTCAATTACGCCTTTCTCGGTAATGATTGCGGTAATATCCCGCGCGTCGGTAACATCGAAAGCCGGATTGTACACACCGACCCCATCGGGAGTGATTCGTGAATTCATCCGCCAGGGGCGTATTACCTCATCGCTGGCCCTCTGCTCAATTGGTATCTCGGCTCCGCTCTTTATATTCAAATCGAATGTGCTCGAGGGCGCCGCAATATAAAAGGGTATGCTGTGCTCACGGGCAAGTATGCTCAAGCTGTAAGTGCCGATCTTATTGGCCGCGTCACCATTTGCCGCAATTCGATCTGCACCCGTAATCACCGCATCAATCTTTCCCTGTTTCATCAGCCAACCAGCCATATTGTCACAAATAACTACTACATCTATTCCCGCCTCTTTCAGCTCCCAGGCCGTCAGCCGAGCACCCTGCAGCAACGGCCGAGTCTCGTTGGCATAAACCGCGAACTTGGTGCCCTTTTTGTGTGCCTCGAACATCACCGACAAGGCTGTACCCTGCCCTGCAGTGGCAAGTGCCCCGGCATTACAATGCGTCAAAATGCCGGAACCTTCCTTGATGAACCTTTCACCGTTTTGGCCGATGCGCCGGCACATATCCACATCTTCGGCGTAGATCGCATTTGCCTCGGCCAAAACAAGTTCTCGCAAATGTTGCAGGCTGGCCTTTGGCTTGGCAGCAACGAATTCTTCGGCACCTTGCCGGACTCGGTCCAGCGCCCAAAATAAATTGACCGCGGTAGGACGAGATGACGCCAGGTACTCGCACGACTCAGCCAAGGCTCTGCGTCCCCGCTCTAAATCGTCCTGCGGAGATAATTCTTGCATCGCCAAAACCAGCCCGTAAGCCGCCGACACCCCTATCGCTGGAGCACCACGAACCGTAAGAGTCTTTATCGCTTCACAAAGATGCTCAACACTCCGGCACCGAACCTTGACAAATTCAGCCGGCAGCCGCCTCTGGTCTATAAGCTCCAGAAAACCGTCAACACCACCAACCCATTTAACCGCCTGAGCAATCATTGCCATCCAATATTGAATACTACGTTCCTATTCCCATTCAGCGAATCGGCTATCTGTCGTCAAGCCCTGTAGATTTTTCCCTCTCTGTAATCCTGCCAGGCCGGCTCAAACGCCTTCCTGTCACTCGGTGCCCATCTTAGTTCTACGTTCCGGCTTCGGAACAAATCAGGTCCGCCTTCAGGCGGATCGTATTCAATCTGTAATATATAACTCCTCAGCGACTCATTCTCAGGTTTGAACCTCAAAGCCCTGCCGGTTGCTTTGTCAATAATATCAGGGTGTATTTGAATCCCGTCATCAGAAGTGACAAGATGAGAGCCGCGTGAGCCACTGCCCTGGCGGAGCAATTCCGCAATCGCTTTAAGGTACGCAATAGTGGCCAGGGCCAAATGCTCCGCCTGTATTGCTGCTACGATACCCTTGCCATTCTCCAACCTGAAGCCCCGCTCTCGTATGTCTTTGTAAAGCTTGACCGCTTCTCCTAAAGCCTTACGAGCATCGCTCAGCTCCCTCACATGCCCCGCCGATGCCGTCATACGACTCTGAATCTCTTCTACCACCTCTTTGGGCACCAATCCGGATGCCTCCCTGTATGCGCCCAACTTGTTGACAAGCCAGGTTAATTGCCGGTCAGTTTCGCCCTGACTTTCGGAATAATCCGATCCGCCTTCAGGCGGACAGCCATACACGTTCACAATGTATTCTGCCGCTCTCAGGCCGCCAACCTGGCCGGCATTGAGGGCGGAGCCGCCGGGGCGCTTAACGCCATGAGTCCCCGCCATCTCGCCAATCACAAAGGTCCCAGGTATATTGGACTGCCACCACCTATCAACGGCAAAGCCGCCATTGTTGTGCTGAGCACATACCGCAATCTCAAGCGGCTCCGAACGTAAATCGATGCCATTTTCTTTATAGATCTCGATGGCCAGAGGATTCATGTGAGCCAGCCGTTCGATGGGCGTCTTCTGAAATGCATCTGCCTTTTTCAGATACTCATAAGCCTCCGGCTCAAGATCATTAATGTCAAAATCCTTCATCGAACCATTGCCGAGCGGGTTATGCAAAAAGTCCATAAAGACCCGCCTGCCTTTTTGCGTTTCATTAAAGACCAGAACATCGATCAACGATGATTGCAGATTCTCAATCCGCTGGGGGTCAAAAGGCCACTGATAACCTTTGAGGAAGATATTCGTTGCCATCTTGCCCATCGACGGAAAAAAGTCTGTCAGAAATTCTTGCTCAGTCTTGCCCCCGGCATCGGTGCTGAAGATTCGCGGAATTGCCTGCATATAAGTGCCGGAGACGTTCCAGCGGAACTTCACGCTGGCAAGTCCAAACTGCGATTCAGTCAGATTTTCAGCAATCAAGCCCGCCTTAAACGCAAGGCCGTGAATCCCAACTTGCCCCCTGGGATAAACGCTGCTTTTGTAAAGCTCACCGGGCCCGCCTGCAGCAAGGACAATGTTGGCGCCCAGGAAAACGTTTATGGCGTGATTCAATTTATTGGCACTTTTCTTATCTATGGTGACAACACCCGCAATTCGCTTCGATTCGCCCGAGCCGGTTGTGAGCAAGTGCACGACTTCCTGATTGTCTACTGTCCTTACACCGTATCGCTCAAGCTGCTTTTGCAGACATTCGCTCATGTATTTACTCGTCTTGGGGCCGGCGGATGTGGCCCTTTCAGATGGGTCGTTGTCGGTTTTGTAGCCGATGAAACCTCCCATGCGATCTGTTGGAAACGGAACGCCCACCTGCACGAGATGGTAAAATTCACGAAGCGAGCCTATCGCTTCGGCAAGCGCCAAATCTCCGTGGCAACACCCACCGGCGGTCAGACTTTTTGCAAACTGTTCGGCGCTGTCGGCAACATCCGGACTTGTTCCAATCTTGTAATACGTCTGCTTATCTGAGCCGCTCATACGCGATGCGCCCAAGCCGATTCCCGCAGTCACAACAACGATTTTTTCCTGCGGATCGGCAACCGCCTTTTGCCTCATGAATTCATAGAGGTGCACGGCGCAGTTCATTCCCGCCGCACCTGAGCCGACAATCACTGTGTTATAGCGGTGGATCGAAACGGTTTGATTGCCTATTTGCCTTGTTTCCACAATTTTCTGCCTCATATCTAATAATCGAAACGGTTCGGCGCAAAGTAGGATCCCTACGAATCCGCTCATTCAGTGTTTCAATAGCTCCGGTTTCACAAAATTTGTGGTCATTTCTCGTGGAAGGACTCGCACATTTCCTTCCTTATCGCAAAAGTAAAGAGACGACTGCGACGGCTTCCTGCCGTGTCCGTCAGCCCAAAGAGCATAGAAATCAGGATGAGCATTCACTGGTCGTCTGGCGTATGTGTGGTTACGCGGGCTGCTTTTGGTAAGCTGCTCAACTTTTTTCCAGGTTCTTGCCAGGTCTTTGCTTATCCACATGGCCATCTCACCACCGGTATTATACGGCTGCGGGCCGGTCTCAGTAGGCCCAATCACTCGCCACGTTCCGTCATCCTCGATATAGAGCGAGCCCATATCATAATTGTTATCCGAGAGAAAGGCCGGTCTTATCTGCCACTTTTCTCCCGTCCAGCGGGCGGTGGTCCATGTACGCGGATCATTCTTAGGCCCGGATTCATACCCTGTGCTTGTCAGAAACAGGATTACCGGCCTATCTTGGCCGTCAAACCTGATATCCTTCAAATAAACGTTCAATCCTTCCGCTCGGTAATCGTGGACAAGGGCCGGCGCGTCAGCGTTCGTAATCGGCAGCGCTATTTTCTGTCCATCAGCCGCCTGCCACGTTTTCCCAAAATCAGAGGTCTCAATATAATACAAATTCGTCCGCCAATTCAGGCCCGTCTTTTCAGGATGAAAATTAAACGCCGTGCCGGCCTTGTTTTCGCCCACGGCACTAATCTGATAGTGCCCCCTTTCGATAGCCGCCAACCTAAGCCACGGCGACCATCTGACACCATCCGGGCTGGTCATGAAACAACTCGTACGGTCGGCAGGATACTTGTAACGCGTAAAGAAACACGCAAAGCCCTTGTTCTTAACATGCCAGGCCTGCATGTAAGAAAAATTGAGCATCGGGACTCGCTCATCACCTTTCATCTTAGTCGCATTCACAGATACAAACTCATCGATGTCATACGGTTTCTTGCTCCTATGAATGTACGATGGCCTGGCAGTCCCATGAGAGGTCGAGAAAACCCAGATATAGCCCTCGTCATCTACTGATATGACGGGATTGTCATGCGCATCCGCAGTCTTCTTATCGAGAAGTATAGTCGGTCGCGGCACCATACCTGTATTGTGGTCATAGTTGGAAACCATGTGCAGCCCGCTCTTTGGCGGGTCGCTGTCTCTGGTTGCCCCGCCGGGGTCCCCAAACGCAACATATGGCGTTGGGGGGGCCCCGCCGTAACAGAAGAACGTTTTCTTGACCTTATCACAGTAAACCGCAAAAGGCTTGTGCTTGGCACAATATGTCCCCAGCCCGCCGCTGTACTTGTAAACGTATTCATCACGGGAAGGCTGATTCATATACCATATACCGCGATAGCCGGTATCCTTGGCATTGATCGCTACTCCAGATGCAAACTTATCAACGCCCTGTGAGGGTTTGCCGGATGCAACTGACAGAAAAATAAGGATGGCTACAAACCCTATCAATGATCTAAGCATCAGCGTCACACTTTTCTTCTGCCTGTCTGTCAGCCCATACATGTTTATACAAGGCACTGCGTATCTGGTCTGCTGCATGGCTTTCTCAGGGAATATTGAAATTCCTGCCTGTGACCTGACTTATCTGTTCCAGAGAGGCTTTGGCGAAATCGACATCGGGATATTTCTCTGCCCGCAGGCTGTCTATCAACTGCTTGATCTTTGCGAGTTCCTCCGCCAAAAGTCTGTAGTTCTGCTCCTCGATTATGCTCTGCATTGTGGCCTTTTCGATCATGCTAAACGACCCGCCCAGCACCAGAACGCCCACATCAATATATTCGGGAATATTACCGGGATTCGTTCCACCTGTGGGTACCAGGCTGATGGTTTTATGGATAGCGGGGTCGATCGCCTTGACAAAAGCCGGCCCACCGAGCTGCTTGGCAGGGAATATCTTACAGAGATTCGCCCCCTTGGAGAATTGGCTGATAATCTCCGTGACTGTCCCGCATCCAGGTATCATGGGTATCCTGCCGGCAAACCTTTCAAAACTCTCATCGCTAAAACTACCCGCCGAAACAAGGTAGCACGCACCGGCGTCTACAACCTGCTCAACCGAAGGTAGCGGGTCTTGCGGATTAGCTTTATTGTAAACACGAAGCATCTCCGAAGAGTCAATCAGGCTTGCTACGCCTGCCACAAAATCCCCGAGCTCCTTACGCAGCCGACCAAGTTTCTCCAAAGGCTTATTTATCCGGCACGTTACTTCCATGTTGTTGACACCTGCCTTCACAAGAGCCTCGGCGGTCCTAACAACGTCAAGCCTGTCCTGATTGAACACGAGAATAAAGCCGTCTCTTAGCAGTGTTGTGATTATACTTTTGGCATCCATTTTTCACTTCTCACACTAATAAAATCCAAATATCGAACGTCAAAATCCGAAACAAATCCAAGTGACCAAAATTCAAAACTCGAAACGTCTCGGTCGTTTGGACATTTGAATTTCGATATTGTTTCGCATTTCGCATTTCGTGCTTCGTATTTCATCTTTAAAGCCTTCTCAAATGAAAACCACCGTCCACATCGATCACCTGGCCGGTACAAAAATCAAGCCTGCCCTCGGCGATGGCACCGACAGCCTTGGCAACATCCTCAGGCTGACCCCAGCGCTTGGTCGGCGTTAATCCCTCCGCAATCAGCTTGTCATATTTGGCTTTGACGGCGCTAGTCATATCGGTTGCTATAATGCCGGGCCTGATTTCAAACACGCCGATGTTATACTCAGCCAGTCTATCTGCATAAAGCATCGTCATCATGCTCATGCCGGCTTTGCTTACGCAATATTCGCCCCGCGACGGTGAGCTGGCGTACGCTGAGACCGAACTGGTATTCACAATCCGAAGCGCCCTCTCAGCATGCTGCTTTTTTTGCTCAATCATCCAATTAGCCACAAGCTGAGTTAAGAAGTAAGGCCCCCTGAGGTTTATGCCAACTACTCTGTCGAAGCTCTCCTCCGTCGCTTCAAGAATGTCGAGCCGTTTCAACGGAGCGACACCGGCATTGTTTACCAGCATATCGCATCGGCCGAATTTGGTTCTGGCCAAAGCAACAAGGCGATCCCGGTCCTCCGCACTGCTGACATCGCCTCGCATAACTTCGCACTCTGTGCCGAGGTCTTTAATCGCCTCCTGGGTCTTTAGCGCGTTGGAGTTGTCCGGTTCACCATCGGCACTGGAATCAAAATGATTGATTACCAGGTCATAACCCAAGGATGCCAGCTCCAGAGCTATAGCCCTTCCGATACCACGACTTGCCCCGGTGACTATCGCTACGGGTCGGCCTCCCACCTTGCCAGGTCCTTGCTCTGCCATTTGGAGCTCCTCTCTTAAGCCTGCCGTTTCAGAAACGAATTAATTTCTTTCGCCGCTCTCATACCGTCCGCAACTGCTGCAACTACCGTCGATGGGCCTCTTACGAGATCGCCGCCGGCAAAAACACCTGACCTTGAGGTTTCCAGCGTCCCCCGCCTTGTTCGAATCAGGCCGTCCTTGAATTCCACTCCCGGCAGAATGTCACTAATATCTTTTGGCGCCCCCTGGCCTATTGCTTCGACGACAACATCCATCTCAAGATCATAAGCGCTGGACTCCACCGGTTCCGGCCTTCGCCGTCCCGTCTCGTCCGGCTCACCCAACCTAACAGGGCACACCCTAATACCCGTCAGTTTACCACCAGTGCAATTGAATCCGACAGGTGCAGTCAAAATCAAAAAATGCACGCCCTCTCTCACTGCCCTGTCACGTTCGGCAGCCCAGGCCGGCATCTCCTTGAACGAGCGGCGGTATATGACGTACGCATCCTTTGCGCCAAGCTGTTTAGCGGTAACCGCGACGTCCATAGCGGTGTTCCCACCACCTATCGCCGCAACGGACTTACCCCGGAGGCCCAATTTGCGCCCCGCCTCAACGAATTTGGCTGCCGAAAGAAATTCCATCGCGCTCCACAGACCATCAACATTCTTACCACTAATACTAACTGACTTCGGCAGGCCCATAGCGACAAAAGCAGCGTCAAAACCTTCTGCCAGAATCGTATCCAGATTTAATTCCGCATTCAACTCCTTGCCAAGACGCAGAATCATTCTGCCTTCGGGTACATCTTCGAAGACAGCCGAAATCTCATTCTTTAGTGAATCGCATTGTCTATCCGGCGGGATAACGGACTCTATCAGACCACCAAAGTCACTGCTTCTATCGAAAACCGTAACTGTGTGTCCGGCTTCAAGCAGCTTCGCCGCACAGGACAAACCAGCCGGTCCCGCGCCAATTACGGCTATCCGCCGAGGCGGACCGGTTGTATCCTCCGGTATCCGCAGCTTCGACCAGTTCACCCCGGGCGAATTGGCCTGCTCGGCCAGATACCTTTGTATGGCAGCTATCGGCAAGGGCCCATCACCGATGAATCCCTGCAGACAGTTGCCTTCACATTGCTGCTCGACAGGACACAGCCAGGCACAAACCTCCGGAAATACATTAGCCTCCCTCAACACCTGGTAAGCTCCACGATCATCACCATCCAGAAACAGAGTAATGAATCTCGGTATATCAACACCAGCGGGACACGCCAACTGGCACGTCGGCTCCTGACACTGCCGACATGCCGACGCCAGCCTGACAAGATTGTCCCTGTCACTCATCCTGCCGCGCTCAAAGATCGGGCCATAAACCTCGTTATCGCGCACCACACAGCCCGTCGTCCCGGCGTCTCGCATTATCTGCGTGCATGCACTGCAGCTCACGCAGACCTTCTCCGGATACATCTTGCCATCAGTAACAATATCTCTGGCAAAATCCGGATAAGCAAATGCCATCCGTCCGGCGCCCACTAACGTCGTCAAGCCGTTAGCTTTGCTTGCCGCCCCAACGTTTGCAAACAGCGTCCTAAGCCAACTGTAGCCGGTCCCAACGATTGCAATATCGGGAAATTCTTTTTGAATTTCGCCCGCAAGATTGATAAGTCTTGCCACACCCACTAACGGATGTTCCGGCTCTTCATATCCACCGACAATCGGCTCATTAAAAGGCCTGCCCACGTGCGGATTGTAATATGGGTTTGCCGCCGTGATATTGACCAGCCAAACGCCACGCTCGCGCAGAAGTGAGATTAGCTTTTTCGGCTCGGTCAAGTCCGGCTTAGTGTAATCATCCTTATCAACACCCCAGCCGTAAGGGTACGGTATAGCGTCATATATACCCAGCCTGGTAACAACCGGCACCTCTTGCCCCAGCTCCTTGTGAATCTTATCGACAACGTCCAGCATAAATCTGGTTCGGTTCTCGAAAGAGCCGCCATATTTGCCGCCTCTGTCACGACAGGCAAAAAGCTCATTGATCAGATAACCGTGACAGGACTTCACATCGACCGCATCAAACCCAACTTCAAAGGCACTCCTGGCCGCCTGAACATAAGCGTCCTGAAGCTCATCTAAGTATTCATCAGTCAAAATGGGCCAATCAGCCGGTATCCTGCTCTTGCCACTGGGCTCAGGTATTTGCTGTGGAACCATAGGGTCCCTATACGGATCGCGCTGGGGGATCATTGGATTTGCAGTACCTTCCGGCTTGCTGTACCTGCCTGAATGTGTCAATTGCGCGATGATAATCGGCTTATGATTGGGGCCATTGCAGTTGGCTGCCTGCTGGCGCGCACGCTTAATGAGAGCTGCAAAGCCTTCCTTGCTGTCCTCATTGAGCCACAACTGCCTGGGATTAGCCCTGCCCTGGCCGGCTACTGCAATTGCCTCAGCCCAAATCAGACCGGCCCCTCCAGCAGCGAACCTTTCATATCGCCGCAACGTCAGCTTGCCAGGTCGGCCTTGACAGTCGCCATCGCAGCCCTCCATGGGGTGAACCGCCAGCGAATTCGGTATAACAAGCGGTCTGCAGCGGTCCCCCCGCCGCACCGGCACCGCCTCAGCCAGAATCGAAACATCTTCTATCGCATCGACCCGCACCCCGAGCCGACCGGTTAGTTGCTTAAGATCTTCAATTCCACTCAGTTGAAATTCCCATCGTTTCTTCTTTCTCTGGCTTGTTTGTCTTTGCATAGGCATCAGAACCTACGAACTGCCAAATCCCCGATTGCACGGGGACCGGTCTATCCCGCCGCAACTTTTCGCTTTGCGGCCCTCGTTTGTGATTTTACATCTATTGTCGGTGCTCCAGCTTGTAGCTTCCCGGCTAAGTATTTGGCTGTATAGCTCTTTCTGTTTTTGACAATTTCCTCGGGCACACCAGAAGCAACCACTGTCCCGCCGGCATCCCCACCCTCAGGGCCGAGGTCTATTATATAGTCAGCCATCTTGACAACATCAAGGTTGTGCTCGATTACCACAACCGTATTACCCATGTCACACAGTCGTGATAAAACTGCCAACAGGCTATCAATGTCGGCAAAGTGAAGCCCCGTCGTCGGCTCATCCAAGACGTAGAAAGTGTGTCCCGTAGCTGTCTTGCCCAATTCAGCAGAAAGCTTTACCCGCTGTGCCTCCCCACCGGATAATGTCGTCGAAGACTGGCCTAACTGCATATAGCCGAGACCAACATCATTCAGCGTCCGAAGAAGCCTGGAAATGGTCGGAAAATTGGCAAAAAAATCAAGCGCATCTTCGATCCTCATATCAAGTACATCAGCAATATTCTTGCCCTTGTAGGTAACCTGCAATGTCTCAGAATTGTACCTTTCGCCCTTACAGCTCTGACAGGTTACATAAACATCAGGCAGGAAGTGCATCTCAATCTTCTTGGTCCCCTGTCCCCGGCAAGCCTCGCACCTGCCCCCTTTCACATTAAAGCTAAACCGCCCAGGCTTATAACCCCGGATCTTCGCCTCTCGGGTGACCGAAAACAATTTCCTTATCTCGTCAAATACACCGGTATATGTTGCCGGATTACTCCGCGGTGTCTTGCCAATTGGCGACTGGTTTATCTCTATTACCTTGTCAATCTGCGAAGTGCCGAGAATGGTTTCGTGCCTGCCTGGCTTTTCGCGAGACCCATAAAGCCGCCGCCTCAGAGCCCGCAGCAGAATCTGACTAACCAAAGTGCTCTTACCGGAACCGGAAACACCGGTCACGCAGATAAATACACCAAGTGGAAATTTTACATCGATATGCTTGAGATTGTTTTCGGCGGCTCGTTTCACCTCGATGCACTTTCTTAGACTATATTTGCGCCTGTGAACTGGCAGAGGTATGCTCCGCTTGCCGCCCAGATACTCACCCGTCAACGACCGGCTGCAGCCGATTATCTTCCTTAAGCTGCCCTGTACAACAACCTCCCCACCGTGAGCGCCCGCCGCCGGACCAATGTCAACGACATGGTCCGCACTCTTGATAATATCTTCATCGTGCTCAACAACTATAACAGTATTTCCTAATCGGGTGAGCTGCCGCAGTATACCCAACAATCGGCTGTTATCACGCTTGTGCAGCCCAATCGTTGGTTCGTCAAGCACGTAACAGACCCCCACCAACCCGCTGCCAACCTGTGTCGCCAGTCGGATCCGCTGGGCTTCGCCGCCGGCAAGCGTCCTGCTCATCCGGTCGAGGGTCAAGTAGCCCAGTCCAACATCAACCATGAATTTCAGGCGTGCCTTTATTTCCTTTAACACCTGAGCCGCAATTAAGGACTTCTCCTTGTCCAATTTCAGCTTGTTGAAAAATCCCTGAGCCTTTTCGATACTCAGCGAGGTCAATTGATGTATGTTTTTTCCGGCGACCGTCACAGCAATAGCTTCAGGCCGAAGCCTCGCACCCTCGCAGCCTCGACAGGGCTGTTCGGAAAGATAACTATGCAATCTCGTCTTAACATATTCGCTCGTCGTATTTTCCCACCGACGCGTCAGGTTCGGAATGACCCCCTCAAACCGCAAACCGTACTTTCGCTCGTCAGCCGGGGCCGTTCCATACATCAGAATCCTTCTGTGCTCTTGCGGTATTCGCTCAAATGGCTCCGATTTCCTGATCCCCAAATTTCGACAGAACCGCTTTATAAGCCGGTTGTAGAAGATATTCATCCTCTTGCCGCCCTTGCGCCAGGCCTCGATGGCACCATGCTCCAGCGATATGCTCCTATCCGGGACAATCAGGTCGGGATCAAACTCCAGAATCCTTCCCAGACCATCGCAGCTCGTGCAGGCACCGTAGGGACTATTGAAGCTGAAAAGGCGGGGTGACAGCTCCCCAAGGCTGGCCTGTGGATGCGCAGGACAGGCAAATTTCTCGCTGTAGATAACCTTCGTCCACTTGTCGTCTCCGCAGTTGCCTTTTTGCCCATCAGGCTCCTGCACCAACACTAAGACAAGCCCATCGGCCAATTTCAGCGCCGTCTCCACCGAATCAGCCAACCGAACGCGAACAGAATCCTTAATTATCAACCTGTCGACGACCGCCGCAATATCGTGTTTTTTGTTCTTGTTCAATGGCGGGACATTGCGCACATCGTAAATTGCGCCATCGACACGTGCACGAACAAAGCCTTCACGCTGTATACCGGCAAAGATATCCCTGTGCTCGCCCTTTTTACCGCGAACTAACGGTGCACAAACCTGGAGTTTCGTACCCTCTGGCCGGGCAAGTATTGAGTCTACTATCTGCGAAGAGTGCTGGCTTGTAATCTCTTTGCCGCAGACCCAGCAGTGCGGCTGACCCACACGCGCAAAAAGAAGCCTAAAATAATCATAAATCTCGGTCGTAGTGGCCACGGTCGAGCGAGGATTGCCGCTGGCGCTTCGCTGCTCAATTGCAATCGTAGGCGGCAAACCCGAAATGTCGGCCACTGCCGGCTTCTGCATCTGTTCGAGAAACTGCCGGGCATACGCGCTCAGCGACTCGACATATTTTCTCCGCCCTTCTGCGTAAATCGTATCGAAGGCAAGCGAGCTTTTGCCCGAGCCGCTTATCCCAGTAATAACCACCAGCTTGTCGCGCGGAATACTCAGATCAATATTCTTGAGATTGTGCTCCGCCGCCCCCGTAATCCTTATCGCCTTTTCCGCTCGTTGCGCCATATTGCTTTCGCCGTTACACTAACGATAGTACTGCAAAAAACCAGAATTACCCAAACTACTAATTGTAACACAATAGCGCCAGAAGGTAAAATGTTTTCACCCGACTGAAAAAACGCCGCTCAGCTTCATGGCTTTGGGTTCTCCTATCAATTCAGCTCCTGGCACACGTGTCCATATCGTGGGCGTGGATGCGACTGAATCTGCGATGGCTGATAAAAGGCCGGCCGCCACTTTTCACTGACCTTGGCGGGCAATCCGCACAGCAAGCACCAAACAGAGTCTCAATCAGAAGCAATCTGCAGCTCTAAAAACTGTTATTCTCTGTAACACTTTTGCCATTTCAACGTTCAATACTGTAGAATCGGCAAAACAATCGCCATAGGAGAAATTCAATGCCGGGTAAGTGCAACCTGACTAATGCAAGCGATGAGCAGCTCGTCACAGCTACAATTCAGGGCGACACTTCAGCTTTCGGCATAATCGTGGAGCGATACTGGAATATGGCCGTAGCCATAGCGTTGAGCAAAATCGACAACCTTGTTGAAGCGGAAGACGTTGCTCAGGAAAGCTTCATCAAGGCATACTCGCAACTGCACGCCCTTCGAGACCCATCTCGTTTTGCCGGTTGGCTAAGCAAAATAGCCGCTCAACAGGGCGTAGATTTGCTTCGTAGACACGCCCGAAACAGGACCATCTCAAGCTGTGAAGTTGGCGAGCTTGAGGCATTAGCTCCAGCTTCCATATCAAATGCCAATCCGGGGCTCACGAATGAACAAACCAATTTCGTCAGACAAACCGTAAGCAAATTACCAGAGAAGTTTCAAAAGGTAATCATAATGAGGTTTGTGGCCGGACTTTCCGCGGTGCAGATCGCGAAAAAATTAGGCAAACGACACGGTACGGTACGAGTCTGGCTGCACCGTGCATATCAAATATTACGCAAGGACCTTGCTCCACTTTTTGAGGAGGTCAGACAATCATGAGCTGTGAAAAATACAAAGACCTTATCAATAAACGCCTCGATGGAATGCTCAGCGATAAACAATTTGCTGAGTTGAAGACACACACGGAAGAATGCCAGATCTGCCGCGCAGAGCTCGATCGCTGCGCACAGATTCAGGACATTATAAAACAGGCCTTTTCTTCTCAGACGTCTGCCAAGCAGGCTTCGCGGACCATCCTGTCTCAAATAGCGCCGAGAAGAATCAAGCCGGCTTCGACTCCATCGTTTCGCAGGCAGACAGCTATAGCTGCAAGTGTTCTGCTGGCAATAGGTTTACTGTTAGGATTCGGTCTGGCCAAAGTGACCGCGCTGAGACGGATTGCAGCCCTGGCAGCAACAAAAACGCCGATTCGAGTTACAGACCTCGAAGGAACGGTACTTGTAAGGCACCAAGGCTCTGACATCTGGCAAATTTTGCAGGCCAACTCAAATATTCATGTTGGTGACACCTTTCACTCTGCAGCGAAGTCAAATTTTACGTTGGAGATGAAAGGCAAATCCACACTCGAAGTAGATCAGAACAGCATGCTGGTTCTGGAGTTGTCTAACGGTGAAACACAATTTCATCTTGAACACGGCAAGTTGGCAGCCGCCTTAAACAGTCCGCATGCGCCATTTTTTATCAGCACTCCACACGGCCGGGTGGAGGCGCTGGGAACTGAATTCACAGTAAAGGTCGAATAAACCACACAACGTAACCGCTCTCCTGTTGGAGAGCCGGAAAGGAGAAATAGAATGAGAACGCAAGTAGCTACTCTCTGCGCCATGGCTCTGCTAATGGGCCAAACAACCACGTCTGCGCAAAAGACGGAAGTCAGTGTCAAAAAGGGAAAGGTCATCGCTGAAACGGAAACCACGAGCGTCGCCGTCGAGGCCGGTCGAAAGGCGGTGCTGGCATTGCATGAGAATCCAATAGTCACTGTAAATAATCCGTTTGTGAGCGATGTTCTGCAATTGCACAAGCTGATAGAACAGGAGAAGAAGCACAGCGATCTGAAGATCGATTCGGCCTTTATTTTGGTGGGCAGTGTAGACGTGCCCCGCATAGTGGGCGCGCTCTATTTCGAGTTTCCAAATTTTGGCTCGGAGGCGACGAAGGTTCTGACGCTACCTTCTGCGTCGATAATCGAGGGCCTCCAAGTATATGACATGAAAGGCAACCTCTGCCGCGTTGACATGAAGATCCGGAACGAAAGCACTGCGTCCTACAGCGTATACGTCAACGAGCCGATCCAGCCGGGCGAGCATTTCAAGCTTATCGGCGTGGCCGATCTCGAGGACATACCGCTACTTCCCGGGGGGGCGCCGGCCTATTGGAAAGAAGGGCCCCTGTGGTATTTCAGAACCATCAACAACATACCAAACTGCCTGAACTACTTTCGCCTCATTTTGCCTAAGTCGGCCATACTTATCGACTCGAATCGCCCGGTGATCGCGACCGATAGTATCGATGGCAAGGTGGCCGTGACAATAAGGAACTACACGGGCAAATATGCCGATGGTTTGTGCATGATTTCTGTTCTGTGGCCGGAGCGCGACGGCACCAGCCTTGCCGACATCCCGGCCAAATACCATGGCCTGCGGAGTCCGCGAGACAAGCAGAACTCTGAGATGTTCAGAGACCAGATGCGCAAGATAAAGACGGGCGCAAAGCCCACGGATCAGAGTACACCACTGACCGCCCTTCTGACGTGCTTCGGGAGCATTGTACATGAGGACATCGACCTGCACAAAAGTGTCAAGTATACGGATCGGTCAACTGAAGACGTCAGGAGGCACATGGGACAAGCGCAGTATTGGGCAGATATCCTCGATCTCCTAAGCACGCCCGAATGGCCGGATAACCCCGGCAATGGATATGTTCACCCAATCTACGTGTGCCGAAGAGGCTCAATGATATGTGAATTCACTCAGCCGAGCATCTACCATAACGGCAAATGGTACGACGGTGATACGAAGCCAGGGCCATCGAAAGGCCCCGCATACCTGACTGCGGAGGATATTGCCGCGGCCAAGAGAGAAGGCTATCTATGCGACTGGGAGGTGGCTGGTCCATATGTGCAGAAAGGCAAAAAAGGCACAGAGCTTTTTGATGTACCCTTTGGTCCGGAGGTGCCCGGCGCCGACGTACCCTGGCAGCCGGTATCGCTCGAAACTCACGACCAACACCCTGTATACATCAATTTAGATAGAGCCCTGTACCATTTTGATCACGCCGTCGCTTATCTGCGGACGGAGATTGTCTCGGATAAGCCTGAGCCAGCGCGCCTTGAAATCTATACCGATGACGGTGTCAAGGCCTGGTTCAACGGAGAGCTCGTCCATACAAACAACATCGCCAGAGGGATTCCGGAGGAACCGGACACCGTGGCCGTCACGCTACAGAAAGGCAATAATCACCTGATGCTCAAGGTGACCGATGACGTCTGGTCGTGGGGAGCCATTATCCGGCTGCAGCCTGTCAACGTTGCCGAGCCCGAGAATTGATCCCACAGGCAAACGTATATGATCTGGTGGGGTCCGAGCGCGAAAGCCCCAACAAAGCGTCAGGCTGCTCTGAAGCTTCGCGATTATGGCACTATGTGACGCGACCGGCGTCGCATTTTCTTCAATTATAGATGCGCCGAGGACTGACAGAAAAGGCCTTTTGAGCAGAGAAATACCAGGCCAATAGGATCCAGCGCTTCGGCGCACATCGGGTTCACGCGCCAGAGGCCATCTTGGTGCTGCTCAGACAGGTCCGTTGCTAATTGCCGTAAAGCTCTTGTAATTTCGCCTGGTTTGATATAGAGTAGTGGCGTTGAATGTGAAGAACAGCAATGCCAACGTAGCTCAACGGTAGAGCTCTGGTTTTGTAAACCAGTGGTTGTCGGTTCGAATCCGACCGTTGGCTTTCGGGTCTGCGGTTTTGCCCGCCTCCAAGAAATATCCTGGACCATTTGCAGCAGGCACTTCAAGCAGCGCCTTCTCATGTGCATATCTTAGGCGCCAGGTTTAGCATCTATCAGCCCTTCCCTGGTCGCCACCGCGTAGGAGCAGATAAGGTCGCCGGTCACGTTGTTCATCGTTTCAAACATATCCAGGATTGGGTTAATTCCCAGCGCCAGAGCAATGATGATCGCAACCTTTTCGCCACTTAGGCCCATGGTCTCCAGGATAATAAACAGCAGCATCAGGCTGCCGCTCGGTACTCCGCCGGCGCCGATAGAAGAAAGAACAGTGGTCATTACCAGCAGCACAAGCGAGCCGAGCGTCAACTTGATGTCGAACATATTAGCGGCCAGCACAGCAAACATGGGCAGGTGCACGCATACTCCATCCATATTGATTGTTGCGCCCAAAGGCAGGGAAAAGCTGGCCAGCTCATTACGAATTTTCAGCTGCTCTTGGGCCGTCCTGATAGACACCGGCAGCGTGGCCGCACTGCTACGCGTGATAAAGGCCATGATCATCGGCTCCTTTATCTGCCGCAAAACCGACAGCGGATTATGGCGTGTGACAACCCAAAGCAGGACCGGATAGACACCAAACACCATGACAATAATGCCAAGCACCACACCCAACGTCACCCTCACGTAAGGCCCCACAATGGAGGGACCGTACAACCCGAAATTTACAATCGTTAACGCCAGCACCCCGATTGGTGAATACTCGAGCACCCAGTCCACCAATTTGAACATTGCGTCGCGACAGGCCTCCAGCAGATGGCTCAGCATTTCCAGGTGGGCTGCACTCTGTTCGCCACCGGCCTCAATCAACACGCGTATTGCCAAACCGAATGTGATGGCGAATACGATGATGGGCAGAAAGTTTCCTGTAGCCAGGGCCTCAAACGGATTACGGAAAAGATTCAACAGCAGTTGCGACAGTGGCCCTTCCACAGGCGCTTCGGCGGACAGGTCCTCAGCTTGAGCTTCCTTGACCGCTGCCAGCTTCTGCCACGCATCGGAGTCCGCTCCTGAACCGGGGTTGATTGCCAGTGCCAGGCACGTGCCCAATATCGCAGCCAATAGCGAGCAAAACAGGTACCACAGGATGGTCTTGAGCCCGATACGTCCAAGGCGGTTGATAGGTAAGCTGGAAGCACCCACGACCAGCGAAAAGAAGATGATCGGCACAACAATCATCTTTAGCATTTGCACCAATACCTGGCCGAAAGGAGATATATAAGGAATCACTCTCTCCGAAACCGTCTTACCTGCTACCGCAGCTCCCCCCCCACGTTGCGACACATACCACAAAACTCCCCCGATTAGCGAGCCGCATATAAAGCAGACGATAATCCGGAGAATCAGTGACGTCTTGAGATACCAGCGTAAAAATCGCCTCATCAAACGCCGCGTCCTTTCCTTTTCAACCTACGGAAGATGGCAGAGTCCCAGCCGGCAAAAACAACAGCCGTGACAGTGGGCTCTATCCATCTACGGCCCTGCACATTTCCGGCAATAAAATAACAAATCTGCCTGAGAGGCACAATTACGGATGTAAGAGTTTTCTAAAGAGCTCCCGGCTCACCTTACCTGACCAGTGACTCTATTGCGCATCCAAGGGCGAAACATGATTCGCAGAAAAATCTTGCCTGTCCCTATGCTTTTTTGTTATCCTCAATGGTAATGAAACATAGATAGACCCGCTGATAAAGAAGTGTATCACCTTCTGACTCGACGACGTCTAATGCAATAATTGAAAAATCGAGGCTGTGTTATCTTCATGAAGAATTCAAAAGACTCAGAAACAAGAACAGTCCTATTTAAAATGATCTCTTTGGGACAAAAGGCCGAAAAGGGGGCTATGCCCATCACCGCCTTAATGTATAGAGAGGCTAAGAAAAAGGTGAGTATAGAGTGCTGGAGATCAAAGCCCGGCACCGAAGGAGGGCTTCGATATATCCATCCTTCCATGCAGAATACTTATGTCCAATTTAATCCCGTGGATAAGTCTATCGTTATATGTGCTCCGGGCGAAAGGACTGTTTACAGCATTGCAAACAAACTCGGTTTGAAGTCGAGTCCAAGTTATTAGCGTGACTAATAACTTCATGATACCACGTCAAAGGCCGGGGACTCATGGGCGGAGTCTTTGGGGTGCATGCTATAGACCACTGTGCGTTGAAACCGCAGCCGAGCGTCCAGCCCTGGTACAAATCAGGGCCTTATTGTGGCTACAAGGCCCGGCACTTAGTAATCGTAGAAGTTGACGCCCTCGCTGTCCGTTCCCGTCCAGTTAATCCTAATCTCAGCCGTCTCTTTCTTGTACAGCCACCCGCTGGATGTACCGTCCACCGCATCAGAAAAGGCCGTTGCCTCCAATACGTACTTGATGTTCGACAGCTTATTAAAAGGGTTCTCCGGCAGTTTCTTCACGTAAGGCCCGTTCAGGTACGGGTCGGAAGGAACCGTGCTGGCCTGAGCCTGCCCGGTTTCGGTGCTTATCCCAGTCAATTGAATTTGCATGGTTCCTTCTGGCACAGGGTTGCCGTTCACATATCCCGGCGAGCTTCCTTTGTGCTGTATCTTGTACAATTCGATCTGGGTCCGCATCGCCCTGAGATTGTCTTTGGCCGCTGTCTCGCGAGCCTTCGTGACGTGGTCCTGGAACTCGGGGAAGACGATTGCACCGAGTATGCCTAAGATTGTGACAACTAAGATAATTTCGACAAGCGAAAAAGCCTTTGTTTTCATCTTTCCACTCCGATTAACATAGAAATTTTTGACAGGTATCCTCTATATCGGCTGTTCGCAAGCCCCACTTTTCTCCGCCTGTTACGCTTTTCTATACGATTTCTCGAGAAATCTTAATCTTTTCACAAAAAATAGTTGAAAAAGTGTGGTTGGACCTATAATATATGTATTGAGGGCCGCCAGAGTGAGGGCGAAAATCAAGGTGTTTTTTACTTCTTTGAAAGGGTAGACTCATGAAGAACAAAACTGTGAAGGAGGGATTGTCGAGAATTGTATGGAGCATTGCTTTCCTGCCGATAGCTGCCAGTCTCTGTGGTGCCGGGGAGGTTCCTGCAGGCGATACCCTGGACCTGAACTCTTCGCTCAATGACTGGCTGGACGTGTACGGCACGCTGAACATGTATCCCGGCGCGCACGTTGAATGGGGTATCTATGCCTACGGTGGCAGCACTGTCAACATCTATGCCGGGACTATTGGCGACTATTCGTTCATCTCCGTCTCGGACGGTGCGACCGTGACCGTCTACGGCACGGACTTAAAGCTAGACGGCGAGCCTGTTGAATACGGGCTGGTACCTATCCCCAATAACACCCTCACCGGAAAGTATGCAGACGGTAGCGATATCAGTCTGTGGATCATGAGCAGCACAGACATTAATCTCCAGGCTCCCGGTGGCGGGGGCCCGATACCTGTGGAGATTGACATTAAGCCGGGCAGCTATCCCAATCCCATCAACCCGGGGTCCAATGGGGTTATTCCCGTCGCTATCTTCACAACGGACGAGTTCAACGCGGCGGATGTCGACCCAGGTACCGTGACCCTTGCTGGCGCCAAGGTAGCCGTTCGCGGAAAGTCCGAGAAGCTCATGGCCCGCATGGAGGATGTAGACGGAGACGGCGACGACGACCTGCTTTTGCAGGTAGACACCCAAAGTGACGGCGCTGTATGGGAAACCGGCCCGGTCACGCTGACGGGAACAACATATGGAGGTGACCAGATAGAGGGAACTGATGACGTCATAATCGTGCCGCCGGAATAAGACCGGCCCAGGGTCTTTCACATAACGGAGTATTGAGGCCCGCAGACAAAAGGTGGGCATAGGTTAAAATTTAGAATCATCAAACAGAGGGCTGCAAGCTCGCCGCTTGCAGTCCTTTTTCTTACCCTTGCAGGAGTGGCAGAGGCCGCGCTCCGGCCAACACCATTTGCATGCGCCGACATCATCAGAGAGCTTGACACGATGCCCAGAGAACAGATTGAAACCACCTCCTTTCACTAACCGTCAGGCCTGTTAACCATCGGGCCGATGAAACAAACCCGGGTGGCAGAAAGTGGCGTCAAAAGACTATCGCTGCGTAGCCGACGCTATCGGCGCCTGTAGTACCCATCTCACGGAGCATTACTTCATTACTATTTGTGTGCGCAAGCAATAAGCCTTCAGTTCTGCCGAGTTTTTTCGCCGCTGCGACCGTTGCAGCCGCTGCGCCTGGCCCACAGGCATTGCAATTCTCGGCGGCGCTGGCGAGCAGACTTTGCGGCTCGAGCTTCAAAGCCAAATCGATGAACTCTTGATCGTTCACACTGTCGGCCCACTGCAAAGCCTCTGCGCCCACTCCCATCGGCGTAAAGCCATAACGGGGGCCGTAGTGGGTTAAATCGGTCGAGCCAATACAAACGATTTTCTCTTCTGCCGGCGCGACAATATCGCCGACAGCCTCACCTAAAGAGATCGCCTGCTCGTTCGGCGGAACAATAATGGGTAGTATCTTCGCATCAGAAAAAAGATGCTGTATGAACGGGACCTGCACCTCGATACTGTGCTCGGAACGATGCGCCTGAGGGTCACTGGCGGCCGTGCCGCTACTCAAGACCGCCTCAGCCAGCTCCTGGTCAATAGCAATCTCGCCAAGTGGCGTTGTCCAACTACCCGTGTCATAGACAGCAGGTGATCGCGAGAAGTATCCATGAGCGGCGCCGAATACTACAAAGGTGTGGACATCTTCATGCCGCTGCTTTATCGCGGAGAAGACCAAGGCCGCCAAACTGCCGCTGAACGTCCAGCCTGCGTGTGGGACAATGCCGGCTACTATGGTCTCAGGCAACGACTCGCTCGGCGCTCTCGCCTCAAGGAACTCTTTGATTTCATCTACGCAGGAACCAAGTCGTCCGGGATAAAACTGGCCTGCGACAATGGGGGTTCTTGTCTGCATTTCCAGCACCTATTACTTGCATCGGTGACACTAAGCGGTTATTATTACGGCACAATCTGAAGTCCGAATTATTGTAGCTTTCTGGTGGGAAAAGACAAATGGTATCTAAAAAAAGAGCTCCGGTAGCGGTGGTGATGGGCTCCGACAGCGATATGAATGTAATGCAAAGCTGCATCGACCAACTCCAGTATTTTGGCGTTGAGCCGGTGGTCAGAATAATTTCAGCCCACAGGACGCCACAGATAGCCGCGGAATTCGCCGAAACCGCAGCGGCGAAGGGAGTAAAGGTCATCATTGCCGCCGCGGGAATGGCCGCCCACTTGGCAGGAGCACTGGCAGGACGAACTAGTCTGCCGGTCATTGGGGTGCCTTTAGTCTCTGCAGGGGGCCTGGAGGGGATTGACGCCCTACTGAGCACGATACAGATGCCGCCCGGCGTGCCTGTGGCAAGTATGGCTATTGGAAAGGCAGGGGCCAAGAATGCCGCCCTTTTCGCCGTGCAAATCTTAGCACTTAGCGACGAAGACCTGGGGCAGAAGCTGGCTGAGTTCAAAAAGACCCAGCAGCAAAAGGTGATTGAGAAAGATTCGGCGCTACAGTAGAGCAAAACACCCAGATTAACAGCGATGAAAGCATAGATTTTCTGATTTGGGGGAGAATGGCGCTGATTGGGGCGCGTTTGATTGGATTTACTCCCCCAGGGGGGGTGATTTTCATAATCCTTTGTCAAAAATGAGTTTGCGTGCATTCTTGGCCTTTGGGGAATTGGGTTTGAATTGGGTTTGTTTTTCGGGACTCCACGGGGGTGAATATTTTCATAATACCTTGTCACAATTGAGTTTACGTTCATTCCAGGCTTTTCGGAAATTGGGTTTGTTTTGGGTTTGTTTGGGTTTGAATTGGGTTTGTTTTCACTATGTGTCGGATTGGTTTTATTTTCATAATCCTTTCTTAGTAATGAAGTTGCGCTGATTTTTGGCCTCCGGGAAATTGGGTTTGTTTTGCATAAATAGGGCCGATTTGTAGAGGCTTCTCGACGACTGTAGAGGTTCCTGCTTCGCAGAAGGGAAAAGGGAGAATTGAGAAGGGAAAAGGCTAACGACTGGCGAAGTCCGAAACAAATCCCAAAGAGGAATGACCGAAATAGAAAACACATGTTAACTCCCTTGGGACACACGATTTATGGTTGTCCAAAAGAGGATTGTTGTCTTGGGTTCCCTCAGTTCTATTTCACCGTATTCACTTTCTGTTCGTTAGATATGTATTATACCGAGCCAATAGTTGTCTGTCAAGTGAAATCTTGAGCCGGAGGGAGCAGAGAGAATAGAGGAGACAGGAGGATAAGGGCAAAAGGCGACACTAAATACAACCCGGCCCAGAGGACCGGGCTAAACATGGTGGGCTCCGCGTAAGGCGGACTTGTTACGGAGGACTTTTGGCTTTCTTTTTAGGATTTGGGAGGTAAAATAGGATTCTGAAGTCGAAGAAATACGGGGGCGGTACTTCTTTGAATTAGGGAAGATTATGGAGAGACCAGAAAAGCTCGAGATGCTGCGGAAGCTGAGTGAGAGAGAACTCACAAAGAAGTTTCTGATACCGCTGTTTGAATCGAAAGGAATGGGATGCAAGAACGTTCGCTACACTCACAAGAGGTTGGAATTTGGGAGAGACGTCATCTACTGCAAGGATAATGAATACAGGAACAAAGTGTACACTGGAGTTCAGGTCAAGAAAACGAGGATAAGGACGGGAGACGTGGCGGACATATTGAAGCAAACAATGGAGGCTTTCGGCAAGCGATTTAGAGATTCGAGCGATGGGAAGGAGAAGGATTTAGATAGGTTCGTTGTGTTGACTTCATGTGAATTTGTCGAGGACGCGAAGGAGTCTTTCTGGGCGTGTCTAAAAGGCGCCGGGCTGGAGAGATTGGTGACATGCATAGAAGGTAACAGAATAGCTGATCTTATAGATGAACACTGCCCGTCGTTGTTTTGTGTTGGCCCTGAGTCTTCCGAAGACTACGTGTCTGTGTTGGAGAAGTTTGGAGACATGCTGGGCAGCTCGGTGGAACGAGAGGAGTTTAAGGAGTTTTTGCTCGTAAATTCATGGCTGGTTGGAGTCGGGCAGACGTACGCAGACGCTGTGGGCTGGGATGGGACCAAGAGTTATCCAGAAGTCGACTTGTCGCTCGAAACATTCGAACATGATTACGATGTTATGGTGTTGCGGTCACACAGAGACCCGATTATCGCCGGAAGTGAGGAAGAGTGGACATTGTCTGAGGAATGCAATGCGGGAATTTGCCAACTGTACAGGTATTTCGAGTGGTATGGAGAGACTGTCGATAGGGAGCACTACAAGCCGGGGCGAGATGTGTATAAGCCTAACGCGTTTCTGGTTATTGGGCAGAGCATAGGCAGCAGTATGTGTCATAAGGTGAAGGTGGTCAACAAGCATTTCCAGCGCGTCTGCATCCTCACCTACAACGACGTGTACAGTCGGGCCAAGAGATGGATGGAATACAAGACACGGGAGACAAGGTAATGGCGATGGAAGGGAAACTTGAGATGCTGCGGAAGCTGAGTGAGGCTGAACTGACGAGGAAGGTTCTGATTCCGCTGTATGAGTCGAAGGGAATGGGATGCAAGAACGTTCGGTATACTCACAATAGGTTAGAGTTTGGGAAGGACGTGGTCTACTTCAAAGAGGACGAATACGGCAACAGGATATATACGGGGATTCAGGTTAAAAGGACTGCGATCAACTCTAAGAATATCGATAACATACTTCGACAAGTGCATGAGGCTTTTGGCGCGCCTTTCACGGATTTGAGCGACGGTAAGAAAAAGGGTATAGACAGGATGGTCGTGCTAACGCCGGATGAGTTCTCCAAGGATGTGAAGGAGTCTTTCTGGGCCGACCTTCGAGGGGCGAATTTAAACAAGTTGGTGACTTGCGTAGATGGAAAGCAGCTTGTTGAGCTGGTGGATAAGCACCTGCCATCTGCGTTTTGGGAGGAGTACGACTATTTTGCGAAATACTTTGAGGCGATGAGGCGGGATTTTACGACGATTAAGGACATCTCTGCGCTGGGTCAGAAGGAAGCGGTGCCGTTGGAAGAGACTTACGTTTCGCTGAGGGTCACTGAAGAGATCAGGGAGCGAGAGATGCCAAGCGAGGAGGAATGGAAGATATTTGACGAGGGATTGCGGCGGCGCGAGAAAGAAGAACGAGAGGAACAAGAGGTAGAAAGACGAGCGGAGAAAGCGAGGGTCGTCGATGCGGAGAGAGCAGTTGCTGATTACGACCGGTTAGTCATCATCGGCGCTCCGGGGTCGGGGAAAACTACGCTTTTGAAGTATCTTGCACTGACGGGGTGCAAAGAGAACCTTGAGAGACAACAGAGGACGTGCGTGCCGATACCGATTACGCTGCGGGAGTGGGTGGAGAGTGGAAAGAAGCTGAGAGAGTACATTGACGATGTGTTCGAGAAGTACGAATTTCCGAAGGCGAAGAAGTTCGTTGAGAAGGACCTAAAAGGCGGAAGATGCAGGGTTTTGCTTGACGGGTTTGACGAGCTGGCGACGAAAGAGAACCAGGAGAAAGTGGCAGATGAGGTACAGAGGTTTGGGAAAAAGTACCGCAAATGTCAGATGGTCGTTACCTCACGACTTGCCGGTTACCACGATGAACTGAAGGGGTACACGAAAGCGGAATTGATTGAGTTTGACGATAAGCAGATAGGCAAGTTCATAGAGAACTGGTTCGGAAGAAGAGACCCTGAGAGAGCGAAGCTAATGCTTGACGCTGTTATGGGAAACGAGCAGAAAAAGCGGCTGGCGAGAAGTCCGTTGATGATTGCGATCATCGCGGTTATCTACGAGGAGGACAGGAAGCTGCCGCAAAGAAGGGCCGATCTGTATGAGCGCTGCGTTGAGGTGCTGCTGAGTAAGTGGGACGTGCAGAAGAGGCTCAAAAATAGATTTGCGTCAGCGCAGAAGGAGTTTGTACTGCGGAAGCTGGCATTCTACGGGCATATCAATAATAAGAGGGTTATGACGGAAAAAGAGGTTGTGGGGGAGATGTTGAGGCATTTTGGGCAAGTGGGGCTTAAAGAGGAGGATGCAAAGGCGTTTCTGGATGAGATACGGCAGAGGAGCTATCTTCTTAGGCAGATTTCGATGGAGAGGTATGATTTTCTGCACCTGTCTTTCCAGGAATACTTTACGGCGCTGGAGCTGAAGGAGAGGGAGGATGGGATATCGGTCATTATTGAGCACGTAGCGGAACCGTGGTGGGAGGAGCCGATCCTGCTTTATGCGGGGACAAGCAGGGATGCGTCGGGCTTGATAAAACGGGTCAGGGAAGAAGTGCCGGAGGACATGTTTTACAGCAACCTGATGCTGTTTGGAAGATGTGTGGCGGATGCGGAGTTTACGGAAGTGGGGCTAAGAGGAGAGATAGTCGATGAGTTGTGGTCTCTCTACAGGACGGCGGAATTCGCGCGTTTGAAGGAGAAGACGCTTGAAGTCTTTGCGGTGCTGAAGCCGGATAGTGTTATAGATTCACTGGTGCGAGATTTGAGGGGCGCGGGCAAGGATAGTTCTGTGCGATGGAGTTCAGCCGAGGCACTTGGACGTATAGGCAGCGAGAAGGCAATCGAGCCGCTGGTCGAAGCCTTAGGTAGTGATAAGGAAGCAGGAGTGCGAGGGAGTTCAGCCTATGCACTTGGACGTATAGGCAGCGAGAAGGCAATCGAGGCGCTCGTCGAAGCCGTAGGTAGTGATAAGGACACTTATGTGCGATTGAGTTCAGGCGAGGCACTTGGACGTATAGGCAGCGAGAAGGCAATCGAGCCGCTCTTAAAAGCCTTAGGTAGTGATAAGGAAGCAGGAGTGCGATGGAGGTCAGCCGAGGCACTTGGAAGTATAGGCAGCGAGAAGGCAATCGAGCCGCTGGTCGAAGCCTTAGGTAGTGATAAGGATAGTTATGTGCGATGGAGGTCAGCCGAGGCACTTGGACGTATAGGCAGCGAGAAGGCTGTCGAGGCGCTCGTAAAAGCCTTAGGTAGTGATAAGGCAAGTTCTGTGCGAGGGAGTTCAGCCTATGCACTTGGAAGTATAGGCAGCGAGAAGGCAATCGAGGGGCTGCTGAAAGCCTTAGGTAGTGATCAGGATACTTCTGTTCGAGGGAGTTCAGCCTATGCACTTGGACGTATAGGCAGCGAGAAGGCAATCGAGCCGCTGGTCGAAGCCTTAGGTAGTGATAAGGCAAGTTCTGTGCGAGGGAGGTCAGCAGAGGCACTTGGAAGTATAGGCAGCGAGAAGGCGATCGAGCCGCTCGTAAAAGCCTTAGGTAGTGATAAGGCAAGTGATGTGCGAGGGAGTTCAGCAGCGGCACTTGGAAGTATAGGCAGCGAGAAGGCTGTCGAGGGGCTGCTTAAAGCCTTAGGTAGTGATAAGGCAAGTGATGTGCGATGGAGTTCAGCCTATGCACTTGGAAGTATAGGCAGCGAGAAGGCAGTAGGCGGGCTGGAGAAGGCGTTGAAAGATGAAGGTGAGTGGGGTGGAGGAAAGGTTAAAGACGCGGCGTTTGCTGCGTTAGAGAGGATTAGCAAGAGGAGCAAATTAGTTCTTAGTGGTTAGTGCTTGGTTTTTAGCTAAGCTTGCTTTGCGCGTGCGGGGGAACAACTAATGACGGCCGGTAAATTTGAGGCTGGAAGTTTCTGCAAATTACGGTATAATCTTATAGTGAACGGGTAGTACAGTCTAATCAGGAGGCGAATGTCTTATGAGAGAAGTTGTGTTGTATCGTGGAGAGGATGGCTATTGGGTTGTGGAATGCCCGAGCCTTCCCGGCTGTGTAAGCCAAGGAAAGACGAAGAAAGAGGCTATCCAGAACATTAAAGAGGCTATCTCCTGCTACATCCATGCCTTAGAAGAGGATGGTCTTGCTGTGCCAAAGGAACGCTTTGATGTTATGGTGGTAGCAGTATGAGCAAAGTTCCTGTGGTTTCAGGTAAGAAGTGTGTAAAGGTATTGGGCAAAGCAGGGTTCTATTTTAAGCGTAGAGAAGGCAGCCATATAACTCTGCGGAGAGATAAGCCCTTTGCACAAGTAGTAATCCCCGATCATAAGGAGCTGGATCGGGGTACGCTACGGGCCATTATAAGGCAGGCAGGATTGTCTGTTAATGAATTTGTAAGATTGATGAGGTAGAAGATTATGGTCTATAGCGTCATTATTGAAAAAGGCGAAGATTTCGGCTATGTAGTTCATTGCCCGGCGATTCCCGGCTGTCATTCGCAGGGAAATACTATCGAAGAAGCAATCGAAAACATCAAAGATGCGATAAGGGGATGTCTATCTGTATTGGATGAGGAGGTTTCTGTATCTGCTAAAGAAATCGGAGCTATGGAAATAGAGGTGTAGCTGATGAAGCTGCCGGTGATTTCAGGCAAGGAGGCAATCCGGGCATTTGAAAAGGGGGGGGTATATTGACCGCGGAGCAAAAAGCAGACACATAATCATGAAAAAGTCAGGTATGAAAACAACTCTATCCATCCCAGAACATAAGAGCCTTGATAGAGGACTCTTACGCGCTTTGATAAGAGATGCTTATATTTCGGTTGCTGATTTCAATGACGTGCTAAAGAAATAAGGGACACCTTTCACCGCAGCAGATTGACATTTTGTCAATGTTGACCACACGATAAAGAATCCTCACCCAGAAAATAGCTCATTCAGACAAAAAGTTGACGTTTTGAAAAGAATAATACAAGAGCATTGGTTTGCTTTTGCCAAGGAGGTGAAACAATGAGAGGGATTACGATTTCTATACGAATGATGCCGTGCGTGTTGTGTTTGCTGACGTTTGCCGCACCTGCCCTCGGGCAAGGCGCAGGCCCGTATGAGATTAGCTGGTATACGATTGACGGCGGTGTAATCAATTGATGGTTGATTATTTTGGGGATTGCGGCGGACTCATAACAACGTATCTGCACTGTGTCATACGTATCGGGTATTGCGCCGGCGAGATTTGGGACGGACGAAGCTATCGAACACCTGCGAGCCAATTAGCAAGGAAGATTTCAAGGTCAGTGATATCGACTGAGCCTGACTGGTCAAGGTCGGTGCGGTCGCAGTGGTCGTTCGATTCGGTGCAGTTATCTTGCAGCCAGCGGGCAGCGAGGAATGCGAAGTCGGCCAGGTCGGCGCCATCAGGACAGAGGAAGTCCCAGGCCGGCACGTGGCAAAGCAGCTTGGGATAATTTGTGTGGTTACAGATTGTCCAGGTGTCGGCAAAGTCCCAGCCTGCATCGGCAAAGGTGCTGAAGGTCTGCATCTGGGCTGTTGTCGTTGCTGTTCCGCAAGCACTTGCAGCCTGGGCGGAGGTCTCTCGGTTCCAGAAACAGGCGGTGCATGTTCCGGTGTTAGCGCCGATTAGTCCGCCGACATCGTCACCTGTGCCGCTTACCGGTCCGAGCGAGTAGCAGTGCGTTATCTTTGCACGGTAATTTTCGCCAACAAGGCCGCCAACTTTATAAGCGGCACTTACGGTCGCCGTTGAATAGGAATTGCTAATTTCTGCATCAGAGAGATAATTGCGGCCTATTAGCCCTCCAACCTGGCCGCTTGAATGACCGTAGCCGCTGACAGTTCCTGTTGAGTACGAATTTTCGATGCTTCCTCTATTGGTGCCAATTAGTGCGCCGACGTAGAGGTTGCCAGTGACACTAACTTGCTCGAGCGCGACATTTCTGATTTCGCTTGCCGAATCCGTATGACCAAAAAGACCGATATACCGGCTGGAGCCTCTCTTTATGTGCAGACCGATTATTTTGTGGCCCCGCCCATCAAAATGGCCTTCGAATCTATCGGTGCTATTGCCAATGGGAAGGAAGCCAGCTCCGCCATTCCAAGCGGCTGTAGCAGAGGCATCAATATCGCTGTCTAACTGGTAGCAGGCCTCTAAATCGTCATTCATTTGCTGAAGCTGATCGACGTTGGTGATTAAGTAAGGGTCCTGCTCTGTGCCGGAACCGGCGCCGCTAAAGGGCCTGACTGTGAGGAAAAGCTGCTCATTGGCCCAATTGCTCTGGCCCGCGGAGTTTTTGGCTTGGGCGTTGAAATAATATAGCGAGCCAGGGCTTAAGCCAGTTATATCTTGGCTGAAGGATTGTCCTGTAGTTTTGGAGCCAGCCCAAGAAGTATAGGTGTAGGAGCCGGTCGATTTTTTGTATCTGAACCTATGTTGACAGGCCTGCCCACCATCATTATCAATTAGGCCCCTCAGGCTGGCCGTGGTAGCTGCCACATTGGTGGCGGATTGTGTAGTGACGGCCGGCGGTGTCACGGTGTGATGCTCGATAGTGAATGGTGCGTCGCTCGTATCGCTGATGCTCGGGTTGGTGGCATCGCTTACACGAACAAGACACTGGCTCGAATTCACTTGCGGCACGGGCCAGTGGTATGAGCCGCTATTGCCGGCGTTCGGTGGGTCAACCAGCACCCAGGTTGAGCCGTTGTCTGCGGAATATTCGACTAAAACGTCACTGATGGAGCCGGCATTCGACCAGGTGACAGTGTAGGTGGTGCCTGCGGTAAGAAGCTCTCCGCCATTTGGCGCCAGCAGGGACAGCGCTGGCGGCAGCTCCGGAACCGTGACTATTAGCTGAACGTTGTTTAGGTAGCCGGTGTCGGCGTACCACTGATCGTAAATGCGTAGTCGCCACAGGCCGAACGCATCGTGACCATCAAAAACCTGCAGCAGACTGCCGGCTTTGGGCCTGAAGCGGCCTGTGAAAGGGGGCTCGGCCTCTTCTATCGGGATTTCGGCTTCATCGTCAAATATGGTCTGGGTGTAGTCCTGGCCGACGAAGAACTCATCAAGATCATACGCGTTCAAGAGCAAAGTGGTACCTGCCGGGCTTTTGACAAAAATCTGCAAATCGAATGCACTGGTGTGGGTCAAAGTGATACCGACATCGAGGTCGTAGACGGTAAAGTGGTCGGGGACATCTATAACGGCATCTTCCATCCACCCTCTGCTGTCATCGGGATCGGCAGGAATCCGCAGGTCGAAGTCTTTGCTGTAGGTATGGACCGGGCGGGCAGCAGCATTGGAACACAGGGCCGCGACGAGCCCAAGAACTGTGAGAACCCTTGGCAGCGTACTTCGAGCGTCCATTGCATGCCTGCCAGCAGATAGTGCATCCAAACAACTGTATCCGACGAATCCCGCCGACCGCGACAGGAATTGTAACTCTATGGAACGCTTATGGCGAATGAAAAACAAGTACGAAAGATTGAAAAAATTATGTGGGGATCAATAGGAAAAGGTTGGAGCCAGGCAGAACACAAGGCAATTATCGGGGAAAGACGAGGGTGACGGACCAGTAATCGCGCGGCCGGACAGGCACAGGGAGCCGACATTCTTAGCCCGCTCTGCCTACTTTAACCACGGTGCCGCGTCCGATCTTGGCAGGGCAGACCCCCAAGCCAAGAGCCGCAAAGCAGAATAAAATGGAGCCCTAAGGTTGGTGCTCTGTCACAGCTCGATCGATGATTCTCATCAGTACCTGCATCGGTGCGTAAAATAAGCAGCATCAGAAACCCAGGACTATCGACGGGTCTGGATCCGCATCCCGCCATAGGCGGACGGAATAACACTATCTCAAATCACGCTGACACAGCGCTTTTAGGCACTGTTTGAAGCAGGAAGCTCGCCTTAGAGCTCCGCGGACGAAACCATGAAACCATGAAAAAGGTCCGTTCCAGCTTCTGAACAATTCTGTATAGTCAGTCCATTACGGACCACATGGAGGCGGACACGGCGGCGGCGGACACGGCGGCGGTGGACACGGCGGCGGTGGACACGGCGGCGGTGGACACGGCGGCGGTGGACACGGCGGCTTGGGCTTACATGAAGCCACGGACAACTGGCCCTGGGTGAGCTCGACGCCCACCTGACTCGTCGCTATGGCATTAGAACACGGGCCACCAGAAACCGCCGAGTATTGTGTCGCAGCGACGGTCTGGCCCTGTGCGCTGACTCCGGTGGGCGAAGAGACAATCTGGCTTTGTCCACCAATGAAGGCTTGGAAGCCTTGTGCGCCACCGATGCCACTTTGCTTGACTGCTGTCTGACCAAGACCCACCTCCATTTTCTCACCCTGTATTGTCAAGGGGCCAACAGCAAGCTGACCTTGTTTAGCCGAAGCTCCCACACCTTGGGTGACACCGGACATGCCGCCCTTACCTACTGCTGTTGCGCCCTGAGCTATTAGACCTCCCTGCGTTTGAAAAGCCGTAGTTCTGCTGGCCTTATCGTAATCATATTGGTTTTGGCCAAAAGTTAGTATGACTCCGTCTGTCGCGGAGCCTGCTCCCCCGGTTCTTCCCACTAACATGGCCGAGCCAACGGAAGCATCCTGCAACTGGCCAACGAGTGCAAAGGCAGTAGAGGACAGCAGCAAAACGCCCGCTACGGTGAGTAAAACTCCCTTACGCATCTTAAGACTCCTTTTCTTCTATGCTGTTCATGTCTTCTTTAGATTGCTGAGAACGAGTCAGCAGTCACAACACCATACGCTACCGATTTTTGCATGCTCTATAGGCAACCTCCTTTCTTTCGCTCAAGAAAAGTGCTCATGCTGGCTTCTTAGAAGAGGTCAGATCCCATGAAATTCACTTTATTGTTAGGTTCTGCACGCGTTGCCCGTCACGGAATCCCGCCATTTCATAGAGCTGTTGACTGACTTCAATTCCCGGTGGCATTTGTCTTTTGGTCGCGGAAGGGGCTCCTTGTACGGCGGCCGGACCGGTTTGGCCGGTCGTGGGCCTGGCGCGGAATTTATCATAGAGAAACTTTGGAATCCTTCTTCTGCTGGCAGCTTCCGGCCAATACCTATATCCTTCTGCGCTGACGACGGCCTTGCCCTTGGCCTCTGTGATCCCGCTTGAGACACCCCCAAACAGGGATATTGAGTAATTGACTTGGCTGTAGCCGCCGGCACCTCCCGGAAAAGCGACCGTGGAGCCAATCGTGACACCCTTCATGCCGCCGGAGATAAGCAGGATATCAACGTCCCACGGCAACGCTTCTGCTATAGCAGCATCGTAGACGTGATCCCAGTTGCGATCTATGTCACCTTCCAAGCTCACTCTTCCGACGTAAGCATAACCTGCTTTTTGCAGGAGCCCTCTGTCAACATTGGTGTCGATGAAGACCAAGAGGGGCTTTCCACTGGGTCTGCGGTCACGAATGAAAGCATTTGCTATCTCGAATCCTCTACCATGATGGAAATTATCAGGTCCCCCAAATACACTTGCGACACCATTAATTATGCCCCCGAAAGTTTCCAGCGGTCCATCATAAGATAATGATCCAAGAACGCCCCTAAGCTCCCTCATGTCATCCGGATCAGCGGGATTAAATGCCCTTTCATACACTTGATCATCGCTGGCAGGTCCATTAGGGAAGTAGGCTTTCAGGGTCCCCCATCCGCCATGTGTCCAATAAGGCAGATAAGGCGGTAGCGTAGAGATAGGCGGGGTCCGCTGCCTGTAGTTTGAAATTGAGGTACTACTAATACTCACACTTGCATCGGCATCAGAACTTGTGTCGCCACTGAGGGCAACGGCTCCAGCACTGGCATCACCCCCTTCGGCAGTGGCCTTGCCTCCCTCGGCATAGGCATAACCCTGCCCCTGCATAATCTGCGTTTGGTGCTGCTGAGCTTGCAGCGTATTGTTGATTGTGGTCTGATTCGTAGGCCGGGGGGATGGGGGAGGTCCGTGACTATCTGCGTATGCACCCGCGACAACCACCAAACCAGCTACCAAGAGTGTAACTACCTTTCTCATGGTTATCCTCCTTGATAAAAACTGCGTTTCCTCTATGGGCTAAAACTTACAAATATTGTCCGAGTATTCTGAGACAAATACTATTTTCGTTGGCTCTATGTCATCTTTTCTTCCTCCAAAAATTAGATTGACGCATTTCCGGCTTCTCCGCCTACCTGCACAATCCATTGACCTTCCCATTTTGCGGCAATAGTGATTTCGGCGGCTTTAATACCAAGGCGTTCATTCAACATTCGTCCGGCAGCTTTACTATTGCGACTCGCCGTCATTTAAGCTCACCAAATATTGCCTGCCTGTTGCCCCTCCTCCAGTTTTCCGGGAATTTCCTGCAGTTTTCCTGTCTCTTGCGGTTCTGCGGAAAAACTAACGAATCGGCTGCTCTGGAGCACCTCAAACCGCTCGGAGGATCTAGAGCGTGGAAAACGGATCGGTAATTTCTGTGATCGCGTTGGGTACCCCAGCTTTCGCTGATTTCTAGCTTGGTTGGAATTTGCAACTCGGAGGTACTGCTGTGACTATGGACAAAGCCAGCAAAAGTGGAAAAAGAGCGCCTTGCCACCATGACAAGACCTGCAACAATCCGTTCTACGGTCTCGCGAGCGTCCATACCCCACCAACCGGCAAATGTTATACTCTACCCTGCCAACCGACAAATGTCATACACAGAGAGTCGTTATGCGGCGAACCCGACTCACGCAAAGCGAAGTTTGCATCTTATCGGACGTCGTTCTGAAATACAAGAATATTTTTCTTCGGGCATCGCGATTGACCTTGCTGGACAAACGGTTAGCATGCTGGAAAGACTTACGAGAGCTCGTTACGCTTTCGATAGCAAGAAGTTAGAGCAGATTGTGAGGATGCGTATTACTCTGTTTTTTCTTTATCGGCGCAAAGATATGTGGTGTTTCGGTCTAACAATAACACACAGTTTGCCTGTTAACAATTTGTATCAGCAAGAGTATTAGGGCCTGGTTCAAAAACGGCTGATTTGGGGTAACAGTAGTGAGAGAGTGAGTACCATTGCTGAGCACCGGGAATGATTGTGGTGGCAAGGCTGA
>SMTZ1_10004526_pt1 | contig 41628 bp, 44 predicted proteins | sample DeeMarSWOR136_30_FD_25667 | JGI IMG/M metagenome (IMG submission 25667) | reverse complement strand
CCGTAACGCCTTGAAATGACCAGCCCGTGAGACTTGGAACAAAAGAAAAGACCTCATGACCCTTGGCATTGCAAGACAACTATATTATGCTCCTGTTAGTATTTCCGGAAGTAATACTAGCTTTTTTTCTGAGGCGCTTGTTCAGCGCTTGCCGCGATATGCCAAGGGATAAGGCCGCGATGGACTGATTGCCCTCTGCCCGCCGCATGGCCTCACTGATGAGCAGGTCCTCCGCCTCCTTCAGGGTGGGGAGTTTTTCATGGAATGTCATGGAGGCCCGCCGCTCTTTCGCCGGATCTTGTTCATCGGGGATGCGATCCTTAAAGATGTGGCCCTTGAAGGCTTCCATGGAGAGCTTACCCGCCTTGTGAGCGCTTACCGAGTCAATCATCATGGTGACCAGTTCGTCCGGCGGCGTCGGTTTCTTCTTGTCCAGGGTTTTTGAAGCTTTCTCCAAAAAGTGTTCCACAAGCAGAGGCAAATCCTCCAAGCGTTCTCGAAGAGGAGGGATGTGTACGTGGTGGTCGCAAAGCCTGTAGTAAAGGTCCTTGCGGAACTTCCCGGAATCTTCCAAGGCTCCGAGGCTCTGGTTGGTGGCCACCACGACTCGGGCGTCCGATCGCTTCGGCACGTCAGATCCGAGGGGAAAAAACTCCCCGTCTTGAAGGAGCCGCAAAAGCTTCACCTGAGAGGCCGCATTTAAGTCTCCAATCTCGTCAAGGAAAAGGGTTCCTCCTGAGGCCTGTTCCAGCAACCCGCTTCGTGCCTGATCAGCGCCCGTGAAAGCCCCTTTTTTGTGTCCGAAAAGGGCGTCCGCGAAAACGTTGTCGTCTAATCCCGCCACATTAACCGGAACAAAGCGTCCCTGGCGCCCGCTGAGGGCGTGGACCGCTCGGGCCACCAGTTCTTTGCCCACACCGGTTTCCCCTGTGATCAAGACGGGACGGGGACTTGTGCAGATGGCTTCGATGTATTGGAAGATGGATCGCATGGCCGGGCTGCATGTGACGATTTCGGAGAAAGCCTCAGGGTGTTCAACTTGGCCGGTCAGCACATGCGCCCTGAGCATACGATTTTCCCGCTGCAATTCGCGAATCTCGATGGCCCGTCTCACCCCGCCGATAAGCCGGTTTTTTTCTACAGGCTTCACCATGTAGTCAAAGGCGCCGGCTTTCATGCATTTGACAGCCGTATCCACATCGTTTGCCCCCGTGATGACGATCACGGGAACTTCTGGAAAATCGCTCGCGATCATAGGGAGAAGTTCTTCACCCGTCAAATGAGGCATACTGAGATCAAGCAGCATGACCTCGACCTCTTGGTCGGACAGGAGGGGCATGACCTTGCGGCTGTCTTGACAGCGCATGAAGTTGTTCATCCTTGCAGAGCGAAGGGTCATTTCAAAGCTGGTCAGTGCCTGTTCCTCGTCGTCCACGAGCATGACCGGAAACCGGGGATAGGTGGATTCATTCATCATCTATTCCCTTTCTCCAAAGGCTTGGCACAATCAACGGGAAGGACGATTTCCACCGTGGTGCCTTTCCCCGGCTCTGAAGTAAAGTCCATGGTTCCGCCGTGCTCTTCCACGATTCTTGCCGAAATGGAAAGGCCGAGCCCCACACCCCCTTTGTCGTGCCTCGTCGTAAAAAACGGGTCTCTAATATGGGGAAGAATTTCCAGTGGAATCCCTGTGCCTTCGTCCTCAACTGTTATCACAATGCAACCCTTCTCCCTGTCAGATCGAGTCGAAACCTTGATGCCTCTGCGGTTATCAGGGATGGCCTGACAGGCGTTTTGAATGAGGTTGATCATCACCTGCTCGAGACGCTGGAAATTGCCTCTGAGGGTCGGAAGATTGTCGGCTAGGGCCATTGAGAAATGATTGGTCGCTTTCTTGATCATGTTGGAAACCAGGGAAACGGCCGACTTCAAGACCGCGTTGACGTCTACGGGCTGTGTCAGATCGGCACTCTCTTCCCGCACGTAGTTTTTTAGGTCGTCCACGATCTGCTTGATCTGCTTCGAACCGTCAATGATCCCTGAAAAAAGACTTGGTATGTTCTCCCGAATCTCACTGTATTTCATGCCTCCCAATACAAAGTCGCCGTTTTCTCGATAGTAGTCTTCAAGGATCGGCAGGGCATTTTGCCACGCTTCCGAAAGGATGGGCGTATTGAGCATGATAAAGTTGTTGGGATTGTTGATCTCGTGGGCCACGCCCGAGACCAGGGTCCCCAGTGCCACCATCTTGCTGGCCTGCATGAGCTGCTGCTGGTGGTACTTGGCCTGCTCTTCCGCTTCTTTCCGTTCGGTAATGTCGCGGGCAATCCCTCTGAATCCAACCGGTCGGCCTTCCGAATCCCGGATCAGGGATACGGAGTTTTCAGCGTATCTCCTTGCCCCGTCCTTTCTGATCAGTTCCCAGCCGAACGCTTTGGCCGCTTTCCCTGTCCGGTACACCTCATTGAAGGTCTCAAAGACGTTGTTTGCCGTCTCTTCCGTCATGAGATGCTGGTAACCCATACCCATAAGTTCATCTCTTGAATACCCGACCATGCGGCACAAGGAGTCATTGAAAAAGGTCAGTTTACCCTCAAGGTCAACCTCTAAATACCCATCCTCAATGCTGTGGAGAATGTTCCGGTATTTCTCTTCACTTTCGCAGAGGGCCTGTTCCGCCAGGACCCGATCGCTGACCTCTTTCTTGTAAGCTTCCAGGGTATCTCTCAATTCCTTCTGCTGTGTTTCAACCGTGCTGTGAGCCCTCGAGAAGCGAAGGGAGAGAAGAAAGGCCTGGGAAAAGATGAATGCAAGAAGACCGAGAGGCGCATAGAATCCGGTCTGTATAATCTTTTCCACATGCAAGACATCATTGACCGCCGTAAGGGACAAAAGGATGAAGCCGATCAGAAAAACAACGGCCCCTTCACTTTTGTGGGTCCAAGACAGGATGAGCACATAGAAACCGTACACAGCGGTGAGTAGGATGAGGGCGTGACAGATGGGAAGGGTGTGGGAGAAAATTCTGGTTGGGGTAATGAGAACAATCCCCGAAAGAGCGCCGGCGGCAAGGGTGATGAGGAAGAGAAATCGCTTTGAGAAGTCCTGGAAAAGGGATCGCATGAACAGGGCGAAGACGGGAATGGCCAGATAGAAAGACATATACTCGAGCTTGACCATGAATTCCCAGTTCAGTTTCGGGAACAGATGGACGAGATATCTTTCCTCGATGGTCAGGATTCTTACGGTGATGAGAAAACAGAAGATGCTGAAATAGAGAGGGGAACGGTCCTTTCTTCTAAGAATGAAAAGACCCACATGGTACATCCCGATGATAAAGATGCTGCCGAACAGAAAGAGATCAAAGGCCACCCTTCTTTCGCTCAGATTTCTTATATCCGTCTCCGTCCCTAATTTGATGGCTTCCCATGCGCCCGCACGTCGATGGTGAAAATTGGAAACCTGCAATAGGAGGTCCATCTCCTTCTGCCCGAGCGCGAAATCCGCCACCTGGGGGATAAATTGCGGCTTCGTTGTAGCGCGATCGGTTCCGGGCACGCCGGCCGAGGCAACCTTTTTCCCATTGACATAGGCGGTGAAAGCGGTGCCCATGGCCGTAAACTTGAGAGCAAGGCTTTCCATCGGGGCCGTCAAGAGAATTCTCAGGCGATAGGTCGCGTACCCTTCCCCGGGGAGCCCTTTTCCTTTCAGCTTAAAGCTACCCCAGTACCCGGGCACCTGGATGAACCCCGTTTTCTCCGGCGGCGTGGTTTGCGAAAAGTCCTCTGGCACCAGATGCTGCATCCAGTAGAACGCGTATTCCCCAGAGAGATCCACGGGACCGTCATTTTTCAAATCCCAATCCCTCAGATCGAGCACGCCTTTGACTGCTCGAGGAGGGCTCTTTTTAGGATAGTCGCTCTGGCAGGCTATAGGAGGGGATAAGACGAGGATCGTCAAAGCAAGGAAAAGAATAACTTGGTCGGTCTCGCGAAGGGCCCCTCAGATTCACTTCAAGGCGTCTCTGCATCATTAACCGCCAAAAACAGGTTAACTAATGTGAACGCATTAATTCCCGTGACACTCCATTGAGCCCCCCTCACCCCATCCCTCTCCCCCGGTGGGGGAGAGGGGAAGGGTGAGGGGGAGCGAATGTGACTCACTAAAGTGCGTTTGTATTAGCTATAGAACAAATCATAAATTAGTAAACGAAAATTTGCCCTTGTGGTCAAGCAAAATACGTTTTGATCCTGTCTGCACCGTCTCCTTTCAGAAACGGCCTCCCCCAAGGCGCCAAAAGAAGAGGGATCGGCGCAAAGCCGGTCCCTCTTCTTTTCTGACATGAAAAACCCTGAATGCATGGGTCAGGCAAAGGGGATGTCGTCCCCATTTACCTCATGAAGGTCGCTCTTGGAACCAGATCCCCCGCTTCCGTTAGGTAGGAAAGTGGTATCGGGTCCCTGCCATGTTGAGGACGAACTCTTCAGGCATATCGCGCTCGAAGGAAGTGATGGCCTCCCATCCCGAGCAGTGCATAGGGACAATGTAGTCAGGGCCAATGGTCTTGATCCCCTCGACGGTTGCCTTAATTTTCGCCGGTGGAGCACCAACCAAATGGAAACCTCCAATGACCGCGTGAACATTGTCAATGCCCGTCATCTTTTGGGCATGTTTCACCGTGTTGACAATCCCGGCATGGGCACAAGCCGATACCACGACAAGCCCTTTACCCTTTACGTTAAATACCAGCGATTGCTCTCCTGGAAATAGATCGTTTTCCCGTTTCCCTTCTCTATCAATAAACAAAATGGGCGAGCCTTTCTCATACTCCGTCACCCTCTCGACATTACCTGTCAAATAAGCCCCCGGAACGATGGACGTCGGTTCTTTGACCTCGATCAATTTAACGATTCCCAAATTCTCGAGATCCTCTCTGTTCAGTTGTCCGAGGTCATTCCAACCATCAACCGGAGCATATTTCTTGGAAAAATTGACCCACCTTCGAGCAAAGGCCTCTTCACCAACATAAAGTGGGATTCCTTTTCTAAATTTTGACTTGTTTTGTTTCAGTAATTGAATTAGATTTCCATGGTGATCCAGATGCCCGTGACTCAATGCGAGGGCATCTAATTTTCTTAAGTCGATATCCAGCAAGTCAAGATTCCTGCTCACCCCTTGGAAATCCCATCCATAATCGAACATGAAGTTGTAGGATTTACCACGGACCACCGTCTCTATATAATAAGCCAAGCCATGTTCAGCGTGAAGCGTCAGTCCGGGAACGACAACCGTGGTCCTTGTGGCTATTTTTTCGGGCCATCTCAGACAATCATAGTAGTTGTCCGTAATAACTGTGATTGTGAGTTTTTCAACCTCCGGAATCGCTACAGAACCATATGCCATACTGCCTCCTCCTTTCAAGACACTCCCTGCCATCAATACCGCACCTGCTGCTGCTGATGTTTTGATGAATTCTCTTCGATTCATCTCTCTCATGATTCCCTCCTCAGCGAGAAGTTGAAAGACGCCCTGGACGTGCATACTGCCCAGATTCATTTGGCCCACATAAGCTTCTTATCACCCCCTTCCCTCTTGGTATTAAAGTCTTTGCATCAAGCCTAATTCGGGATAACTCCCCCCCTCTCCAGGTTACAGATCCAAAACCCTGGCAGCACACTCCCATAGCTCGCGGACCGCTTCTCCTGCTTCTGTATGGCTGTCGTACTCAAAAATCGTCTGGCCTTGGACCATCGCTTTCGTAAAAACCGGATCAAAGGGTATGCGACCCAAAAAAGACAAGCCCTTGCCGCTCACGAATTGCTCAATGTCGCGACTGGCATCGGCGTTCAAATCGAATTTGTTTACACAGACCATGGCGGGGACTTTAAAAAAAGCCGCCAGTTCGGCAACGCGCTCCATGTCGTGCTTTCCTGAAACCGTGGGCTCTGTCACTATAAGTGCCGCGCTGGCTCCGCCCAGGGAAGCGATCACAGGGCAACCCACCCCGGGTGGTCCGTCCGTCAGGATCAGGTCAAAATGGCTTTTCTCGGCCAGCTTCTTGGCCTCCTGTCGCACCAAAGTCACCAGCTTGCCGGAATTCTCCTCAGCGATGCCCAACCGGGCATGGACCATGGGGCCGAAACGGGTTTCCGACCTGTACCATTCGCCACAGGTGTTCACAGGGAAATCGATCGCCTCTTCCGGACAGAAGTAGAAACAGACACCGCATCCCTCGCATGCAATGGGGTCCACCCGGTAACCTTCGTCAATGGCGCTCCATCGGCAAAGGTCCCGGCACAAGCCACATTCTGTGCATTTCTCCGGGTTGATGATCGCCGTATGACCGCTCTGAAAGTCATGCCGCTCCATGGTCTTGGGATCCATGATCAGGTGAAGATCAGCCGCGTCCACATCGGCGTCACAAAGAACCTTTTTTTCAGCCAGCGATGCGAAAGCGGCCATGAGCGTGGTTTTCCCTGTGCCGCCTTTACCGCTGATAACAACCAGTTCCTTCATGAAGTCAGCCTCAGACTAGGATATTATCTCTTTGATTCTTTCATACAGATCCAGGAATTTTCCCTTCCACTCGGGCATGGTCTCCGTCAGCAATTCCCCCCTGGAGTAAGCTTCTGCAATTCGGCGATCAAAAGGAATCTCCATCAAAATGGGTAAGGCCTCAGATTCAGCGTAGGCCTTGACCTGGTCATCCCCCATATCCGCCCGGTTGATAACCAGTCCACAGGCAATGCCCAGGATGCGGGCAGCCCCAACGGCCAGTTTTAAATCGTACAGGCCAAAAGGCGTGGGTTCCGTGACAAGCAGAACAAAATCCGCGTCCTTCATAGCCGCAATGACAGGGCACGATGTGCCGGGAGGGGCGTCAATGATGGTGATTTTGTCCTGCCGTGTGAAGGCACGAACCTTTCTGATGAGAGGCGGGGACATGGCTTCCCCGACCCGCAGTTTTCCATGCACGAACTCCAGGCCATTGCGATGACCGACCTCGATAATGCCCAACTCCCTGCCTTCTTCCCGGATGGCATCATCCGGACAGACCGCCACACAACCCCCGCAACTGTGACACAATTCGTGAAAAGGCAGCACCGTGTTTCCGATCACCACGATGGCTTTGAACTGACAGATCTCGCCGCACTTCCCGCATAACGTGCACTTTCCTTCGTCCACCACGGGAACGGGTGTGGAAATGGTTTCCCTTTTCTCGATTTCAGGATGGATGAACAGGTGGGCGTTGGGTTCCTCAACATCGCAGTCCAGCAGTTGGACACCTTGCCCCAAGGCAATAGCCAGATTTGTCGCCACCGTGGTTTTTCCCGTGCCCCCTTTTCCGCTCGCTATACTGATGATCATATCATTCTTCAACATCCAGAATTCTGATTCAAAGCAAGAGCTCCACGGTCCTTATTCATGCCTTCACTCTCTTTGTCTGTTTCACCATGTAGTCGTTGAGGGCTTCCTGCAAAGTCTCTGTTGCAAGAGAGGCACAGTGGGCCTCATCTTTCGGGAGGCCTCCCAGTTTCTCTATGATTGCCTCGGCAGTGATGTCCAGGATCTCATCAGGCGATTTCCCCATGGACATCTCCGCAACAAAAGACCCACAAGCGGTGATCGCACCGCAGCCGTCGGTGAGGAAAGCCGCTTCTTTGACTTTTTCGCCGTCAAATTTCAAAAAGATCTCCAGCGTGTCGCCACACCGACCTTTCAAGCAGGCATAACCATCCGGATCATCCAATGATCCCTTATAAATGGGGTTGAGCCATCGCTGAAAGGCCGCATCCCCAAAAGCTTCCTTCGTCTCCTCGAAAATCTGATCCTTCAATTCCTTGACCAACTCATCGATCTTCTTACCCATGCACACTTCACCTCCGTTGCCGTCTGTAACCTGAAATACCTCTCTTGGTGCTGCTCACCCTGTTCGCACGTTTCTTGTCCGTTTGAAGAAGTAACAAAGCGCAGCGTGAGTTCAAACCGCCTTGGCCCGTAGAGTTTCATGCCCGGGTCATGTAGGCTCCGCACTTGGGACACTTCATTTCGAAACACGGCACGCCGCGCTCATGGGGCGCCTTGTGACCACAATCCGGACAGACGCACTGACCACCTGGGCCGAGCGCCCGTCCACCGCCCAGGCCTCTGCCCCGACCGGAGGCGTTTTGTCCTCTGCCCCGACCGGAGCCGTCTTGACCTCTGCCTCCAGCACCAGATCCCTGACCTCTTGGCATCATATTCTATTACCTCCAGAGAAAATCGTTTGCCTCTAACCTTATGCCTCCTGCACTGAGAGGCTGTTTCGCAACTCCAATCAGCAGCTCTTTTGTCATTTCGAGCCCTTCGAGCTTGCTCAGGGTCTGCGGCAGGGTCGAAGACAGGATATACTCAGCGAGAAATCCAATGCGAAGCATTGTCCCGAGGCCCGCCTCCAAGTCGGGCGAGGGATCTCTAAGTTCCCTCAATTCGTTCGGGACAAGCCTCGGCTAGCGCCTCGAAATGACATTTTGACGAGCCCTCCGAGGGAAGAAGGCAGGGGAATGGGCTGTCAGTGATCGCAAATATTCTCCCCGGTCACCAAGGTGTTCGAAAGGTATTGATGGACCAGGGACTCGGGCGAATCCGTTGTCGCGCCAATCACCACCTTAATCCCGTTCTCATTAAAAAGCTGCTGGGCCCTTGCCCCCATGCCACCGGCAATGATCACATGCGCGCCCTTCTCATGGAGCCATCTGGGGAGAACACCCGGCTCATGGGGAGGGGGAACATGCATGGATTTGCCCTTGATCTCCCCGTTCTCGGTTTCGAACAGCGCGAACTGCTCACAGTGCCCAAAATGGGCTGAAAGCTTGCCCCCTGCAACAGGAACGGCGAAAATGATTCTATCTCCGGTTTGTACAGCTCTTTCCTTTTTTTCCTCCATGGGAACAGGGGCCTCCTTTGTGGTAAGCTTTATGACTTTATCCACCATCTTACTGAACTCTTGAATAAACGGCCGTTCTTGGCCATCGAAAGCAGCCAAATTTCCGGCGTCGCCCTTTTGGACGAACTCGGGGTCAATAGGGAGGCTCGCTAAGAGCGGCAAGTTCTCCTTTTTCGCCATGAACTCGCCCCCCCGCGCACTGAACAGATCGATCTTCTTTCCGCAATGGGGACATTCCAGTCCGCTCATGTTTTCCACAATCCCCAGGATGACCATGTTCACGTGGCGACAGAAGTTGATGGATTTTCTCACATCCGCCAGAGAGATTTCCTGTGGTGTAGTCACAATGACGGCCTTTGCGTCAGGAATCGTCTGCGCTATAGTCAGCGGCTCATCGCCGGTTCCCGGGGGTGAGTCGATGATCAGGTAATCCAGTTCCGGCCACTCTATATCTGAAATGAACTGGCGGATAACCCCGATCTTGAGAGGGCCCCTCCAAATCGTGGCCAAGTCTTTGTCCTCACCCATAAGCACTTCAATAGATATGACCTGTAAGTTGGGTAGAAAACGAATGGGCTCGGCCTTGCCGGACTGAGAGATGTTCCGAATGCTCTCCTTCAGCCCCAGCAGTCTCGGTATGCTTGGCCCGTGTAGATCGATATCCATCAAGCCGACGTTTTTCCCTCTTTTTGCAAGGCTTACAGCCAAATAGGCGGCCAAACTGCTTTTTCCGACCCCCCCCTTACCGCTCATAACCAAGAATTTATTCTTAATATGCTCCAACATCCTCTTTATCTCGGCATCCTGTATCTGATGCCTTTCCTGCTGGCTCTGGGAGCCTGAAGTCTGTTGTTCGTTGCTCATTCCTGTCTTAACCTCCTATTCATGAACTTTCTGTTTTAAGTCTGAGCCGTCTCCTTTGTTTTTCCCTTTTCTCTTCGAACCCCCCTTGAGTCCAAGGGACTTGATGTTTTCTCTCAGCCCATTTCCATCGCAGCCCGGCATCAGAAACTTGGAATGGCCCAGGTTCCCCTGCAGACACGCCTCGAGAACGTCCTCTGCATGGCCTGAGATACCGGAGATCACCGAAACGTCGGATGCTATGAGCATTCTGAGGAAAGGTCGCGATACGGCACCGCATATCAGGATGTCAACTCCCAAAGCTTGTATACGAAGGCAACGTCGAGATAAATCTTGCTCGTCAAGCAATATCTCGGAGCGGGAGTGTTCACTCCCCTCCTCAATATCAAGAATCAAAAGCCTCGAAGCAGTGTCTAAAACAGGCGACACCTTCCTTTCCCAGATCGGAATAGCTATCCTCATAAGCCCCTCACCCTTTGCCCGTTCTGGCTGTCTAACAAGGAATGGGCTAATCCTTTTTTTCAATGTCCTTGATTCGGTCTTGAATTTCTTCCATCTGCCTTTTGAGGTCTGATGCCTGCCTCTTTAGGGAATCCAGCTCTTCCTCCCTGGATAGCGGATTCGGATCAGGCCCGCCAGAGCCGGACATGCCCATACCCCGGCCTTGACCCATGCCGCGACCCATGCCCATGCCCCGGCCTTGGCCCATACCGCGACCCATGCCCATGCCCCGGCCTTGACCCATACCGCGACCCATACCCATGCCACGGCCCATGCCGAAATGATCAGACACGTTGGGCTGGTCGGTGGGCTTCAGATCACCCTTTTTGTATCGTTCGACAGCCTCTCGCACCGTTCCGGTCTGCCCCGTAATCAGTTGGACGCCGGCTGCAGAGAGGGTTCTCACCGCATTCGGTCCACAGTTGCCCGTGATCACGGCCTTGGCCCCTGTTGAGGCAACAAATTGCGCGGACTGGATACCGGCACCACCTCCCAAAGACACATTCTCGTTAGGAAAAAACTCAAAACCCATGTCCTCTGTGTCCACAATCAAGAAGTAGGCACAGCGACCAAAACGCGGGTCAATCTCCGAATCCAGTTGGGTTCCACTGGCGCTTACAGCGATCTTCATTGTTCAAAAATCCCCTTTCTGTTTTTTCTCCCACACCGACCGCGGCCTCCCCTCCTGCAAAAACCTTTACCCCGAAAGCCGAAGTGGGCTTTGGCGGATAAGCTGCTCAGGAACGACTCGAGGTCTGTTTCATCCGCATATGTCCTGAAAGGCAGATGGTCAGTCCAACCGCGGAGGGATCGATCATAAGCTCTCTTCCGTTCTCTATCCCCCAACACGTGGTAGGCCTCGTTGATCCCTTTCAGTGTCTCAACGGCCTCTGGATTATTGCGGTTCCTGTCCGGATGGTATTGCATGACCAACTTCCGATACGCCTTCTTGATCTCTTCTTCCGACGCATCAGGACCGAGTCCCATGACGCTGTAGTAATCTTTCTCCCCCATGCCTCGCGCCTCCTCAATCATTCTCGGCGGCAACCGCCTCCCGAGGAGCAGGGGGGTGTTTCACACCGTTCCTCCCGGCCACAACAGGTGTGGCCCGGCGTCCTCTGATTGGAAGGACTCATGAATGACATCACAGACATGAGCTTTTCCATCTTGGAACTTCCGCATTCACGGCAGGCGATCTCTTCGTCCTTTCCAACTCCGGTCAAGAACTCCGAAACGGCACCGCACACCTGGCATCGGTATTCGTAAATAGGCATTGAAAACCTCCGTGTCCTGTAACCCGGCACGGGCAGCGGAAAAGGCCCTGGTTCAAGAAATCAGACCCAGTGCCCTTCCACATTGGCATCATTGGCCGCGGTGTACTTTCCATCCATATAAGCCTTGACAGCCTCCCTGATGGTTCCCTTCACGCCTACCACCACCGCAACGCCGGCGGCCTGTAGAACCTTGAAGGCTTTGGGTCCACAATTCCCCGTCAAAACCGCGTCCGGGCGATGGGCAATGATGTTCTGGGCCGCCTGAATGCCCGCCCCTTGGGGAAGATCGAGGCTCTGCTTGTTCTCAACCACTTCAAAAGACAGGGTATCGGTATCAACCAAGAGGAATTTCGACGCTCTGCCGAACCTCGGATCCACCTCAGCGTCCAGATTTTCTTCCTGGCAGCTCACAGCAACACGCATGCGCAAGGTCCCTCCTTCTCATTATTCCCCGAAAAGGGGTTCACTCTGTACACCCTTTCCGTCGGTCTGCCATGTTCCTCATACAGCATCTTTTGTGCCAACGGCGGAGGCTAGTGCGATTAAATTCTAATTTATTGAAAAGAATGGATAAATCAGAGAGGTCCGCATTCTTGAGGCAGGCTCATTGCATTTGGTTATTTCAAAATTGCAATGAATGTTAAAACATATATTGCATTCTTGCAATCACTGGGGGTAGTATTACTAACGGCGGCTGTCGTTTTCGGGGGTTTCGATCTTGAGGCGCTTCATTTTCCGCCACAACGTGGTCGGATGGATGCCCATTTGGGCTGCAGTGGCTCTTCTGTTCCAGTTGTTCCTTTTGAGAGCCTCATATAGCAGGCTTTTTTCCACGTCATGTAAAGAGAACCCGGGTTGTTGGACTCCCTCAGGCAGATTTCCGGACGGTCTTCCTGTCTTTTCTCGGAGGTAATCGGGAAGATGCTCCAAGCCGATGAAGCTGTTCTTGGAAACAACAGTAGCATATTCGATAACGTTTTCCAGCTCCCGGATGTTTCCGGGGAAATTGTGGGCCATCAGAATGGGCAAAACCTCTGGTGAAAGGTCCTGTATTTCCTTTCCGGACAGGCGGCCGAATTTCCTGATAAAATACTCGGCCAGCAGAGGGATGTCCTCTTTTCGTTCTCGCAGCGGTGGGAGAACCAGCTTGACCACATTGATCCTATAGTAGAGATCCTGTCGGAACTTGCCTGACTCTACAAGGTCCTCCAGGTTCTTGTTCGTAGCCGCCACAACCCGCACATCGGTTTTGAGCGATTTCGTACTTCCAAGGGGCTCATAGACTTTGTCTTGAAGCACACGCAGCAGTCGGATCTGTAATGCCTGCGAGATGTCCCCTATTTCATCCAAGAAGAGGGTTCCACCGTTGGCCAAGGCAAGGCGCCCGGGCTTGTCCTTGAAGGCGGTACTGTGCGCCCCCTTTTCATAACCGAACAGTTCCGATTCCAAAAGGGTATCCGGCAGAGACCCACAATTGAGGGTTATGAGGGGTCCATTCTTTCGTGGGCTCAGAGAGTGGATCGCCTTGGCGAAGAGCTCTTTGCCCGTGCCGCTCTCCCCTTCCAGAAGAATGGTGGTGTCACTCTCAGAAACCTGTTCCAGGATTCCGAACAGGCGCTGCATTTCCTTGTTCTTGCTGATCATGTCAAGAAAAGAGTGTTGGCGGGACAGCTCCTTTCGCAGTTCTTCCACCACGCTCAAATCCCGAAAGGTCTCCACCCCGCCGATAACCTCTCCATGCTCATCCTTGAGTAAAGCGGTTGAAATACTCACCGGGATTCGATCCCCATCCAGATTGACGATGAAAATGGACTGATTGACGATGGGCCGGCCTGTTTCCATGGTGTGGCGCATGGAGCATTGTTTTTCACATATGCTCGCCCTGAATACCTCCCAGCAGTGCCGCCCGATGGCCTCCTCCTTCTTGATACCCGTGATCTTCTCAGCAGATCGGTTAAAGGACGTGATCCTGAATTCCGAATCGACCGTGAAGACACCGTCCGCAATACTGTCTAAAATGATTTGCGTTTGATCTTTAAGCGGTTCAATCATACAGCTTTCCTTCCACCGCCGGGCTCACGAGACCGTTTCTTTCCGCATCTGAAGAAAGCCGGGGTGCAGAATAAAATCTTATATGAATTCAGTATAATAACCTAGATAAACTAGTGCCGTCGCACCGTATTGTCAATATTTCAGTGTTCACATCTCTCAGGAGCTGAGAAAGGGGTCGGCTGCGGGGGCACACGTCTAGAAACCCCATGAACCTGAAAATGCCTCTCCTTTGAGAGACCCCGACGTTGACCCCTAGGAAGGTTTCCCCTATAGTTCCATTTGTTGAGGCTTTTCATAAAATATCCAGATCCTTCAAATCGAAAGAAGGGATATGACGATGGGCAAGAACCCAACCGATGAGGAGCCGACAAAAAGGGGCAACGAACTGGAGAGAGAATCATCATTGCGGCGCCAGGTGGAGGAGAACCTCAGGGAGAGCGAAGAGAGATGCCGCGCCATTATTGAAAGCCTCGAGGACGCCTATTACGAAGTAGACATGGCCGGCAACCTAACCTTTTTCAACGACGCCCTCTGCAGTATTTTAGGATACTCTCCAAATGAATTGATGGGCATGAACAACCGGCAGTTTATGAGCACGGACACTGCCAAAACAGTCTACAGAACCTTTAACCAGGTTTTTCTCACAGGCAAACCCGCAAAGGTCTTCGATTGGGAAGTCATACGGAAGGATGGTGAGACAAGACTTATTGAGACCTCTGTTTCTTTGATACGAGATTCAAGGAGTGCCCCTGTGGGTTTCCGCGGTATTGCAAGGGACATAACGGAACGCAAAAAGCTTATACGGGAGCAGGAGGTGCTCAGTGAAGTAAAGGAAAGACTCATCGGTCACTTGGCCCATGAGCTCATCACACCCATCGCTCTGGTGGAGGTTTTTCTGGATCAGCTTCGTCAAACAGGCGTTCCAGAATCTCTGAAGCAAGAAACCCTCCAAAAAGTTCGACGCAATCTCGACCGCTTGAAGGATATTCAGCTTATTGCGCGGGAGGTCATCACCCCTTATGAGTACCGGCCTCAGCGATTTCAAGTGGACACTGCCCTGAAGGAAATGATGGAAAACCTTCGGGTGAAGAGCGCTCACCGATCGGTCACCATTGAAGAACGTCTAGAATCCATAAACACGGACATGATTGATCCCGGTATTTTGAAAAGAGTGGTCATGGCATTGGTCAAGAATGCTGTTGAAAACACCCCGGATGAGGGGAAAATCACCGTGTCCTTGATGCGTTTGGACAGGGGTGTGCTCTTGAACGTTGACGACTGTGGGATAGGTATCGCGGACAGTGACATGCCATTGATCATCAAGGGCTTTTATCCAACCCAAGAGGCCAAATACTACTCCACCAAGAGGCCATTTGATTTTAACGCAGGGGGCAAGGGATTGGAGCTCATGAGACTGAAGCTTCTCGAAACGGAAGGCGCCTTTCGTCTTTCTTTTGAAAGCAGCAGATGCGCCTATCTTGCGGCGAGCGGCGGCCGCTGCGCCGGCAAAATCTCCTCATGCCCTTATGTGAATTCCGAAAAGGACTGTCTTGAATCAGGCGGGACAAGCTGTTCTGTGCTCTTTTTCAATAAACCTACCGAAACACAAACCTCCTGACCCCTTTGCCGGTGTGACGATCCTTTCTAATATGACAAATTTTGACAGGGAGTTTTAACACTTTTTGTCAATTTGAGGGTGCCTGTTCGCCACGCAGTTTCTGTAACCCATTGAAATATCAAATCATATGTTTTTGAATTCGGATGGCAAGTGCTTTGCATCAGCTAGAATCGGTCTGCTATTCAAAAGGGAAATCAAGCGAACAGAGACTCGGGTGATGCGAGCAAGAGGCCTTAGGACTGGAGCATCAGTCCGGGGGGCGTTTTTCCAGGCGCAATCAACGCTCTCATGCGCCATTTTGGAGCCTCTCCCCTCCATGCTCTCGTCACCGGCTGTATCGGCCTTTTTGCGCTGAGCAAAACCTCCATGGTGCCAACCGTCTCAACCGGCTTCGCGCAACCGATTGTTCGCGTCAAAGATCCATGAGGAGCCTATGGCTGGACACATAATTTCGGATCGTGAAAGGATTAGGGAAACCATTGACTTTCTGATTTCTCACCAACGGGAAATCACGGTCCAGGCTGAAAGCCATGAGATCTCATTCACCTCCAAGATCATCAAGGTCCACGGTGGGAGTTTGTTCGCCGACCATGGTGAAACGCCCCGATTGGTCATGGCGGATCCGAACCACGAAAACGGGGATTCCCTGTTCAGCCCCTGTTGCGCACTGGTCGCGAAGTTCTCATTGAGAGACACGCCTTGTCGATTCACCTCACAATACCTCGGCCCTTGGAACGACATTGTACCTGTTCCGGCTTTGGTCGTCACCTTCCCTGATCTCTTGGAGCTTCAGGATAGACGACAGCGAGACAGACGGGGGGATGAAATACCCGATTTCCAAACTGTTTTACTTCAATCAGAGAAGATTTCGAGACAAGACAGAACCTATATGCTGGATATCTTTGACTGTTCAGCGGCAGGCGTCGGAATACTCGTGAGAGAGAAGGATTTCGACCTCCTTGAAGTTCTGGAAGCAGGGGACAAGATTCAGGACATCATGCTCTTTGCGGATCACACGCTGGTCAGGGTGGGCGGGACTGTGCGACACAAGACCCAGGTGCCGCAAGGGCAAGAGCAAAACGTTTACGTTGTCGGCGTTGAATTCGATGAGACGCTTTGCGACTTCAGAGTAATCCATTGGTAACGTTCAAAAGTGTTGGCACGGCGAATCAATGCTACATCGGTAGTGGAGGACATGGCCTTGTGTGAGGCTCAAGGCATAAGGCTTAAGGCTCAAGGCAAATCGATCATCCAACTGAAACCTCCCTACACCTTACGCCTCTAACCTTCTGCCTTCAGCAGATATCCCATTGAGAAAAATGGCCATGGCCGGAACCAGGGGCCTTGTAAACAAGAGAGGGTCCATGCCAACACTTTTGAACGCCATTAATCCATTAATTTCGCGGCCGCATTCTCAAGCATCTCGGCTCGGTTATGACAGACCAGACATGAAGAGCTGGTCCATCCTCTCTGCCTCGGCACTCCTTGTTCCTTTTGCCTTGGGTGTGTTTTCTCGCCATGCCTTCGTCAAGAAGATCGGCGAGTTGAATAGGATAGAAACACATGGGCTACACAAAGAATGAATCGCGGTGGAAAACCCGAGCCCACTCAGACAGTGGAGAGCTGTTGGCAGAGCTTTTCAGAGAAGCCGGCGCCTCAAAGGATGAGAATGGCAAGCCCCTCAGCTCGAATTTGAACAGCGACTCCGCAGGCGAGAGAGGGGGGCTTTCGGGACATAATAATGGGGTTGGGCACAGAAAATCTGACAAATCTCTCCCTCCTTACGGCGCAACGAAGAAAAGCCCGGCGGTGTCTGTGAGGGCCACTCTGGTCATCTTGGCAGGCATTCTTTCAGTCGCGACCTTCATCTATTTTGGCCACCTCGATGCGATTCAGCCTGAGCCACCCTCTGGAAGAATAGGCAAGGGCAGCACCCCACGTGCCGCCCCCACAAAGCAACCGGATAAGGCGAACGGCTCTGTCCTTGGAAGGACTCAAGAGACCGTTCTCCCTCCACCACATCAAATGAAAGTCCAACTTCCAGACTCTTCAAGCCCCATTCCTCCCGCTGAGAAAGAGACTGAATCCGCGGATGCTCAGAAAAAGGATGTCCGAATCTGCTATCCCTACGCTGTTTATCTCGGCTCATACAAAACGATAGAGCGTGCTCGAAAAGCAGTAGCCATTTATCGAGAAAAAGGGCTCTCGCCTTATTGGGTAGAAATCGATCTCGGATCAAGAGGGGTATGGTTCAGGGTCTTTGCGGGTTGCTTTCGAAGCAGGGCCGAGGCTGAAGCATTCGCAAAGAACCATGGATTGCCGGAAGGTCAATCCAGGCAAACACGCTATGCTAATCTGATAGGGACTTACCACTCTGATGAGGAACTCGACAAGATGATTCGAACACTCCGCGAATTGGGATTCTTCCCCTATGCCATCAATAGCCAGGCAAATGGATTCTTCCTCTTTACAGGGGCTTTCTATAACAAGGCCCGGGCGGACAAACAAAACAAAGATTTGGCCTCAAAGGGCATCCAGAGTCTTGTTGTAGAGCGCTGATACAAGCCTTGATTCATGCAAGTGAATAACTCTCGACCTCAAGTTGAGGGCTTCACCACTATCGAATAGAATTCGACTATATGGGAGTCGTGCTCGTGCGCGTAATCGTAATCGAGGTGCTCGTGCGCGTAATCGTAATCGAGCTGACAAGAAACTTAACGGTGCGGGATTTTTCGCGTACGATTACGAGCACCGCTGCGCTGAGCACGAGCACGACTCCGGAACCTTGTCGCTTTGAGCGATCGTGACAAACCGTCCTTCGTCTGCCCCTCCCGGTCCGGTGTGCGCCGGCGAAGGCGAGGCCTTTCCGCCATCCCCGGAGCAGACACTAACCAACACTCCGCAAACCCCCCTGAGGATGCTTTGTTTCACATCCAGAGTTTGACAAACCAACGGCTGCTTCTTATTCTTTTATAAATATTAAAAGTCTAAAAACGCTCAGGAGGTGCTGTGATGGGAAGAAGAATCCTACTCTTATTCTTGGCATTGATTTTGGCTGTTTTTCTTGTTTCGAGTTGTGAGACGACCGGCCTGAAGATCGAGCCTTACACGTACGAAGTCGGTGATCACGAGGGTCCTTCAGCATAACAAGGTAAAGGTGGGAGTCTTCCGGTGAAGCTTCGTCAGGCACCCTCAAATGAAATGCTTGGCGTATTTCCTGACGTGGTGGCCGTCCAGGACGTGAAACTGTCGAATTTTCTTTAGGACCACCGGAGAAAAGGTGCCGATGGGCATGTAGATGATCTTTTTCCCGAGTTTTGCCGCCATGCTCTGACACCATCCCGAGGGCGGCGAGGCCGACACATAGACCACATGCTTTTCCATGCTGTAGTCGATGGCCGCCATGAGGAGTCTTTCCGGTTTGTTCCTCGCCGCATCGAAGAAGGGATCCTTCCATATGTCGAAAACCCGCATCGGTGGATAAGTGAGCATGAAACCACCGTACTGGCACCGGGAAATACCGGGACCGTCCATCACCTCTCCGGCCGGCGTGCTGTAAAAGGCCATGTCCGATTCCTGCTCGTGTTCCCCTAGCCAAGTGATCCGCCACGGGAAGTTCTCCTTACCGTCCTTTTCCAAGCGGTCTGGATCAAATATGACCACCACCGAGCCCACTTTGCCGCGAAAAGGTCTCCCCTCTTTTACGTAGAGTTCGCTCCTCGGCCATGCCTGTATTGTTTCCCGGATGGTCTCCCGGATATCCAGGCCGTCCAACATGGAGCTCACAAAGGGGACAATCTTGGCGTTCTCTTCTGATTTGATTTTCAGAGCTTTTTGCTGAAGATACTTCCCGTAGCCCTCCACAACTACATCCTCGGGAGGGTAAGAACAAATGAAGAAACGCCCGAAATCCCGCTTCCATTCACCCGGAACCTTTTCCCGGATTCTCTGCTTCACAGGCACCGGGACCAATCGTCTCCGGAAGGTCTTCAATCGCCTGTGAAATTTTATTCGCTTCTGGTCAAGAAAAAGGTCTTCCCCGCTCAGGCGAAGAACCGGGAGCCCTGGATTCTCGCTCTGCCAAGGGTATTCACTTCCCTTATCCCAGACCTCATAGGCAAAATTATCGTCTGCGGCTCCCCGTGCCGCCACCACGAGCTGGTAGAAGTTGGGGACCAAGGCCCCCGTCATCAGCGCATAGTTCCGGGCAAACTTGTAAAGCACCCTGATCTGGCTTCGTGAGAGTTCTTCCTTGTCGTTTTTCCAGTAATGCTCTCGGGCTTCGGAGATCATTTCCCGGTTGATCTCCAGCCTGTCGAGGGGCTCCTTCGAATCCGAAGCTCTCCACCCCTCATAACGGGCAGCCAAGAAAGGCATTTCCGAGAGCACCTCTCTGCTCGACGCCTCGTGAAGATGGGCGAGCCCGACGCCGTCCCGGTGCCGCTTCCCGATCACCTCGGTTTGTGACTGATCGAGCATGTCCAGGAGGCCTGGAAGGTGATACATGCCGCCCACGAACAGGACCCTTTCGTGGATTTTACTGAGTCTCTGGAGATGGTGGGCCATGGTTTTTTCGCGGAGCTCATCTTCCAGTGAGCGGTCACGCCGCTCATTGATTCGAAGATAGGCTTGACTGTAAAGGAAGTGGCCGATTTTCTGGAGTGCATAGGAATCGGGCATGGGGGAACGGTCCAAGGGATAGCCTTCGGTATCCCGGTCTATGCAATGAAGCGGAACCCCTCTGTCCAGGGCCAGCCGGATAGCCTCCACCTGCCCATCTGTTGGTTCCACCAAGAGGTATATAAAGGTGCCGTCTCTCTCACCGTAATAAACCGCTGAAAGCAACGGCAGCCTTTCAACCGCTCTCAGGATGGGATCACTCAGTGTGATCGGGTACTCCACCGCCACACAGTCCGGTTTGAACGCATCAAACTGCCGTCTCACCTCCGAGGCGAATTCCATCCTTCCATGCAGGATGGGGACGAGGCGGATGTTCTTCCACTCAATCCAACGGCTTTTCATCATGCTCATCCAGGCTATCCCCAAAGTACTGGGCCGCGTTGCTGTCGAGAATCATGGCGGCCGCTTCTTTCATGTAAGCCATGACCCTCTGTCTTCGGGTTTCACGGGTTAGACGCTCACCCCTTTCCACGAGCCGTTTCAGGGCATAGCGGGCGATGTTAATGCCGTCCCTGACCGTGTAGCGCTCTTCCATCTCATGGGCGGTCTGAAGGAAGTCCACCACGTACTCGAGAATCTCCTCATCTGCAAAAGGCAGATTGGTTTTCAATATGAGCAACTCTTCCTCCCTTTCCGGAAAGTCGATGTAAATTTGGGGCTGGAGCCTGGAGTGGATGTACTCGGGGAGTTCAAAGGTGCTCGCGTCGTCGTTCATGGTGGTGCAAAGTCGAAAATCCCGGTGAGCCTTGATTTTGATGCCCGCCACCACGGATTCCACGTAGCGCCGGCTGTCCATGAGAGGCGCCAAGGAAGCCCAGCTCTTTTCGCTCATTCTATTTCCTTCATCAATAATCGCAACCCCGCCCTTAATCATGGCGGAAACAACCGGGCTGGCCATGTATTTGATTTTTCCCGCTTCTGATATCACGGGCGTCAGAATGAGATCCTCCGGTCTTGTATCCATGGTTGCCTGAAAGAGGTACACCGGTTTCTTGAGAATGCGGCCGGCGTGATAGGCCAACGTGGTCTTTCCCACCCCCGGTTTTCCGATCAGCCGAGGGTAAAGAGGCAGATCGTCATCACCGACGACCATCCATGCCGCCAGGACCTGGGTCACCAACTCCTCCTGGCCCACCCAGACCATAGGGACCTCGTCCGGTTGGGTCAGGTGCAGTTCGACCCCCTCTATCGTCACATTTTCCATGTCTGTTTTCCCCTTGAACGAATTGGAATATCTCTATGAAGCCACCTATCCTTCTTCTTATAATAAAACCGCTCTCCTCAGTTGACAAGCGGGCAACCAATGCATTTCAGTCTTGAGAGGGTCTTCCGGCAAATGAGTAAGCGTTGCTTAAGGGCCTCCGCATGAATGACGGATATAGAAGGTCATGAAGGGTTTTTTTCGATTCCAAGGCTCACGGCCTTGCCCGCCTCGGGCGGGCTGGTCATTTCAAGGAGTTACGGACGGGTGAAGCCCGCCAAAAAATGAAGGCGGGCAAGCCCTCCAAAAACCGAGGCGGGTAAACCTCCCCCTCCGCTGTTCCCGGCCCTCACTCAATGGAATCAGATTCGTAGGTGCAAAAACAGCCCTTGCCGACACTTGAGAATAGTTCTGCTTGCCCATTGCTGAGGACCGGGCCAGGGGGGTCCCCCATTCCGTAACTCCCTGAAATGACGAAGACCTTCCGCCAGTCACTCAAAACCCCCTTCATGGCCTTCTTCTCTGGTCAACGGTTTTCCCTTGTAATCACTCGTATACATTTTCCGGAAGCCCCCCGTGAGGGGAGTTGGCTTTCAAATTGGAAGAATCGGATGTCTGTCGGGTTTCTGGTCATAACTGACGTAAACTCAATATATTAACCAGTCGTCAAAGACCCCCGTTCCGCTGAGATTCTCTTGTAAAGGGGCGGCTCCTTTTCCCTTTCTTTACCCCACAATGCCTTTTCGACCCAATGATATTTTGCCGAGTGCGTTGCGGCCCCCATCTTCATGTTTATATTGGAATATTGTTCATTAGGCCGACATTTGTCTCAGGAGCGCTGTGTATGAAATGGAAGCAATTTTTCACGCTGGCAAAAAGCATGAATGCAGATGAGGCCAGGGCATTCATAAAAGAACACAAAGAAGGGGATTACGTTTTGCTGGATGTTCGCCAGCCCACTGAGTATGAAAAGGCCCGAATTCCAGGCGCCAAACTCATTCCCCTGCCCGAGCTCGTCAGCCGCATGGACGAGCTGGATCCCGAAAAGCCTGTCATCGCTTACTGAGCCATGGGCGGTCGCAGCCGTGCCGCTGCGCAGCTCCTATCCGGCCAGGGCTACAAAGATGTTTATAACCTTGCGGGCGGGATCAATGCCTGGCAGGGCCTGACAGCCGCCGGACCCGCCGACATGGGGATGATTCAACTGCGAGGCGACGAGACCCCTGCTGAGATTGGTGTTCTGGCTTATGGGTTGGAACAGGGACTGGTTGATTTTTATTCTAAGGTGGCCGGGACCACACAGGAGGCCGAAGTGGCCAATCTCCTCAGAGACTTGGCCGGTATTGAGGAAAAACACAAGGCCCGTGTCTTTGAACTTTGCCGCTCACTGGATCCGACCGTAGCCGACAGAGAGACTTTTGAATCCAAAACCGTTTCTCATATGATGGAAGGGGGGTTTACGACCGAAGAATTCTTGGAGCAGAACAGGGATGTCATGCAGACCGTGGATGGTGTCCTCAACATCGCCATGATGCTCGAAACCCAGGGATTGGACCTCTACATGAGATACGCCCAGAAGAGCAAGGATGAAAAAAGCGAGAATGTTCTACTCGAAATCGCAGAAGACGAAAAGGCCCACCTGGAGGCATTGGGTCGGCTCATAGAGGAAAGAGCCCGTGAGTGAACCTCCCCGCCTACAAGGTGGGGCATCAATAAGGAAACCCAAATTTGCTTTGGGGGAACCTAAGCCGCAAACCCCCAGAAATAAGCCATTCATCCCCGTGCACAGCACGGGGTATTCTGGTTTCGCTGTTTTGAAAGTCCCGCGAAGCGGGATGTTACATGAAATCGCGCAGTGATTTCATAAATGATGTTGACTCAGGAGAGCTGACTTTGGCCTCGCTGAACCAACACGCCTTTCTTCAAATTCCGCAGATCATCCGTGCCGCGAAAGCTGAGGCATTTTGCGAAATACCGGGAGACACCGATCGTTAGATAAAGGAGGAAAAGATGGAAGATGACACGAAAGTTAAGATGTACACCTTGAGCACATGCAGTCACTGCAAGGCCACCAAGAGATTTCTCGATGAATGTGCCGTGCAATACGATTTTACAGACGTGGACCTCCTCGAGGGAGAAGAAAGGGCCGCCATCCTCGAGGACGTAAGAAAACTAAACCCCCGCTGCTCTTTTCCCACGATCATCATCGGTGACAAGATCATCGTGGGCTTCAAGGAAAACGAAATCAAGGAGGCACTGGGACTATGAACGATGTGGAAAAGCTCTATGAGATGTTGAAGAAGGTACAAGAGCCCAAGGGCTACTTTCTTAACAAGGACAAAGAAAGGGTGTTTGATCTCCTCCAAGCCCTTTTCAAAAACAAGGAACGCTATGGGTACATGAGCTGCCCGTGCCGGTTGGCTTCCGGAGACCGCGAGAAAGACAAAGACATTCTGTGCCCCTGCGTCTATCGAGAACCGGACGTCAAGGAATATGGGAGCTGTTACTGTAATCTTTACGTCTCAGAGGCCTGGAACCAAGGAAAGATCCCCCATGGCTATGTGCCGGAGAGAAGACCGCCGGAGAAAGTGTTGGCTTAACGGGCTCTTTTTGCGGGGATTGTGAATGCCAATCCCGCCAAGCTCAACACCAGGTGGGGCACTTGGTATCCACCGGTCACGAAACAGATCGTGCGGAACAGAAAAAACTTGATTTTGCTGAACGACTGTACCATCATGGGCACTGTCGATAGAGCGGGTAGGCCTGTATCGATGGTGTGGTTTCGCTCTCAAGGAATAGACCATTTGTCAAGAGTGGCAGCTTGAAGTCTGAAACCATGGAATTTTGATAGAAAGGAGGGTTGTCACTATGGCAAATGGCACAGTGAAGTGGTTCAACGACCAAAAAGGGTACGGCTTCATCAAACAGGAAGACGGCCCTGATATCTTTGTTCACTACTCCGGCATCATTGGCGATGGTTTCAAATCACTTAAAGAAGGCGATCAAGTGACATTTGATATAGAAGAAGGGAAAAAGGGTCCCGCTGCTGTCAACGTTACGGTAGTCTGAGGATCGGTCGAAAAACATAGGGTATTGCTTATCTGTCATAAGCAATACCCTTTTTGTTTTTTCCAACCGTGTTCTTCTCTTTCGTTCCAAGCCGCCCCTTAGTAAGCTTCTTTGGGCACGGCTTGCATGACTCTCCCTAGCGCCCGGCGAACGTAAAACAATGTAAACACCGCCGCACTCCAGGTAATCGCGAAGATACCCCACCATATTCCCAGCAGTCCGAAATCCAGTGAACAGGTCAGCACATAAAAAACGACGCCGGGGGCGATAAGTTGCCGATAGAAACCGATCCACAAGGCAAACATGGGCCTTTTGATGCCTTGCATAGCGGCCACGTGGACAAACAAAAGGACATAAGCGTAGAGCACCAGCGCATCAATCCTCAGATAGGTGGCCCCGATCTCAATGACCTTCCCGTCATCCGTGAAGAAGGCCATCCACGGTCTGGCCAGGGCAAAGACGCCGATAGTCCCGAAGGTCATAATGATACCCCCATAGCGCAAAGCCGTGCCCATGGCTTCCTGAACCCGGTTGAACAGTCCGGCACCGTTGTTCTGGGCAACAAGGGTCAGGGTCGCAATGTTGAGACCAATGGTGGGAATCAGAACGATCTGCTCCACCCGCATGGCAATGCCGTAGGCGGCGACAGCCTCCTTTCCAAAGAAACTGACGAAATAGGTGATGACAAAAATACCCAGGCCCACTGTCAACATATTGAAGCTGGCCGGAAAGCCCTGGCGAGCAATCTCTTTGAAAGGGCCCGGCTTGGGAAAAATGTCTCTCACCGCTTTACCGGAGACCAGTCCTGTCCTGTAGACCCTGAAGCCCAAGTAGACACACCCCACGAGCTGAATCAGCACGGTGGCCAGAGCGACGCCGACAAGGCCCAAGGCCGGCAGGCCCAAACCGCCGTAGATGAACCAGGGGTCCAGAACGATGTTCATCAAGAAACCGGCGATCAGGAAATTTCTGAACGGCCTGGTCTCACCCAGGGCATTCAGAATGGCATTGAGCATGTAGACGAGCATGAAAAAAACGGTGCCCAGGAAAATGGTGTTCATGTAAGTGACGGCCATAGCGAGGTACTCACCGGATGCGCCCAGGACACCGAATAGAAAGGGCGAAATGTAAACGCTGAGAGCGGTCAGAAAAATGGCGGTCAGAACACCAAAACTGATTCCCTGGACTGCAAGCAACCTCGCTCCGTCTCTGTCTCCCGCCCCGAGAGCATTTCCAATTAAAGCCGTTGCACCTGTGGCAATTCCGGTTCCCATGGCTATGATGATAAAGAACACAGGCAAAGAAAGGGAAAGGGATGCCAGGGCCTGTGTTGAGATGAGACCGCCGAAATAGGTATCGACCACGTTGTACATGGTATGGAAGAAGTATCCCACACTGGCTGGGACGGCGATCTTTCGGACGAGAGTGGGGATGGGTTGGGTCGTGAGCTGAAACGAATCGTGATCCGCCATTTTTTCAGGCCTCGCCTCTCCTGAGATAGATTTCGAGGCGCTCAACCGCCAGGGACAAGGAAAGGGTCAGGATCAAATAGAGAACCGTGATGGTGATCCAAACCTCGAAGATCAAATAGGTGGCCGACATCAGTTCCATGCCTTGAAAGGTGAGCTCCTGAATTGAGATGACGGAGACTATGGCAGAGTCCTTGATGGTGGAAATAAACTGGCCTGCGAGAGGGGGAAGGGTCCTTTGTGCGGCCAGAGGCAAGATAATGTAGCGCATTTGCTGCCACCGCGACAGACCGAGGGTGTAGGCAGCCTCCCACATGCCCCTCTCAATGGATTGAATCCCCGCCCTAACGATTTCCGTGATGTAGGCGCCTTCAAATATGGCCAGGGTGATCAAGGCGGACACGAAGGCGGTGAATCTGGATGGTGGCGCAAAGAACAGGGACAGGAAGGACTTTGTCCCTTCCGAAGCGGATGCCACAAGGGCATCTACCCCCAGAACATTCATGATCTGTCCGCTCAAGAAAAAATAGAAGATGAAAATGAGAACAAGGGGAGGGATGTTTCGGATCAGCTCGACGTAGGCGCGGCCCAACAACCGAAAGAAAGTGCTGTGGCTGACGCGGCATAGGCCCATGAGTGTCCCGATGACTGTGGCAAACACGGTTCCCCAGAGGCTGAGCCGAATGGTGGTGAAAAGCCCCTGGAGCAAAATGTTCGACATCCACTCCTGGCTCTCCGGATCGTACCGCAAAAGATACTGAGGGATGGCTTTCCAATCCCATTTGTAATGGAGACCGCCTGAAACCCTGTACGAGATATACGCCACCCCCGCTAGGATGAATAATCCCACGACGATATCGAGAGGTTTTATTCTGGTCTTCCTTCTCCTCAAGGGCGGCTCCTGGAATGCCATTATGGCTTAAGGCGAAAGGCCTAAGCCATAATGGGTGTCCAAACATTCTTATTTGAGCATGTCTTCCCAGTCCCTGGTTTCAAACCAGTAGTTTTTTCTTTCCCCAAGCCAACCCTCAGCCTTCACAACGGTGATCCAGCTATTGAAGAAATTCAGGGTATCCACATCCCCTTTCCTCAAAGCAAAACCGATGGGTTCACTGGTAAACGGCCCCTTTAGAGGCAAAAAGAGTTTATCAGAATGTTTCAAGGCTTGAAATGCAGGCATCGGCGCTGATGCGACTACGGCATGGGCCTTGCCGTTAAGGAGTTCCTGAACAGCCTGAGACTCGTCATCAAACTTGCGCAATTGAGCCTTGGGCATGAACTTTTGAGCCGCAGCTACGGGGGTTGCAGCGAGCCTGACCGCCAAAACCACATCGGGCCGATTGAAGTCCTCCAGGCTCTTGTAGCCGGCGGCCAATTCCTTGTGCGCCACCATGGACATGCCGGTCTCGTCGTAGGGGATGGTGAAGTTCACTTTCAGGTTACGGCCCGGCAGTATGCCCATGCCGCCAATGATGACGTCAAATTTGCCCGTAAGCAAAGCCGGGATGATACCTGCCCATTTCGTGGGAACAAATTCCACCTTGACTCCCATGTCCTCGGCAAGACGTGTGGCCACATCGATTTCGAAACCGATCAGTTTACCCGTTTTGTCCTTCATAGCCCACGGGACGAAGGTGGACATGCCAACCCGTAGCACTCCCCTTTTGAGAACCTGCTCCACCGTGCTTTCATCGACCAGTTGCTGCCGAACATTTTCAGCGAACGCCGTTCCTGCCATGAGAATACACAAAGCAACAGCAATCACCGATCCTGATAAAAACCTTCGAACTCGCATAATCATCCTCCTTTCAATGCAACCTCGTTACTGACCAAACAACCCATATAACCCTTTGAAAAGATCACACCCAACAGTCTGAGTCCATAGGGCCTTTTCTTAGAGTATCTGACTCACAAAATCCTTTGTCCTTTCTTCTTTTGGATCCGTGAAAATCTCTTCAGCCCGACCTTCTTCGATAATCCGTCCGTCCGCCATGAAAACCACCCGGTCGCTCACCTCCCGGGCGAAACCCATTTCATGGGTGACCACAACCATGGTCATGCCCTCTCTGGCCAGGGTCTTCATGACATCGAGGACCTCCCCGATCATCTCGGGATCGAGGGCACTGGTTGCCTCGTCAAAAAGCATGACCTTAGGCTTCATGGCGAGGGCCCTGGCGATGGCCACCCGCTGCTGTTGCCCCCCGCTGAGATGATTGGGAAAAGTATGCGCTTTCTCTGGAATGCCCACTTTCCTCAGGAGTTCCATGGACGTTTCGGTGGCATCCCGTTTGCCTTTTTTCCTGACCAAGATTTGCGCCAGATTCACATTATCCAGCACCCTTCCGGATCTCCAATCGGTTCCTTTTATCCTCGTCAAGAGGAATGCCGTCGATGACAATTGAGCCGCTGTCGATGTCCTCAAGACCGTTGAGACACCTAAGAAAGGTGGATTTTCCCGATCCCGAGGGTCCGATGACCACGAGAACCTCCCTCCGCCGGACATGGATGGAAAAATCGCACAGTGCCTGTACGCCGTTTGGAAAGGTCTTGCTGATTTGGTCTACGATGATGATATCGTTTTCCATGGTCGTTTGATCTCTCTCCCCTTGCCGGGTTTAAGCCGCTACCTTAAAACGGTTTTCCATCACGCTGACCACCATGGAAAGCGTCACGGTAATGACGAGGTACATAGCTGCTATGGTAAACCAAATCTCAAAGGCGAGATAGGTCTCTGCAATGATCTCCTGACCCCGCATGGTGAGATCATACACCGCGATCGTGCTGACCAGGGCTGAATCCTTTACCAAAGAAACCGCTTGACTGGTCAGGGGCGGGAGGATCCGCCGGATTGCTTGGGGGAGAATAATATAGCGATACGTGTGAGAGGTGCTAAGCCCTAGACTGTACGCCGCTTCCCACTGCCCATGGTGAATGGAGACGATACCCGCTCGAAATATCTCGGAAGCATAGGCGCCTTCAAAAAGGCTCAAGGCCAGAACCGCCGATGCGAAACGGCCAATATCGAGTATGGGACCCAGAACAAAGTAGATAAAAAACAACTGTACAAGCAGCGGCGTATTCCGAATGAGCTCCAAGTAACCTCTGGCCACAGCCTTTGCCACCAAAGAATCGGATAGTCGCATCAATGCGCTCAGCAGCCCTAAGGCAAAGCACAACACCAGACTCAGCGCCGTGATCCGGAGAGTGACCATCAAACCTTCGAGAAGCGGTCCTGCAATGAAGCGGCTGTCGTCCAATGAGAATAGGTATTGCGGGACACGATACCACTGCCAATTGTAGCCAAGCCCGGTGGAACCATGAGCCATGAGCCATGTTAGGCCTACGGCCACGCAGAGGAACATCAAAACGTCCACCACGGGAGAGCGTTTGAAAGCCGTCCAGGATTTCTTAAAGGATTTGTTCAGCATGTTTCCGTTGAAGTCAGAGGGGGTATTTTGTTCGTAGACGCAACCGCCTAACCGGGCCGAATAGGACCATTCTCCTAGTCGCCCTTGACATCACCTATTTGGGCCCTTAATATTTTCGAAACTCACGATTTTTCCGAATAATCCCTCAACTGAACCGTGGGGATGGCTTTAAATCCAATTTCTTAATCTTTTCGATAAAATAGCTAAATGATCACATAATAAACACGATTTGGCAGATGGCCAGGAAAAATTTGGGTGATCGGCCCTGTTTCTTCCACATCGGAAACCTGATCCTGTCAATCTAATTGCTACCTGTGATTTGCATCATGGTTTGCACATCATTAGTTAGGCGTCAATTCCCAGCATGAGGAGGCGAAGACTATGGATAAGTATGTGTGCTCGGTTTGCGGTTACGTCTATGATCCAGAGGCCGGTGACCCGGATAACGGCGTAGAGCCGGGAACCCCTTTTGAGAAATTGCCTGACGACTGGGTCTGTCCGGTATGCGGCGCATCCAAGGATCAGTTCGAAAAGGAGTAAGCGCCCCTTTTTCAGTCTCGGGCTCTTAAATGATTCTGAAGGAGCAAATTCTCAGAATGCCATATTCATGGGGCCGTCGGGGGGGTGGTCTCTTGAAGACACCACCGGCAAATCGTCGGTCTACCGTAGGGGAGGGCTTCATGCCCTCCCGAGAACCTTTGGTTTGATCGAGAAAGGGTCTCAAGAGCCCACCATTCAATCGCTCACACGATATGGGTCGTCAGGCGGGTGGGGATTAATCCGCCTCGCGGATAAACCCCACCCCTACATGATCTGGCTTAAGGCAAACCGAAATATTGGATGGGATTTTGTTTGGGCGCTTGAGGCGTTTTGGCCTTCAATGCGTCTTTCCAAGCGCTGTTATCCCTAGGTAAACAGGGGCACGTTCTGAATCGAACCCCATTCAGGGCGGAAAAGCGCTATATTCTACTGAGGGGATGAGGCGTGGAATCACGCTCTTTCAACAGGAGAGATGGACAGGTGCCGGGCGGCCGTGCCCTTAAAAAGAAAGTCCGAGACCTATTAAGCGGCCCCAATTTGGATCTGGCCCTTGAGGAACTTTGCCGATTACCCGCCCAGCAGGTCATTAACCCACTCTTCACCTTTCTACATCACGGCGATGAGAAAGAAAAATGGGCTGCCGTTACAGCTATGGGAACCATTGCGGCGCAGCTTGCTGATCAGGACATGGAAGCGGCCCGCATCATTTTGCGTCGCCTCATGTGGAATCTGAATGACGAATCAGGAGGTATCGGTTGGGGGTCGCCTGAGGCCATGGGCGAGATTCTCTCGCGCCATGAAGGCCTTGCGGAAGAGTATGCTCACATCCTCATGTCTTACACCCGTCAGGACGGGAATTACCTGGAGCATGAGATGTTGCAACGAGGCCTCCTGTGGGGAATCGGGAGGCTTGCCCAGGTGAGACCTGATCTTGTCCGAATTGCTGTCCCCCACTTGACATCATACTTGAGATCAGAGGATCCCACGGTCAGAGCCCTTGTTGCGAGAATAATGGGCTTCCTTGCTGCCGAAGAAGCCCGTGAAGGACTGGAACAGCTCACGAAGGATGAGTCTGAGGTTTCCTTTTGGAATGACGGCCGGTGGTTCCAAGGCCGAGTGAAGGAGGTTGCAGACGCGGCCCTCGCTACATTACCCTCTGTTGCTCATTGAGCCAAGGTTAGGCTCCAACCTCAACCCCATTCCTTTAAGGAGAGATGCGTGATGAACGCCACCTTGTTTGCCCTGATGATTGTCATTACCCTTTTCCAAACGGCTCTGGCCGCGGACGTCCCGGTAAGCGACGATTCCCAGAGTTGTCTGGATTGCCACAGCCTCTTCAGCCCCGGCGTTGTGGAGGGATGGAAAAACAGCCGGCATGCCGCCATTACGCCGGCTGGTGCCATGGCCGTGGAGAAGCTGGTCCGCAAGGTCTCCAGCGAGACTGTGCCAGAGGAATTGAGAAATGTGGTGGTGGGGTGTGCTGAGTGTCATACCCTGCGGCCGGATGCACATAAAGACACCTTTGATCATAATGGCTACGATATTCATGTTGTTGTGAGCCCCAAGGACTGCGCGACCTGCCATGCTGCGGAAGCCTCACAGTATGACAAGAACCTGATGGCCAATGCACACGAGAACCTGGTCGGCAACGATGTCTACAAGCTTCTCATTCAGGCCGTAAACGGAAGGCCTGCCTGGGAGAACAACCGCTTGGCGTCAAAACCGCCCAACGCTGCAACGGATGAGGAGTCCTGTCTTTACTGCCACGGCACCAAGCTGCAGGTTACGGGAACGAAAGACAGGGAAACCGACGAGGGCACCATGACCTTTCCGGTGATTTCAGGTTGGCCCAATCAGGGCGTCGGCCGCATCAATCTGGATGGCAGCCGCGGCTCGTGCTCCGCATGCCATACCCGACACGAATTCTCCATTGAAATGGCCAGGAAGCCCTACACGTGCAAGGAGTGCCACGTGGGTCCAGATGTCCCCGCCTTCAAAGTCTATGATGCCAGCAAGCACGGCAATATCTTCTCCTCGAAGCATAAGGCCTGGAATTTTGAAAGCGTTCCGTGGACCGTGGGCAAGGATTTTGCCGCCCCCACATGCGCCGCTTGTCATATGAGTCTTTTGGTCAATACGGAAGGCGATGTCGTGGTTGAACGCTCGCACGAAGTGAAAAACCGTCTTCCCTGGAGGATCTTTGGTTTGATCTACGCCCATCCACATCCGAAGGAAGCGGATACAACCATCATTCGAAACAAAGACGGTCTGCCCCTTCCCACGGATTTTGGCGGGGGTTTCGCCTCGGAATATCTTTTGGACGAGAAGGCGAGGGGTAAAGCCCGTGAAACCATGCAAGCAACCTGTGTGTCTTGCCATGACAAATCCTGGGTAGACGGCCACTGGGAAAGATTCTTGAACACCATTGCAGAGACCAACGCTGCCACAGGAACGGCCACACAAATCATGGCCGACATCTGGGAAAAGGGCTATGCCGTGAGCCATGTTCATGGCGGCAATCCCTTTGATGAATTCATTGAAAGGGTCTGGAGTGACGTGTGGTTGTTCTATTGCAATTCTGTCCGCTTCACCTCCGCCATGGGCGGTGGGGGCGATTACGGGGTTTTTGCCAATGGTCGCTATCACCTCACCAAGGGGATCCGTGAACTCGAAGATTGGCGGAAATTGCAGCAGAAGGTTGCGGAGCAATGAAGCTCTCCGCCTACAAGGTGGGGCATCAATAAGGAAACCCAAATTTACTTTGGGGGAACGTAAGCCGCAAACCCCCAGAAATAAGCCATTCATCCCCGTGCACAGCACGGGGTATTCTGGTTTCGCTGTTTTGAAAGTCCCGCGAAGCGGGACGTTACATGAAATCGCGCAGTGATTTCATAAAAGGAGACGGTACATGGAAAAACACCATCGGTTTTCCATTTGGTACGTATTGCTGGGAATATGGGTCGTCCTTCTTATCCAGAACTACCTCCATTCCGCCTTTGCCATAAAGACGATCCCTTACAGTGAGTTCTTGGAAATGCTGAATGCAAAGAGGGTGTCCGAGGTTGCAATCAGCGCCAACCAGATTCAGGGCAAGTTGATCGGAGATCCCTCCGACCCGACCAAGACCCAGATGTTTAAGACAGTCAGGGTGGACCCGGAGATATCGAAGCTCCTTCAGGAGCACGGCGTCATCTTCAAAGGTCAGGTGGAATCCACGTTCTTTCGAGATCTTCTCTCTTGGGTTTTTCCCGTATTTCTCTTCATCGGCATCTGGTACCGGCCAGCAGGCCGGGTTCATGACCTTGGGCAAGAACAAAGCAAAAATCTACATGCAGGATGAGCTCGACGTCACCTTTGAAGACGCGGCCGGCGTTGATGAAGCAAAGCAAGAATTGGTGGAGGTGATCGAATTCCTGAAGCAGCCCGCGAAGTTTACGGAACTGGGCGGTAAAATGCCAAAAGGGATCTTGCTCGTAGGTCCACCCGGAACCGGGAAGACCCTTCTGGCCAAGGCGGTTGCAGGAGAGAGCGGCGTGCCCTTCTTCAGCCTGAGCGGGTCCGAGTTCGTGGAGATGTTCGTGGGTCTCGGTGCCGCTCGGGTGCGGGATCTTTTTGTGCAGGCCAAACAGAAGGCACCCTGCATCATTTTCATCGACGAACTGGATGCCCTGGGAAAGGCCAGAGGCTTCGGAACGGTAGGCGGTCATGATGAGCGAGAACAAACCCTCAACCAACTCTTGGTGGAGATGGACGGTTTCGACCCAAACGTAGGCGTTATCTTGATGGCGGCCACAAACCGGCCCGAAATTCTGGATCCCGCGCTGCTTAGGCCTGGACGGTTCGATCGTCACATCCTAGTGGACCGGCCGGATAAAAAAGGCCGAGAGGAAATCCTCAAGGTTCATTTGAGAGGCATCACGGTCGAAGAAAAACTGGACGTGGAAGCCATTGCCAACATGACTTCCGGTATGGTCGGTGCCGATCTTGCCAATTTGGTCAACGAGGCGGCCTTGTTGGCGGTTCGACGAAACAAGAAAAAAGTGGGCATGGCCGAATTTGAGGAGGCCGTTGAGAGAGTGATGGCGGGTTTGGAAAAGAAAAACCGCCTCATCAACCCGGAAGAGAGAAAAATCGTGGCTTATCATGAGCTGGGGCATGCCCTTATCGCGCTCTCCTTGCCCGGTACGGATCCTGTGCAGAAGATTTCCATCATCCCCCGAGGGATAGCCGCACTCGGATATACCATGCAGGTTCCCACCGAGGACCGCTTCCTGATGCGAAAGACAGAGTTGTTGAACAAAATCGCCACCCTTCTTGGGGGTCGGGCAGCAGAAGGGCGACTGACATTGCCCGGAGTATGGTCAAAGAGTACGGCATGAGCACCAAAGTCGGCCAAGTTTACTTTTCCCGGGAGAAAAGGCCCCTGTTTCTTGAAACTGGCCTGCAAAGCACGGGAGAGTACAGTGAAGCGACCTCAGAGGTCATAGACGGTGAGATCAAAGAAATCATCGATGAACAGTACGCCAAGGCTGTAGAGATCCTTCGTGGTAAGAGGGAGATCTTGGACAGTGGGGCGGAAATTCTCCTACAGCGCGAAAAGATTGATGGCCAGGAACTGAAAGACCTTATGGCCGATAAAGGGCAATCGGGCTAGAAGAGACCCTTGTCATCGTCTCCACAGTGTGCTAAACCGCTGATAAAAGGTGAACGGACCTGTCACTGTAATGGCATGGACAATTTTCGTTGATTTAGATCTTTTTCTATCCTGATACTGGCGCTAGGTATGACTAAAGAGTTCTGGACAGTCACTGAGGTGGTGGAAATTTTTGAGATCGGCGAGGATTTTCTGACCGAACTGGAGGAAGAAGAGGTCTTGTGCCCTGTTTGCCGGGATGATTCACCCGCCAAGCTCTTCCCAGCCACAGAACTGGAAAAGCTCCGTCTTGCCAAAATCCTGATCGAAGATATGGGTGTGAACCTGCCGGGCGTTGAAATCATCCTGAGGATGAGGCAGAACATGTTTGAAATGAGAAGGCAATTCGACGAGATTCTGGAGGACCTGGCACGGCAACTCAAGCAGGACCTCAACGGCACAAGGCGCAGGGCATAAGGCATAAGGCAAGAGACTTGAAGCACTGGTTTGCTTTTTACCTTAAGCCTTGCGCCTTATGCCTTAGGCCGGAGATGCCGTACACCACTCTGCTGGCAGGTTCAAAAAGCCATCCTAAGAAGGAGTTTTCAAGGGTCTTCGGCGTTTTTCATCAGCCTGCCAGAAGGCATCTAAAGCCTAACACCTTTCCTAACATCCTCCTTATACAGCCTGTCCATCTTCTCTACCGCCTCAAGGATATCCTTGTCCTCAGTTTTGGGCACCTTCACAATGAGCTTCACCATCAGATCACCCTTTTTTTTCGTCTTGGCGTTCACAGCGCCCTTGCCCCTTAACTTCAGCATCTGACCGCTCTGGCTGCCCGGCGGAACCTTGAGATTCACCTCCCCTTCGATGGTGGGAATCGTGATCGTTCCGCCGGCCACCGCCTCACGAACGGTGACAGGAACCTCCATATACAGGTTGTCCCCCTCCCTTCTCAGAAGAGGATGTTCCTTTATATGGATGATCAGATAAAGATCGCCCGGCGGACCACCGTTCAAGCCGGGTTCCCCCTTGCCGGCCACGCGGACCTTGGAACCTTCCTTGACACCCTGGGGAATGACCACCTTGATTCTTTCTGTGCCAAGAACCTGCCCATTCCCGCCGCAAGTTTTACAGGGTTGTCCAATTTGACCATGCCCTTTGCAAGTGGGGCAAGGCTTCGTAAATTGCATGGGCCCCTGCGAAACGTTGACGCGGCCCGACCCACCGCATGTGCTGCATGTGGACAGGTTTGACCCGGGTTCCATCCCGGATCCATGGCACACCTCGCAGGCCTTCACCTTTTGCATGGAAAGCTCGGTCTCAAAACCTTTCAGCGCCGATATGAGGTCAATGGTCATGTCATGTTCGACATCTCTCCCCCTTGCAGACGCGGTGGCCCTGAAACCCGCCTGGCCGGTGCCGAAGCCAAACATGTCGCCGAATATGTCCTCATAGCTCCCGTACCGGCCAAAGGATTCACCGCCTGCGCCGAAGCCGCCCTGCTGGTATTCACGCCACTTCTTGTACTCCCTCGCCTTTGCTGCGTCAAACCCCGCTTGGAGGCCGTCTTCACCGAATTCATCGTATAGCTTTCGCTTCTTTTCGTCCCCAAGACACTCATGGGCTGCGGAAATCTCTTTGAACTTCTGCTCAGCGTCTTTGTTCCCTGGATTGATGTCCGGATGCCACTTCCTGGCCAGTTTCCGGTACGCCTTTTTGATCTGCTCCTGAGATGCGTCGCGCTTGACACCCAAAATTTCATAGAAGTCTCTAGACATGGAAGAAACTCAATTGATTATTTAGTGTGATCCTCGATGCTGGATACTCTCGGCTTAAGGCGCAAGGCTCCAGGATAAGACCGAGGGCGTTTCATCCTTCTTACCGTGCGCCTGGGGCCGTTTGCATACGTTGCAGGCGAAAACCTGCTGAGAACAACGCTCGGCTACAAGTCGAAGACTTCAATACTGTCAAATAGAATTCGACTGTATGGAAATCGTGCTCGTGCGCGTGATCGTGATCGACCTGTCAAGAAACTGAAGGGCCTAGGACTTTTCGAGTACGATTACGACCACCGCTACGCTGAGCACGAGCACGATTCCGGGACCTTGTCGCTTTCAGCGACCGTGGCAAACCGTGCTTCGCCTGTCGCAGCGAAGCGAACTTGTCTGCCTCAGGCAGAGATCCCGTTCGCGGGACCCGTACCGTACCGGTGCGACCCGGGGAAGCCGCCAGGTCTCCACCATCCTCGATAGGGACACCAAAGTCTGTCTGTATTAAATTATCTTCTTGAACTTTCCGCGGACAGCCCCGCATATCGGGCAGTTTTCCGGGGCCTCATCTTCACTGACGTAACCGCAGACCTGGCAGACGTAATAAACGCTCTCCCGATCGGAGAGCATGTTGTTCATGGCTCCCTTATAGAGCTCCGCGTGACGCATTTCCACATCCCGCGCTTGCGAAAAAGCCTTCAAGACACCGTCTTTGCCTTCGTCAGAAGCTTCCTTTATAAGTATGGGATACTCATCCACGTTCGCCTTGATTTCATTCTGAAAGGCTCTTTCGAGGTTTTCTTCCGTGGTTCGCACTTTTCCTCGCATGAGCATCAGGTAGCGGCGGGCATGCACAGACTCCGCCTCAGAAACAGCTCGAAACAACCGGGCTATGGCTGAGTAGCCTTCTGCATCCGCCTTTCTCGCGAAAGCTTCATTTCGAACAGCAGCCTTGGATTCTGCTGCAAAAGCGTAAGCCAAATTCTTTTCTGTCTTATCCGCCATAACGACAAACTCCGATCAATCCCCTTCCTCTCCCTCCAGTGACTGTATCACAATCCGCTTTCAGCCTTTTCTGTCATTTCTGCCTACAGCGTAATCCGGGGGAGAAATCTTGAATAAGGGGATTTTCTTAAGCGTTTCCGTGAATTCCGGTAGAAGTAATATAGGGTATAGGCTCATGCTGGTCAAGGCGCAAAGTCATTCTTTTGTGCGCCGGTTTTTTCTTGACAAGAGGTGCCGAATGCGCCTTCATTGTGGGCTCAAAGACAGGGATCCCTGGGAGGAACAAAGAAACCAGTTTGCAGGAGGTGGCGAATGGGCCGTAAGATATTGGTGGGTTTTGATGAATCTGAGAATGCCATGAGGGCGGTGGAATTTGTTGCCAAATCCTTTACCCCAGATCATGAAGTCACGCTCTTCCATGTGCTCTTGGACACGGCAGCCATATGCAACCTGAACAGCCCCGAACTGGTGCCCCTATTCCTGGAGCATCAGGTTGAGTTTTGCACCCTGGAGGACAAGAAAAAGGAACTGGTGAACCAAGGGATGGAGAAAGCAAAACAGCTTCTCGTCAATGCCGGATTCCAAGAGAAGAACATCACGTTCAAAGTGCAGACCAAAAACAAAGGGGTCGCGAGAGATATTGCAGCTGAAGCCGAAAAGGGTTACGAGGGTGCTGTTTTAGGTAGAAGAGGACTTTCGGGCATAGAAGAGTTCTTCCTCGGGAGCGTTTCCCAAAAAGTGCTGCATTCGGCAAAAAATGTACCGGTCACTGTGGTGAACTGAGTTCATCACTCCAAGACCCCAGTGCTTCATGAGTCCCTGCTTTATGCGGCTAATCTCTCTCGTTTGAGGATCTCTCCTTTTGAGCTAATGGTCACCTCTTCGAGAGGGATTTTTTTGCCTGCAGATTCCATAGCGCGCTTCACGATCCCGGGGAGCGCTGAGCAGCAAGGCACCTCCATATCCAGTATCGTCACACCCTGGATATCCGCCTCTCTAAAAATATCGATAAATTTCTGCACATAACCCTTCACATCATCAAACTTGGGGCATCCCACCATAACCACCTTGCCTTTGAGAAAGTCCCGGTGGAAATGGGGGTAGGCCACGGGCGTGCAATCCGCCGCCACCAGCAGATCCGCCCCTTTCAAAAAGGGGGCTGTCGGCGGTACCAGCCTGATCTGTACGGGCCAATGGGACAGGGCGGAATCAGAACCGCTTTGCAGCGCCGGCTCATTCGCCGAGTCGCAGGATACAGAAGGCGCAAAGGTCTGCACTCTTGAAGCCGGACAGCTCCCGGCCGTCGGCAGCGCCTCAGCCGGCACTTCCTCTTCCTTTGAAGCCAGGTATTCCTCTACCGCCTCCTCGTCAAATTCTTCTGCAACCCGCTCCTCGATACTCAGCGCTCCTTTCGGGCATTCCCCCAGACATGCACCAAGGCCGTCGCAATACTTCTCTGCCACCATCTTCGCTTTCCCGTCAATGAGTTGTATGGCGCCCTCTGCACAGGACGGAACGCACGCCCCACACCCATCGCAGAGTTCATCATCAATATGTATGATCTTCCTTTTGACTTTCATGGGTTCTCCTCTACAACTTCCAGGCAATTTGGTAGAACAGGCGTCTCGCCTGTCAGATGAAATCCTCTTTTTGCTCCCATCTCATTTAGCCGAAAAAAGTATCTCCTTGGCCAATTCACGCCCGGTCTCCGTTAATAAGGAGCGGGTGATGGTATCTGTCAACGGATCATCCTTGTCGAGCCCCTTTTTGAGCTCCTCTTCAAGGTTGGCGATTTGGTCCGCATCATAGACACACTTGAAGTTAAGGCTCTCTTTAGCGCGGGGGTGACGGTGGTGCCCAATGATGTCGCACACCTCTTCAATCAGGGCATCCGCAGCCCCTAATCGCTCCAGGATGTCCCTTGCCACCGACGGCTCTTCCTCTTCATGAAGCCCGGCGCCTGCGTCTTCGTGCTTTTGTTCCGCCTCTTTGATTCCTGTGTCGTGCAAATAAGCAGCACTCAAAATCACGGCCAGATCGCCCCCCTCCTCATTTTTGCAAATCCTTTCAGCATAACGGGCCACGCGGCTCGCATGGCCTACCCTTCTAAAGTCTTTGTTGAAATACCGCTTCATCTCGATAGCCACCCGATCCTTCAGAAGATCTTCCTTTTGGGCGATGAGTTCGGGCGGCAGATTCCCAATGCACTGTTCCGCGTATTTGCAGTAGGAAGCGCATCCGAAATCCAGGCCGGGGTTCAAGAACCGATGCCCGCATTTCTTACACCGCCGGGTCGTGTCATCCTTGAAAAACTCCACCGAGTTGCCGCATTTGGGACAGTCGGCCTCGAAAATGGCCCCCGGTTTCCAGTAGCGGCTATCTTGTCCAGGGCACTTCATGATAACACCCCACTATGGATTGACGATTTTCGATTGTCGATTGACGATTGATTGATCATTCTCGGTTCACGATTCAGACAAAAACACACTCGCAATCTTCCAGCAGCCGTCGTGGACGATTTACGATTCTTGATTGACGATTATCGACTGCCATTGTTCAATGGTTTTGAATCAATTTTGAACTTTAGACGCTTCTCTTTGTCAATCATTGATCTTCTGTTTTCTTTTCTTTTCAATCTTCAATCGTCATTCTTCAATCGTCAATCTTAAATCATCCCAGTATCGCCTTCAGATCCTCTTCCGGCGTGCTGATGGGCATGATGTTGAAATTCTTGACCAGCACATCCAACACAGTGGGTGTGATGAAGGCCGGAAGACTCGGCCCCAATCGGATATTCTTGATCCCAAGGTGGAGGAGTGTCAGGAGTATGGCACAAGCCTTTTGCTCGTACCAGGAAAGAATCATGGACAGGGGCAACTCATTCACCCCCACCCCAAAAGCTTTGGACAGAGCCAAAGCAATTTGAATCGCCGAGTAAGCATCGTTGCACTGCCCAATGTCCAGGAGTCTGGGAATCCCCCCGATATCCCCCAAGTCCTTATCAAAGAAGCGGAATTTGCCGCAGGCCAGGGTCAAAACCACACAGTCCTCCGGAACTTGCTCCACAAAGCGGGTGTAGTAGTTCCGGCCGGGCTTGGCGCCGTCACACCCGGCCACGAGGAAGAAGTGCTTGATCGCACCGCCCTTGACCGCTTCGATCACCTTGTCTGCCACACCCATGACCGCGTTGTGGCCGAATCCGCAGGTCACATATTTTCCATTCGAGTCCTCAGCGAACCCGGGCATTTCGAGGGCCTTCTGTATCACGGGACTGAAATCCTTGTTTTCGATGTGTTTCACGCCGGGCCAGCCGACCAGTCCCGTGGTGAAAATATTGTCGTTGTAAGATCCCTGAGGTTTCTGAATGCAATTCGTGGTCATTAAGATGGCCCCTGGGAATTGACCGAACTCCTTGATCTGATTCTGCCAGGCGGTTCCGAAGTGACCGTAGAAGTGCGGGTATTTTTTCAGTTCAGGATAGGCGTGGGTGGGAAGCATTTCACCGTGGGTGTACACGTTGATGCCTTTCCCTTCGGTCTGCTTCAGGATTTCTTCCATGTCTTTGAGATCATGCCCGGAAACCAGAATGGCTTTCCCTTTCTTCGCTCCCAGAGGCACCTTGGTTGGAACGGGATGACCGTAGGCACCGGTATTCGCACCATCAAGGAGTTCCATGGTTCTTAAGTTGATTTCCCCGCATTTCAAAACCAGATTGATCCAGTCCTCGAGGGTCAGGTCTTTGTTCAGGGGAGCGGCCAGGGCTTCGTGAACAAAGGCGTAGACCTTGTCATCCTCCTGCCCCAAGATCTCGGCGTGATCTGCGTAAGCGCACACGCCCTTGATGCCGAACAACAGGGTGTGTTGCAGAGCCAGCATGTCGGGGTCAACGGTGGGATCGGATTTGAGTCCTACGCCCTCACCCTGCTTGACCATTTCCGCGAGACTGGCCGCGGGCTTGAACGTTGCCGGCCCTTTTCCAAAATCCGTTTTGCCACCGGCTGCGCCCACTTTCTCCTTGAGCCCCTCCCGGAGTTCCACGCACCGATTGATCATCGGCTCGAATCTTGCCGGATCAAAATTCACATTGGTCAGGGTGGAAAAGGCGGCCTTCATCGTGAAGACATTCACCTCGTGGTCTTGGACACCCACCTTTCGCCCCTCTACGGCATAAAGCGCAAGGCCTCTGAGAGCGTAAATCAGAAGATCCTGCAAAGCCGCCACATCCGGTTGTTTGCCGCAAACACCAAGCTTGGTGCACCCCTCTCCTTTTGCCGTCTGTTCGCATTGATAACAAAACATATTGCGCCTCCTTTCCTTAAAGCTGTTGCAACCTTTTCTCTTTCTTTTATGAGATATCCCCTTTCCTAAAAGATCATGGGCTCCCTCAACGTAGTCAGCGTTCAGGCGCCGCCCTCATAGGCAACTTCCGAATGCTGTCCCTGTCCATTTCTGAAAGAGCATCTCCCAAAAAAGATTCCTCAGGAGCATGCCCTGGTCTGATCTTTGAGGGTTGACGCCCAATAAGCCCTGGCAGAACTTTCCTTTCCGACATCCACCTCAGTTTCTTAAACCCTCAAAGATCAGACCAGCACCGCCGAA
>SMTZ1_10000991_pt1 | contig 41634 bp, 40 predicted proteins | sample DeeMarSWOR136_30_FD_25667 | JGI IMG/M metagenome (IMG submission 25667) | reverse complement strand
AAAATGCAAAAGTTGTGGAAAAATGAGAGATTGTACGAAATGGTTTGGTGAATATGTTTGTTATGCCTGTTACAATGATAGACAACGCAGAGATTAAACTAGTTATCTACTTGTTATTTTGACATTTTTGCAAAAAAGAGAAGAAAGGCCTGATATGTAGTAATATCATACGAACTGATACAACTTTACATGAATACTGTAAACTCTGTGGTATGGGAATAACTAATCTATTTGAAGCACCAAAACTTCAAACAAACAAAGGATTAGCTTTATTCTGTTGTATAAAATGTTATTAAATTTATGTGGAAAAAGTTCATAATAAATCGCGGTCTTCAAACTGAATTTATAGTTATCACATCTATTCTTATTAGTAAAGCCTGTAAATGAACTATATTTCTAAACTGTTAATAAAATTAAATAAAAAATTCTTTTCACCGATGATATCGTCGAAAATTCTTGTTGAAAATTATTATTTTATATTTGTTAAAATTTGATAACATCAGGAAAAAAAAATTAGTAAATAATATTCTATTTTAAAAGATAATACATAGCTGCAAAACATGCCCCATAAAGACTAACGTCATAATTTACAATTATATAAATGGGAGTTTCTTTCAATATGTTTGAACGGCGAAATGCGTTTTCAAATTCGTTAATAAAATCGTTTGATGCAAAGATTTCTTTGTTTTTAGATGCTATACCTCCTGCTATATACAAACCACCTGTTGCCATTGTATCTAAAACAAAATTCTTTGCACATCTTGCATAATATTTTGTAAATATTTTGAATGTTTTTTTACAGGTTTTGTCAACATTTTTATATTTTGAAATTAAAGGAGATTTTTCTTTACTATTATCAATTTCTTGTAAATATTTATTTTGTAGATTCTTATTGCTTTCTCTTAAATATAAATAAATATTTTCTAAACCTCTACCAGAAAGTACTTCTTCATAAGTCAAAGGTTGTAATATCTTTCTTGTATCTTTCACAAAATTAACTAATTGCATCTCCTCTTTATTGTAAATTGGTAAATCACCATGTCCTCCTTCACTAGAATTTGGAATATATGCATGAAAGTGTTTATCATAAATACAAATACATTTTCCTAATCCTGTGCCTGCACCTATTATAGCTTTTGTTGATTTCAAATCAATACTTGATTTTTTTTCAAATCTGATTGTGAAAATATCGTTTTCATTACCGGGTTTAAGTAGGTTTATACCATAACCAATTATTTGAAAATCATTAACTATAAAAACTGAATCTAACGATGTTTTTTTAAGAATCATATCTCTTGATACATTCCATGAAACATTAGTCAATTTAGCATAACCATTTGATTGTGATACAACCCCTGGTGCTCCAATACAAGCTGTACTAATATCAATATTATATTTATTCTTGGAAAAAGCAAGAGTTTCATTAATAGCTGGAATTAATGAAGTTAACTCCTTGCTGCTAAAACCCAATGAAAATAACAACTCTGATTTATTGTTTTTTATTCCAGCAATAGCAAGATTTGTATTGGTTCCCCCAATATCTACGCCTAAAACAAATGAAGAATAATTATTAGTATTAACAGGTTCGATAAAATTCTTAATATTTATATTATGAATTACTTTATCACTTCCCTCTTTTTGCATAAATAAAATTGATTATTAAAGATGTCGACAAATTAAAAAAAAATTAGATTCCTGGCAAATATCTGTTAAAATACCATTAGTTAAAAAGATTTTAGAGAATTTTTATATTAATTCTTTTACTGAGATTACACAGCCTTCACAGATATTTTTAACCTTTCACTTGAGATAGATATTTTTCATTTTCTCATAAGATACTTCTTCACCATAAATATCGCATTTCATAATTTCTCATCCAATTATACCTCAAAACCATGTTTTTAAATAATTTTAGATTATTAGTTATAGTTTGGTTTTTCTCCTATAAAAATGTGGATTTTATTTTCTTATTAATATTGGGTAAATTTGAAATATCAGAAGGTTCCTATTCTTTTCTATAAAAATGTTTAACAGAAGTTGGAAACAATCACAAGTAAAAATCCATGACCCTCAACATGGATATCAAAAAACCAGTAAAGACCAAAAAACTAAAGATGAAATGAAAAGCGCGTTTAATGACGAAAAAGAACTTAAAAAGAAAAAAAAGCGATTAAGCCTTGACTGGTTTTTCAGACCGCAAGGGGATTAATTCAAAAAAAATTTTAATCAAGGTATTTTATTTAAAACATCGTCACGTAAATTTATAATTTTAGTAAAATTGTCACCTGCATCTACACTTTTATATAAATCATAACCAACTGTGATAGCATAAATTATGTTATTATTAGATGGTGCAATTACAATATCTGAAATATGTTTTTCACCTTCAGTATTTATCACTTTAGATTCTGTTATAAGTCCATCTGTTGATAAAAACAAACCGGTTGTCTTACTAAATAATACCCTATTAGGATTATTTGGAAAAACAGCAATAGCATACCCACTAGTAAATAAATTATATTCAGACCAGGTTTCTCCTGAATCTATAGATTTTTGAATTTGAAAGTTATCCACTGCGTAAATAACAGTTCCGTTACTTGATATATCAAAATAACTAATTCCATGTTCTCTAAGTTCAGAGGCAAAAGTAGTCCAGGTACTCCCTCCATCCATGCTTTTTATAAAACCAACATTCTGACTAAGATTTTCAAAATTTGTCCCAAATGAATACAGATTTAATGGATTTGATTTTTCAGCTCTAATCATCATATAAGAATTGGTGTTATTATAAGCAGCAATATTTAATCTATTCCAATTTCCTCCGCCATCTGTTGATCGAAAAATACCTCCATCAAAGAACTTACCAGAAATATCCCAGCCAGTAAAAGTTGTTTCACTTCCAGAAATTCCAATAATTACATTATTTGGATTATCAGCAGAAACAAAAATACTGAAAATCCAACCATTTTCCAATCCACAATTTTTTCTTTGCCAAGTCTCTCCCCCATCCATGCTTTTATATATTCCTCCAATTGAACTTGGGTAATCGCCTCTTAATGGCCCCGGACCATCAAGTGTTGCTGCGTAAATTATATCTGGATTGCTTTGAGAAAATGCTATATCATATATTTCAGGATATCCAGAATTCCCATGTCGCAATCCTCTCCTTAAACGGATCCAGTTATTTCCACCATCTATACTTTTAAGAAAACCATTTCTCTCTGTACCAATTATTAGAACATCAGGGTGTGTTGGATGAACAGTAAGCGACCTAAAAGGGTTATCAATATCTTCATCTTCAGGACCTAAAGGACCAGATATTATTTCATTTCCATTACCAATTTCATTGCCGCAAGGATCATATCTTGTTTCAGATTCATCTTCTTCACTATTTTCTTCAGAATCCTGTGGTTTAGGTTGTTCATCGGTACAACCAGAAAACACAATAATTAAAGACAAAAAGATCGATACAATAATTATATTTTTCTTAATTGTTTCCATCTACTAATTAATTGAATAAAATTCTTTTTACTTAAAAATGTTGGTCATTAAAACAGTTTCAAAGTTTGATAATACTTTTTGTGAATCATTCCTTAAAAATGTCATCATAACATTCCTTACAGAAATGTTTTTCTTTGTGTTTAACAGCTTCTGTAAGAGTTTTTCCACACTTACTACACTTCATAAAATTTTCTCCATTGATATTGTATTAAATCTAAACTATTTTAAAAAATTTGCCTTTGTGATATCTATTTCGCTTATAATTTTCTTTTTCCTCATTTTTGTAAACCAAGCAACTACTTTTTATAATAATATTATTGTGAATTTGGTTGTAGAATTGAATGAGAGGGCAACATCGGTTCATAGCTAGCATTTATATATTAAACCATCGATTGATATAATGGGGAGAAATAAGAATGAAACACATTATACCAACAATCACAGTACTGTTGTTAATATCTATTTCCTTCATTGGAGTATCTAATCAAGTAGAGGATTTAAATGAAGATATTAAACTACCAATTGAACTTTTCATTGAAGGTCCTACACATGGATTAGCAGGAGTTTCATATAACTATACATTCTTTTTGATTAATCAAGGCGGATGTGAATTCTATTTATATGTTGGTTGGGGTGATGGAAAACACACAGGTTGGCTTGGACCAATTGAACAAGGTGAAAAAGTAGAGAAAGCACATATTTGGAAAGAATGCGGGACATATATTATTTCAGCAGTCGCTAGAGATTGTAATGATTCATACTACTATAAAACATTAGAAGTTATGATTACCTCTGACAATACTTTGTATGTAGGAGGTGATGGACCTGGTAATTATACCAAAATACAGGATGCCATAGATAATGCAAGTAATGGTGATACTGTTTTTGTGTATAGTGGAATATATTATTTGGACAAAATGATTAATATTAACAAATCTATTAGATTAATTGGCGAAAATAAATATAACACGATTATAAATGATAGTGGGATTGAGATTCTTGTTTCTGAGGTATCCGTTAGCGGTTTTACTATACAAAATGGCAGTGGTATTTCAATAAATTCATACTCATTAGAAGGTTCAAATAAAAATACTATTTCTGGTAACATTTTCGATGATTATTTTACTGGATTTGGCGGTGTCACGATTTATATGAATTCAAGTTATAATACTATTTCTAACAACACTTTTTACAATTGTGGTCTTATGATGAATATATTAAATTCAATTATTGATAACGGGATTTCATATCATAATTTTGTTTATAACAATACTGTAAATGGTAAACAATTGGTATATATTGAGGATACTTCAGATATAGTAATTGATGATGCTGGACAGGTTATTTTAATAGGTTGTGTTAATATTACTGTTGAAAATCTGGAACTATTTAATACGATTATTGGTATGCAACTACTTGATAGCATAGATTGTTATATCTCAGATAATACGTTTTCGAATAATTATTTTGGAGGAATAATTCTTATTAAATCATACAACAACACAATTTCAGGTAACATTATCTTGAATAGCGATGGTGCAATTATTATTGATAGTAAATATAATACAATCTCAGAAAACTCTTTTGAAAAAAACGGAATTAATATTTTCCTTGTAAACTCATCCTGTAATAATATTTCATATAACAACTTCAGATATTCTTATTTCTTACTAAGATTAAAAGGAATCTTTTCAATTGATTCAGATAATAAATGGATTGGTAACTTTTGGAATAGACCTAGATTACTTCCTGTTCTTATCTGGGGATATATAACAATAAATCCTTATATAATAAGAAGTTCCCTGGATTTTGACTGGCACCCTGCAAAACAACCTAATAATATTTAGAGAATCAACAATTCTATAAAAAAACAGAATAATTTATCATTCCAATTTTAGTCTTAAACATTTGGTATTCCAACTAAATTTGAAATTAATAAAATCTATAAAAATAATATGAGCTTTTAAGAAAATCTATAAATATACAAGATAATACCAAACAAAATACATGCACGAAACAAAAAAAGATATACAAGACGAAATTAATTTGCTTTTAGCGGAAAAAAGAACATCATTAGCTGTATTAAGAACATCTATAGCGATTTTTACATTACCTTTATCTGTTTTTACAATTCTTACAACAACATCAAAATATTATAATCCAATCGACATTCTTCATCTTATAATTCCACTAGTATCAATCAGTGCTCTTCTTATAATCTTTGGATCATATTTGATAATAAGATCGTTTAGACGAATTCGAAGAATTGATCATAAAATAGAACAATTAAAAAAGAAAAAGGTTCAATAATAATTCATATTGCACATAAAAATTGAATAATAGGTATTTTAATTTCGATAAAATGATTTTATATCGTTGGATAAAAATCATTAAATCTATCAGGTACAGTTCTATCAATTTAGATGGGATTAACCAAGCCATAACTAACTCAACGGCTATATTTAATCAAATTAGCATGCCTTTTTTCGTACAAACCAAAGTTTAGTTCGTTGCTATTAAGCCTTTTTCTTTCTTTTTATCCTGAAAATTATATAAGTTTTTGAACAAAAATTTAAATCCAACAATAACCCATCTTGGGTCCATTTTTTTTAAAAATCTATAAAAAAATCTTAACCATAAAAAAGGATTATAGTAAAATTTGTTATACCCCTTTATCGTAAAATCTATTATTTCTTTTGCTGTAAAATTTCCTAGGTTTTTTGACGAATCTGCATATATGAAATGCCCATCTTTTTTTAAGTTAATTTTCCCGTCTTTTTCTGCTTCATACCAAATGTCTGAACCATAGACATAGCGAAGTGTAAAAAAAGAAACTAAGTCTAAAGGTAGGGATACCGCAAATTTTATTGTTTTTTTAATATGTTTTTCTGTTTCTATTGGGGCACCTAGAATAAAGCTTCCTATTGTTAAAAAACCCATTTTGTGGCTTAGTTTAATAGTTTTTACAATTTGTGAAAGTGTTAGTTTTTTATTGTAGTAATCTAGAACTTCTTGGTTTCCTGATTCTATTCCGAAGTGGATTATTTCAACACCTGCTTTTTTCATTTTTTTATATAATTTTTCATCAGCAGAATCAGCTCTTGCTTCGTTTATCCATAATTCTAGACCAGGATGTTTTTCTATTATATGATCCATTATTTTCTCAATTCTTTTTTTATCTGCAAGAAAATTATCATCTGAAAAAACTATTGTGGTATAGCCTTGTGATACAATTTCATCGATTTCTTTTATTATATTAGTTATAGATCTTTGTTGATAGTATGGAATGTGAGCTTTTAGTCCGCAAAAACGGCATCTGTGGGGGCATCCTCTTGAGGTTAATATCGAGGTTACTTTCCCTTTTCCAAATTTTGTATTCATTATGTGTCCATATGTGTATTTATCTGTTAAATGACGAGCTGGAAAAGGAAGTTTATCTAAGTCTTCAATTTTATTTTCTTTTAGATTATGTATGATTTTGTTATCTTTTTTGTAGCTAACACCTGGTAAGTTTTTTATTGGTTTTTTTAATTTTATAGAATTTAAAATAGGCACAATTACAGGTTCACCTGGTCCTCTTACTGCGATATCTGCATTAAATTCTTTTAAAGATTCTTCTGTTAATAGTGATACATGCGGTCCTCCAATTATTAGTTTAATCTTTGGATTTGCTTCTTGTAATTTTTTTGCTATATTTAATGCAAATTTTTTATCTTGAGGTTCACTATAGATGGTAAGACCAGCAATGTCGTTTTTTTTAGCAATTTTTTTGATTTTATTTTCATTAATTTGTTCAGCATTTCCATCAATGATTTCAACATTATAATTGTTTATTTCTAGGATTTTTCCTAGATATAATAGTCCTAATGGTGGAAAAGTTGCCCCAAATTCTATTTTTTTACTGAATGCAATTTCATAGTTCCCCATAGAGCAGTTAATCAATGCGACATTCATCTTCTAATTTACCTCTTGTTAAAATATGCTAAGTAAATATAACAGTTTGAATTTAAATTATTCCATAATTTATTATTAATCCATTATTTGTTTCTATCTTATATTGACCTAGCCTATGAGGGTAATAAAACTTTTCATAAACATTTTCAATTATATCTAAATTATAAGTCTCCTAAATCCAAAAAAAGTAGTGGGCTTAGCCGGTGTCGCGGGTTCCAACAGGAGAAAAAACTTCGTGTCAAAAACCCATTTTTGGCCCGACTCAAAGATCGGTTCTTTTCTTACTAAACCTTTTTTCTTTTTTTTTCTGTATATTTAAAAATCATTTTATCATTACTGGAGGTGTATGAGTGTGTATTCTCATTCAAGATTAAGTTGTTATGAACAATGTCCACAGAAATATAAAATAATATCTGATCTTAATAAGAAACCAATACAAGATTATATACTCATTAACAAAATTGGAAGTCAGATAGATTTGATCAATCGACTTTCTTCATCAATATTAAATGAAGTTTTTAGACAATATGAACCCACAAAGGAGAATTAAATATGCCCGGCATAGAAGAACTAATAAGTAATAAAATAGAGGAATCAAATCAACCCACCACTCCAGAACATGTTGTCAATAGACTGCTTGAACTATGCATGGCAGCTACTGGGAGAGGATATATAAGTGATGATTACACAGAAACAATAGAATTTCCCATAAATGATTTGTGGATTACTTCTGATTCCTATTATGGGAGAACATGGATAGGTCCAGAAGGTGATGAGACAGAAATTGAAGATGAAAAGACGCTGATAGAATTATCAAAAGAATTGAAAAAAAGATTGCTAACCTTTGATAACATGATCAAAAAAACTAGAGAAAAGATTGCAAAAGAAGTTTTTGATAAACCCCTTGATTACTTATTCCCTAAAGAATTAACGAGGTGAAACAATAACAGAATATGAGAATGTTCTAGCGGAAAAAGACCAAGAAAAAAGAATTGACATAGTTCTCACCGACGCTTATGATGAATATGAACAACAAATAGCATTCTGCTGTTACCTTGAAGATCACATCATATTTCCATTCAAAGCAAGAATTCGAGATATTAAAGATTCAGAGACATTTACAGTCCTTGGGTTTACATCAGTAACACCACATCGAGTTGTGTGCGAGATTGATTTGAAAAGTACACTATCAAGAATGCCTTTAAGTGAAATAGAACCAATAGATAAAAATACATCAAATTATATGGTTATTGATGATTATTTAAAATTTATAGAAGGTTACTACTAGAATGATTATTAATGACAAAAAATAACAATAATAGAAAAGCTATGATATCAAAGAAAAAGAAATATCAAAACCAGAAGAATGTATCAAAATAATCGAAGAAGCACAAATCAAAATCAATGAAGGGTTATAAAAATTAAGGGAAATGACTTGAAAATACTAGAGAGATAAAAATGAAAATCGTAAAAACATATGCTTTAACTGAAAAGACACTTGATAAAGACATTGACAAGTTTATAAAAGATGCGCAAAATGGTAAATATTACTACGATTACAAATACGGGATGGAAGGATTAAAAATAATCAAACAGTACTTTAGATTCATCCAAAAAGAATACAACAAGAAAAATTATAAACTAGCAAAAATTTGCTATAAAAAATTGCTTTTCTTTTTATTTGAAGCGTCGTATGAACATGATTATTTTCAATACGAAGATATCATAGGGAGAAGCAAATTAGATTTTGAGAAAATAATCGTTAACTATTTTTCCTGTTTAACGAAATTGTACTCAGTAGAAGAATTACTAAAAGAATATATTGAGTATATAAATGCAAAAAAAGATTATGATTTTGAATCAGCAGATAAAACGATTATACATAATCTTCCAAAAGAAAAATTGACAATACTTGAAGACATGATTTTCACAGAAGTAAAAAATATGGGAAATGAAGATTATGAAACATATGATCTTGTATATTTTCTATTGGAGTCTGCAAAGTTTCATAATAATAAGGAGAAACATAGATCTTTAATTGAACAATTTAGTAACTTTCTTGATGATGCTGATGAAACAAATACTGAATAATAAAAAGTGAAAGAGGGAAATTAGAATATAAACAAAATTTTTAATGTAACAATCTGGGAGGTAAATGAAATGAAGCTCAATATAGATTTTGAGGAATTAGTTGATGCATATGAGGATTCAAGTGTAGAGCATGTGTACCATATTAACACAAAAAACAATAAGCTCTTATATTATAATGAAGGAATCGGAGAACCGGAAGAAGTTAAAGAAGAACTTGATTCGTGTACAGATGACGACCGCTTTATCTATATCCCTCCAAGGCTTCCACAAGATGAGTTTTTTATCATGGAAACGTTTGTGTACACTATAAAAAATTTTAATGTAGCCGAAAAATTCCACAAAGCCCTAGAAAGAAAAAAACCATTTAGAAACTTCAAAGAACTGCTGCATGAACATCCAAAACTAAGAGAGAAATGGTTTGAATATAAACATAATACAATTAAAAATGAGACTATCAACTGGCTTTGTGAAAAAAACATTGAACTTGAAAATCAGCAACTTATTCCTGAGATAGAAATAAGAGAGATGACCAAGGATGAAATAAAAAATCTTCCAGAAGAGCTGAAGGGTTTTGGTCCCTTTGCATGTCTGAAATGCCATAACAAGGATGGATTGAAGGCACGATGGTTCACAATAAATGTCACTCCTGAAAACAGACTTGTAGAATTAGAAACACAGCGAATCTTGAAAGAAAAATTTAACATAAATCATCATGGTAATTTTAGCGGAGGAAAACAGGAATATTTAACTGCTGCACAATGTCCAAAATGCGGCGGTGAAGAGATATTTTGGGATTATTAAGATGGTTCAAACCAAACTATCAATGTTTATCAGAGAAGATACACCTGTTTATGGAAAAAAAGACGCCTATATAAGCCATAAATACATCAAAGATCATTCTATTATTGCTAAACCATTTCAAATAACTATTGCAAAAAACGCAGCCCAAGAAAATACAGCTGTTATTTTGCCAACAGGCCTTGGAAAAACAATTATCGCATTTCTTGTTATCGCTGAGATCCTTCCAAAGAAAGTACTTTTTCTTGCTCCGACAAAGCCACTTGTAATGCAGCATTTTGAAAATTCCAAAAGTTTTCTCAAAATAGATGAAGACAAGACACTTATGCTCTCAGGAAGTATCTCTGCAAAAAAGCGAGCAAGACTTTTTAGTCAAGCGACTATAGTAGTTTCTACCCCACAAACAATACAAAATGATTTAGAAAACGATCTATATACTCTAAAAGGGTTTGGTCTTGTTATTTTTGATGAGATGCATAAAGCAGTGGAAAACTATGCTTATGTCAAAATTGCAAGAACATTTGATGGTTTGATTCTTGGACTTACCGCATCACCGGGTTCTAAGAAAAAGAAGATTAAACAAATTTTTGAAAATCTTAAAATCAAAAATGTTGAAAGTAGAGTACGGGATGATTACGACGTTAAGGATCATGTTAAAGAGATTCAGATAAATTGGATTAAAATTCCTATGGATGATGGATTGCGGAAAATCCAAAAGCCGTTGCATGATCTTTTTCTTGAAAAACTCGTTAAACTCAATAAACTTGGTATTCTTACTTACAAAAAGCCCGATTACATCTCTAAAAAGGACATTCTTGGTGCAAGAGAGACTATTAAGAAAAGGTTTGGGAAAACACCATATGCTTTTGCAACCTATAATAACCAAGCAGTACTATTGCATGCATATCATTGTCTTGAACTCATTGAAACACAAGGTGCTGAACCTTTTCTGAAATATATCGACAAGTTTGAAAAGAAAAAGAAATTATCAAAATCAGAACAGATGTTTCTGAGACATGAATCTCTAAAGCAAGGTATCGAACTTGCAAAAAAAGATATCAAGGTATCTCATCCAAAACTAGAGGTGTTACAAAAGATAGTTGAAAAACAGTTTGAAGAAGATAGTGATCCCCTTATTCTAGTGTTCACACAGTATCGAAATACTATTGACTCGATAGAAGAAACCTTAATGAGTATATCACGAGCAAGAATTCACCGGTTTGTTGGACAAGCCAATCAAGGAAGTGTTAAAGGCATGAATCAAAAAGAACAAAAAGAAATCATTGACAGATACCGGCAGAGAGAAATAAATGTTTTAATAGCAACTTCTGTAGCGGAAGAAGGTATAGATATACCCAATGTAACTCGGGTTATTTTTTATGAGCCAATTCCTTCGGAAATAAGAGCTATTCAACGAAAGGGTAGAACTGGACGGAGTCATATTGGGAAAGTCACTATTCTTATAACAGAGGGTACAAGAGATGAAGCATATTATTATGCTGAGGTAAAAAAAGAATGTAAGATGCAAAATATTGTAAGAAAAATGAAGCTATAGTTGCAGCTTTTTATTTATCTGGTCTTTCCTTACATTTCAGATCGCACAGTATCCCTAGCCGAATCCATAAAAAAGACTTATAAATTGCCCTGATATTTTAGATGATTATATATTTATTCAACCAATTCAATCTACAACACTGAAACATTGGCGAATAAAATAAATAATACATCATATTAAAAATATGAGAGTATTGAGGGGAATAAAAAATGGGGAAAACAGGAAGAAATGACCCTTGCCCATGCGGCAGCGGAAAAAAGTATAAAAAATGTTGTTTACCATTAGAACAAGGAATCGGAGGTGGGAGACATGTTGAAGATTTTTTGCGTTACACAGCCGAATGGATTCTTAATATTGATTGGTTAAAAGAGGAATTTGAGGCTATAAAAAGTGAATATATTGGAAAAAATAAGATTACTGATAATTTATATTTTTGCTTATTGGATGCTTTTCTTTTTGATTTCATACTCCCTCAAAATAAAATAACTCCCTTTCACTATTTTTTGCAAAATGCAAACCTTTCCCCACGTTTTAAAGACATATACATGGATTTCACAAGAAACACTCTAACCTTTTTCGAAGTAATCGATATAGACATTAGTCATCAAGGTATGATTTTCAAAAATATTGTTACTAATGATTTATATGCAATGAGGATGATTAATGAAGCATCTGAATTGTTTCTTGGTGATCTTGTTCTCTCCCGGGTTGCACCTTTTAAAAATAGTTTTGTTTCTTTAACTCCGGTTACCAAAAGTTATTACACTGAACTAGCTTTCATGTTTAAAGAGACACTATATCGTTTTCCTGCTGATAGACGAAGAGGATCTTTATCTGGTTTTGATCTGCTTGATATCATTTGTAACAAAAAACAACTGCCAGATAGTCTTACAAGTATTAAAAAAACACTGAAGAAAAAATTGACTAGTATTGGTTTAGACATTGATTTCCGCGCTCTCCATAATAGAATCAACAATCACAAGGAACCTGAAGAAGCTTTTCCAGAAATCTATGAATTTGATTTTTTAACAAACAGAGACCATATGGATACATTGCAGCTTGTACAATTGCTATGGGAGAATTATCCACGTCATGACCTTAATGGATCTACTATTGCAGAAGTTTATCCTATCGGTCCAAAAGAAGAAGTATTGACAAATGAATTTTTCACACTTGTTAAAAATCATGTTAATCCAAAAAAGTATACTTCAATTGAAAAAGCACAGACTGCTGCGGACCATTATAGAGAAGAATGGTTAGATACTCCCCATCAAATGTTAAATGGAAAGACACCAAGACAGGAAATCCTTTTAGAACGAAAACAATTGAACAACCCAAGTACAACAATAGATTTAGATACAAAGATAGTACGAATTAAAGATTATGATGAGAATCTTGCAGAGAAACTATTTCTTGAAGGCGTCGATGCATTTAACGCAGGATCAATTAACGAGGCAGCTGGGTGTTTTGATCAGGTAACAAAGATGTATCCTGAGAATTATAAAGCCTGGGCTAATTTAGGTGTTTCATGTGCTTATTGTGGTAGTAAAAATAAGGCCATGCGCTTTTTTAAAAAAGCACTTTCCATCAATCCAGAATATACATTTGCACAAGAGAGATTAGAAGATATCGGAGGGAAAACTGAAAAGGAGCTGGCGGTGATTGGAATGGCAGGAGCTCTCAGGGGGGCAATGTATACAGGTTTTGGCAAAAATAGAAAAAAGCAAAAGGCAAAATTTAATGTTTGGAAAGAACTTGATAAAGATATGAAAAAGATAGAGAGCAAAAAAAAATCTAATAAAACTAAATAATGAAGATGAAAAGTGTGGAAAAAAGAGTATGAAAATGTTTGTTTTGTGGTATGAGTTTGAAAATTTAGATTATATATGATAAAAAGATGTTGTTAACAATAATGACTAAAGAGTATAAATCTGCACTGAGTATGATAAAACCAATCGCGTTTGTTCGTCTAGAGAGTGAAAAAACAAAGCTCAACTGGTTTTGTTATGAAATGTCAATGGCTTTTTATGAAGAGATGAATGAACGACTTGGAAAAATACTAAAAAAATATAGAATCAGTGACAAAGATATTGCCGATTTTTCGATTTATATCTCTAAAAGAACGAAGAACATTATCCTGAAGAAATTTTCAGGTGAAATCGATAAGGTATACTTCTCCTATGAACTGGTAAAAGCTTACTTTCCAAGGTTGAGTGATAGAATGATAAATAAAATATTGGATGTCATTTCAAAAGCCTGGACAAACCAACTTGACTTTTGTGTCGTGTGTCCAACTCGATGTATAACTGAAAAAGATTCATATTGTACCATGTTTGACAAGTATGGTTTTAAGTTAGATCGATAATTGTAACACACATATGCTGCTTTCATTATCGTAAAAAATAGTGGAGAAATGATAAAATGTCATCAAATAAAGAGCATAAAGAGGAAAAGGAGTATAGTGAAGAATTTTCTTTAGATGAAACATTACGCTCTCTTGATAGAAAAGAACTGTATAATTTAGTGGAAAATCTTTTGGAGAGAAACCCAGAAGTATATAGATTGATCCTAGAATGGCTTAATAAGAAATCAAAAGATTTGAAAGATATTGATTCAAAAAGGGAGAGGATGCTTCTAAATGATGAACTGTTGATGGAATATTGGTACAAGGCTGAGGAAATAATCGATGAATTCAATGAATATGGAGGTGGACCTGAAGATGATGAAATGGAGGCTAGTGACTGTTTAGATAAAATTTCTGAATTAATCAAAAAGGGAAATATATCCACCAAAGGAACGTTTGAGTTTCTAGATGCAGCATTTGTACAGTATGATTATAATAACTCTGGCTTCGAGGATGTATTAATGGATGTTTTCTTTGAAATTTGTAAGACCAAAGAAGAATGGAGATATCTCGTAAAGAAATTAAGCAAACATCCCTCAGAATGGCGGAATAAATTAATCATGGATATTCAGAAAGAGCATCTCCGGGATGATGATGCATACTTGAAAATGCGTAAAGAGGATCTCCACTATGGTATGGATTACTGGGATCTGACAGAATTCTATATAGGGAAAGGAGAGAGTAAGAAAGCCGTAGAAATAGCAGAAGAGGGATTATCGAAAGGAGATGGACGACTGACGGAATTGTTTGAATTTTTATCTGACTATTATGCAAAAAAGAAGAACACTATTAATCTTGAGCGGGTCGTGCAATATGGACTCAAGAAAAAAAGTGATGAAAAAGCATTGCTGGATAGATTATTTGAGTATTATAAGACACAGAATGATTATGAAAACGCAAAAAAAGCTCTTCTGAAAGCGTTCGAGTATGTGAAGGGTGCTGGATATATACCACAGGTAAGGTCCCATGCGCACTACGGTAAAATGAAACGGTTCCTGACAGAGATGGATTGGAAAATTATTGAACCTAAAATCTTCAAAGAGATTCGAGAAAGAGACCTAGAAGATTATCTGCAAATATGTATTGATAAAGGTCTAAAAAAAGAAGTGGTAGATATATTATTAAATCCACCAAAAAAACAATCTGGCATTAGATTTGGGTTCGATAGAGAGTACAACTTCGATACGTTTGCAAACCAGTTAGAAGAAGAGTTTCCAGAAGATGTCATTGAATATTACTGGCAAAAAGCATATGGAAATATCTCAGGGGGAAACAGAAATACGTATTATACTGCAACAAGATATTTGAAAAAAATCAAACACATTTACATCGACATATTAGAAAATGAATCTATGTGGAACCAGCGTTTTTCTGATCTAAAAACAGAATTAAAGAACCGTCCAGCTTTCCTGGAGGAAGTACAAGTAGTGGAATGAATAAAAGATAGTGATGAAGGGGACTATGATCTTTAAAATCTGTGGTATAAAGGAAACAAGTAAATGGAAACATCATCTCATAAGGCATCTTCGACTATTTACACATAATAGAAATAATAGATTACACGCAATAATTAAAAACGATAAGTAGATTATATTTTATCTTGAGAATGGAACATTAATTTATATGTTAATTGTTTTGAATTATCCAATTTTTTATAAAAAATCAAAAAAGTTGGGACTCAATGCAAATATAGAGATACAGTTCACCGAAGATGCTCCAATTGTAGGAGAGTATGTTTATGGCTAAGCATTTCCCGATAAAAATAAAATTTGGTTAGAAATTGTCGCTCCAGATACTTCATTGAGAGAAATTACAAAAATGATATGTCATGAACTTATACATATAAAATATCCAGAACTAAATCATGATTCAGAACTTTTCAAAAAGCTAGTCAGAAGCTGTATGTATTGAATATGCTTTCATTGTTTTACTTAAAAATTTTCTATGTAACCTGCCAAGTTTTGTCCAAGTTTATTACTTTAAAAGAAATTCTACAATATACTGGTAAAAAGCAGGTATATCGTTGAAAACATGTAAAAATTTTTAAAAAACCCTGTTTTTACTCTCAATTTACGTTATTAACTTTTTTTCTTTTGTAATATTCCCTATCATATTGTTGTCTCTGGCGTTTTACTTCAGGTTTTGCACGATGTTTTTTTCTATATACTGCTGCCTTTGCTTTTACATACGGCCGTTGGTAGTATTCCCGGGCTCGCTTTCTATCTTTCGCACGTACCTCTAGTTTCTTATGATATTCACGTTGCCATTCCTTCATCCTTTTACGCACTTCTGCTCTTTGGAGATATTCTTTTCTCATCTGGTTTTTACATTTTTTACAGCACAGATCGAGTCCATCGTTTCGAATATTACTTTTTTGAAACTCTGATGAGGGAAGCAACTGTCTACATTTATGACAAAGTTTTTCTTTTGGAATAGTTTTATGCTGTTTTTTAATCTTCATTTGATATATTTTCATTTTCTTCAAATTACAATCCTTACAGCTGGAACTATAGCCATCCTTTGAATTTTTATGAGTATAAAACATGGTCAAGGGCTTCGTCTCATGACAAATGCTACACGTTTTCTCAAATGTTGGAAACAAGGTAAAATCATCTTTAATTTTACTTTCACGATCCTTACTCCAACGCAGATTGTACTGCTCACGAAGAAGCTTTAAGCATTTTTTACAGACATAACTAAGTCCATCCTTCTTCCGTCTGTTTCTCACAAAATGATCTACAGAAAGGATCTGTTTACAAGATTGACATTGTTTCTCCCTAGGAATAGGTACGCCTTCTTTTTCCCATTGTTGGATATATTCTTTGGACCGTCGTTTCTCACATGCAATGCAGGTGCCGCTATACCCCTCTTTATACAATCGATTTGAGTAGAATTTATTTAAAGGTAATATTCGATGACATATGTTACATTCCTTTTTTACCGGAACCTTTGTTGATACCCTTTGTTGCTCCCATTTATCTGAATATTCCTTTCGCATGCGTTTGCTACATTCAATACAGTAGTTGTTCAGACCATCCTTAAGCGCTTCATGGGTGTAGAATTCAGACACAGGCAGGGTTCGATTACACCCTGGGCACTTCTTTTTCTTCTTAGGAGGTTTTATTTCTCGTTCCTGAATCCAACGTGTTGCATACTCGTTTCGTTGGTTCTTTAGGCAATCCTTACAAATATTGTCAAAGCCATCCTTAGCCCTCACGTTACTGCAAAAATGTGCTATAGGAAAGATACGGTAGCAACGAGTGCAGAGTTTTTCTTTTGGTGGTTTAGTCTTTTTCCTTCCTTTCTTCCACCGTTTTTTCAACTCTTGACTCTTTTTAATCACACAAGATTTACAGTGACTATGCAAGCCATCCTTATAATTTAAGCTGATGTTGAATTCCGAGATGGGTTTGAATTGATGACAACCCCTACATTCTTTTTCCGTAGGAAGATCAGTTCGTATAGCCCGTTCTTTTTCCCAACGTTCTCTAAGTGCTTTTTGTCTTTCTTTTTTACATTTACGGCATAGCGGATTCTTTTTATTTCTTAGTACGTATTCTGGAGGGAATTCCGTGATTGGAAGAATCTGATGACATCTAGTACATTCTATGTCTTTTCGTGGAATATATTTCAAAGTTTGCAGAACACAGTCCTCCCTGACTGTAGAAAAACATAACATATGATGATATAAAAAAGTAATGAAACATTTTGTAATGTTACATGATTTTAATAATTTGAAATATACTGCTTTTACCTATATATGCTCAAAAAATTTGGCGATTAGTTGGTGGTTACTTGGCGATTGTTTTAATTGCCTAATATTTGACTAATAAATGACTTATGAACCTAGAAGATATTAGATCATACCGACCCAGTACTATTTTGAATAATTTCCCTTGCCATTATTTTTAGATCATTCATTAAACCATCAACAAACCGATAAAATTCTCGTTCATCAATCTCTTGAAGAAGAAGACTTTTTTCCGCACCCCAACGAAACAACTCTCTAGATTCTAGCAGCTTCTTTTTCTCGTCAAAATTCACTCGATATTTTTCATAGAGATCAAGGATAAAACTTGTTTTTTCAATAATCTCTGATTTAACATCCTTCATGTGAATGCCAAACATTTTCTCAACAAGGAACAGGTCAACAAAATCCCGTGCTTTCACGCCGCGTCGTGTCAAAATCGCTCGCACTTTCTCACAAACGATTTCTTTCACATCATAGGACAATAGAGTAATACTCCCACAATACTCTGTGTATTCCTGGCCATACAAACCCTGTAATTCCTTCTCCTTACAATCCTTTAACAGAGAATAGGCTTTCCTTGTCTTGACATTGAATTTCACATCTTCGACAAAATTAATTTGAATCTTTACAAACGAACGCTGCTTTAGCATCTCAGAATCAAACCACACTTTGAAGGTAATCGTTTTATTCCCACCGCCAAACTCCATGTACTTTTTCTTATCTTTGTCAAGCACGAAATCCCATCCACGTTGCTTTGCTGAAGTAACAAGCACCGTACCAAGAGTATCTTTCAATCCTGAAATAGTCCGTCGAATCTCTTTTTGAGATTTTCCCTGGAACAATATTTGATTCTTCCAGGTGAAATCGATGTCCTCGGAAAACCGATAGTACCCAAGATACGATTTGATCAAACAGGTACCACCCTTAAAAACTAGATTCTTTGAACAGAATTTATCCTCAGAAAGATCCCGGAGTAGTTTCTGGATAATCATATCTTTCTCAAGTAAATCTTTCCTTGTAATACCAAGTCTGGATGAGATTTCCTCAATGAATTCTCTCATATTATTTCCTCAAGTATTGTTTCTACTGTTTTTGGGTAATATTTCACATATTGTTTCATTTTTTCTTTTGAGATATCCCTGGTATATTCTGCAACATCCATAATGATTCGCTCCTTCGGAACACTATTATATCTCCAGATATACAAGAAATCAAGAATGGTTTTTTCAGGATCTGAGTATTGGATTGGATCTTTTTTAACGATACCAAAGGTAAGTAATGAGGGGGCTATTTTGTGGAAGTGAAATTTGTATCCAAGGATGTTTATGGGATGAGCGCGAAATAGCATATCGTTGAACACGTGATCAATAACATATTCCTCATGGGTCATATTATTTAACTTCAGTGCAGTATGAAGACCAAAATACCACTCAGTAATATTCTTGAGTGCAAGCCCTTTAGCGACCAGCTCGAAATGAGAGTATTTTGTTTTTCCAAGGTTATGCTCTTCTAAATTTCGCACGTAAAAAACGCCCCGGAAAATTCGTACCAGATGTCCTCGATAGCTAAGATTTCGTATGGTGCTATCGTAATCAACATTAAAGGATTTACAATACGTTCTTAAGAGGTCAGCAGTGACAAATTCTTGTTTTTCAAGATAGAGTTTTTTAAGGACAGGATTCATTCTCATTTATATCACAATATCTCAAATATGAGATATTATAATATATATCACAAATTCTATTTAAACATAACGGAAGAGGATTGCAAACACAGTACATCTTAAGAAGAATGCCGCCAAAGACGCCGAAAAGACGCCATAATGACGTTAAAGACGCATAAAAGCCGCAATAAAGCCGCACAATAAAAGGAACAAACTATTCACAAAGGACTCAAGGGGCTTAGGATGTACTCACTCATTTGTCTTTTTTAGTAACAACGACCAAAACCGTCTTTCCAGCATGTTTCGTCAAACCACCAACTTTTCCATCCTTAGTAACAGTTTTTTCTAACAGCTCTTCTACATTATCGATTTCGACTTTTCTCATAATATCATAAAAGTAATGTATAGACCTATATTTGACCTTTTTGAATACTTTCATTGACCTAATATATAACTATATAAGGTAGAAATACATTATGATTTTGTCAATATAATTTAGATAAAATAGAAATAAAATTCCATATAATCGATTGCCCCAAGAGTGCGGTAACACTCAAGGGGCTGGAGCCATGATAGTATGATTATCACAGCCCCGAGCAAGAATATAAAAGCAAGCAATAATAAACTTTCTTCGGATCTATTTTCAACACAAACAACAATCACCTTTTTTAACATAAAATCCGATTCAGATTCAACCAACTCAAATAAAGAGTTGATAGGAGGCGATAAACAAGAATGGGAAATTGTATCCAAAATAGGCAAGAATTGTATGAAACATCTTTTACCCCAATTGGACGGGGAGGAGATGGGTGAATTAATCCATGCCCTAAACAATTGTAAAAGAACTGGATTTCCAATTTTTCTTGATCCAAAGATAGCAAGTTTCATTGAAATAGGTATTCACGCAAAGATAAGACAACATCTTTCAGATACTACAATCATTAAAAACATCAGATATGCACGATTTATGGAAAATCATCCCTGCCCTATAAATTTCAGGAAATTAACTCCAGAGAGTGTACTCAGACATTTTGACTACAGAATAGAAATAGAAAATGCTACACCTCACGCGTTAGCACATCAGAAAAAAGCAATAATGATGTTTCTGAGAGCATACGGATTTGAAAAAGACGATCTTAAAATATGGTCCACGGTTCTCAAAACACCACCAATAACAATAAATGATGAAATCGAGTTTGTTTACCCTAGAGACGTCCACAAATTCTACACTTATGAAAAGTATAGCAAGAAAAAACACTATGAAGCCCGGATATACGAGAACAAATTATTCCAGCATATTGCATTCATGGGTTTCAACTTTGGAATGAGATGCCCAAGTGAAATCACTTCGCTAAATGTGGAAGACGTTGTAATCAATAGCGATGGTACAGGATATATTCGAATCAGTGAAAAGAAAAAACGTAAAAGACGTAGAAAAATCATACCCTACAATAAAAATGTCCTTAGCTCACTGGCATACAAAACACCGAAAAATTATCTTAAGAATTGGCGTTGGAAAGTAGCAAATGACAAATCAGGAGATGCTTTTTTATTACAACCAAATGGGGAAAGAATTACAGATAAATATGTAAGGGAAAGACTATCACCGTCAGGGAAAAAAATCGTAACAAACGGTAGGTTTTATCCATATATGATGAGACACACCTTTGCTACCTATCTTTATCAGCATACGAAGGATCTGAGAAAGGTATCTCGGATGCTTGGACATACAAAAACAGTGAATACTGATAAATACGTTGAAGTATCAGATGCTTTGGATCAACAGCTTAAGGGAAAAAACCTGTTCAGTCTTGCCCTTAGACCATCAAATTTTACAACGATGGAGGGAAAGCAAAATGAACAGGAGACTTTGAGTCGACCGCATAATAGGCCCCTGACCCAAAGTAATTACTTCGAGAAGAAGGGAATGGGCTTAGCCGGATTTGAACCGGCGACCTCCGCCGTGTGAAGGCGACGTCATAACCACTAGACCATAAGCCCCTAGTTTAATAAATTATATTGTTTTTGAAAGAAAACAATTGAATAAATGCTTTTCGTTCTAACAAATAAAATTGAGAAACTATCAATTGTATAATTACTGTGTAATAAGAGTCCGTTTTTGTTCTAATAACGATTTGATTTCTTTACCAATATTTCTAGTACTAATACTAACCCATCTAATACTATCATGTTCTAATAATTCCCTTAAAGGAAAACGACCGTCCCAAGGCTCCCAAGCCTTTTGCAACGTCATACTACTTATCGCTCTAATATTTGTTACACCTACTTTACCAATAGCATTGGCAAATGGAATTAATCGATTATCAGGAATTGCAACCCCTGTTGTTTGTAGAAATTTACCCAAAGGCCTTATGATATTGACGATATCAAGGAGTTTAGCAACAGGTCTGACTCGAATAACACGGAATAATGGCGATGGCTCAAAATCTTTTGATTTCTCATCAAAAACAACCAACCATTCCTTTGACGCTGACTGGTGAATCTCTATTGGCTCTCCCATAAGTTTTTTCTTGAAATATTGATGATATCCATTAAGAACTTGCATTTTACCCGATTTACTACCTTTTGGTAGTATCTTTGCAGTTACTTCCATTTCTTCAGCTAGAAGTCTTGCAAATTCTTTTGGAGACACCTTTCCACCTTTCTCTACGAAGACTTCATGTGGTGAAAAACATCCTTGTTGATCCCATGCAGATACATCAATTGATACTAATTCTGCGATTTCTCGTGCTTTTTTATTTAGATATTCACGTGCAATTGTTATAAAACTGAGCTTATGCCAATGACCCGCAATGGGCGTATTATATTTTTTTGAAAGAGCCATTAGATTTCGACGTGCAAGTTCACTTCCAGTTGCTCTAATTAAATCTGATTGTGAGAATAGAAACTCATTTAATTCTGTATTCTTACTTTCATAGGGAAGCACTGCAATGGTATATGCTAAATGTGGATCTATTTCTTCAATTGATTTTGCATATAAAGCGGTAAATACCGGTTCTTCCGAGGGAGGTTTTACCCATGTAGCTGCATCGATTAGCTTATCCATTATTATTTCAATTGCTCCAATTCCAATTATATTGCCCGCACAAATATGTCCTATGAGGGTAGGGTCAGGGTTTGAATGTGTAATTTGATGGGTACCATATGCTTTTACCCAGCCGTCTCCATGAGCTGAAAAATCTTGGAAGTTTTCATGATTTAATTTATTGAAAATTGGGAAATTTTCCTTTTTTAGGATAGATAGAAAACGCCCAAATCCCCATGTTTCGATCATTTCAGATGAAAATCCTGTGATAGAGGGAAGAATCTCTCGAGCTATTGCTCGGCCTTTATACATAGGGTTAAGCCAATGTTCAGTGACGCTGTCTATAGTTTCAAGGATCGTGGGGATATCTGATGTTAAAAGAACACGGTCACGCTGTTTTTTAATATCTTTAAGAATTTCTTCAACTATTTTAGGGGTAAGAATTGGTGTTCGTAGTTTAAAATTTGTTCCTATAGGAGTATATTTATATTCTATTTTTTTAGATAACCTAAGATGTGGATTCCAAAAATGTGTGTCAATTATTTGTTCCATTATATTTCGTCCTCAAATTCGGTAGATATTTGGCTGGCAGTATTCACCAATTCCTGAGCTGCTTTTGTTTGATCGAGGATGACCTTTGAATCACCTTCAAGGAAAAACAATCCACGAATAAGTCCTCTTATTGGATCAAGTTCTTTTTTAATGACTTTTTTCCAGTTTGCATAAGGTCCTTTAAAAACAAAAGCTGCTTTTTGTTTTTTATCTGTTATAAAGGCTTTTCTACATTTTCCATGCCATAGATCGATATAAAGAATGGTTTCTTTGGACCATTGTTCATCTGGAGTAATAACAAAGAGAAAATCGCCTTCCCAATCTTTTGCCACTTCTGCATAGGCAGCATTTTTATTAAGTGCTTTTTTGAATTGGTCAACCCATTCATCTGAGGGAAAGCGAGGCATATTTTTCTTATTCCTCCTGCTGCATAAGCTCTGCCATTACAGCAGCACATCCTCTTCCTTCGACTCCAGGCATACGTGTTACTTCTATGTCAAGAACTGGGCCTTCTCGATCACAAACTGGGCAGTTTTCCATTAGTTTGACATGATCATCTGTTATGATAAATCCTGGGTAGCTTGTGGGTAGTGGATCTATAAAGGCAAATCTTCCTGATTCATTGTAACCCATTGGTTGTAAATCGTCGTCAAGAACGATTGGATAGATAACTGGTGGTATATGTTTGTAGTGGCCTTCGCAGCTCATAAAAACTGAGCTGCATTCTGACATAGCATATACATCATGATATTGGCGTTGTGGGATGCCTAGTATTTCCTCGACTTTTTCTCTGAATGCTTCTTCTGGAGCACGTTTATCTTCTTCTACTTTCCAACCACCGCCAGTGAGAACCTGGCTGTCAGTTAATTTAAGAATAATACCTTCATCGGTCATTCGATTGAGTATTCGATTAAGCCAAAAAGGTGGTCCTGCAATATTGATTTTCTTTCCTTCTTTTTCCATTTCTTGCATAATAGCAATCATTTTTTTGTCAGATTTTTTTTGTACCATAGGACCAAATTGTGCCAACGCTTTTGCTTTGATTTTTTCTCGAATGCCTATTGCTTCTGCACGTTGCATTCTGAGAAATTGTATAGTAATTTTAGTTTTTTCTAGCGCAATATTTATATTTTTTGGTTTATACAACTCAAAGGCAATGCCAAATAAGCAAGCAATAGTTAGATTTGTCTGCCGTGGATCAGGAATTAATAAAAGAACTGTATCATCAGGATCATAATTCATCAGTTCGATAACTGAGTGCATTGCACTATAATTTAACCTGCTCCAAGAAGTAGAGTCCCTTGGTATAAAACTAAATTTTCCACTCGTACCACTAGTAAACATTATGTTTACTTTTTCTTCATTTAAAGCAGCTATTACATCATCATGTGAAGGAGTTGAAGTGGACAGCTTTGGTTTTGGTAGTTTTCCAGTATAGATTGTTTCAAGCCATTTAATAAAATTCTTATCATCTGGATAATCTTTGAAAAACGTATCAGGAAGCAAAGGGATTTTTAAAATATCATCCTGGCTTTTAATATCAGCTGGTTTGACATTATTTGAATCACATAGAGAATGATATAGTTGATTATTTGTATAATGCTGGGTAAAACTATATTTAATTGCAGCAAACATTAATTTTTGTGCTTCTTTGTAGTTGTAAAAAAAAGTGCTTGGTTCAAATAACGCAGTATCAACCGGTGTCCATTGGTTTTTTGGCGGGATAAAACGGCTAAAAATTTTTTCAAATTGTTCTATATTCAACTTCATAACATGCCCATCTTAGGGATTAATCCTCAAATTCATCTGTAATCTCCCGAAGGGAATTAATTACTTTATCTAGTGGCTTTATGAGTTGCAATGCTTTCATTTTGCTGCCTTTGAGTTTAAGGCGATTTTTAAGTAACGCAAGCCCCATGCTTATCTCCCCTGTTATTATACCTTTGTATGTTCCATAACCGCCTCGAATGATAAAAACAGCGTCTTTTTCAAAAGTTTCACTTGTATTAACTATGAAATCTGTTAGTTTCCCATTATTAAGCTCAAGATAGAAATTCATTATGTTGTCGTTTGGGGGAACATGTTCTATTATATTTAGCAAGGACGTAGTTACGTTTTTTAGATCCTTTTTTGGATCAAGTTTTTCAAGAAGATAATCTTTACTAGTGCTAATCCACTCTTCTGACAGAAATTTCACCATTTTTTTCACTCTCCTAATACACTTCCAATTAATTCTTTAAATAATATCTGTTCATCTTTAGATATTGCTTTCGGTATGGGGTATAGTACGTGTTCTTTTCGATATAAACCTTTATAGTAGAAATGTAGATCTGAGAAAATTCCGTCCCACGTCAACGTTTTTTCCAATGATTCAATAATGGCTGAACTAGTTCTTTTAATTGCTTCAGGATCATTGTGATTGTAGAAGTAATCATATTCAAGTTGTGCCCAGGTTCCTTTATCCCAAAAGGCTATGTATCCAAGTGCATTTTCTAATTTGTGTTTATCGCCGATTTCTCCAAGCATTTTTACAAAATCAATTATGTTGTCATAAGCTGTCCAAATTACTCCTCCTCTTGGAATAAACTGTCGTTGTCTCATTAATCTTGAAGGAAATATTCTAAATGAATGAAGCCAGACAAGATCAGTCATTTCAGGTTTGGAATATATTTTTTTGAAAAAATCCTGTAAATCTTCATCATATAATTCAGCGATTTGTTCAGGTGTTGCATCTAATCCTTTTTCAAGGTGTTTTCTCATTGGACCTGCAAAAAGAGCTTTTAAGGGATTTTCTTCTTCAGACAGAGCCTTTAAAAACTCGTTATTTTTCATAGTTGCTAATTTTGGAGAACCCAAAATCAAGGTCTTCATTAGTTGTTGATCAATTATGCAGTCTACCATATCTTGTATATATTTTTTATCGCGTTCATTACATATAATATCTACTGCGTAATTAAGCCGCATATATTTCTTGGCGATATATTCAAAGTCTTTAGCAACCTGAGGGGTAGGACAGATAAACTCAGAAATATATTTTTTAGAAAGTACAGCAAGTGAATAACCTATATTGCCCTTAGCAAGTTTTAGAGCCAAATCATATGCATCTTTAAGGTTTTCAAATGGTATAAGAATTGCTTGTTCATCCTCAATAATTGGGTGCAATTTAACGATTGCTTCAGTAATAATTCCTGGTGGGGTAAGAGATAGACTGGTAAATCCATGTTCAGCAGCATATGGATTTGGTATTTCTTTGTCACTTTGACGAATAATATTTCCTTCGTTATCTACAAGCTCTAGATCGATGTAATTGTCTGTGCTTTGACCGTAGTAATTACTCCATGTAGTACAAATACCTGTTGTTGCAATATTAGAACACACGTGTGCTCCTGCTTCTGCAAGATTGACTCTGAAACCATGCTTATATACTTCTTTTTGTAGTTCGTATGCAGTAACTCCTGCCCCTACAGTAGCAGTGTGACTTTTAAGATCAACTTTAAATTTCTTTAATCGTAAAAGATCGATAATAATTCCCTTTTCAAGACCTATTGCTTTTGACAAAACTGAAGGTGCAGTTGCAAATGATAAAAGTGTGCCACCACTACGGGTCATATATGGGATATTTTTTTTATCTGCGAATTTTATAATCTCTGATACTTCTTTAGCATTTTCCGGCATTGCTACATAGAAATCTAACTGGACATTGGGAATAATTATTGAATTTCTATATGCTGTTAGAATTACAGGGTCATTTGTTGCCCATTTTGTTCCTACAATCTTTTGTAATCCACGTACTATGTCATCTTCAGGGTATCTTTTTATTTTACTTTTATCTAAGTCATCAACATATTCTTTTAAGGCCTGAGCTACTTTCTCAGGTCTTAAATGCATAGCGAAATTACATTGTTTATCACAGATTCCACATAGTGGACAGGTATCTGCTATTTCAATTAGTTTGTTTGTTGGTTTCAACTGTTTGGAAAACAATGCTTTTATAATTTCCATTCGTCCCTCAGGCCAATAAGCAAGAAAACCATATTTCGTACCAGATGGACACAGTCCTGTTTCAAGAAAATCGATTTTACACATGCCACAATGTGTGCCTTTTTTTGCAATATCAATTGCCTCATCAAATTTTGTTTTTTCCATAGTGGTTACCTCTTCTATTGACATTTCTACCCCCTAAAAATGCTTTTTTTGCTTTTTTTTGCAAGAGAATTATATTACAATAGTACTTATATGTTTTCTCTTCAAAGCACATATATTAAAATATTATATATAAATTATTATGTATAATAATTTGGATAAAACTAAACAAATAAATCAAATAAAAACCTTATAATATTAAAATAATACATCACTGAAAACATTTATCAATAACTGCTATGTTAACCTTTTCAAGGAAAATACTCAGCAAATTCAAAACCAGGAAAAAAGAAGACAGTAAAGAACCAGAGATCTCAGTTGAAAAAAATGAAGAAATTACACAGCCAGATATTAAGGAAGAAGATGAAATAAAGGAAGAAAACGAGGAATCGCCAGTAAAAGAATATCGTGAAACACTTTACTCCAGAGGAGAAGCACCAAAACAATCTCCAATTTCTCCTAAATCAATAGAAAAAAAATGGCCAGGAGGAAGATGGGAAAATGTAGATTTTATTGAAAAAAATGTTGACCATATAGGAAAAAGAAAGCCAGAATATACAGAAGAAACACTAACTAAATTAGATATTAATAAAAAAGTAGATAGGTTGATTTCAAAAAGAAAAAAATAAAATAAATGTAAATATTGAAATCTTTTTAATTATAATTTACTAGACAAATGAAGGCTGTATCCATTGATAAATGTTTTAAGAATCGGACATAGAATACAACGTGACAAAAGAACAACAACACATGTTGCACTAGTTGCAAGGGCCTTTGGAGCAGAAAAAATATTCATAACAACAAAAGATGAAAAAATAAAACAAAATATTAATTCAATAACTAAAAAATTTGGTGGAGATTTTCAAATAGAAACTGGATTAGATCCAAAAAAAATAATTAAACAATGGAACGGCACAATTGTACATCTAACAATGTATGGAGAAGAATTAGAAAAATCAATATCAAAAATAAATAAAAACAATGATTTATTAATTATAGTAGGCTCTGAAAAAGTCCGACCATATTTTTATGAGTCAGCAGATTTCAATATATCAGTTGGAAACCAACCTCATTCAGAAGTTTCTTCCTTAGCAATTTTTCTTGATAGATATACAAATGGAAAATGGCTGACAAAAAAATTTAAAGGAAAAATAGAAATTATCCCTTCAAATAAAAGAAAAATAGTCAAATCTGGAAAATAAAACAGGAAATGAACAAATGCCCAACATTCCAAAACCCAATAGATGTATAAAAATACTAAGACAAAATGGTTGCTCTGATGCGGTGATTAACCATTGTATCGCCGTTAGAGATTTAGCAGTAAAAATTGCAGAAAAAACAAATGCAAATATGCAATTGGTTGAGGCCGGTGCTTTACTTCATGATATCGGTAGATGCAAAACACATGGAATAAAACATGGATTAGAGGGAGGAAAAATTGCAAGAAAAATTGGTTTACCTCAGTCCTTAATATATATTATTGAACGACATGTAGGTGCAGGTATTCCTAAAGAAGAAGCAGTAAAATTAGATTTACCCGCTAAGGACTATATCCCAATAACATTAGAGGAAAAAATTGTTTCACATGCTGATAGCCTGATAGAGAGAGGGGAAAAACAAGAAATTGAAAAAGAAATAGCAAGGGCAATTAAAAAAGGGCAAAAAGAACACTCAAAACGCCTACTTAAATTACATAAGGAATTAAGCAATTTATGTGGAATAGACCTAAACGAAATATAGAGTTTTTTCCAAAAAGATAAATAAGAAACGGTTATTTACTGCAAAAAAAAATAAGAGAGATATATTATAGGAAAGGGAATGTTTTTATTATGCAGGGGTAGCCAAGCCTGGCCAACGGCGCAAGGTTGAGGGCCTTGTCCTGTAGAGGTCCGCGAGTTCAAATCTCGTCCCCTGCACTTTTTAGAACCAATATATCTTTATTTAAGACACATATTTATCTTAATCAATATGAAGCATAACAGTAAACACAGGTCTGTTAATTATCAAAAAATTGATTTGGCTGTTGTATGTTTAGCAAACCTCATCAATATTTTGATAGCCTTTTTATTACTTGCACGTATGTCTGACTTAACTGAATTAGAAAACACTTTTGGTGTTGTAGCCATTACTTTGGGTTTTGCGCTTGGTTACATAGCCTATCTTAATAAGAAGAATCGCAGGGATAAATGGGAGACATATCTTCTTATTCCGATTTTTCTGTTTATGACTATTGAACTTATTCTTGATTATATCTTTGTTCTGGATTTCCGTAACACTATCATCGCTGGACCGTATGTCCTGCTATATTATATAGGAGCCTGGGGACTTATAGGATATAGTTTCAGATTTGAAAAAAAGTGGGGCTTTATCACCCTTGGGACATACTTTATTATGATGATATTGTCAATATATCCATATGTGATTAAGTAATTGATTCAGTATTAATTTAATATATAATAGACATCATCACCCTGAATTTCTTTTTAATGTTAAAAGTTAAAAAATTATCCATCTAAACTTTTTTAATATCAGTTCTTACTTGTCTTTTTCTTTTTATTATACCTATATTGGTAAAAGCCAAAACAACCCAACATAACAAAGTAACTGATTACTAGAACATTTCCATAGAATTTGGAAATGATATATCCATACCAATTCAAGCCTATGCTCCCAATTTGAAGAAGTATAAGGTATACTTTTAAACCAACAGGCCAACGTTCAGGGTGATGTTGAGGTTTCTTTTTCGTAAATAAACGATACCATAGATCATAAATCAGATAGATAATTATAGGAAGCATTGTAATTAAGCGCCCAATCTCTCTTCCGTTGAGAAGGTTCAAAATCCATAAAGCAACGAATGGGACTAAGAGGAAACTAAAGATAGGAGCAAGTATCAATTCCTACTTATCACGTTCAAATGCTCGTAATAAATACACTAAACACAAGAAAAGATAATAGATAATTGAAGAAATAATAACAAGAATGTCTATTAGAACCTCATCCATTCTATTATGCTCCTGAATTATACAACAAAATCTTAATATAATAAAGATTGTGTAAGGACGCAATAGAAGAATATGGGATTATCAGGACCATCTAGAAAAGAAGTTTGGAAACAACTATCTGAAGAAATAAATGCAAATTATGTTGAAGGTGGTTTTTTCAAAGGTCCGAGAATAGAGTATAAGCATAATAATTGGACTATATATTTAGATACTTATACAGTTTCAACAGGTAAAAGCCATATAACCTATACGCGAATGAGATCACCATTTATTAATCAAAAAAAATTCCTTTTCAAATTGTATAGAAAAGGAGTTTTTTCAAATATTGGAAAAGCAGTAGGTATGCAAGATATAGAAATTGGATATGATTACTTTGATAATGACTATATCATAAAAGGTAATGATGAAATATTAATAAGAAGGATATTTCAAAATCATGAAATAAGAGATCTCATTGAGAAACAATCAAGAATTATATTAGAAATAAAAGATAATGAAGGTAGGTTTGGTCCAAAATTCAAAGACAATGAAAGTGAACTATATTTTATAAATATTGGTGTAATAAAAGATAAAGAGAGACTAATGAACTTATTTGAATTATTTGTAAAAATAATTAATGAATTTGAGACGATGGAAATAACAATAAATCAGATACCTGAAGTTAAATTATATAAAGAGTAAAAGTTAATTTTTACTGGTAAATTCGTGTTCCTCCCCTACAGGAGCATGTTATGTTAGTTTCCTAAGTCTGAACTCTCCAACATTAATTGGTTCTATGCTAATTTTGTCCCCAGCATTATTTATAACTTTTTAACATATTATTTTTATACCAAATCCTCATAGCTTGTTAATATGCAATATTACAATGAAGAAAAAATGCAAAATATTAGATTGAAAATAGAAAAAGAGATTCTTGGTTGGCCTGATGTTACCACTAAAAAAATGTATGGATGTCCCTGTTACAAATATAAAAATAAATTATTTGCATTTTTGGTGACAGACGGTGTGGTTCTCACTAAAGCCAGTGAACAAGACAAAATGAAATTATCAAAACAATTTTTGATTAAACCCTTCCAAGCAGCAACAAGAACAATGAAGGGCTGGCCACAAATACCTGTTGATGAGGTATCTGACCTTGAGAAAATAATTCCTTTCATAAAAAATAGTTATGACCATTTAAAGACGTTATTATAAAAAGGAAAGGGATTTAGTAAGTAGATGTCGAAATCGTCTTTTTCACATTTATTGTAAATTCGTATTAAACTCTCATTTCCTTAATTTTTTATATATTAATTTAAATAATTTATCATATTAGAAATAGAAAATTAATAAATAATCGTTTAAATTATATAAAAGTGATTTAAATAGCGCCTTTAATTTTATTCATTCTTAATATACGTAATATACCAAGTATAAAATTTGCTCTTGGCACTTTTTTCATATACTTTTTATAATCATCACCAAATTTATCAGTAAGCATTTTATCTGCCTTTAACAAATCGATGTATATTAACGGTATGATTGGAATACCAAGCATAATTACAATCCAATGTTGAAAAAGCAGCATACCAGCAATTGCAAACATTATAAAGGTTACATATTGTGGATGACGGACAATAGAATATATACCAGTATCAACAAGTTTTGTTGTATGAATGTAACTTTTTCCTTTTTTCACTCTACCTTTTTTACGAAACTCAAAAATTGGTAACATACCAAAAATCAAACCTGAAAAAAAATATAATCCAACACCTATATATGCCAATATTTCGATTTGCGAAATATCTGATATTAAATAAATACCAACAATTATTTGCATAATAAAAAGCAGACTTGTGAACGTTGATGGGATGAAATCAATCCAATAATGACTTTTCTTTTTCATTTAATATTACCCTTACTATACAGTTTTATATCAATTATTTATTAATAAAACTGTTAGTTTTTACATTATAATGGTAGATTTTCACAAGCACTATAATATATAAAGCATTTTATTTGAAACATGTTACTTTAAACAAATATTCTTGATGGGTTTTTCCATTTATAATTAAAGCAATTTCAAATTCTATTATAAAGTAAAATATTATAATGTTAATAATCATACAATCTTAAAGGAGATATGTTATATGGACGATAAAATACCGCTTATTGGAGAAAAATTTCCAGAAATAGAAGTACAGACGACAAAAGGAAGAATGAAACTGCCAGATGCATTTAAAGGAAAATGGTTTATATTGTTTAGTCATCCTGCTGATTTTACACCTGTATGCACAACAGAATTTGTAGCATTTCAGAAACGCTATAGTATATTCAAGAAATTTGGATGCGAACTTATAGGTCTTAGTGTTGACCAAGTTTTCAGCCATATCAAATGGGAACAGTGGATCAAAGAAAATTTGAAAATAAAAATTGAATATCCAATAATAGCTGACACGGGAAAAGTAGCAAAAACACTTGGTTTAATTCATCCAAATAAAGGAACTAATACAGTAAGAGCAGTTTTTTTTGTTGATCCAAAAGCAATTATTCGAGCGATTTTGTATTATCCACAAGAACTCGGAAGAAACATGGATGAATTTGTTAGAATGATAGAGGCATTCCAGATTTCTGATAAAGAGCATGTAGCAATACCAGCGAACTGGCCGAAAAATGAACTTATTAAAGATAGGGTAATTATACCACCTGCATCAGATGTAAAAACCGCAGAAAAAAGAGTTAGAGAATACGACTGCTATGACTGGTGGTTCTGTCATAAAAAGCTATAGCAAAAGTGATTATAACGATTTCATAATTATAATTAACTGTAAAAATATTCATTAAATAGTGTCAACAAACAAAGTAATACGGATACTGGACTGATAAACCGCAATAAAATATTGTAAATTTATAAAATAAACAATATTACAGCAAACAATTTAACAACGATTTTTTATGTTTAATAATTGTCTCTTTATCAGTTATATTTAAAATATATGAAATTAAGAGACTTGATTTTTCAATTTATATTTTAATAAAAGTATTGTTTCAACATCAAGAAATATTCTAAGAAAAACCAAAAATCTTTCCGACTACAAATTTCTATAAAAAAAATAACACTAAAGTTTACCAAAATTTTCAATTGCAAATACAAAATGCATAGCACCAAGTTATTAAACTAGAAATAATGCCATTTTTCCTTTAAAAAAAGTGAAAATTGTTTATATCAAGGTAAATAATAAAGGATATAAAACCTGGTGCAAAAGGGCTATTATATCTCATTAAAATAGGATCATCTTTCATTATTATGTTATTATTCTTTAATATTTGTAATAACTTTTTAATATACTTTTGTACACGAGGCTCGGAAGTTTTTCCACTGAATCTTAATACCGCATAAGTTTTTTCTTGTTTTATTTTAATTTTAACATCGTTATTTTTTGGAGTTGGAACCGTCTCCTTATCATAATGAGAAGGAAGAACAAAAGCTATGTAGTTATCTTTTGTAATTACTGGTGCAGTCATTGGAATTTTTTCAGATGTGATAACAGGTGCAGTCATAGGTATTTTTTGTTTTACAGTGTTATTGCCTGATATGTAGTTAAAAAGCAAACTAAATCCATAATCATTTTGATATCCTTCAACTATTGCAAAAATCAATTCTGGATATTTACGAATTTCAACATCCATGATTTTTTTTATAACTTCATATTGCACTTTTTCAACCATTCAAATCACCATATAAAAGATAAATTTTTTACCAGTTAATAAATATATATTAAGTTTTTATTCATAGATTAATTAATATAATTGAACAATCATATGAAATTTTAACTATATCCATAATTTTGGAGGCTTTACATTTCTATAGTAAAATATTTAATCCAAATGATTAAACTTACTCGTGCTCATATCGGCATTGCAGTTCTCCCCTCATTTTGGCTTGGTTCTCTCTTTGCCATGGTTTTAGGATTTAATTTTAATCCTATGACTTTCCTTTGTGGATTTTTAATTATTTTTCTTATTTATGCTGCTGCTTCATATATTAATGATTATTATGATTTTGAAGCTGATCAGCATAATAGGCAATTTGGATTCTCCGGTGGAAGCGGAGTTTTACAAAAATATCCACAACTCAAAAAGGCTACTAAATGGTCAGCACTTGGATTTATTACCTTTGCATTAATCCTAACAGTTGTTTTATCTTGGACCACTTATATTCCTTTTTGGTCAGTTGTTTTTATAGCTGTTGGTGCATTTTTTTCTTGGTTTTATTCAGCTCCTCCTATTAAGTTTTCCTATCGAGGGATGAGTGAATTTCCCCATTTTTTAGCAGGTATTATGAACACAGGATGGGGTTATATGCTCCTTACTGGAACCCTTGATATTTCTTTCATGGTTTTAGCTATCCCACTTTCACTTTATCTTTTAAATATAATTTTAATCTTTGAAATACCAGATCGAGAAGCAGATATAATAGGTGGAAAACGAAATATAATTGTAAAACGAGGAAGACAGATTAGTTATTTATTAATCAGTCTTATCTTTTGGCTTACTACAATTTATTACACAATCCTTGCAATAATTAAGTGGTATGATGAATTTATCAATTTCTGGTTAATTGCATTTTTATCAATTATACCATCAATTTTTGCAACTTATACGTATCTCAAAAAACCTCTTGAAATACAACAGGCAACAAAGTTTGCGATTAGAATGGCTATTTCAATATTTATTATATATATAATTTTTTTAATTTATTTTATTTTTATTCAACTTTAAAGTGTATCAAAATATTAGACAAAATATCTCTTAAAAATTAACCAAATCATATATAACATAATTTATTCTCATAGGGATGATTTAGGATATAAATTTTCACAAAATACGGTCTAAACTTTCATAATAATTACCGAAATAACTTGACATAAAAAATTATTTGAAACCATTAATTATTATTTCTTTTAAAAAGGTGAATAATCAGATGAACAACAAGACATTACAACTTATACAGATTGGAAATATAATCGCAGTTATTATGACCATTGTTGTAAATGGTTTAGCAAATGTATTACCAATCGGTGGCAAATATACCGGAGAACTATCAGATAATATACCAAATTTATTTGTACCCGCAGGTATTACTTTTTCAATCTGGGGAATCATATATATTTTAATCACAATATTTGCAATATATTTAGCTAAAGACCTTTTAAAAAAAGAAAAACTAACAAAAACATTTTTAGAAAAAATAAGCTACTTTTTTATACTTGCAAGTTTGGCAAACATAATATGGATATTTTTATGGCATTATGAACAAATTCTACTATCACTATTGGCAATGATCCTACTATTTGTATCATTGATCTTAATCTATATGAGATTAAATATTGGAATAGAAAAAGTATCAATGAAAGGAAAAATATTCGTACACATTCCAATCAGTGTTTACATTGGATGGATAACAGTTGCGACAATTGCAAATGTAACTGCAGTATTAGTGACAATAGGGTGGGATGGCTTTGGAATAAGTGAAGAAATATGGACAATGCTAGTAATAATCGTAGCGACAATAATTACAATACTAATTGTTACAACAAGAAAAGATTACATATATAGCGCTGTAATCATATGGGCTTTAATCGGCATATACATAAAAAGAATAGCAGATGACCCAATTTATGGTGTGCAAACTCAGATTGCATATATTGCAGCAATCGCAATATTTGTAATATTAATAACAGTTGCAATATCAGCTTTCTTACAATATTCCAAAAAAGAATTTCCAAATAGTAAGTAATATAATATTAATGGATAAAAATTCAAAAATGGTTCTAAAAAAACAAACGAATAATTTATAAGTAAAACAATACAGGATTTAAACTCTCAACTTTAGTTAAGTTCCTTTACGTCTTTTTAACAATAAATTTGCATAAAAAAACATTATTTTCTTTTCAAAACAAAATATTCCTCAGTTGGTCTTATACTTCTTGCTTATAACTATCTGATAACATTGGATAACTTGGCTTACGTTTTAGGATATAGTTATATTTTATTCCAAACATTAAAAATTCATAGTTTTTTATACAAGGTAAAGATTGGAAAGAACGGTAATTTTTTTTTAAAAAAATTTCCACGTAATTAGTTGTTTACTCGTATTTTTTCCTATTACATCATATGCTACCACAGTAATAGAATGCTTGAAAAACATATGTTCATCCCATATCCACTGATAAGGCGGGGAGGTAAAATTTTCCCTTAATTTTTCATCAATATAGATTTCAACTCTGTCAATTCCACAACCATCATTAGTAACTTCTGCTTCAATTGTTATCTTTCCGAAGATAACGGGTCTAAAAAACGTTAATATTTTTTTGCCTTGGATATAAACAGCATTTTCTGGTTTTGTAATTTTAATATGTGATTGAGGAGTAACATGCAATGTAGGATCGCCACAGATTACCATACCATAGTACCATTCTTTTTCCCATTGTTGATATGGAGCTTGTTTTTCAAACCATATGCAGAAAGATTCCCCTATACTTTTTCCTTCACTTAGTGGCTGTGTAAAATCTGCAAAATTTAGCATACTTCCACTTTTTGATGAAGCAATTGTTATCAAACCATAAGTTGTGTTAAAGATATATGCTCCAGCGAGATAGTTTTCATCAGTAAATCGTCCAGGTCCACAAGCAAATAGATTATAAAACAAAACTGGTGGATCACGTTCTTGGATATCTTGTGAGAAAACCCAGTCTCCATGGTCAAAGAAAATGTCTAAACCAAATGGACAACCATTTCCAATACCGCGATTCCATGAACCAAAAGGTGCAGGATCGCCCTCACTTGGAGTTACATTCTCTTCAGAACCAAGATAATCTCTGTTAAGACGAGTATTTTTATTTGGATTTAAATAAGGACCATTAATTAACCATGTGCCAATATAACTGATAGGGGTCATTTCAGGGTCATATGTTATACCTTCAACAGGGCTTCCATCTAAATGGCAAAATCGTGCAGAGAATCCATTGGTGCCCATCCATTCAGATATTTTTATCAATAATTTATTCTCACCAGTATTTAACGACACATTGATTTTTGTCATGTCGGCTTCAAAACCTCCATAACGGTTGTCGTAGAGGATTTCATTTCCGTTAAGCCATACACGGGCGCCGTCATCATAACCCATCCACAGTTGACACGAGGTTTCAGATTCTGCATAGATTCGGGCAAATGCATACATGACACCATAGTCAGAGCTATTATAAGCATTCAAGTCAATAAATGGGAAACCAGAGTCAAACGTCGTCCAGGTTTTTCCTCCCATTGTATCACCATCCTGTGGGTTAATTGATTCTTCGTCATCATCGAGATAGTTTGTTGTAAGATAACTCCAGAAGTTATCTGGGATGTCTTGATGAAAGCCATTTAATAGCCAACTTCGTATATATTCAGCTTCCATACCATGAATATCTGGGTTACTAAATTGATACGTCAGATCGTCAAAGGTTTGATAATTTAAATCGGTAAAACGAGCAGAAAACTGGTAACTACCAGCTTCTTGGCTTATTTTACATAATAATTGATTCCATCCTTCTTTTAATTCAACATCGACTTTATAAGCATCTTTAATCCAGCCGCCATATCTATTATTTGTATATATGTTTTCTTGGTTCATCCAGATTTTAATACCGTCATCGCTTCCAAGTAAGAGCTTTGCTGTTCTATTTATAGGGCTATATATATAGATATGTGCATAAGATGCGGATTCAGTAGGGCGTTTTCCAAAATGATGACCACCTGAATAACTATGAGCACAGACTTGAACGAAATGTTGCCCAAGGTCCATTTGATTAAGATAGTCCTCTCCAGTAGTAGAGTATCCATAGTCATGACGAACAACATTATCGTCATAGACAAGATTCAGATTTACATCCATGTCATACCAATCTTCCTCCACGTATTCGAGTCCTCGCCACTCCTGGGTCAACTCACCAGTTCTAAACAAATGTGTTTTATGAAGGTAGTCATTAACCATGTTAGCTTCAGTGTCATAGTGCAAAGTATGTGCGTAGATACGGCCTATATACACTTCTGGTCCCATATCACCGCTCCCCTCGTTATGTACCTCATAATCGCCATCTTCATCATTATCTTCCCAATTTCCATCTAGATCCATATAAAATAAATCACATGGAAATACAGATTCTGAAACCTCAGCCCATGCAGCAGTAATGTCTCCAATAAAAACAAAGCTTGTGCACCCTTGATCATAGCGATTTTTTACCCATGACTTTACCTCCTCAGGTGTCCCTCCATTAATCTTTTGTAAATAGATTGAATATCCTTCTAATTCTAGGTCAGTTATGTATTGATTAAGAGTAGTTTCTATCTGCGTATATAATTCCTTTTCAACGAGTATTGAAATTAATTTTTTTGAAATATAGGAAGGGGTATATTTTATTAGTGAAGAAAACTGGGATTGAGTGAGTGGATGCCATCTGAGATATTCTTCATAAGTTCCTGGTTGTTCTCCATTAGGAGAACACCATTCTAATTTTTTTAGGTCTCGTCCATCTTGATATTGGAGATTGATATATGATTGTGAGGGGTTTTGGTTTAATAATACAAGATCGTTTTTAACACTTGAAATGGTTTTGGCGATTCCAAAACCTGATAACATAGAAAATAAAAGACAACTAATTACCATCAATGACAATATTTTTTTCTTCATAACTTACCCCCTATATTTATGGTTGTAAACTATATATTATATCTTATCCTAATTAATGTTTTGTCTTTTTTATAATAAAGTATTGCATTAATTTGTATCAAGAGTGTTTTAAGGATTATGTCAATATGTTTTATTCGAAGTTTTTAATACTAGGTTCAAAGTTGGAATTAATCGATTATAAATATTATAAAAACTATCTATATCCAACAGCTATAAAACCATTCTGAAATGATTGCGATTAAAACACCCAAATATTAGTGATTTTAAGGAAAAGTATCTAAACCCTTGTGTATTTTTTTACTTATGCATGTGAAAATTAATTGTAAACATTTTACATGGAAAAACTCACTTCTTGTAAATATGAATAAAATAAACCAAAATACTTTAAAAAAACCTAGTTGTGAGCTAAATAAATTAACAAGACTGCTTAATTGTCCAAAAGGGTGTAAATGTTTTGAAAATAATCGGCGTTGATCTTGCGGGAAAAACAACAAATCCAACAGGCATTTGCACTTTAAATTATGAGATAATTGATTTTAAAACTGTGTATTCTGATGAACAAATCCTTAAGATCTTATTAAAATTCAAACCAGATATAATTGCAATTGATGCACCTATTATGAAAGGTAAGCCGAAAGCTAGGCAAGCAGATAAATTGTTAAAAAAATACAAAACACTCTCACCATCAATGCCAAGTATGAAAACTCTAACAATAAGGGGTTCAAAATTAGCAACAAAACTAGTTAGTCAATATGAAGTCATAGAAGTTTTTCCAACAGCAACAGCAAAAATACTTGGAATTTATAGTAAAAAATACAGGGAAATTGCATCAAAATTAAATATTAATGTTAGGAATAAACATGAACTAGATGCTTATCTTTGTTGTCTCACAGCTAAAATGTTTCTTGAAGGAAAAACAACTGAGGTTGGTGATGAAGGAGGAAAAATTATTGTGCCAAAACAACTGTAAAACACATTTTTACCATTTTTTAATTTCTGCAACACATTCTAATATCTTTTCTCCCATATAATTGTTGTTAAAATTTGATTTGGTATTATTTAGTATACAAGGGGTTATTCTTTGATATATAGAGAAAATACTAAATGTGTTATATGTGGTAATAATAACAGAGTAGTTTCTTCTTATCTAGGTGTATGTTTATCGTGTATTAGAAATAAATCTGAAAAAGCACTAGTAAAAACAAAACAGGTACATGAAAATATCCGAAAAGGCTACAATCTTCCTCCAGATCCTCCAGATGATATCAATGGAATTCAATGCTCTATATGTGCAAACGAGTGTAAAATAGGTGAAGGTAAGAAAGGTTACTGCGGTTTACGTAGAAATCAAAACGGTAGAATTATTCAACCAATTGGAGGGGTTTTATTTACATATTATGATCTACTTCCAACAAACTGTTGCGCATCCTGGTTTTGTCCGGGTAGCAAAGAAGTTGGATATAATTTATCTGTTTTTCCATTCGGATGCTCTTTTGACTGTATCTTTTGTCAAAATTATGAGCATAAATTCATTGAAATGGGAGATTGTGTAACTGAGGAAATTTTAGTTCATATGGCAGAAAAAGCAATTTGTATTTGTGTTTTCGGAGGAACTCCTGAGCCTCAACTTCCATTTCTCCTCAAAGCCTCTGAAAAGATACTAGAAAATATGCAAATAAGGATTTGTTGGGAGTGGAATGGTACAGGTAATTCTAAGCTAGTGAAAAAAGCAGCGGAATATTCCTGTAATTCAGATGGTGTGATAAAGTTCGATTTAAAAGCGTTTGATCGAAATCTTAACATTGCACTAACAGGTAGACCTAATGACAGAACGCTTCAGAATTTTAGGATGATTTCTGAAAATTTTCAGAAAAAAGATCTATTGACTGCTACAACCCTACTTGTTCCAGGTTATATAGATACAAAGGAGATTGAAGGTATTGTTAGGTTCATTTCAGATTTAAATCCAGATATTCCTTATTCGCTTTTAGCTTTTCACCCAGATTTTAAAATGAATGATATGCCTGTAACTGATAGAAAAACAGCATTTGAATGTTACAAAGTTGCTAAGAAATATTTAAACAATGTAAATATAGGGAATATACATATTTTAAAATAAACACTTTTTAGAAAATTAGTATTTAATTTTTCAAAATGGATATTCAATAAATTTTTTATTATGTTTTTTATTATAACTAAAGAAGTTTATGGAAATGGAACCACTTGATGAAGTTGAAGAAACATTGGATGCATGGAAAAAAAAGAAGCAAAAGAAAATTAAAAAAGAAGAAATTGAAAATTATAATGAAAAGAATGAATTATGATTTTAAAGTCTAGAAAGCTTGACATTTGAATGGTTTACAAATATAGTCTTTGACTGAAAGAATTTCATTCCAATGAAATGTTCAACGGCTTGATGAATTTCCTTATCCACGCCTTTGCAAAACTCAGTGATGAA
>SMTZ1_10001631_pt1 | contig 41646 bp, 42 predicted proteins | sample DeeMarSWOR136_30_FD_25667 | JGI IMG/M metagenome (IMG submission 25667) | reverse complement strand
AAGCCGGATCCAATTGAAACTGCGCAGACCATCTATGAGACAGGGGAAAAGAAACAGAAGGCTTCCGCTTTCCTAGTGGCGGCAAGAGCAGGCGAGGAATCTCCCATAGTTTGCTGCCTGTCGCCCTGGATCGCATATCAGATAGATGGAGTTTGGAATTACATTCAGAATACTGAGGACGCTTTCGATAAGATACAAGGACTTGACATAGATCAACTAATAGGAAACTCATTAACCCGCGGATTGGCAGACAAATTAGGTTCACTATATTTCCAGCTGACTAATGCGGAGACGATACGTGAATGGACTGCCGATGGTTCAGAGGAGTATTCTGAGGATCCTATTACCAAGACAGAGATCCAGCCTCAGCAACTTGCTGAATTCTATGACTCCATTAGAGACATGCCGGACGAATGCATGAAATTAAGCTGCGGCGGAGTAGTTCCACTCAAACCGCTGAAGCTCGCAGAGAACCTTTTCCTCACTTATCCAGATGAAACCAAAGAATGGCCCTATGTTATACAGTTCCATGCAAGAGGTCTAAGCGTCCACGCAGACTTTAGATGTCAGGTAAGCAAGAGCCAACTGGTGGGCTGGACCTGGGATCTCGGGAAAAGCCTCATCCGACCGATGCTGCGACGCACCTCATCCAGCCTACGCGAGAAAGCAGGGATAACTGCAGAAGATCTAAAGAAGCCGATACACGAAATCTCCGCAAAACTCAATAGCAGCTCAGAGGGCAGGCGGCTCAGAAAGGCACTTAGTGACAAGGTCGACGACCTTGATATGAAGATCATCCGGCAGATGATGGATGAACTCTGGAGAGAAGAAGCGGAGCCTATATTGGCTGATCCGAATAAAAAAATACTTACCCAGATCAAGCATCCGATGTCGGCGGCTTGGCTCGAGTATGAGGAAGAGATCCCGGCGGGGGCGGTGGGCGCCACCAGCGAGCTCGGAGGATTCATGGTCATCATGGATAAGGGGCGCTGCCAGTATGGGGCCCAAAAATCCTATTTCCATGAATACTGGCTTGATGGCGAGCGAGTAAAGAATCGCCGCATGATAGTTAGACGCTTGGCGACGAGGCCTGAGTGGGGTACAAAACAGAGCTTCGCATGGCTCACTTTCTTCAGTAAACCGGCTGAGACGCCCTATACAATCAGCTCTAGAGCCGTGCAACAGGACTGGATGCCACCGAAGACCATCTCCGCAATACCTCAATCAGTGAGAGCGCAGATACCCGGTAATCGAAGATATTGGAAGGCCAGAAACGCCAAAGAAATCAGAGATCAATTGGTCAAGGAAGTAAAGAGTAAGGAAGTGTCCTTGAAGCTCTCGCCAGGATTACAGTTTTCTGTGAAGAGGGTATGGCATAAGGGTCCTGAAGTAAAACGTGGGCTTCCCGTCACACGGTACTGGTTGCTTCTACATAGTGGAGGCAAGGTAATCGATGCATGGGATTTTGGTCAAGATAATGATCCCCTCGAGGGCGGGGCAATTCTCGTCCGTCGACGCGATGCGAAGGGTCTAAATGAGCTGCTCAAAACTACCGGCGAGCTCGCACCAGATCATCCGGCAAGCCAGACAAAAAAACTGAAAAGTCAATTCGATACAAGTGATTCCGGTTCAGCGAAATTCATACAGGATTCAGATACAGTATATCGCATAAAACTAGATGGCGATAAGCTCAAAGGAACCTATGTCTTCGTGAAGGAAAGTGGAGACATGTGGACCTTCGGCCCAGCCTCCATAACTGAACAGAAGAAAGCCAGGCTCCTCCAAGCCGCCAGCTGCACAACCCAATGCCCGACAACAAGGATCCTCCATCTGGCGGCAGCGGATGTGGAAGTAAATCAAGTCGGCGACTTGTTATTCATCCGAGGACCCGCCATCAAACCCGGCGAAGTCTTACCCATGGATGGGCGCCCCAGCTATTTCACAAGGGAAGGAATCGAGAAATTCTGGCCCTCCATGTACCGGCAGCCAATCGTGGTTCTGCACGGTGATTTGAAGGGCGACGTCATCGGTTTCGTCAATAAAGCGTGGTTTGAAAAAGAAACTGGTTGGGGTTGGGTCGAGGGCGTTGTATGGCATCCCGGGGGCATCAAACTCATCTTAGAGAAAAAATTGCCTGCATTCAGCATAGAGGTAATTCCGCAGACCATCTGGGACTCCGAGCACAAACACGAACATGTGATCGGTGGTGAATGCATTGGATTAGCCGTCGTTCCAAAGGGTGCCTGTGTAACCTGCACGCCGATCGAGTTCTCCATGGGAAAGATCAATGTCGAGAAAGGTAAGATCTATAAATATGGATTAACCCCAGAAGCCTATATAGCCCTACAATACTGGGATCGTGGTAGGAGCACCCAGGAAATCGCTGACATCCTCAATAAACCAAGGAGCACGATTGAAAGCTGGATGCGTTCCGCAAACATCCCACGCCGGGATCTTACCGAGGCCAGACAGCTCAGAGCTTACAAGGAAGACGCGGTGAGAAAATATGGCGGAAGAGCCTTCATAACTGCGCTAGGAACCGGGGCATTCACCGATATTCCAAGAGATGATTGTCCGCAGTGCAAGGAAGCCCGAGTGGGAGGTAAAAGTCGACGCAACTACACGGCGACTCTGATAACCCTGGGCAACGATCACTTACTTGTAAATACCCCGAAAGGCATCGCGGGGATGCTTGGGAACAAAAGGGTGAAGCCAAAATACGTGATCCTCGAACATATCCACGAGGACGTCGTCGGCGGCCTCCATGAGCTGAGATCCCTCAAGCCAACAGTCTTCGCAACCAAAGAGGCGTGGGATTACATTCGCCGACACTACCGTGGATTGAGCGGGAGAGAAGGAGACTTCGAGAAAATCTATGATTTCGAGCGACGTATTCTCCCGACAAACAAGAGCATCAAAATAGGGTCCTTCGTCATCGAGGGCATACCGGTTAGACATGCAAGTGAAGGTCAGCCAACGGCCCTTGGATACAAGATCAATGCCGGAGGAACCGGCGTCTTCCATGTAAGCGACGTCTTCAGCTTACCAAGTGATGCATTGAAAGGAATTGATGTCTATATTGGTGACGGCGCCACTTTTAGCAGAGATATAGGCGATCAACATGCATCCATAAAGAAACAAATCGAGTGGGCTAAGGAGGCCGAGGTCCCGGAGATATTATTCACCCAGATAGGGCACGTCGGTAAAACCCATGAAGATCTGAATAAAGCACTCAAAGAAGTCGCTCCAAATGCTCAGGCCTTATATGATGGTGCCGAGGTTCAATTAAGTCCTGGGAACCCGGGCGCACATTTCAGCATGGAGCAGGCGGCCAAGATTGTAGAAGGTAAGATAATCGTCAGGGCAAAACCATATCAGGAATATGCGAAACAAGCTATCTATTTCTTGGGTGATGATCACGCCCTAGGTCTCTATGTTGAGGGATATCCTGAAGGCCCGCTCTCCGCGGAGAAAGTTAAGGCCGAGATGAAGGAGGAGCATGGGCTCAGCGATGAAGAGTGGGCGCAGCAGCTCGGCGACGTGGATCAGGTGTGGATTTATCGACCTAGGATCCTTAAAAAATTCGAGAAGCCAAAAGGATATCGGCAACCAGAATACATGATTGGCCCTTATATTCCACACGTCAAGATCAATGAAGTCCGTGAGGAGTGATGACATATTTACGCCGAATTGCCGGCGTATTTCTGGGTGAGGCGCCCGAGCTGGCTCTGGAGTTCCCGAAGATACGTTAATGGCGTGACCGAGCTCTCTGAAGGGGAGATCTCCGATGCAATACTGGAGTATGTAATTGAAGGCGTAATGGTCGACGTCAAGTCTCATCTAGCTAAAGAGAATATACCCTATGAAGAGTGGACTCTTTCAACCCTGCCCGTACTTTTGAAAAGGGCGGTCACATATGGCACGGTCGCCAGCTTATTCGCCCGAGGGTACTTAGGCATAAGAAGTAGGATACAACCGACGATTGCGCCCAGAAGCATCATTGTATTTGAATCGGGGCTCCTCGAAGAGGCGATGGAGCATTGGGAAAATAAGATGAATAAGATGCTGGAGCTTTATGCCTCAACGGTATTCAGAAAAATTATCTGGGTTAGCACCTGGGATGAAGAGCCGGTCTTCACGATGGAGTTCGATCCCCAAGATACGGCGACTCCATCGGGAATCTACAGTAAAGGTTAGTCTCATTTATTGAGATGATAGAATTATATACAAAATAACTTGTATGATAACTATGCCCTCCCTTTCTGATCAAAGGAAAGAACGTATAGAGGACATGGTGGAATACGGTCAACAATTTAAAGGCACCCCAACACTTTACGATAAATTGTTTGTCTATGCTAGGAGAAAACACCCAACACTTACTAGAAAAACCATAGAAAGTTATACTGAACAAGCCGTCATGATCATCCTAGAAGATTACACTCATGAAATAAAAACAACCTGACGCGTCTCCATTTTCGGGAAAAACGAATAATATTCTATAATGATAATAATAACTTAGTTTTCGTATAGTAGATATACTATACATTTATTCTCACTCAATGAAGATAATTATTAGTTACCATCATTAACCGAGTATGGCACTCCACACGCCTAGTTCCTCTATTATCCACTTGCTCTGTGTAAAGGTCGTTGAGCCCGTAGCACCGAGGGATGCCACAGAGACCGTGTAGGTGCCACCAGCAGCATCGTCTGGGATCTCCCAGCTGGCGCTGAAGCCGCCATCAACACCCGTCGTGACTGGTGAGAGGGAATATGCATCCCCCACCGGAGGTGTGACGGCAATTGAAACCGTTTTACCCTCCATCGGATTGCTGTTCTGATCGATCAGCACTCCGGTGATGGTCACAGTTTCAGTCCTATCATAGAGGGACTTGTCGGTGGACACCGAAATACTAGGGACCTGGACTATCTTCCAGAGCAAGTAGACTAAGATGACTAGAACAATGGCTGCTATTAACCAGAGGATCATAGTCGACTAATTCTCTTATTATCCAGTATTTATGAGGGCGGGATATAATCACCATGAACCTCTATTGTAAAATAAAAGTCAGTGACATCGGTTATATCCTGATCTACAAAAAGACTCACTGAGACGCGCCGCGCTCTACCCGGCTTGATCGGCCCTTCTCCGAAATCCCAAATCATGGTGAAGAAGACGTCCGCCCCGGGCGGATCCCATGAATCCTCGATCCAGAACGCTTGGCAGTAGAGATCCACGGGCCCCTCGTTTTTAATCCAGATTTCGATGCTCGCGCTGCTTCCCACTTCGATTTCTCCCCATTCTATATGGGTGACGGCATTGGTTGCCGTGACATCCCAATAGATTCCAAATGAAACAGCCTCACCGGATAAAACCAGTCCAGAGGCAGGGACGCTGACTATCTGTTCACCCCAATCATAAGTGACTGAATCATACATTGCTAATGGCACCCCCACCACCCCAAACATGATGATCAAAAAGGCAATGAGACCCCAGCTCCAATCCTGAGGACCATAAATATGTCTCCGTCTAGACCAAGCCATGAAAACGACTAATCCTGAGATGATGGCTGTAAGAACGATGCTAAAGAAACGTAGCCATTGGATTAACTGCATCAAAACTAAATCTAAGACCTAACTCTATAATATTTCCTGTTAACACTCAGTAAACAAGGCGAATGAAAATGCCTGCCGCCCGTCGTGGACAATTAGAAATGATTCGAGATCTGTTACTCGCCATTGCTATGGCGCCTCTTCAACAGGAAAAACCAACTAGATTGATGTATGCTATTGGCACAAGCTGGAGGACCATGATGGGTCGAGACGCAAATCCGGAGAAAGGCTGGGAAAAAGAGGAAGGGCTTCTTGAACTCGTCATGAGAAAGGAATTAGTCAAAGACGTAGGACCAGCACAGATTCCAGGATCCGGCAGAGTTTATAGCAGAGCTAGAAAGGATAAACGTACCTCGAGCGTCTATGCAATAACTGATAAGGGTTTATTGGTGCTCAGGTTAATGGATCTGCTCTGGGTTTATCTTGAAGGCGAGGAACCCCAAGTAAGGGTTCCTCCTACTATTTTGAGGATACTTGCTCGTGCAACAAATTATGGTGAAAGTCTAGAGAAGTTAGTTGACAACGTCGTTTATCAGCCCCGTTTATCTGTTGAAAAAGTAGACGAAGCCTTAGATCCTGTGATTGCTGATATGAGGCACGAGGATCTTTTGATAAAATCGGAGGCACCAGATAAAACAAAATTGATCCAAGCCATCGATATCGTTATTGAGTCCGAGATTCCCGATGAAAAAATCGAAATCGAAGAATCGCCGCAAATTGAAATCAGCGGCGGCGCGGTAGACTCTTTAGCGAAGGCGGTGAGGGATATGCCGGCACAATTTTTCGTGAATTCCATTATAAATGGTGTTGAGGAACTTGAAGAAAAATCTGGACCAAGCATCCCAAAACAAATCGAGGCATCCTATACCGTACTCAAACCGATAGTTGTAACGAGATCATCCGTCGGTGACTCCTACCTATGCCCGCTATGCAGTTTTCGCACATTTTCAAGAAATTATAAAGGTCTGATGAGATCACATTTTAAGAAACATCATAAAAAACATACCCCGATATTTGAAGAATAATTAACTGTCAGTAGATTTGTCGGTATCCGTTATATAATTCCAAACCATTTTCACGTCTCGGAGAAACAACCTTGCCCGGAAATGATGGACAGGGTGACCCTGAAGTAATCGAGTTCGAGTCGCTAGACTTGGAAAAGGAAGACATGGATAAAAAGAAAAAGAAAGAGGAGGAGCTCGCGCTCTTCCTCAAGGAAAAGCTATCTGAAGAAGACTTCACTGCTGCAGCTGCGCTCATGGGTATCGAGACAGAGGACCTCTCCAATGCCGAACTCCTAGAGAAGCTCACCGAGCTGCTGGGAAAGAAGAAGGAGGAGGAGTATCCTCCACCTGAGGAGGAGGAGAAGAAGATGGCGGACTACAAAGCCTTCATCAAGACCTGTATGGCAGAAGGCAAAACCATGACGGAATGCGCCGCCGAATGGAAGAAGAAATACCCGGAGCCCAAGGAAAAGGAAGGAGCCGAACTACAAGAGGACGAAGAGGACAAAAAGAAAAAGAAGCCCGAGGATGAGGAGATGTCGGCACTTAAAGCCCGCATCGATGAGCTTGAAAAGGCCAACCACCTCGCCAAAGTCGAGGCAGAGGTTTCTGAACTTGTCCACGAGAAGCACCTCGCACCAATACAGAGGGAATCTGTGATCAAGCTCTCGGCAAGGATGTCTGATGAAGACCGCGAAGCATTCTTAGGCGTGTTCAAGACCCAGCGTTTCAAGGTTGACGAGGATGTGGGGGGAGCAACCCAGACCCGTCCCGGTGAAACCGGTTACGCGATCACACCTGAGGAGAGAGCCAAAATCATGGAGTCACACGGCCTCAACGCCCTCATCGCCGATAAGGCGGTGAAAAAGAATCATTAGGTGATCTAAATGCCAGTAATTGGTACAATTGTGATGTATGACCCCCGGCACAACTTCAAGGCAGTGCCTGGAGAAGCGCTTACACAGGGGGAGAGCGTCTATATCTCTAGTGATGGCTTAGTATACGCTGTTGATGATGGCAAGAGCGATGTCTGCCACGGCTGGGCCCTGACAGACGGCGTAGCCAACGGAGCCCCGATCACTATCGTCAAGTATTGTCGCATGAAGGTGGATACCACTCAGACCATCGGAGCCCGGGTCTATACCGGGGCAGTCTCCGGCGGGTCCGCACCTTCCACGACGTATGCAGCCACCGGCCTCGTAGTCGGATGGGCTATCGCAGATGACGAAGTGATAGTAACGGCGCCCAACCCGCCCGCAGCGGATGGTTAAGGTGATCTGAAATGCCCAACGATTCAGAGAACAGCGATCTTACTAACTATCCAGGTCTTCCTGATCCGACTTCCGGCCTCTTCAGCTATGATGATGTGGACACTAGGATGCTCTACAAGGAGTTCCAACAGGGTGTCCAGATCTATAACGAAGTTGAATGGGGCTTGATGAGTCAGTTCGTCAGGACAACTCAGAAGGAGTCGGCCCGTGTCTGGCAGAGGAATATGGAATTCGTCACTGCCGCGGAAGGATACATGGAGGACTGGCAGAAGCTCCGCGCCATGGAGATCCCTGTACCTCTAAGGGAGTTCGAGCTTGGATATGCCTTCACTAAAAAGGCCATCCAGGATTCAACTGCCAATGAGTTGAGGGAAACTCAGGCGGAGGCTTTGAGAGCTGATCAGAGGCTCTTAGCCAAGAGGTTCTTCTATACATGCCTTACCCCCGGCGCTGGCGCGGTTTCCAAAGGCTTCTGGGATGCTAACATGGCGGCTGCGAGCATGCGTGCTCCTCCGGCATGGAAGGGTAACACATTCACAACGAGCCACGATCACTACGATGCGACCGGCAGCGCAGATATTGCGCTTGCGGACTTCTCAGGCATCAAGAGGGAGATCAGGGAGCACGGTTACGCCGGACCCCTCTTCCTCTTCATGAACCTACAGGAAGTCGAAGCGTGTGAAAACCTCGCTGGCTGGACGTCCGCGATGACTGCGAACAGCATCATCGAGAGCGTAGCGACCAAGGGCTTTGAAGTGATCAAGCAGTTCCAAGGTTTCACTCTCATACAGGATGACTGGTGCCCGCCCGGGTATCTGCTGGCAATCGAAGGCAGGGTCAAACCTGTCACGATGAGAGAGCCGCTGAGCCCCCGCGGTCGTGGTCTGAAGCTGTGGGAGGGACCCTATTCTGCATACCCGCTCCAGGAAGCCTATTACTCGCACAGGTTCGATATGGCAGTGGTCCATAGAGGAGCTGGTGCGGCTCGATACCTCGGTGCTGCATGGTCGACACCCACCTGGACGTTCTAGTTCCATTCCATAACGAGGTAGCCGACCTACCTCTTTTTTGACCGAGTCGGAGGAAATGGCCTGAACCGCGCCTTAAAGGCGGTATGGACCTCTCTGGACGCCCCCGCGGAGAGCGTAAAGGTGGGGGAGCGAGAAAAGATTAGGAGGAAGAAGAAAAAGTGAAAACACACAAGTTCACGAAACATCCACTCGAAGCTCAGAAGGGCTTGATGGTCGGCACCGAACAGGAATACGGCGGCCTCGTCCAGGTGGATCTGCAATCCGCAGCCATTCTGTCTGACACGGGTCTTGATGATGTATCTTGGAACCTGCTCTCATTGGCAGGATATGCGCCCAAAGAAGCAGCCGCAGCTATCCTCGACGTCGCCGTAAACGATGCCGGATCGGCTGGACAGGATTGTTACATGGCATTTGCTACTCCGGGAATCATCCAGGCTGGAAAGACGCAGTATGTCTATGCCTTAGCTGTCAATGATCGGATAGGCTCCCGTTTAGTAATCGTGGAGCTCGGCGATGATGACAAGTTCGCCTACATGATTGAGGCCTCAGGTGCAGTCTTCGATTACTACATCAAGCTAGTTGGATGGATCCTGGACCCTTCGGTAACAAAACCGTCTATGCCAAGCGAAGACCTGAAGGCAACGTTCGTGGTGGCCTAAGCCTCCATACTTTAGGAGGTGTTGGAGATCCGCGCAATTGAAAGCCGTGAGGTCAACGATGGAGACCAGATAGCAGTAGGCGCAGATCTAATCTTTGATCTGCCAACATGCACACATCAGATTACGATAAACGCCTACGCCGGACTAACTGGCGACAGTATCTCTTTGAGGCACGGGTATTTCGGTGACGGTGTTCAGACAGACACCCTCACAGAGGGCGTAGACTGGACGGCAGCCGTAAGCAACGCCGCCACAGCCACCAGCCTTGCTGCAGCCCTAAATGCTTTGATTGGCGTTAAAGCATGGGCTCTTTCAAACATAATCTATTTCCGGGCAAGCGACTGTTCAGAACTCTACGAATTAACTGCATCAGATAGAATAAACATGACGATACCTATCCTGAGGGCGGCCGCCCTGTCGGGACGTGAATGCGCGATCAGTTACATCAAAATCGTTCAAAGAGAAGCAGGACCCTTCAAAATCGCTTTCGAAATCTGGGAAATCAGTCGCATCGAGCCAACTAATCCACAACTTCTAGAATACCGCAAATTCAGGCGCGTCATCGACATAACGGAACTCGAGGGCCGGGAATACGGAGAGAACCTCTCGACGCCCTTAATCTACAAAGATCGGGACGCCGTTGATGAACCCAGAAGTTACAGAATCCACTGTAGGATCGATAACCTTGCCGATGGCACAGCTTCAGAGTTTGATGTAAAAATTGAGACCTTGGAGGGAGCCATATGGCAGTAGTCGGGGATGCATTGGATCTTAAGGCAGAATTTAGGCTTAGACAAGATGTGGTTAATCTTAAGGCTAGTTTTAACCGCTCAACCGCAGCTCATGTCAGTCAAGGCGTATCTGCAGAATTCTACCAAGCCACAACTGTATTGCCAAGATAACCCTCTTTTTTTATACACCAAAGTGTATACTATGATTCATGTCAGATGATTCTTTGTGGGATGAGGAAAGAGCTAATCGTTATTTAAGGCTCTACAAAGATCCCCGGGCAAAAGAAGGCAGCCAATCCACGCTCTGTAAAAATGCAGCGGGTTTAATCAAGGGGCATTCAGTCCTAGATTTTGGCTGTGGAATGGGGCATATTATGCCTTATTTGGAATTCCCTGACGAATATGTTGGTCTTGATTACAGCAAAACTATGCTTGATTATTTGGAGAACTTCTTCCCTGGAAGCGTTACGATACACGCAGACGCAGCCCAACCCACAATAAAATTGATTAAAACCTTAGAATCACAACACCTTCCCATCCGATATCACACAACCATCTCAACCAGCCTAGTAATCCATTTGCCAACCATCAAAATGGTTGAAAACCTGTTGCGCAACATGTGGGAATTATCCGAGAAACGGATGGTATTCGGGGTCGAAACCGTTGGCGATAAGAAAAGCACACGATCCGACGGGTTAACCCTCAGGAACATCTCAATCGAAAACGTAGAGAAAATACTAAAAGACTTAGGCATTCCAGAATCTTCAATCAAATATACACACCAAAAAATAACTTACCATCAATATTATTCCGTGTTGCCATTGGAACTCACTCCCTTCAGAATGGATCCTCCTCAACTCTACACAAGGACAACGTTTTTCATCATAGATAAATAACATACAGCCATGTCAGATGAATTCGATAAAGAAATCCTAGAAGTCGTAAAAGCAAAACCAGGAGACTGGAAACTCATCATCGGCTCCAAATCCTATACCAAGGAAGAGATAATCGAAAACTATGGAAAGGATCCAAACCTCAGGAAAACCCTCCGTAAGATGATTCTAAATCTGAAACTCCATACACTCAGCCGAGATGAGGGTTAATGGAGAAACTGGTGGCCGTTGCACCCAGATTCGATGAAGTCACGGAATATAGCCAAGCCTGGATGCTTGATGCTCTGACCGAAATCAATACTCTGATAGAGATTCATGAACTTCTTGAAGATCTTGCCGTGAGGAGAGAAGTCGAATCAGCACTCGAGGATCTCTCGCCTGAATGGTTCACGCATTATGATCATGGCAGCGATTATGTCATGTGGGGTGATGATGAACAACCCATCATCAACCTATCCAATCTCAGCAGGCTGGCCGGAATGCGTGTCTATTGCATGAACTGTTCGAGCGGAAAGGGTTTAGGAGCCCACGCCGTCGATCAGGGCATCAAGGAATATCTTGGGTACAATGACGTCGTATCCTTCACCACGGATCAGGAACAGGTCTTCAAAAGCGCCTTCAATTATGGATTAATAACCGCCATTCAGCGAAACCTCGAGCTGAAAGACATCATTGAAGAGATGCGTGAAAACGGGTACATACTCGCTGACCAGCTCAGATCAGAAGGAGATTACATCGCAGCTGCGGCTCTGGTGAATGACATGGATATTCTACATGTCTACTATGAAGGAGGTCCTGAACCGCCCGAGCCAGAATGCGGAGTAAGTGCTTCTTTGAAACAGCTTTTTGGTTGGAATGGTCTTCACTTCTTTAGGAAATGGCGACAACGATTATTCCCTGAAACTCTCTCCTAAGCCTTTTTTATTACACACACAATTATACACCGTTATGTCCCAACAATTTGCTGATGGACCAAAAGGCGGGGTTCCGCCATGGAAAGAAGGCGAAAAGATTGATCTGAAGATAGCTCACTGGTGCCTCTTCGGGCCCAAGTTAAGCGGCATGTACGAGACCACGAGAGAGCTCATAGCTGCAGAGAATCAGATAGAAGGCGTGCTCGCAGGTTTATGCGAAACCCCCAGTCCACAGGCCCCAAAAAGCGTGGTAAAGAAGGCCGCGGAAGGTGGGGCCGTCGATGCATTCCATCCGGAGATGCGGACGCAGGACTGGGGATGGGCGATGAAATGGGCTGATATTCATGTAATCCATTCAACGATGTCGACGAATGTGGCAGAATTAAAACCCAAGGCGTTTTTTGCTCATGGTACTCCGGAGGCCTGCCTCGAGAGCGAGCTCATGCCCGATGATAAGAGAAAAAGTTTCTCATCTACAGCTGACTGGATGAATCGATTCGAGGCTTCTTTTGTTACTTCTAAAAGGGCCGAGAAGATCTGGAAGGTATTTGACTATACGGGGGAGAAGGTACATCGTATTACAAAGGGCATCGATCTATCTTGGTGGATAAGATCTTCGATGAAGCAGGATCTAGAAGGCGAGCCCAGCATCCTTTATGGCGAGATATGGAGGAATATCAAGCATCCCCTTTACCTCTTCTACGCAGCTAACGAGATCTATAAAGAAAATAAGGATGTGAAGCTCAATATGTGGGGCTGCAATATCAAGAAGCCTTTCTGGGGAGAATTTATCAAGCGGGCCGATTTTGAGGGGATCCTAGGCAAGTATGCCCTTAGAGGAATCGTCGATTATCCAGAGCATTATTACAGTCGCGGGGATGTCTACTTCGGCTCAGCGATTTACGGGGATCTCTCTCGCTCGATGCAGGAGGCAACTGCATGTGGCTGCCCCGTGATAACATGGGATACAGATCCATATGGAGATTCACATGCCTATCGTTATGCTAAAGCATTTGACATAGAGGATCTGGCGGTCAAGATCACGGAGGTTTGGGGAGAAGTTGCAGATGATCGTGAGAATGTAGCTGCTAGGTGCCGAAAGATCGCGGAAAAATACTTCAATATAAATGATGAGGCCCGAGAGGTCGTCGAGGTCCTCAGGAGGGTAGTTAATAAGTCCTGATATTATGTAAACTTATAATTTCTAAAAATTCTATATCAACTTGCAACTCACAGAATTTTAATGAAAAAATAAATTTATGGGCCCTTGTATGTCCGCGGTTAACAGGGATACAAGGAGATTCTGGTCTGGGGGTTCTTTGATTTAGCCGGATTCTCTGCACGAGAGGAACACCATCATCGGGTGCATAAGTTCCCTCAGCTTACGTGATCTTCACTGAACCCAGTATCCTTTAGCTTCAAGGACCACCTCGATTGGATACCTGAGTTCATATCTGTGCACCCGATGCCGAAGCTCTTTGGCTCCGGGAATGAGAATAATGCAATTCTACAATAAAAGTTTTTTATAGGCTAAAGTTATTCTCATTGACTGGGAGAAACAACATGGCGAAGTCAGCGCCTGAAGTTAGCTTCAGCGTGGGCTCCATCAACTACGGGACCATAGACGTCGGTGGCTCCTCTGCTTGGCAGCAGTATAGCATCTACCAGGCTGGAAACAGCACGAGCTGGGCGAATGCCATAAACATGAGCATCAGCTTCAAGGAAAGCACGAATGCTTCTGAGGCCAGGAAAGAGAGCTGGGTCAGGGTATCCACGGTCAGCGAGGATGCTTACATCGAGTCAGTTGGTGGAAATGAGGCCTACGTCGGATCGACCGTCGCTGCTACCGCTTCGGCAGTAGTCAGGACGCTTGTATCCGTGCCCGCTGGGGCTACGACAGCCGGCAGAGTCGCCTTCTTCCTGCATCACCGCTATCAGTATACTGGTTAGCGGACTTGAAGAAGAGACTGCCTCGTAGGTGGCGCCAAGCCGCTCAGCTACTCCACAACCAAGCTCCTCTCCCGTGTGGCTGATCGCCAAACCCATTCGGATGCGGGGATCGGTGCAGGCGGGGGCTTTTTTTAAACAAAATTTACATTGAGCACGATTGAGAACATTTGAGAACATTTGTGACAATTAAAACAATAATTAAAGTGACAACTAAAGTGACAATTATTTACATTCTGTACGATAATTTCATATTTAATCATAAATTTGATCATAAACAAAATTACAAAATAAATTATAAATTAAAATACAAAATAAATTATAAATTAAATTACAAAATAATTTATTTATTAGTTTTAGCTAAAGAATGTTGCCCCGGGGCAATTTTTTTCTAAGAAAACGAATCCTTTTTTAAAAAGAAGGTTTTTTAGAGTTTTTCAACCCGGAGTTTCTGCCCTTTCTGCGTGAAACCTAAAAGAACATTTTGGCTCATTACCACGAGCTCAGCCCTGATTGCGGGGTTCTTTAGATGACAGGATAATCCATTTGGGGATGTGAAGCATCCATCGATATCCGGTGATTGTATTATTGAGTATCTGTTTCCTACGATGTCTCTGGTGAACTCGATCCCTAATTCTCCTCTTTTGTGTCGAATGACGGGTTTTGCATTTATTCCTACAAGAGTCTTCTTTTTGACCCTCATGAATCTAAGATCTGTATCATAGGTTCGAGGATCCATGGTCAGCCGGACTTGGAGAGGTGGATCGGTATCCCGAACATAGCAACCGATCATTCTTTTAGTCACGACCGGTGGTGCTTGCCTCCCAGGAAGCATTTTCATATCGATCCCTTCCTCTGTGGCTACAAAGAAAGTGTCGATGAATGGTGATTTTTTTATTGTCAGATGCTTACCTTTGATGAGCCTCTCAATGCTTGTTATGTGTTCGGGTCTGTAACCTAGGGAGGCCATGACGTTTTCTTCATGTGGAAAACAGTCGGCGTCTGTCAGGGTGTTTCCATCATTCATGTGAATAAGCCATCTTGGCGGCATAATAGTGGAGAGTTGGTCTTTACTGCTTTAAATCATTCTAGGAAATGGTTTCATAAGCTAAAACAGTTTTAAAGATAATGGAAGAATACTAATCAAAGGAAGGGCGCCTCTCTCGATGTCAACTTGCCATGAATGCCAGAAATGTGGTCTCTGCTGCAGGGAGCTACCCGTGGATATCTCTGCCTCGGATATCCGGCGCTGGCTTCAGGAGAGACGGACAGATATTCTCCGGCAGATAAGCTGGGTTGACAACTATCCTCATAAGGGGACCGGCGGCTTCTTTTTCCTTAAAACAATTCAGGCCCCGAAGCAACCATGCCCCTTCTTGGATGAGAATAATCTCTGCTCAATCTACGAAACTAGGCCAAGGGTCTGTGCTGATTTTCCATATGGACATGATATCTGGAAGCCATGTCCCGCATGGGAAAAAATAGGATATTACAAGGAACAACGCAAAGATAGGCGTGCCAAGAAAGTCCAACTTAAGGATTTCAAGGATGCCCACGATAACCGCCACCAGCTGCTTAAAAAAATAATTGAGGGAAGGAGGGGTCAATTTGGCTAACGAAGATCTCTGGGTCGGGGTTTTCGATGGCAACCACTCAACAAACTGGACCCTCGAAGGCAGCAGCCCATACTTGGATGCACAGGATCAGCCCACGAACTATGTCTATTCAACAACAAAGAAAGCGACAATAGGATATTTTGAGTTCGATGACTCAGCTATAGGGGCAGGGACCATCTCCGCCGTCGCCCTCTATGTATATATCAGAGAAGCTGATGCCACCGACGTAAACGCTTACGTCCTAAGCGTTGATGGCTGGGTCGGGGAACAAGGCTATTCTGGTCAGCATGTTGCTGGAGGGGATAACGTATGGGGATGGATCAATTACGACGTATTCGCTTATGTGGACACCTGGGCAAAAATTAATGCATGTGAATTAGATCTCCGAAAAGCGAACAGCGCTGACAGGTGGGATGTAGATGCGGCTTATCTCTATATCACATATACTCCTCCCAGCGCTGGAAGTGAAGATCTCTTCGCTAAATTCGTAGTTCAGATTGCCTTTACTGATGATTCGGAGGATCTCTTCGCCAAGTTCACGGTCAGGCATACAGTCACAAAAGACCTCTTCACTAAATTCGTGGTGCAGCAGACGGGCACCAAGGACCTTTTCGCCAAATTCACCGTCAAACAGACGGGTACTAAGGACCTCTTCTCTAAGTTCGAGGTCAGGCACACAGCCACAAAAGACCTCTTCACTAAATTCGTGGTGCAGCAGACGGGCACCAAGGAACTCTACGCCAAATTTGAAACACAGGCAACCAGAGACCTCTTCGCCAAATTCACCGTCAAACAGACGGGTACTAAGGACCTCTTCTCTAAGTTCGAGGTCAGGCACACAGCCACAAAGGATCTCTTCACTAAATTCGTGGTGCAGCAGACGGGCACCAAGGAACTCTACGCCAAATTTGAAACACAGGCAACCAGAGACCTCTTCGCCAAATTCTTGATTACTGAAGCGGGGTCTGAAGATCTTTTCTGCAAGCTCACCGTCCAGCAAACCGGCACCAAAGACCTATTCGCCAGATTCTTCCGTGGAGCAGATGGCTCCGAGGACCTCTACGCGAAGTTCAGACTCAGGCAGGAGACAGAGAACCTATTCGCTAAATTCCTTATCAGATCCTACCGGTACGCGGGTATACCCAATGCGTTAAGTGAATTAGCCCCGAAATTCGGCTCCGTAGCCTGGGTCTATGGAATTGTAGAATTGGATGGAGAGATCTATGGTGGTGGTTCCACCGGCGAATTACTCAAATGGAATGGTGTTAATGCTTGGACTCAGGTAGCGCCACAGCTGGATAGTCAAGTTATTCGCTGTCTTTTAGTGTTAAATGGGGAGATCTATGCCGGCACCGCTTATGGTGGCAGGTTATTCAAATGGAATGGCGTTAATGCTTGGGTTCAAGTGGCGTCTGAGCTGAACGGTCAGCCGATCATTAGAAGCTTGGTGGCTTTAAATGGGGAGATCTATGGCGGTACTTCCGGTGACCCTTCTGCCGGCAGGCTATTCAAATGGAATGGCGTTAATGCTTGGACTCAGGTAGCGCCGCAATTCAATCCGAGCACGCTCGTAATCAATGATCTCATAGTGATGGGTGGAGAGATCTATGCCGGTACTTCTTCCCAAGGTCTTTTACTCAAGTGGAATGGTTCAAATGCCTGGGTCCAAGCAGCACCACAAAAAGACAGCGAATCTGCCATCTGGTCCCTCGCGTTGCTGGATGGAGAGCTTTATGGTGGCACTGCCACTCACGCCTACCTATTCAAATGGAATGGTGTTGATGCTTGGCTAAATGTGGCTGCGAGGTATGGCACTGAGATCGGCATCCGTGGTTTAGCAGTCTTAAATGGAGAGATCTATGGTGGAACCGAAAGCCAGGCATCCCAAGCCTCTTTGCTAAAATGGAATGGAGTTGATTCTTGGCTTCTAGCAGCGGCAACAAGCGATGATCAATTTCAGAGTTTAATGGTATTCCAAGGGGCGATCTACACTGCGACCGGCACTTTCCTTAATGATTGCACCCTACGCAGATTCCCCGCGGATGCACTCTTCGCTAAATTCGTAGTCGCCATACCGGGCTCCGAGGATCTATTCGCCAAGTTCATTGTCCGCCAAGAGACGCATGAAGATCTCTTTGCCGATTTCAATGTCGGGCAGGACGCCGTCGACCTCTTAGCTAGATTCCAGCTCGCCGAGTCAGGCTCCGAGGATCTATTCGCCAAGTTCTGTGTTTGCCAACCCGGGTCTGAGGACCTCTTCACAAAATTCATGATCAGAAGCGTGGGGGCCGCCGATCTCTTTGCTAAGTTCGAGGTCAGGCACACAGCTTGGGATAATTTATTCTCCACATTCAATGTCCGGCGCACGGCAACCACGGATTTAAAGGCAACCTTCGAGGTAGGGCAGGATTCCGAGGATCTGTTCGCCGAATTCGAACTTCAGAAAGCCGTGCCTCTGTTCGCTAAATTCATGCTCAGAATAGAGTCTGAGCGCGACTTAATTGCCCGCTTCTGTGTCCACACGAATAAACTGCACCAGGATCTCAGCCAATGGACTGAGTATGACTCCGGAAACTATCTCTGGCATGATTGCAATGAAGTTGATTGGTCGGATCTCCCCCGGGGGGCAACGGACACTGCATTAACGAAAGCTCTGCCGAGTGGTAAGCGAAGGGTCTTTGATCGTCTCCACGCAAACTTATACGATGTCCAGGAGACGCCCAATGGAGCCACGGAAAGAGTTATCCTCTGGGCGGGTCACCTCGCAAATGCCAGCCACGATTTCTATGGTCAGAATGACTTCGAGATAGTCGCCCTCATCCTCCATGCCACGACGGTCGCGGATCAATATCAGCTCGAGATACGGGAGAAGGGTGGAAACAGCGATTTCATGGTCACCACGTGGCCTACCCTTCAGAGCAGATATATCCAGATCTTCAAAGACGGTGCCTATATCAAGGCCACGGTCTGGCAAACCGATGCTTACGATAAAGGCGCCATCGAGGATTCTTGTGAAATCACGCTATCAGGAGACCTCAACTTCAGCTACACTTCTGTTGCCATGGCATATGATCAAGCAGAAAACGAGGTTTCAAGCGGCTACGAAGATAGCATTGTTCTTGGATCACATGAAAACCTGTTCTGTCAATTCGATATCCGGCGATCAGGATCCGCTGACCTGTTCGCCAAAGCTGTCATCCGTCAGGAAGTATACAGAGACGTATTTGCGAAGTTCCTCGTCGGCGCCGAGGATGAAGAAGACCTCTTCTGTAAGTTCAATGTCAGACAGGAAACGGAAAGAGATCTTTTCGCAGACTTCCTCATAAGGCAGATAGGCAGCTCAGATCTCTTCAGCGAAGCCATAATCAGGCACACCGGGACGGCTGATCTCTTCGCCAAGTTCACGGTCAGGCAGACAGCAATTAAAGACCTCTTCTGTAAGTTTGAAGTCCCACAGACAGGCACTCAAGATCTATTCTCTGAAGCCGTTATTCGACAGACAGGCGCCCAGAACCTCTTTGCCAAATTCACGGTTCGGCAGACTGGCACCCAGAATCTCTTCGCAGAAGCTATAATCCGACATACAGGGACAAGAAACCTTTTCACCAAATTCACAGTCCAGCAGACAGGCACACAAGATCTATTCTCTGAAGCCGTTATTCGACAGACAGGCGCCCAGAACCTCTTCGCTAAATTCGAGGTTCAACTCTATTCATCGGATTCGGAGAACCTATTCGCCAAGTTTAGCGTCCGGCGACCAGGATCAGCTGACTTATTTGCTAGAGTTACCATCCGTCATACCGACACCCAGAATCTATTCGCTGAGTTTACCTCCCGACAATCTGGCTCCGAGAACCTCTATGCAAAGGCCCTCCTCAGGACCATTGGTACAGCCGACCTGTTCGCAAAAGTAACCATCCGCAACATAGGTTATAGTGATCTTCTCTCAGAATTTACGACTAGGCGCACCACCACCAAGAACCTCTTTGCCAAGTTTACAGCTCAACAAGCCGGTGCAGAGAATCTTTTCTGCAAGTTTGAAGTCAGGCAGACTGGCACCCAGGATCTCTTTGCCAAGAGCATCATCAGACACACCGATATAAGAAACCTCTACGCCAAATTTGAAACACAGGCAACCAGAGACCTCTTCGCTAAATTTGAAGTCAGACAGGCAGCCTACCGTGATCTAAAAGCAACCTTCACATCGGGGCAAGTTGCCGCAATCGAGATCTTCGCCAAAGCAACCATCCGCCACTCTGGGGCACAGGATCTTCTCAGCGAGTTTACTGTAAGACACTCCGCTTATGAAAACCTCTCCGCTGAGCTCCAAGTAACTCATTGGGAAGACCTGTTCGCCGAATTCTACGTCCAGTTCCGTGAAGCCTATAATGATTTGAAGGCAGTCTTCCGGCTCCCCCAGGAGGATCTTCACGCCCAATTCGTGGTCCGTCATGAGACCTTTGTGCGTCGACGGATTCACTGCATATTCATTGTCCGGCATCCAGCGGCTTTAGACCTCTTTTCTGAAGTCAAAATAAGCCAAGGCACAATAACACAGGAAATCCCCGCGACCTTCTTCGTAAACCAATATAACGCGACTGAGGATTTATCCTCCACGTTCTATATCCGTGGCCGATTGAGAGGACGGACTTTAGCGATAACCGAACCGATCACCCAATTCACCATCAAGAAAGCCTCCATGAAAATGAGGATAAGATGATTAATAGAAATGCTGTAAAGTCAGCTGTCTTCGATCATCGACCCAGTATGTAGTACCGCTGTATCTTCTAGAGAGGACTTGGAAGGTCACATTGCCATCCGAGACTGCGGTGTATATTGCATGAGCGACTATGCCTATTCTACTCTGTTCTGAACCGGCGCTGGTGAGGTATGTACCGTTTCTTATGACGGGTGTTATATCGGCGCCTCCTGCTTGTATCTTGGTTTCAATGTAATTGAGGGAACCAATATACGCTTCACCTATGAAGTCGATTATTACTTTATCTCCAGTGGACAGCGTCAGAGTCTTTGTCATTTCCTCGACTAGAACGAATGAGCCCCCGATGCTGGGATTGTTGGTTACTCCATCAACTGTATAAGTTTCCAGTCTCAATTCTTCTACCTCAAAGACGGCTTTCAAGTCGGCAGAATTCTGCCTCAAGGTGAATACTGCCTTCAGGTCTTTAAATTTGTACTGTATGAACATCTCGGCTTTGATGTCGAATGAGTTCTGCCCGACGTCGAGGGTGGCTTTGAGATCATAGGTTTCTTGGCGAAGCCTGAATTCAGCTGGGAGATCAAGAATATTTGGATGCCTCACGATGAATTTGGATAGGATGTTCTGTTTTATCTCGAGGAGGAATACCGAGCTCAGATCATTGTAAGCTGCATGTCGAATGATTGTTATGCCTTTTACATCAGGATCTCCGCCCTTTGGTAGCCCGTAGAGACCATCAAGATGTCTGATTCCGGCTGAGTGATACGTCCAGAAGAACCCAGTTATCTGTGTTTTATCCGGGAGGGATCCGTTGAGATCGACTTCCCTGAGATCCTCCCAGAGTAATGGAACCCACGTCCATGGACCGTAATCAGGGAATTTACCCGCCCAGCTTCCCGTTGGCGTGAGGATCTGGATATCGATCTGCCCTCGACCCACGCCCTGCCAGAAAAAGCCTATGCCGCCATTATCGGATAGATCATAGATTCTTCTGACCGCGAATTTAGCGTAGAGACTTTCATCTCCATTGTGGAGATTGGTGCTGAATTCTGCAAATAAATCTCTTGAAGTAGAAGTCCTTAGCATGAAATGAGCCTTTAATTCAACCGAAGCCTGTTTGACGACGAATACGGCCTTTAAATCCTCGGAATCCTGTGCGACCATAAATACTGCTTTTAGATCAGCTGAATCCCGGTCAGGAAGCTTGAACTCGGCTTTCAGATCTTCGGTTGCTTCTGTTATTTTGCCTAAATCTAGATTTTCCAAGTATCCGCTTGTATAATCCGTTGTATCCGAGGTGAATAATGCCTCGCTGGGGGTCATCAAATACTGGAAAGTTAGGCCCCTCAGACCATTGTTATTTACTACCAGGGTGTCAACTGAGCTTGTTCTGCCGGGGTCATCATAAATGTATAGCGTTAATGTTTCCCCTAAGTTGTTTCTTACTAATGTGCAATAATATGTGGTTCCGACCGCCATATTCACGGCATCATCATAGGGATCGCTTCCGAAGCCATCATCCGTCCGTAACCGTAGAGTATAGAGAGTGTCGCTTGTCCCCTGCTCTACAATAAAAATTGCAATGTATGGTCCTGTACGTTCACTTAGAACATTCTGGATTAGGAGTACATCATTCAGCGTCCTGCTAGTGCCGCTAACCGAGTTGAGCTCGGTGATTTCGTATGTGAAGAGAATCGTCTCATCGCTGGTGAAATATCCGGCGCCATAGTCTTTGTATAAATATGTTAGAGCATCACCTCTGGCGAGCTGTGTATAGGTGCTCCTAGTAGCCGTCTGCGTTAATCTGAAAGCCGGATCGACTTCAACAAACGTATTGAAATCCTCGAAGACCATTAGACCACCTCCCAGATTTTGGTTTCATCTAGGTCACAATCAAATGATTCTAACAGGACCTCCCCGCCATCTACCCAATCTATAGCTTCTGAGGATCCTGCGAGGTATCTCCAATGATCTTGTTCTTCATCGTATTTGTATACACATATCTTACAATTTCCATCATTGGGGTCTGCGTTCCAGATAATTCTTATACGGCTCCACTTCCCAACTCCGAATTTACCTTCAAATGTATTTAATGTGCTGGTGTTTCCACCAACCGTCTTTTGTATCCTTGAATTCGTAGGGCCTCCTAATCTGAACTGCACCCGCCGCTGAAGAAGGCCGGATCTTGGATGAGATGCTTCCATTCCTCTTGGTTTAAACGGAAGACTGTCTCAACCATGCCTTCGATGAATTGTTTATCTGTGCGCGGTTTTATCCTGGGCCTGTTTGCCTCGCTTACACCTTCATAACTTGCTTTCGACCAATCCCCTAGATGTAAGGATCCTGATCCCGAATAAGGATCATCACGGTTAATCTCCCATTGCTCAAATGAACCAGTAAACTCCCATTCATCTTCTTTTCCTTGGGGCCAGAACTGTAATATTATCTTGGGTTTACGGGGATCCGCTGAATATCGACCATAATATAACAATTCTCCGCCGGCGAGTATGGCTAATCTCTGGTCTCTACCCGGATAATATGTCCCCTCGATCTCCATGCCATGGTTATTATATGTTCCATCCAGCCATCCTCTCAATAACGCCGTCATCTTGAATTTGTCCCAGACATCCTTCTCCCACGTCACGCTTCGGTTCTGAGCCATCTGAGTCCTGAAGCCTTCATTACCAATATACTGGAGCCCCCCAATCAGGTGGTTTTCCAAGCCAGCATGCTCGTATTTTATGGTTGTTTCCTGCCAGATATCCTCGTAATATTTTCCCGTGCTAGTGTATGGAACACCGCCATAGGTGGATTTTGGGTTACATCCCCCGATTAGATTAGCTGGATTTGCGTAGACATATCGCTGCGGTATGTCCTCACAGTCATCAAACCTATTGATGTAGGCTCTGAATCCAGCCAAATCTGGTCCGCCGTGTCGATACATCTCGAGACGAGCCCAAGCCAGCCTCGATAAATCAGGCATTGTCGGGGGATCGCTGAGATCCCATTTCATGACAATAGAGGCAACGTTGAAATGGAATTGTGATGGAAGCTCCCCATAATAATACCAGTCATATCTGGTTAATCGAAGTGAGCTCGCAGTCCCATAGTTGACGTTATGATAATACATTCCTCCAGCGCCGAAGTTTGTGTTATATTCCAGCCGGAGGAAAGCATCTGCGAGAAGATACGTGGCGGCATCGAGTTCAATATAGGTTTCCTCTTCATCCCAATCCCAATCATCACGAGCAATAAGCTCGAATTCCTTGCCCAAGGCGCATGGTGGTTGCTGCCAGTATGTGAGATCTACGGGTTCATAGAGCCATCCGAAGGTGACTTCTTTATAACCCTTTTGAACTTCTTCTGAAGTTATTTTAAGGCTGTTCTGCCCTTCTCGTTTATCTATTGTGTCCTTTTCAAATGTGGGCCAGCCGATGAAACCCTTTCCATCCAGATGTAGATAATTAAGCCACCAGTCTATGTCGTCAAGTATTATCGGATAATAGGCATCTTTATTGCGTCTTGTTGGAAGATAGAATTCGGCTTTGAGATCCGCGCTTCCGCCAACCCAGAAACAGGCATAAAGCTCTCTCGAGGCAGAGTGCCTCACCATAAAATCTGCTTCTAGATCTAAAGTTCCACTATAATATGTGATGAACTCCGCTGCGAGATTTAATGACGCGCTGTGCCTGATTACTGTTTCATTTGGTAGATCATAGATTCCCGTGTGTCTTACAATGAATTCGCCTAATAAATTGGCGCTGAGCTGGATGACCGTTAGTTCCGCGAATATATTTAGTGATGCTTTTTGTCTGACTATGAACTCTGCAAAAAGATCCTGTGTGCCTATATGCATGACTTCGAGTAAGGCTTTGAGATCCTGCGTGCCCGTGAGCCTGGTTATGAATTCTGCGGGTAAGTCGAAAGTCTCTTGGCGTAATCTGAATTCTGCATGGAGTATTTCTTGGGTGGTTCTGAAAACGCCTTTAAGGTCTCTGGAATCTTGGCCTACCCAGAATAGGTTTTTCAAATCATTTGTGATTGTTGCGAGTATTATGTCATAGGTGGCGTACATGGAGAAGCGGTAACTTCTCACGGCGCCTCCCGAGATTGTCGACGGGAAGTTACCTACGGGTCCGGCGCCCATGTTTTTCGTGAATCCTTGGTTTCCTCCTGGAATCGAGTATCTTGTTGTGCTTATGCCTGTCGCACTTTCATTTATCCATATTAGAAAGAAATATTCTGTTCCTGCAGTTAATCCCGGTTTCACGGGGAAAGTTAGTTCTATCCATCCGCTCGAGGTCGTAATGGCTTGTAGATCGGTTTCTTTTATCAGAGTCCCTGGACGATCGCCATTGACTGTGTAGATTGCTCCACGAGCATAGTTGTCCGGGGTGCCTGTATGTTCGTGATAAAAATAGAGGTGATCCACCATCGCTGAATGGGCGCCCATGGTGAATCTACTACCGAAAATGTATCCATCGATCAAAATACATACTCTCCTTTTACGATGTAGCCTATACCGCTCACCAGAGTCAGAGTTTTAAGTGGTTCTGAATCTTGTCCGACGTGGAAGAAGTTATGGAGATCTGAATATGTCGTGTGCCTCGTTATGAATTCTGCATTAATCTCAATCGGTGTGGCCGTATGCCTTATAGTTACCTCTGAAGAAAGGTCCCGAGAATCTTGACCGACATGGAAGAAACAATGGAGATCTGCGCTTTCTGTATGTCTTACTATAACTTCTGCTGGGAGGTCTTTTGTCCCATCATATGGTATCCAGAAATCTGCGAAGAGGGCAGTCGATCCGCCTAGCTGGACTTTGAATTCACCAAATAACTCTTTAGCTATCCCGTCAAGAGGTCCATATTCCCCAAAATAAATGTTGTATGAGGCGCCAGTATTCCATATTACACTTATGTGACCGCCTCTTGCACCTTCATGAGCCTGGATATCATATCCGGCCGATATAATCGCTGGTGAATCAAAGAATTTCTGTGGTGTATCATTGCCCGCCTCATCCTTCCAAGTGCTTCCGTTATCCGTACTTTTTCGATAAAGGATTTCCTCCTTATCGGTATCAAGCCAAAAAACATAGAACGTGGATGTAGGTAGAAGTTTTAAGGCTGCATCTGTGTATGAGCCCGCCTGTATTTTTGTTTCAGACTGCCAGACGCCACCCACTGTTCTATATCCATGATAGATATCGTCATCATCATCATCTACATAAGCAACGTGGACCTCACCGTTTTTGATTACGGCTGAGAAGTTTACTCGTGTTGCGTTTTTGTATCCCGTATCCTCTTCAGACTGCCACCCGCCGGAGTATTCTTTGCCTAATATGTTAGCTCCATCTCGATTATAGAGGGCGTATAAGCCTGAGCCAAAGGTATGCAGACTTACAGCCCACACATCGACGTAATTATTGAGGATCGTGTCGGTCTCTAAACCAGACCACGTACCATCATTGTTGTCTGAAATTATTACTCGAGGATAATATTGAGAAGGCTCTTCTCTATGATATGCAATGGCAGGATAACCGCCGGCGAGCACCGCTATGCTGGGGCAATAAATGTAACTGCCAGCATTATCTATGACGGTTTGCTCTGCGGCGCTCCAGGTTATTGTGCCATCCGTATTTGGTATTCCACGGCGATAGTAAAGGATCTGAGAGCGAATTCTGGCATAATGGAGATAAGTACCATCATAGTGGACGGATACGGTTCCTGAACCATCATGTTCACCTATGAGTGTTCTTGCAGTCCAGTTTATTCCATCTGGGCTTGATTTATAACCGGCTCTCGGCTCAAAAACGGGACCAGGTCCTCGATCTATATAGAATACCCAGTGTCGATTTGCCGCGAAAACAGACTCACTCTGAACAGAATAACGTATTGCTTCTGCGAGATCTGAGTCTGCCACAAGGCTCGGCCCGACGATATTTACGCCCTGCTTTAGATAAAACCTAGAGTAGAGTTCACTAATATCCTGTGCAAGTTCAAACGTTGCCTTCAGATCCTGTGATGAATCGAGAAGGCCTTGTATTGAGAATTTGGCGAAGAGATCTTTCGATCCATCGAGAGCGTCCCTGAGGTCCTCAACATAGCCTGAGGCCTTTATGGCGGTGGCTAGTTTGGCGCTCTGGGGCACAAGCAGGTACGTGAGGTTATGGTTTGCATGCAGTGTCAGATTTAATGATTCTATTTGTGTTGTATACTCGGGATCACTGTAAGTTCGAATATTTAGGCTCGTGCCGGATTTGGTGATTTTGACATAGTATGTTGTTCCGACATCTTTGCTGTCCACGGCTCCCGCAGTCGTGTAAAGACTCCCAGTCCATGTTTCATAAGCCACAAACCAATATTTCGTGGTTGATGAAGCGCTTCTGATTTGAAGCCCAAACTGTGTTTCTCCGGCGAGCCTGTTATCCGTATAATCATCTCTATTATTCGTCACAGTGAGTGCCATCAGCCTGATTGTTGAAGTATCATTATCAATGGAAGATATTTTAAAAGAAAAATAAAGTATAAAATTCTGGAGTTCTCCCGCTTTATTTTTCCAGAGATAAGTATTGTCATCAGTTCTGTAGAGATTTGTGAATGTGCTTCTAGCTGCGGTCTGGGATAAGCGGTTACTCGGATCGCTTTCAGTCCAAGTGGTGAAATCTTCGACAGTCATCCAATTCCCGCCAAGTCTATGATTGATATTATCTCCAATCTTATTATAACTGTTTTATATCTCGAAACAATTAATTCCCTTGATAGTGTTGACGGTGAAGGAGAAAATCGACCGAGGGACCAAAAGGCGCTTTGAAATCTACATTACCGATCTGAGTGGCAACCCCCAGGATCCCGATGAATGTTATGTCGTGCTTTTCAAAGAAGGAAGTTATGCCTATGATTCGCCTTCACCGAGATATGCCTGCAACAAAACAGGGGATACAGGATATTGGGGCGCGGATATTTTCATCTCGGAATCAATGACTTTGGGCGATTGGATAGCTGAATACGAATGGTATACTCCCCTCGAAGGATGGAATACTTCTAAATTCAACTTCATAATCCAGGATAAGCGACGCCCATGGATTAATCGTGATCCCAATACAATCGCGCCCAATGTGAAGGTGGAAGAATGAGCGCAACAAAGGATCTCTTTGCCGAATTCGAGGTGGGCCAGGCAAGTCGAAACCTTTTCGCAAAGATGAGAGTTTATCCTCACTTTAATGCACCTCCCAAAGTATTGTTCTCAAAGTTCTTTGTCGGTTCCGATGGCAGTCGAGACCTTTATGCGAAATTTAATATAGTTGCTGTACGAGATCTCAAAGCCACATTCACCGTTCGGCAATCCGGATTCAAGAACCTCTACCTCAGGTTCCGGGTCTACATATTCTTCACTGAAGGTTGGGCTGATCTAAAAGGCATCTTTGAAGTTTATCCCGCCAAGGATCTGCCCGCCACTACGATTATCAGGCATACCGCGACCAAAGAAATATTCGCTAAGGGCATAATCCGACATACATCCACGAAAGATCTGCCCGCAGAGCTCATTGTCCGACATACTGCAATTAAGGAACTTGCAGCTGAAACGACAATCAGACATTCAGGTGCTCTAGACCTCTTTGCCCAATTCTACGCGATGCCAACTGTGGAGCTCATAGCCTCATTCACTATTAGGCATTCAGAGACAAAGAATCTCCATTGTGCCTTCTATGTCCGCCATCCATACTGGTTATGGACAACTCGGCGGTACATCAATGGAGTAATTGACGCCGCTGAGACCCTCATCGGAGACGCGAAACTAGAGTACATCATAGAGGGCGTCATGGAGGATATCCAGGGCTGGCTCGAGGCAAATAGAGAAGTATACTCATCATGGACTGACATAACTAAAGTCCCTGTCCTCATCCGCAGAGCCACGACATATGGCACAGTGGCAGCATTATACTCGAGGCACAGTAAGACATTCCGAAGCAGAGTCATCCCAACTGCCGCCCCAGTCACGGTCACAACGATCGGTGATGACGAGCGGGCCATGAATTACTGGGAAGAAAAAATGCAGACAGCTTTAGCCAACTATCTAGCAATACAGAGCAGCAGCCGGATTTGGGTTAGCACCGCTGATGAAGAACCCATTTTCAGCATGGCTGATATCCCCTCCTCACAGTATGGTATAGGCGAAGACGAAGAATGGCATACATGGCTTAACCAGAGGAATGTCTGATGTCAACGCTTACTGTCCATATAAGAACTCAAGGAGTGCAGAAGATTGAGACTTTTCTTTTTTCGGTGGAGGAAATGCCTCAAAAAGCCATCTCACCGGCCATAATGGAATTAACTGATATTGGGGTCGCCGCAGGAAAAACTAGCTTATATGATAAAAAAACAGAGAAATCTACAGGTAATCTTGCTAAATCTTTTGAAGGCTTAGTACATACCCTCAGTGAAGAACATAGGCAGATAGAATTGGGCAGTGATCTTTGGTATGCCAAATTCGCTGGCTCAGATATTGGACCGACTGAGATGAACCGCGCAGTGCAAGTGTGGCCTTTTCCTATTCGATGGGGTTATCAACCAAGAGCCCGATGGCGTTTCATTGGGATACGGCCCGAGATGAAAGCCCACCCCTTCTTAAAAGATAGCGTTAATGCCGTCAGGATGAACATAGGAGATGTGTTTTTGCGGCATCTCGCACGAGCTTGGAATGAAGCCGCAGAGGAGGCGAATAGGGAGCCCGAAGAACCATGAGTGATCCATATACCAATTTAGAGGACCTCTATGAACCAATCATCGAGGCATTCAAGGCAGAGCTAGAAGATTTAGGTATCTTTGACAAAATCTCTGAGGGAGAAGAATTATATACCCAAGATTTGGAGGCATGGGTGCTTCCTGGAAGGGACCGAATAGAACATGCGGGTATGCATATGCTTCACCATTTCTTAGAAGTTAATGTCATTATATTCACATCAGCAGAGGGTTCGATGCCTCAAGATCTCAGGCCCCACGGGCATCAGGCATATAATAAACTGATGGAGGACATCACACATGGTGGTACCTGCAAGTGGGCGATGCCGACGCTTTTTCATCCAGGCTATATGCAGGTAAATGATTTACTTACAGTTGGCATATTGATGCAATTTACGGCGCATTTCATGCAATTCTACCCTCTTCCCACTTCCTAAACTGTTTTAAGTCTACAGAGAAACTGTTTGATAGGGAGAAACAGATAAATGTCAATCCAAGGTGGGTTTCAGGCAAACGTTTACGAGAGCGTAGTAAAAGGAAGTGGAGCCGCCGATCACATAGGCATAACTACGAGAATTGCCCCCGCCGTTGAACCCAATAACATCGAAGCACGCGGGACCGGTCGAAGGGGTCTTTATAATGTGCTTTTGGGAATGATTGAGCCACAGGTCACCCTTGACCTCATGCTTAATGATAAAACCTTCTTAACAAACTATCAAGACGGCCAGACCGCAATCCCTTTCTTGCACATAAAAACCGGAACTATCGGAATTACCTTGACAAATGCTTACATAAATCGTTGCACCGTGACAGCTAGGCATAATGAAGCCATCGAGGTAACTGTGGAAATCTGGGCTGAATCCGGTGAAACATTGGCAAACCAGACATGGGGCAGCCCTTCAATTACGCCCTATCGCTGGCTTGACACTACTTTCATCATAGATGCTGTACCAGAGACCGAGTGGTGGGAATGGAGATATGAAGTCAACAATAATCTCCAACGATTGGGTGACGTCGATTCCGGTGGTACAAGGGAGATAGTGGCCAGACATCGCGTCGTCACAGGAAACATCGTAAAAGATCTAAGAAGCTGGGCTGAGTATATTGCAATGATGAACACGGGTTCGGAGATGTCGGATATAACCGTAGTTATCCAACTTGACGGGACTACACTCATCAACTCAGATGGAAGATGGGGGAGGCTGGAGGCTTCGACAGGACCCGAAGATCTAATCGCAAAACGTTATCCCTTCACGTTACACGATATCAGTTAGTGATAGCATGGAACTAGAAAGAACTATTAAAATCACGCGGGAGATGGCACCGCATGCACCTGAAAATCAAATCGGAATATACAAGCTAAAACGATGGACTTGGTATGAAAAACAAATAGCTTTGAGACGAGCCACAATAATTCTGGATTCAGAGAAGGGAATCTCAGAGACGCCTTTACAAGACTTCAATCTTCACATGCTCAATGTATGCCTCATCGAAGCGCCTTTCGGGAGAGGAGATCTCAAAGAAGACATCAAAAACATAAAACAGCTCGACGTAGATGTGGGCGATAGGCTTCAAGACGTTTGCCAAGAACTCAATGAAATCACCAGAGGTGAGAAAGCGGGGTTTTGAGGGCCGTCCGACTGGGACGGCTTCATCCTTGGCTAATCCTCTTCTGGGCCTGCAAACATCTCTCGTCTTTCCCTGATCCAACAAAACCGGTATGGGAACAAGACATGAAAATGTTGAATATCCTGAGGATGGTGGAGGAGGAGCTTAGCAGTGAGTATGGGTAATCTGCGTTTTTCGGCAATCATTGAGTTCTTTTTTAGAAGCATTGGAGCACCACCCGTTGAGGCTGTGCGCGGAATGGGCGCACGGATAAATGAATTTGGCCGAGATCTTGAAGCCAATATAAAGGCATCACAAGATCATGGCAGCGAGTTGCGTAGACTCGCATTGGATTTCCGGCTATTATCAAGCGCTCTTAGATATCTAACGCAAGAACTCGGGATCCAGGATACCATCTGGGGCAGAACCACCACCAAGCTCTCGATCGCTGCAAGCACAGGCACCGCTTTCATCTCGGCGTGGAATGCCCTCGGCAGGATGCTCGACGATGATATCGCACGCATGAAGGAAGTCTCATTATGGCTTCTAGCAATCATCGCTGCATGGACTGCTTTTACTGAAACTTTTGACCGTGTATCAGGGATATCGAGCTACCGGGATCAGATCAAAGAACTCACTGATGATCTTAAGGATTTAGATGCGATTCTGCGGGACGTCAAAATAGAGCAGGCTGGTCTGAATATAACTAGCGCGGCTTTAGCGTATGAGCAGGCTCGAATAAATGATGCTTTCGCTCAGGGAAACATTACACAGGAAAAACATGATCAGTTAATAGAAGCCGTAAATGCTAATATGGCTCACCAAAATATGCTTGCTGCAGAAACAAGGCTCATCACAACGAGGTTAACATATGATCAACTGAAGCAGACAGATCAGATAGAAGATATGAATCTGGCTATAGAGAGACATTATCAACGCCGCAATGAAGTAATAACGCAGGAATTAATACCCGGGCTTTTTGGGACACCACAGCAAAGGGCGGGTTTTGCTTCAGAAGCCGCTGGTCGTCTTCTTGGTGCCATGAGAGGTGGAGCCGAACCGGGGACCACATTAATCATCAGCATGGATGGCGCTCAAATTTATGGTCCGGAGGGAGTTCAAAGCGCCCTTGAAGCAGGAGGTCAGCGGATCCTTGAATGGTTGAGGGTGAGAAAATAGCCTATGGGTACGCCAACAACCCTCAGTCTTCTCTTCACTCGAAATGGAATTATCGATACCAAAGTTTACTTGACTGTCAAATTTGATGCCTATGGATATCTTCTTGCTGGCGGCTTAGCAGTCGTTGGAAAAACCATCACAGTCACATACAATGGAACTAGCTTGGGAAGTGCGGTAACGGGAAGCAATGGTCGATATGATCTCACAGATCTCGATATCTTCCCACCAACAACGGAGGGAGCCTATGTTGGGACTGCCGACTTTGCAGGAGATGCAACCTATGATGCCAGCCAAGGCACATTCAACTTCGATGTATACAAGATGCCCAGCAAGATAGAGGCGGCGATTCCTTCGGATTTCCCTGAAGATCAGTATGTTGTCTTTACCGGCTATCTTCTAAATGATGTCCCTGATTACGAGTATCAAGGATATCCAATCTCTCTTCAAACAATTCTTCTCCGCGTCGATGGTATAATCGAGACATCTGCAACAACCGATCTCACAGGCAAGTTTCAGATATCCTGGCTTTTTGATGATGCCGATGAATACTCAATAAGACTCGAATATCCCGAAAGTCAACTCTATAAAGCATCTCACGTCGGCTCCTATTCTGGGAAAGAACTCGAGATATGGAATTTCAGATACCCTCAACCAGAGGATGTTGAAGATGAATGCTATGCCTGGGTTTTGTGCATAGACCCTAATGCAATTCGTGGAGGTCCGATCTATTATATTTTAGATTCAGCGAAAGTCCTCCCGGGTCTAACAACTAAAAGCGGAAGTTTCTCAGGGCAGCTGAATGATAATACCAAGGAATTTGATGATGGTTTCATTCAAGACAGAATGTATCTTCTTGGACCAGATAAACCATTCATATATGATCAGGACGAGTTCTGGATAGGATTACAGAGGGAGGCAGTCAGTAAACGCTGGGATCCTTGGAATCATACTTGGGATAGCACCGGGGGCACAGATGGGAAAGGCGCTGGAATATATTGGATCATGGGCGGATATATCTCAAAGCGATACTATTCTAGGGACTTCGATAAGCGATGTACCGCCATAATCCTTGGTAAAGACTATATGGATGTATGGCGGGATCAGCGTTTCGGCACTGAAGTCATTCCACGGAGTTATGAAACCCCGACTAGCCTAGATGTCATTATCAGCGATATCTTAAGCGATGTTAACGCGCAACAAGAGGAAGAGTACAAGTACACTCCGCATCCGACATATTTCGACGGAGTTGGAGTAACTGGCCTCAGAATTAGCGCAAGCTATAGTGAGACCGTCTTAGAAGTCGTCGATGAGAGCAACTTCAACATCGGCGACGTCATCAAAATATGGGATTTGGCTAATCCTGAGGGTGAAACTCTCACCGTAACAGGTACAAATAACTCGCCCCCACAAATAGATGTAGATAGCGGAGACCCAGTAAACCCGGGGATCCAGAATATTTACGGATATGACAAGGCTTCGGCTTCCGTTGTTGAGGTTGCAGGAGCAGGGACGGTTCTATGGCAGACGGAGTTCATAGAGGATTCACCTTTCGATATCATGCAGAAGGCATGTCAGGAGCAGGTTTATGACTGGAAAATTAACCATCTTCGGCAAGTTATGTATTACTCTCGAGCAAATCCTCCGCTTCCCACAGATGAACATATCAGATATACGACAAATATCAGGGATGTCCCAGAAATCGTGGTTGGTGACACGAATGATCTTGTAACGAACATTATTGTCAAGGATGGGCTTTCTAGTACGCTGCCAGCGGATATTAGTCAATGGTGCGTCGTGCCAGATTCATGGATCGAGATTACAACTTGGGGGATGCGAACCTATGGGCCAATTCTTACTCCACCACCTTCAAACCCAATATCAAAAACCTACACAGATTTTACCCTAGTTTGGGATGATGAAGGTTATCCCGCATTGTGTTTTCAATATCAGGGAGTGCAGATAGCTTTCCAGATTCACCACGGTTGTTGGATGCCGGATGGTCCCGGGGGCGGGGAGAGCACCGGCATCCTAATGGAAGCAGATTTGAGAAAATATCGGAGAATCAAGTTCAAATGGAGACATCTGACTAGAGACGGATCTGCTAATACGAAATACTCTATAAGGCTTCATTCCCGCAAGGATGTGCCAACGCCGCCGGCGTATCTTAATGATTTATTTGAATTCCAGTTTGGTGAAGGTATCCAGGAAGATCTTGGATATTCAAGAAATGATACCATTACTAATGGAGAATGGACTCTCATCGATTTACTTCTACCTCAGCCTAACGAGGATGGTACCATTGACTTCGGCGACACTACTCAAATGAAGGGTTGGACCGTGGTAGGAAACCCTGATCCGATCCTGATAAATTGGCTTTCATTTTCCTTCGAGCTTCATGAGGCAGATCCTGGATACGCCACCAGCTCGGGGAAATCCCTTACTTCAACTGCAAATCAGGGAGATTTCTTCATTAAAGTAAATGATCCTCAACACCTAGGAGGATGGCCAACCGGTGATAACACGAGGAGGATGTTCAGCAGACCTGTCGACTGCCTCCTCATAGGTTCGCCTACCACAAAAAGAGAGAACGTGGAAGTCCAGCTCGTGAACTGTGAGTATGCTAGTCCCGCGGGACGCAACATCCGATTAAATGCACCCTTAATCAATAGCTATACTACGGCTGCAAAACTCTGGGTTAAGGCAGGGAAAACAATCTCCTTCAGCCAACTTCACCTAGAAAGAGATTTCCAGGAAGGAGGCGAGGAAAGCTTCATACTCGGGCCTAAACGATACGGCATCTATGATGCTGATGAGCTAAAATTTCAGTCTGAAGTAGATAAGAAGGTAGAGGAAATTCTCAACGAAGTAGGCACTTCAAAACAGTATGTGAAAGTCAAGATTGATGGAGATCCAGAAAAAGAAATAGGTCGGCGGGTCCGCACTTACCTTGATCCAGCTCACAGCCTAATTTTCCAAGGAACACCGATGATTATTGACAATGTCCAGTATGACCTCACAACCGTCGACCTCGCGCAAACTCTAACGCTAACACCTATAACCACTTCCAATAAGCCAAGCGAAATAACTGAGTTTAATAGATTAGATAGAACTAATCTTAACCTGAGGAAAATAGGGAGAAGAGGGAGAAAAACATGGCAGTAGAGGAAAAACCAAAAGATTCGGGATTAACTACTGATGACGATATTCATCATAGGACAGCCTACGTCGAAACGATCCCAACAAAAAAGCCCAAAGCCAAAGTTGAGCGTCATGTGAATCGCTCGAGGGAGGTTAAAATTGGAAGCCGCTGATCAACCTCTACGCGATAGCCCGGAAGCGATTTTAAGGCCAAGGCCTTGGTTGGAGAAATTTGTTGCTTGGAAAACGTTAATCAAGAACGGCTGTCCCGCAGGAGTTGGTCCGGGAGGAGCGATCTGTAGTTGGATTGGCTTTAATTGCAGTTTCAATAACTGCCCTAGAAGGAACTTTGAAGAAGATGAACTGATTATGGAGTCAGTTGGAAAAGTCCAGAAACTCGAGCAAACCAATCTAAAGCTCAGGCAACAGATTAAAGAGAAGAATCAGCAGATCCAGAGTTTGAAAAATAAAGAGTAATTATCTTATTCTTGTCCGGTTGCCTTCTTTAAGGAATAATGGCTCAGCGCATTTTATATGCAGAATCTTGGCGGCCATGCTATCATAAGCTGGAAGCCCGCCCCAAGCGGAGTGGACGCAGATTCTTTCGATGAGTTTCTCATCTTCATAACGTTCCACCCTCTCTTGTTCGGTTTTGACGATGTAGTAGATTCTTGGTTCATTTGGACTCCTGATTTTGCAGTGTCCGTGTTCATCAAAGAATTTCTGTTCCTCTGGACTCAGGCATTCTTTCAGGAATTTGAGGCTGGTTTCAGCTATCTGATCTAGGAATTCGGGCGTTATTGGTGGGATCTCTTCTATTCCCCAACGCGTCTTTAATCTGTCTCTATTTGTCTTCTCGAATTCTTCGAGCGCGATGGGTTCGAGACTTTCAAACCAGCCTCGGAGTCTCTGTCGTCTTTCCTCTAGTTCTTCGACTTTTCTAGGATCCCAGGGCGGTATGTGACCTGTAGCCTTCATCACTTTCTTCTGCATTCTATGCTGCATACGAAGGAAGGCATAGTCATGCCCTAGCTTTTCAAGCCATTTAAGGAATGTCTCTGGGGCTATCTCCTGTTCTTCGGCGATGGGGCTGAAGTTCACGGTGAAGTCGTCTATGTGATTGTAATTCGGCCAGGGCGTCGGATATTCTTCTGTCCAGCGATAATAGAAGTTATAGGTTTTGAATTGATTTGTCGCATTTGTTGTATTGTCTGTTGCTACGGATACTTTGATCCAGCTGTGGAAATCGTTTCCCCACTGTATTTTATGTGGGAAACCCTGACTGTCCAAGGTGAATTCGGTGAATTGATCGGGTTCATTATCCCATTCGTAGCCATCTGCAAATGAGTTCTTTAAGCCGAACCAGGACATGATGTATTGTCCTTCATCGGCTGTTGTTGAGGCTGAATTATAGCTGATATCAACGATATTAGTAGTCATAGTGGATAGCCAGTTCATTTGGGTCCCTCCGCCTGCCATTTGAGTTGTTCGCTGAGTTTGGCTGAAATGCCCAGCATATCGGCGTGAAGTGTGGGAGTATCATCGAAGCAATCAATAATGGACTGTGCTTCCCCCCATGTCAGCATAAAGTAATAGTGTGGCTCATCTGTGAGGGTATGCTTTATTTTCCTGAAAAAAAGCCTGAATCGTCCGATTATGTTTCCTGTTTTAACATCAAGATCACTCATCCCGACGAACGGAGACATTATGATGTCATCGGGATTGAGACCTAATCCACGGATTTGTGCACGGTAATCTGGGATAGTTATTTTTCCATCTTCAGCAAGTTGCCGTATTTTGATGATTCTGTTTTGGAGATCTATATTTAGATCTTTTGCACTCATTGTCCATTCTCCCGTTTCCTGAACCAACTGAGGAAATCATTGAGGAGGCGCCGCCATGTTTTCTTCGGATCAATCTCCTCTTCCATGAAGAACCGATCAATGAGATCCGGGAGTTCGCCCATCCTAAGGACCACGATCGTTTCATCCTCCCACCCGCAATGTGGACAGTAGATGGGTCGCTGTATTCCTTCCTCATTGAACTGTTCTCCTTTCATTGGTTTATCGTTGTCTATCGGAGTATCGGGGGATAGATCATCATTCTTCGTCCAGCGATTGAAGAGGATCCTCCCTTTTTCTCCCGGCTTTTTCGTATAATCAATTTGACCCGGCACTGAATAATGAGGTTTTGAATGTTGTTTACCGCAGCTTGGACATATCCAGCTGCTTTCTGGTGGATACTCTGTGATGGATCTTTGGTTTCCCAAGGGATCATCCTCCGCGTAGTGGCTGGGTCATCTTGATATCTTCAGAAGACAGGATGATGCGCTCCGCTTCTTCATCAAACTTAGTGATGAGTCTTCCGATTGTCTCTCCCTTCTTGAAGGCAAAGGCTCTGAAACCGGCATCTAACTTTTCTTTGAACCATTTCTTCATCCTCTCAAGTTCCCCGGGGATGTTGGGATCCCATTCCACCGGTTCATGACCCGATAAAGGATGGACAAATTTTACTGAGATCATTTATGTTTCACCTTCATGATTGCTTTGGCATCGCTTGAAGCTGATCTCCGCAAAATCATTTTAGCTGGAAGCTCTGTATAATTGCTACTCTTTCTTCCGGTTGGCACCTCGAGATTCGCCAGCTCCTCAAGAAGATTAAGATCCTCGCGTATCTGGTTAAAATCGAGCTGCCGTGCAGACATCCTGATGCCTCGTACATAACCTGACATGCTTCTGGGCCTATTCATCAGATAATCAATAACTTCTTCTCGCTGCCTGTCATTCATGAATTGTCGTCTTACCAAAACAATCAACCCATTATCTACGTTTGACTTTTTGAAACTTTCGAGTCCGTTTGAGAAAGTGAAACGCACCTTCTTAAATGAAGATAATTATAGTAAAGTGAGGTCAAACCGCCGGAGTTTTTCAGGCTTTCTCCGGCGTAATCCCTTTAATCTCGAAGGATATTGATGAACCATGGTAATAGAGGCAGACACCCTTTTGCTTTCTCGGGCAGATATATCGCCTGAAGAATTCGATGCGATTGCTAAGCAGTTGAAGACAGATCAGATACCGGTCAAGATGCGGAGAGGCAAAGTTTCCTATGCTCTGGGAATCCTGATAAGCACCCGGATTGGAAGAGAAGGGCTGTTCGGTACAGTGGCATTCAATCCAGGAATCAAGTTAAGGCTCGAGGGCGCTGATGAGGAGATCAGGGCAACCTATATTGAATGGATTCAACGATAATCTAATCTAATTTTTCTCCTTTCATGTTAATTGTGTTTGTTATCTCAGATAATTTCTAATAGACTGCATAATACGATCTGTATGTAAACATTATTAGAGTATAATTACGTAGTTATAATGATTTATAATGAATTATAATATCAAGTATTGGTTTTCTTGACGACATAGTTATCCACGATCAGATACTCTAATCCTGAATTTAACATTGTGTCGAGCGCCGTAACGGAATCCTTGACTATCGGGTATCCATGGAGATTGAAGCTAGTATTTAGGAAGCCCCCGTTTCCGCTGGCTCTATGCCATTGTCTAAGAGTTTCCCAATAGACTGGGTTCCATTCCCTTTCAACTATCTGTGGCCTAATCGTGTAATCATATCGATGCATGGCTGCTTTAAGTTCTCTCTGTCCGTCGATGAGGCTCGGGAAAGCCATTATCATATATGGGGCTCTGATGTTTTTGGGGTTGTCGACAAGTCTTTTTCTCTCCTCGTACATGATCGATGGAGTGAAGGGCATCCAAAAATCTCGGTGTTTTATCCTGGCATTCAATTCCGTGATATTATCTAATTCTGAGGCATCAGCTATGATGCTTCTGTTCCCTAGCGCTCTCGCCCCAAACTCTAGTCTCCCGGAACAACGCGCAACGACATTGTCCTCTGAAAGCAATTCTGCGATGTACTTCTCTATATTGTCTTCTTCCCATACTTGCCAATGCTCTGTGCCTTGATTTTTAAGAGCACCTTCTATCTTGGATGCATCGGCATATGGGCCCAGATAAAGCGGACCAAGAGGCGTTATAGCTGACTTGGGATGTATGCCGTGTTCTATACACCAATCAGCATAGACTTTCATGGCGGCCCCTATGCTGGTCGATTCATCTCCTGAACTTGGAGTGATAAAGAGATCTTCTATTTCATCCATGGCTGCCACGACCATGTTTGCCTTCACATTCATGAAGTCTCCTCCGGCACACGCAATCTTAGCAGGGACCTCACTTGGCCTGAGAGTCGTGTCGAGAACTGAAAGTATCCACCGCCTCATCATATCTTCAAACCAGGTTTGCAGAGAAGTGCAGATCCTATCAAAGCGTTTGCGGTAATAGAGTTTCTTTAGATAATCATAGGCGAAGTCAGCCGATATCGTCGATACAAATTTGCCCTTACGGATGCTCATTATCGAATGGAGCCCCTTCAAGATGCTTCTATCAATCTGTGAGTATGGTGCCATCCCCATCAGTTTATATTCATGTTCCCAAGCCTGAAAGCCAAGATAGTGGGTGGTGAGGCTGTATATTTCGCCTATTGATTCATCCCGCGTCGAATTTTTTGAGGGATCCCTGAGAAGCTCTCCATCCTGGGTTCCCATTGAAACTGTAGCGGATAATCCGTCGCCGCTTCCATCGGCTGTTATAACTACGATCTGTTCCCCGGGGATGTAATGACTACCATAAAAAGCAGAGGCCGCGTGAGCCATGTGATGATTCACTGATTTTATATCGTTAATATCCCAATGGAGCCCATTCATGTATAGTATTTTTGCCAGTATTATCTTTCTATCTTTGAGCCTGTTTCTAAAATATGAGCTCAACCGTTTTCTAAATGGCCACGTCATTTTATTGATATAGTAATCTCTTTTGCTCTTTTCCCAGAATGCTTGTTCCCTATACCATTCTGGTTTATGGATGAACTCTGTTGCCAAGACGACTTCATCAAGTGGTTCAGATATCTGATTTAGAATGAAATCTATGGCATGCCTTGGCATACCGGGCTCATTTTTTCTATTAACCATCCTCTCTTCCTGGATGGCCCAAGTGACTTTACCATCCTCGAGGAGCGCGGCCGATGCATTATGTCCATCATGCACACCCAATATCTTCAAGTTGACTCTCGCCAGAATAATGTAAATCGGAAAGTTGTTTTAAATGAAGTGTCTAAGAAACAGCAACGGTTATGCATGAATATGTTAATTCTGCAAACATCATTTCGCTAATACCTAGAACAAATGAAAAATGCTATTTTATCTTTTTTGTCCCATATTTTGATGACATTAAAATGGGCTATTTTTCGCCATTGTCATGTTTTAATGGGACGGAAAATGGTGTTTTGTTCTCTTTTTTTGGGATTGACGCTGCACTTTTTTTTCAATACCATATACTAGCCAAAGAACGATGATCGCGTATATGATTAAAATAGCACACCATACCCTCATCAAAAAGCCGATGAGACTCACAATATATTCTAATCTTCTATGAAAAAAAGATTATACCTCGTCATCACCTATAATGCCGTCATCTGTGATCCGTACCGGGATCTCGCTTTCTGGAAGGAAGGGGCTTGCCACTATTTTCGCTATCCTGATATTGTTCCTCCCTTTCCTGAGATACGTCCGACTATGTGCTATATGGCCCACAATATTTCCGCCTATGGGCTTCGGCTCGTACCCGCTGTAAGCATCCGGTGTTGCTGTCACCTGATTAGTTACTACGGCCGCCGCATTGAATGCCCTAGATAATCTGATCAGTTTATGCATGTGTTGATTGAGCTTTTGTTGTCTGGGGGCAAGCATTTCTCTACCCAGATACTCACTGCGGAAATGTGCTGTCAAGCTGTCTATTATGATCAGCTTCACGTTGCGATCTCGTATGATCTCATCTGAGTTTTCGAGTAGGACCATTTGATGCTCGCTTGTATAGGCCTCCGCGTAGACTATGTTATTCAGGACTTTTTCTTCATCTGTTAATCCAAGGCGCTTCGCCATTTGGAGAACCCTGGCAGGTCTAAAAACTTGCTCCGTGTCTATATAGAGGCATGCGCCGTTGAGTCCGCCCTCTTCTTCAGATAATTGAACCGCGGCGGCTAATTGATGACAGATCTGACTTTTTCCTGCTCCGAATTCTCCATAGAATTCGGTTATAGAGGCTGTTTCGAGGCCTCCTCTGAAGAGTTCATCTAATGCTTTACAGCCTAGCGTCAGCTTTTTGCGGTCTTTCCTTTCTTCAACTAGATCTGCCGCAGTCACGAATTCAATGGCTATTGCTTTTCGGGCTGCTTTTATGATGCCGAGTGCGGTTGGTTCTCCTATGCCTTCCTGGATTAGCTCATTGACGTGGGCGGTTGAGATGGCTTCGACGGTATTATAACCAAGTTCTTTGAGTTTTGCGAGCGTTGCTTCTCCTATTCCGGGGAGATCCTCGAGTTTTTTGTATTGCGCTCGATAATATTTTCTCTGTTCCTCACTCAACAGGATACCTCCCGCAGAGATATTCCCGACATACGAGTGGTCGATCTTCATAGATGGCGCAGAGGTTGTTTTCTGTTAGGTGCTGGCATTCGCAGGG
>SMTZ1_10000483_pt1 | contig 41669 bp, 59 predicted proteins | sample DeeMarSWOR136_30_FD_25667 | JGI IMG/M metagenome (IMG submission 25667) | reverse complement strand
ATGATGCTTAATCCTGATGATGTTAGAAAAATAATTAAAAGTTATAAAGAGACAAAGTCAATAATGGATAATGCCGTTGTAGCTTTACATAGACTAAAGAAAAAAGAGGTTAAATAATGAGAAAGACTAACAAATTTCAATTTGATAGAAATAATTTGTACGATTTGTTATTGTAAATGAAAGAAAAAATCGAAAGGATTCTCGATAAAGACACGGTGAGAGAAGCAAAAATCGAAAAAACTGCCACCATTAGCTTTGATGGCGACCAGTTTTTAGTAAGGATCCCTAAAAAAATTTCAGATATATTCGAGATGAAAAAAAGAAGTAAAATAAAATTTACGGTAAATCTACCTTATGTAGAAGAAACCGAGAGAAAAATTATGGTGGTTGAAATACTTGATTAAAATAAAAAGAGTTGGATGTAATCTTGGCGATTTATCTCCCTATGAAAGACTTGCTTGCGTAATATTAGAAAATGCGAGACGTCCTCTAACAACAAACGAGGTGGCGGATTATGGGAACATGAGCTGGTTAACAGCTAAAAAACATCTTGAGGAGCTATCCAAGAAAAGAATTGGTATTTGTTCACACAATAAAGGAAGAGCAAAACTGTGGTTTATTGAATGATAGTTGAGGATCTAAAGATCACGAAAAAGCTTTTATCGATGTATAGTAAACGCTGGAGAATCGAGAATAGTTTCCAAGTGAAAAAAAATGAGTTCTGCCCTAAGACTACATCTAAAAATTTTAATATAAGGCTTTATTATTTTTTATTTACTTGTTTTATTTACAACTTGTGGTTGCTGGTGCGGATCCTTGTTAATCTTTCTGTTTATGGACGAAAAAGAGCAAAAAATGAAATCACAGCATATATTTTTGTTGAGCTTCTACTTGATCCAGGATGATTACTGCATTATATTTTTTTATTTTGTTTTTTCTTGTATTGATTATTTTTGATTAGAAAATTTTTCATTTTTTTGTAGGATTAGTAACCAATTTTTTGTATTTTTCATCCAATTTATAACTTTAACTAATTTACATATTTTTATATAAACTGTTAATAAAATAGAATTTTGTTTTTTAATGCCACTTTCGGAACTTGTGGGACTGACAAAAAGATTTATAAATAATGTTTATGATTATCATACGGAATTTTTTCCGAGCCTTGTGGTAAAGAGGTTTTAATATGAGTAGGGGGTCTAAAAGGAAAAGGGATAATGAGAATAGTTTTTTAGATGGTGATATTTTTGTTTCATATATTCGTAGATATGAAGATATATGCAAAGAAGACCGTTTTGTTCCGCCTAAAAAAATTTTGAAAGAACTCGGTGCCACTGAATCATCATTGGTTGCTTGGAGAGTAGAAAATCATTCTGTTTTTATTTTTGGCATAGATCCTGATAAGATAAAACCGCTGAAAATCAATGAAAAAGAAGGGGTGCTGATTTTAAAGAAGATAGATGAAAAAGGATATTTAGAAGCTTGCCCAGATGGTGATATTTATGTTATACAAGTTAAAAGCCAAGGGCGAGTTGGAACAAAAGATCAAATATCTAAAATTTTAAAAAAGGCTGGTATAAATGAACATGATTTAATAATTCCACAGTTTATTAATAATAAAAAAGAGGGACTGGGTTGGCGTTTGCTTAGTTTGAAAGAAAAAGATTTTATTTATCAATTGAAGAAAAAGATGACTTGAAATGCCTTTGTATCCTTTACCATTTGATGATAATAAAAAAATGCTTATTATACTATTTAGAGTACTTGATTGGTTAAGGGATAGCAAATATAGGATTTTAATTAGATGGCATAGATTGCAGTTAGCGGGTATTATCGAGGATATCAATTTTCCGCGTTATGATGAGCAATATGGGCGTTCTCTTCCTAATTTATATGGGTGGGCTCCAAATGGAAAATCTGGTTTTTTTAATTATGATATTAAAGAATTTTTTGAACCACGTCATCGTAAATTACCTGGGTCTGGTGAGTTAAAGGATTGCGTTGAAGCTTTTCCGATGAGTGAGCTTTTTGTGTTTACATCTCGTAATACTAATATTGCTAATGATTTATCTGATAGTGATTTTACATATGTTGCAGATGGTAATGTTACTGAAAGATTAAATGCTTATGAGCAACATATGTCATTACTGCAATCGACTAATTCAGTTTTGCGTACTGATATATTGAAATTGAGAAGACATATTACAGATGCGGAGGGTAGAGCTGCTACTTTTAATAGGGAACTTGAGTCTGCTCGTGAGGAAGTGGCGCGTCTTCGTGCAACAAATATTAGTTTATCGGAACAGAATGCGGAATTGGAAAAGTTAAACCGGGTGCTTAAAGTTGAAAACGCATATGTTGAATCTAAAATGGATAAAAAGGCTGAAAATGCAATACAAGAAGGTGAGATTGCTGGTAGTACTGGATTGCAACAAATAGCAAGATTTGCTGATGAAGTTAATGCGCTTAGTAAAAAGATTGCAGCAATAGATCATTGGAATCGTGGACATGGAAATGATGAAGGAGTTAGACGTTTAAATAGTGCGATTACTAATTTGCAATCTCAAGTTATAAACATGGAAGAAAAACTTTCAAAAATATCGGCAAAAAAAAGTCCAACTAAAGTAGAATCAGGTGAAGATTAATGACTTTTTATTTGACCAATGAGCCTCTTTTTAAAGATATTTTATTAGCAGCAAAAGATGATGATTATGAATTACTTGATGAAACCCTTAAATCAATTGAAATGCTGGTGGTAGTGGATTTTTCAAAATATCATTGGGATTGGGATCCAATAAAAGAAATAATTGATGATATACGCTGGGCTATGAATAGTTATCCCTGCCCTGAATTAAGATACGAAGAAATACAAATTTTGTATAAAAAACTTGTAGAATCTTCGACAAATCAGATGATAACTGGTGATTTAAAAAGCATATTAATATGGATTTATGATGATATGCAAAGGACGTATGATAATGGTCTTATGCGTTATAATATAGATCTTCTTTTATCTCTAAAAGATTATGCTTCTTTTTTGAATTCTCTTGATAAACGGATGAAAGAAGAAAAACCAGAATTATATCCAGATTATTTGTTTTTGGTAAAAGAAGGAGCAAAGGCATTACCTTTTATTTCAAAAATACAAATAGTTGGTGGTAATGGTGGTAGAACTTCTTTTAAACAGGATTCAATAAATGATCTTACAAATGTTTTTAGTCCTTTTTTTTCTGCCTTTGAGGGGCTTATAGCTATGTTTTCGGCACCTGTAGAAGTTTTGGAGGATAGGGAGAAATCGGATAAACCTAAAACAATTGATGTTGAAAATTTAGAAGAAGAGGCTTTAAAAAAAGCTATTTGGGAGCTTTTATTCAAAGAAAAATGGAATATAGAATCAGTTTGTCGTCATTATTCTAAAACAATAGATGAAATTAAGGATATTCTTGGGGTTGATATAGAGTTATGAAATTTTTTTTTATTAATGAAAAAACTGGTGTTTTAAAACATTCATTTCAAATTTTGTTATATATTGAAAAATTCGGGAAAGCAACATCTGAGGATATTTCTGGTTTATTGTTTTGCAGTCAAAGTTATGCTGCAAAAATGCTGTGGAAATCTTGGAAAAATAGTTTTTTGGATAGGAAATCTGTGCGTAAAAAAACCAAAAAAATTTTTGAGTATTTTTTAAAGGATAAGGGTGAAAAAATATGCAATTTACTCCACAAAAAGGGGTTTTAGTTAAAAAACCGCTTACGATCTGGTTTTTTTTCGAAATAGATTGCCCAATTTGTGCTTTTGTAAGACGTTTTGTTTTAAGACCTTTAGCTTTTGAACATTTAATTATTTTGGAACCTTATGAGATAAATTCAAATATTATGTCCCCTCCTGTTAAATGGTTTTATGATTATTCTAATCACGAGCTTGGTGGGGATGCTTTAACTCCAACAATTAGGATAATAGATTTTTTTTATAGGGATATGGTCTTACATGAGGACTCCGTAAAAATATGTCATCTTTGGTCAACAAAACCAAAAAAAGTAGGGCATGAAGATGAAGAGAAAGCTGAAACATTACGACAGCAAATTTTGGAAGCAATAGCTCTTTATAGACGTAAATATGTTAAAGAAACACATAATGTGCTTCATCTTTTTAATCCTTTTAGGAGGTCTATTTGATGGGGCTTGAATATATTATTGTTCCAGAGTATGGTCATCCTGCTTCTGAGGTTCTTTGGGATCAGAGAATTGATAACTGTGTGGTTAGAGTGCTTTATAATGGAAGAGAACTGCATCCGCCTATTGCTATGTGTGATATTCTGCTTTCATTAGGACCTAAAATAAAGGTTACACCATCTGCTATGGTACAAGAGGAAATTCGTACACCAACTGGAAATATAACTATAGAAAAAGAAATCCCAAGCAATTCTTTATTAAGAGAAATTAATCCTTTTGTCCAAATTATTCAGCGTTCTGTTGCTGAAGTGGGTCATCTTAATGATATAGGAATATACAAGTCATTAATATTAAGTAGTCGTGCTTTGCCTGATACACCTGATGCTTTTGCAGCTATAATAGATGAAGAAGGGGGTTTCATAAAATATCTGGAAAATCATGGGACTTTGACTTTTTACACTGAAGGGGGACAAAAATATTATACAAAAGGTCGACCTTTGAAAAGTGAATCGCCTTATTTGGTTTCATTTCATCCTGGTTTCGACCAAATTGCTTATCAAATTATGAAGTTTTTTAAAGAAAGTAATACAGCGACTTATGAGATGATTGAGGAACTGGTGAATGTCCAACTTGGTTGGTTGCATGATCCGCGTTGGATTTATGCTTATTTAAATAGTTTGGAAAGAGGGGAATTGTATGGTGCCAGAGTATGCATTCATGATGAAAAAGGTAACATAAAAAAAATACGTGAAAACACTTGGGAATACCAGTATCCTTTGTTGCCATGGGGTGAAGCAGTTGTGGAAAAAAAAGAAAAAACGGGGGAAAAATAAATGATTTTGGAGAATCTAAGTTTTGATAAGGCACTTGAATTTTTAAAAATTGGTGAATTGCCCACTGGTTATAATATTTCAATACTTACTGTAGTGGAACCAATAGATTTTGATTTGGCGAAACCTAAAATATTCAATGATAATTTTAGTTTTATATTTAATTCAAATAATGAAAATATTCATAATGCAGTTGTAGAAGATATAATAAATTGGTTAGAACGAAATACTCAACCAAGGTTTTTCCATGTAGATTTAGATAAACTTAAAATGAATTTATTGGAATTAGCGGAAACAAAAACAAAAAATGCGAGTAAATCAGATAATGCAATGATGATTACCAGATTGTTGCATCATTATCTGTTATTAGTTTTAATTAATTCTAATGGTAAAAAGTTGTGGGCTATACCTTTTGTATTTAATACAAAAAAATTTGGGGATGTGTTTTGGATATATGTGGGTACAAGAAAATTAACTGAAAAAGAAATAGTTTTGTCTTTTGATGATAAATTAGATTTTTTAAAATTGCAAAATATAGTGACTCGTAAATCATTTGTTATTATGTTAACAAGGGATTAAAAATGGAATGGGATTGTCATAGAATAATAAGAGTAGTATGCACTCCTGTTGAGGTTACTCTTGAACAAGTTGGTTTAACTTTGCTGTTAAGCAATTCCTCTATTTTTAGTTGGCAAAAAGGATTTTTAATATCATATATTGGATTTAAACAATTACATATTTTGCCAGAAAAAAATGAGATTTTACTTTTAGACATAATTGATACAGTTGAATATATTAAGACAAAGTATTTTAAATTTATTGAATTGGATAAAAACAAAGGTGTTGCAAGATTCTGTAATTCAATGGAATGTAACAGTGATATGATTTATTTTCCAATTTGTTCTGTTTCAAATGATTCTACAGAAGCGGTTACAAAAAAAATTTTGGAGACAGAAAAATAATGCCAAGTCATGGTGATAAATCTCATGAATACTTAAAATGCAAGGCATTGGAAAAATTAGTAAAAATCTATGGGGACAAAATTGATATTATCAAAAATGAGCAGCCCAAGGTTGGTGCTGAACAAAATTTTTTTAAGGTATCAGTAAACCTGGGTAGTGCTTGGCATGACCGTTTTGGTGCAAGTGTTATGCATTTTCCTGATATGTGGGCCCAAATCAGGTTGAATGATAGTGAAAAAAAAGTCATAATGCGTGAAAGAGAAAAACTTCTGAATAAGCTTGATTCCAAAGAACGGTATGGTATGATGGAAAGAATACCGGTTCCTGATGTGCGTATATTAATTGTGGAATGCGAAACGCAACAATCTGGTTTAGTGAATGGTAATTTATCAAGACGTTATCATGGGTATAAATTGATCCAGATTCAGCATTTACTTCTGTTTACTTTTATTCTTGCGACTTTTAAGGATGTAAAAGTAAAAACTGATTTGTTTGATGTTATATGGAGGTTTCCAAGGTGTCAATAAACCGTGTTAATAAAATAATCAATATATTTATTGTTTTAATTATTTTATTTTTAATAGTGTTTGTTGTTCAGACTATTCGTTATGATAAAACTGATTACAACTGTTGTCACATGTCAAGGGATGAAGAAAAATGGCTTGAGGAAAAAGGTTTTGATGTAAAAATTGCAAGGGCAAAAAATTTTTCAGGTGAAGAAGGACACATGTGGATAGTACTAAATTTTTTTGGTTTCTATATTAATATTGACAGTATATATTTAGTTCCGATTTTTCCTCCTGAAAATACTGAATATTTTGAATCTTATGAGGAGTATGCTAATAAATGAAACCGGTACATTATAGAGTGACAAAAGAACTATATGATTTATTAAAACAACAAAAAAATGAAAGTATAGTTGAGGTTATAACAAAATCTTTGGAATTATTTCAAAAAAATCCAGTAGTTTTTACAGAAGAAGAAAAAATATTATTTTTGAAAGTTAAACGAGAAAAAATACTTACTTTTACTATTGATAAAGATTTGAAAAAATTATTAGCAAAAAATGAGAAAATTAAACATTTGATTATTGATTATTCTGTGAGAAAATATGTTGAATCAAAAAAACAAGTAGAACCAAATTTTGAAGAGGAAGAAATAGAGGTTGAAGAAACACCAGCTGATACAATTGATATTGAGTTTGAAAAAGAAAAAGAGGAATTAGATGAATTGTTCTTTGACCCCGGGTTAATTGATTTAAAAGACCTTATAATTTATATTTGTGATTATTGTAATATGGATTGTAAACATTGTTATTTAAAAAAAGGGTCTGACACAGTTAAACCAGAATGGATTCAGTGGCTTATAAACAATTTTGATTTCGAAAAATCTATTATTGTAGGTGGTGAACCCACTATATGCCCAGCATTACCAGATATAGTTAAAATATTGAAAGAAAAAAATATTAATGTTGTGATTTCCACTAATTGTAAATGGATAGAAAAACCGGGTGATCTGGAAAAAATGCTTCATGCTTTGAAAGATGTTGATAGAATACAGATAAGTATAGAGGGGAGGGAAAAAATCAATGATATGATAAGAGCACCAGGTAGTTATAAAAATGCTATAAATACGGTGAAACTGCTGAAAGAAAAAAAATTTGAAGTGGCTTTCAGGATGACATATTCTCAATGGAATCTTGCTGAAGTACCATATATTTTAGAACTGGCTGTAAACATGGGTATACAGGTTGATTTATTCCCGTATAAAGGGGATGATATAATGCCTTTAACAGCTGAACAACAAGAATGGCTTTATAACATGTTAATCAATTATACTTCTGATAATGGGAAACGTTTAGCTATTGCAAGAATCCCCCAGTTTTTATGTTACCTGGGTGAATGGGATTATTGCCCTGCTGGGAATCAAAGAATATGTGTTTTACCTGATGGTTTGATCACGCCTTGTGAAATGAGTGTGCCACCATCTCATTTTCCATTGGCCCGTTTTAAAAATAATGATAAAAATAATTGTATGGATAAGGAGTTTCTTTTGAAAAGAATCCGTTTTTTTTTGAATAATATCAAAATCCCCGATGTGGAATGTTCCAGGTGTAAATTTTATCATTTTTGCAGATCCGGGTGTTTACAAACCAAGGAATATATGAATTGCCCTCTTAAGGAACAGGTTAACATTAATTATTATCGTGAAGACTTGGGTATTTCACAAAAACAGATTCGAACTCGTGTTAATATGATTGTTAAAAATGTTGCGGAAAGGATTGGATGTTAAAAAAGTGGGGGGCTTGTTTTAATGGTTTCTCTTTCATCAATTAAAATTACTTATGATTTTATTTCTCGTAAAGCAACCCTCAAAAATAAGAGTTTTTTTGATAGATATAAGAATAAGCCTGCGTTGCTGTTGAAAGAGCACCCCGAACTGAAAAAAGAATTGATGGAAAAAGAAAATGTTTTGTTCAATAAACTTTTTAAAAAACCAACATATTTTGATAAATATAACCAGTGGCTTTTGAATATAGTATGTCGTTAAGACGATACATATATATAGTTAAAACGATATACTATTGATGGGGGGAGACCTATAAGGTATATCTTATGGTAATTGAAAAACTGAAATGTAAAAGATGCAATCATGCGTGGTATCCAAGAAGCGAAAAGAAACCAAAAGTTTGCCCTAAATGTAATAGTCCTTATTGGAATAAAGAATATAGTAGAGCTGATTTGATATGAAAGGCAGAATTATAATTGATGGTGTTGATTTTAATCTTCTAAAAGTACTTACTGAAAAGATGATAGATTTTGATGATGAGTTTAGAAAACATGGTAAAACAATTTTTTATAATAGAGAATCTGTTGATATAGCATATGCTGAAATGTTAGATGCTATGAACCGGGCAAAAGATTGGGTTATTCATATTAATCATGAGATAACTGATGAAAAAGATAGATATCTTGAATTGCCTAAAAAAGTTTATCTTAATCCTGATAAGGTTTTATTTGGTTTACCAAGTGTTCTTTGTAAATCTATGAGTTTTATAGACAATGCTGATGCCAAGAAATTTGCAAAAAGTTATTGGAAACGGTTTCTTTTGTATTACCGTAAAAGAATTGGTGGAAAAAAATCAGCATGGCGAAAGAAAGGATATATCGCAAAATATAATGATGCACCTGATTATAGAAATGCAGAATTTCACAAAGGTTCTAAATTGATCTATAATTTAAATGAAATAAAACCTTTTAGGTAGTGAAAAATATGAATAAAAAAGAATTTGAAGAATTTAAAAAAATGTGTATTGCTGAAATGCCTTTGCGTAAAGCTGAAAAAGAACATATTGCACAATGCAATTATCTTCATCAAATACGTTTTACAAAAATTCCAAATAATCCAAAGAAAAAAATAGAATGGTTGAAACAGGAATTAAAGAATTATTTTGCTCTTAGGTGTATCGGCAATAAACTTTGGAAAGAAGGCCAAGAACCAATTAAAGGACATGAACACCCTTTATTTACAGATAAAGAATTTAAAGATATGGTATTGTTATTTCAATTACCATACTTATATTAAATAAAACGAGAAAGAAAAATGAATACAACAAATTCTAAAATAGGAGAATTAAAGCACGAGATAGATAAAAATGAAGGGCAATAGATATGATGGATAATGATTATAAAATTGATGGAAATTGCGAGATTTGTGGTGAACCTATTAAAAAAGGGGATTTGACATTGCATAAATCTGGTAAATATTTATGTGCTAAGTGTCAGATTGATTTGAATAGGGAAATGGAACTTAGAGAAATTTATATTAGAAGGCGTATAGAATTATTGAATCAATTACATGAAATTGATATTGAATTAGGAATTGATAACACAAATATGTATAATTAAAATAATATGATTCATATGGAAAAAAATGATTTAATACAACGGATGGAACGTAATAAACAAAACAGTATGTTTTACTGGCATCCAAAAATAAAAGACTTACCTATTGCTCAACCAAAAACAGAATCATATAAATTCAATAAATCAGAATTTGAAATAATAGCAAAAGAAGAAGGGATACCAACATCTGTTTATGAAAACTGTTTACCAATTGCTAAAAAAATAGGTTTCCCGCTTTTTATGAGAACTGATAACAATAGTTGTAAACATTTCTGGGAAAAAACTTGTTATGTTCCAGATGAAAAAGTTTTAAAAAATCATATTTTTGAATTAATATCTTATAGCAGTATGCAGGGATGGATGAGTTATACTGATAATGGGTTGTTTTTTAGAGAATTTATACCATTAACAACTAAATTTAAAGCATTTTCTGGTTTTCCTGTTAACAAGGAAAGAAGATATTTTATTAAAAATGGGAAAATACAATGCCATCATCCTTATTGGTATCCAGATTCAATTAAGGATAATACTGATTTTAAAAACTGGGAAAAAGTTGTTTCTGCTTTGAATTATGAAACTGATGCTGAAATTAAAAAATTATCTGAATATGCTCTGATTATTGCAGAATTGTTTAAAGAGTATTGGTCGGTTGATTTTGCTATGAGTAAAAAGAGTATTTGGTTTTTATTTGATATGGCCCGTGGTGAGGATAGTTTTCATTGGAAAGAATGCAAATATTGTTCAAATGATGTAAAATAAGGAAATTTTTATGACATATCATTGTAAAAAATGTGGATATTTAGCTTGGTCATATAATGATTTAGCTAAATCTGGTAGTGATTCTGTTAATGCAACAAAACAAGAGTTATGTTTAGATTGCTATCGAAAAAATAAATTAAAACTATATTGAGAGATGTTGATATGGCGATAACAATGAAAAAACCAGCAATATTTGATGGTTTCAAAATAAAAAGAAAATGTGATAATTGCTGTTTGCAACCAAACAATATAATTGATTGTATTGAACTATGCAAAACATATAGATTGATACCATAAATTTAGATTTATAGGTTGTGATAAAAAATGCTTGATTATAGCTATGCGACAAAATTGCTTGCAGAACTTAAAAAAACTGGTTCTGATAAATGTCCATGTTGCAAAAATAGATTGTTTATTAGGAAGCAATCAAGAGGTTTTGTATGCAAAAACCCGAAATGTGAGGCATATTGGAAATATGGTAAAGGTGAAGTTTTTGTTACTGTTGATTCTAATGCGATGAAAAAATTATATCATAAATAAGTCAATTATTAAAGGTGAAAAAATGCTAAATGATGATGAACAAGATGTGATATTTTTAGATGGAAATAGTGATTTTATTTTCTGTTATGTTAAAAAATCAAAATTAAAATTTAATGGAAATGGTTTGTATGAAAAAATTAAATGATGAAGTTAGGGGTAAATTAATAGTGCAGTTGATGAAAATTGTTAATCCTGAGACTACAGTTAGCGACCTTGAAATTGTGATTACTGGTATCGAAAGAATATTACTGGAAGAAAATATTTTGAAGTAAAACTTGTGAAATATAAAACTTTAAATCTTTGAAAATGCATTACAGTCTTGTGGTAAAATATGGGGTCTCATAAAAGTAAAATTTTGAGCTGCAATAATGGGAAAGTCGTTGCAACTTCAAATATAAAAAGTGAAGGCGTTAAAATAAAAAAGGGAACACAGGGTAAAATTGTTAAACAGCGTAGAACTGCTAAAGGGCATGTGCGAGCAACCATAAATTTTTCTGGGAAAGGAACTGTTGAAATACCGACAAGTAAACTTAAATGCCTGTAAAATTTATTAGTTTATTTACAGTTATCATCTTATAGATGATACCTGTTATTTTTTTAATATTTCCTTGCTTTAACTCTTGCTGAATGAGACATGCCTTTCCATTTTCGAATAGCAGCTTTTGGTGTAAGATCTGGTTTATGTTTGTTTTTAACATAATCACGATCAGTTCTGAAAATCCGCCATTCTTTTTCCAAGCCTTTTCTTGGTTTAGCTCCTTCTACTCCTGCTTTTTCACGCAGGTTCGCCATTGCATGTAAACGCCTCCAGATTGCTTTTGCACCATATTTTTTAACAGCTTTATCTATTGCTCTATGTCTTTCTGCAGATGAGTTTTTTGTGGAATAACCATATTTTGATAAAACACCTTTTGCTGTTATCTTAATTAGTTTAGGACCGCGCCCTGGTGCACCTTGATCTTTGATCATCATGTATGTTGCTGGAACATGAGTTCCTTTTACCTTTGTACCATCTTCGCGTGTATACGTTTTTCTATCATAGGGGTCTCTACGTACTAAAAGTTTGCCTTTCGGTGGTTCACATTTACCATTTCTCCAAGAGCCGCCCATACTTCTGCAACCATCTGGAGTCATTTTAGATATCGGTATTGCCATTAATTTTTTTCACCTCCCTTTTTTTATTTTTGAAAAAGTTGAATATGTGATGATGCCCTTCAAGTATTTAGCTACTTTATCTCTTTCTACTTTTTTATTGAAACAAAGTGGTTTATTCCGTCCTTGTACTATGAGGCAAAACTTGCATCCTTCTTTTTTCATAATTTATTTCCCTGTTTTTAGTTTTTTAAGAAGCTCCTCCCCTTCAGCACAATAGCTTTTAGAGCTGCTATAATTTTTTTTGAACCATTTAATCTGGCTTTCCAACTCAGCTAACATCCGTTTTTCACTGGGACAGATGATTTTATCAACATCACCTTCCGTATATGTAATAAATTTCTTGATACCCGGGTTTACTACACTCCAATGATAAGGCGCAGTGTAATAAACTTCTTTATATCCATTATCCAGTAATTTTAAAAAATAATCCATGTCCTCGGAACTGGGGCTGAACATGAAATCCCTGCGCAAAGCACAACCAGTTCTTGTTTTTTCTACCATTTTATTTTCCAAGGTGTTTTATCACCTGTCATCTTTTGCAACTCGTCAAAAGCATCTTTTGCTAATTTCTGAAAACGCCTGATGCTCTGAATATGTGAACCGTAACCTGGTTTTGTTGCATATTCCTTAGCCTGGTTCTCAAGCTGTGCATTAAAATTTCTTAAAGCAGTAATGGATGCGACAGCAGAATTTTTTGAAATCAAATATTTTTTATTTTGATGCTCTAATAACTGAACATATTTTTCTACCAAATCACCATATTTACCATCATATTTATCATAAACAGTTTTGAACAATTTTTGAGAAGGTGAAAAACACTTGTTATTGAATTTTATTTCACCTGGTTTACAACCTATTCTTTTAGACAAGCTCATTTACCTTCTTTAAAATTTATTTATTTTTTTAATTAAATTCTGTGAAAATTCAAGACCATCATCATACTTGTTTTTAGGCTTCCAACTCTTCATGCCTTTAACAAATTTTTTTGCATTATTATAACTCTTAAAAATAGAAGAATGACTACCAGGACCAAGTTCCACTTGACCCCAATTATCCTTATCAATAGTATTATTTTTAAATATTGGTGCAAATTCAACACCAATAGGATATTTTTTATGCCCAGGATATTTAACAATTCTAACAGCGTTACCGATATTATGTAGTCTTTCTATTTTACTAATGCAAGCACCATTTTTTTCTTTTTTAATAGCCCACGTAGGACACCCTTTTCGTTTCATATTTTTCACCAATAAGAATACAAATCAATTATTTTATAAGACCAACCAGGAGGCAGATTTTCAACACTATCAACAACACCACGAAAAACCTTTATTGTAATAGTTCTGTTATCAACACGCTTACAAGTATCTGTTACTGAATCGTAAGTCCATCCAGGTGCACAATCTTCATGAGTACGTACACAAACCTTTGTATCTGGATCAAAAACAAAACCAGGTTTACAGCCATATTTTTTTTCTAACTTCTTAAGTGATTTATTCTTTCTCATCTCCCCTCACCAAAACAAAAATCTTTTAATATTTTTCAAATCATCAATATTCTCATCTATTAAACGAGGAATTATATCCAAACGTTTTTCCTTATTCTGAAACGGATATTTACCGCCACCCTTGGATAAATTTTCAACTGCTTTCCAAGAATCTGTTAATTTTTTAGCTGTGTCTTCCAATTCTTTCAATTTATTATCTATTGATTTTATCTCAGGTTTTATACACTGACCCAACTCATTTTTTAAATAACCAATAGGACATCCTTTGATTTTCTTAGTACTTTTTTTTCTTTTCCTTGCTTTTTTAACTGGCTCTATTTCATCTTCCATTTCATACAATTCTGGATATAACATTTTTTGTTTTTTCATAAATTATGTTTTTAAAATCTTAAAGAAATTTATAAAGTTATGGAGGAAAAATTTCCTTAGCGGAAAAAATTCCTGACAAAAAATATAAATCATCAATTGATTAAATGATTTTAAAAAAATTTCAAAAGTGATACTAATGACTAAAGGAAAAAAAGTTGATAAAATAACTATTGCAGGTAAAACATTGAAAAACTGTAAAGTTTTCGTTTGGAAAAACAACAAGGGTGCAACCATTGCGTGTAAAGGAACAAAATTTTACGGAAAAGAATAAAATTAAATGATTTACCTGAAAAAAAATAATTAAAATTCATAAAAAAATGAACATATGCTAAAATTATGTGGGGCAAAATAAAAATGCCTGAAATGAAGAAAAAACATGGAACATGCAAATGGATGGCAAAATACGGAATAATACATTGCGAAGTGGAAGGCGCTGTTATTAACATAACAGAAGGATTAACAGATATGCATGGTAGAAAAGTAACAAGTGTTCAATTTCACCCTGACAAATATGCAAGCAACATTGGTTGGAAAGTAATACCTCGAGTTCATAATGTTAGAATAGTAAAAATAACATAAAAGGAGGTGAAAAAAATTAAGATGAAACTACCAAAGCAAAAATGGGAAAGATGGGGCGTCTGGTGGAATATTGTAATGTTCGGCATAACAGGTTTTGCTTTTATATTATCATTTGTTTCAATAATTTCCTCAATAATTGACGAAGCATTTCCTTTGATAGACATAATAACTAATTATTCATTCTACTTAATAGTACTAATATTAGTGGCCCTGTTACTGATATTTGTTTCCTATGGACTTATGGAACATGCATTATGGGCTTGGTACATTGCATTGATTTTCTGGGTTGCAACAATTCTATTGGCAATAATTTCAAGTCCGAGCTGGACCAGTGTGATAATCAGTATGATCTTGCCTATTTTCTCATTGTATGCGCTAATGAATAAAAAAACTGCTAAATTATTTGGCGTTTTTTAAAAATGATGTTCTATGAAAGAAGGTTGTCCGCCTAATACATATAAAACAGATCATAAATGCAAAAAATTCTATGATACTCATTCTATGACTGCTCGGGATAAATATTTTGTATATATCAAATATCGGAGTTTTCTTGATTCTCTAAAAAAAGATTATAACAAAATTACAAAAAATATGGGAAACAGCACACCAGCTCCTTTACTCAAATTTCATAATGAATTATATGAACATTTACATCAACATTGTGGTTTCATAGCGCATTATGATAGGCATGGTTTTTATCATACTTATTTTGATGATCCTGATGCAACAATAGATTTTATAGAGCATATGAAAGAGGCGGAAAAAAGATGCCACGAGGATTATATTGATATAAACGAGGCGATGGCGAAAGAAACAAAAAAAGTTTCATCTGATTTGATTAGATTAATGGAAATGCGTTGTAAAAAACGTGATATTGAAACTGCTAAAAATTTGCTTGATAAATATGGTTTAAAAATAAAGGGGTTGAAATAATAAAGAAAAAAATGATTGATTTTGAAACTGGGGTGAAATAGTGTTTGGCAGGAGAGCTGGTTGCCCAAAAGGATATGAAAAAATAAAAGGTAGATGTTATCCTGAAATTAAAAATAAAAATGTTACTTCCATTACAAAAATAGAAAATAGAGAAGACATAATACGTGCAACAGATGAACATATTGAAAAAATAAAAAAAATATATGGGAATTCACCGCGTTTAAAAGAATATGATGTTTTTTTTGTAAAATCCCGTAATGGTGATTTGGATAAAATTTTCGGTTATTTTGACCACTATGATATGTTATTCGAATTCAAGGTGCCACATACATGAAAAAGAAAATTGGTTGTAAGAAAGGTGAAATAAAAATTGCGGGTCATTGCTTCCCAAAAAATATGAAACAATCTGAAAACATAGTCCTTGACTGGGATTTAGAATACGGTTTCAGAGGAAATAAACTGATTATTAAAAATTTATCAGGATGTGTGGTGGATAATGCACATATCCGGGCTAAATGCTCTGCGGGAGCAGTACATGGCAAAAAAGAGATGATGGCAAAAAATATAAATAATTGGCTTAAAAAATACACAAGAGTAACAGAAGATTTCAAAATACCTGATAAACAATGGAAAAACGAATATGCTGCTGAAGGAAAAGAAAGAATTGATTATATAGAAACAATAAAAATTGGCAACTCAAAATATGATCCAGAAGCGTTTTTTGGATTATTAAATGAGGCGCTTGACCAACCAATTATCACAAAAAGCAAACAGTTCTCTAAAAAACTTGTTGGTGAAAAAATTAAGATTACTTATTGGCAGGAAAAAAAGAATCCTGATGGTCCTGTTGTTTTAGAAGGCTCAACAGGTTTTTATGTTCTTGCCCCGAGGATTAAGACATGACCGATAGCTGGGTTTTGATAGATGATGAAGAACATTCGCTTGATGACAAATATAAAACAGTGTGCGATAAAAGTAGAAAGGATCTGCTTGAAAAATATGTTGACGTACCCAATGCATTCATGCCCGGTGGAGAATGCTTTGGAAAAACAGTTGCAGCAAACACCAGGGATGGTTGTGCAAATAAGTTGAGAAGACAGACAATGATTCTTAAATCCTCTGATAATGAAATCATAGCAGTCATAGGAGAAGATACTACAGGATATCGTAGAAAGAAATCTGTTCAGACTGCTGATTTGGAAAAACCAAAATATTATATTAATGTTTCAAAGGATAAATGCGAGAAATTAAAAACTGATCTGCATACAAGCAAGTTTTTGAGGAATTGGGATGCGAAAAAACATAAAACTTTGCCTAAAAAGTCTCCAGTTACAGCAAAAGAAATAGATAAAGTAAAAAAATGTGTTGAGGATTATAAAAATAAAGTAAAAAAATATGATGAGGCGAAAAAAAAGTTAGCTATTGATTTTTCAGATATTGAAAGGCATATTGGTGATTGGCCATTTAATATAAAACAGTTGAAAAAAGGAATAAAAATACCGAGTATTTTGAAGAAGACAACACTTGAAAAACTATCAAAAAAAGATCATATCACAAGCATTGGGAAATTCGAGGAGGAAAGAAAAAAAGCAAAGTTTAATTATGATGATATAACAGGTGTATACGCTCATCCTGAATATCCATTAAATATTTTTATAAAAATAAAAGACGGGCGGATTTTTTCAGTAGAATCGCAAAAACGTGATTATTCTTATTATGGCGCACCCGATTGCGGTGCGTCAAAACTTCATGACAAAAGCAAGAAAGCGGGGGATAAGATGCTTGAGGATTTGCAGAAAAAAATCAATTTCAAAACCTTTGATGTAACAAAAATCAAGGGAGTGGAAAAAGAGGAGAGTTATAGAGATCCTGAAATGATATTTGATAAAAAATATAGGAGAGGATGAAAATGGGAGTTACAATACATTACAGATTGTTTTGTAGAGATAAAAAATGCGCTGAAAAAATCGTTTCCGAAACTGCAAAAGTTTCAAAAAACTTGAAAAAGAAATTTCCCAGCGTAGAAATAAATCATATTTCTAAGACGGAGATTGTTGTCTGCCCCAACGAGGGCAGCGAGTGTATACACTATAATTTTGAACCCTATGAAAAAAAGTTGGAAAGACATTTGAAGAAAGGTTGGGATTATGAGGGGCTGACCTTAAGTAAACGAGTTTGGGTAGATCCTGCAGGCAGGAGATATAGGGAATGGCCCAAGGGGCTATACGGGGTCCCTTTAAAAGAGGAAATCGTGGCCCCCAAATTCGGAAAAGATGGATTCCAGACGTCTGGTTTTACTAAAACACAATACGGTGGAGTTGAGGCGCATATTCTTGCATGCAGGATTCTTGAACCCGCCAAGAAATTTGCACACAAGAGAGAGATTTCCGATGAAGGCGACTATTGCGGGGATGGCGATAAAGAAGATTTCGGCAAACTTACAGATGCTTTTGAGGAAAACCTGATGATGGTACAATCGATTTTTGGGCAACTGAAAAGCCTGGGCTATGATGAAAGCCGAATGGGTGGTGCCGGTTTTAAGAGAATAAAAGAAATTGAGGCCGCTGGAGGAAAATAATGAGTATCGCTTTACATTATGGATTTGAATGTAATAAAAAATGCGCTGGGGTTGATAAATTATATGGGAATGTGTATCAATTATGGTTTTAGGTGTGATACAGAAAATTGCGTAAAAAAAATAATAAAAGAAACAGGAAAAATCGCTGATAAAATGTCTAAAAAATATTCTGATTTTAAATATAAAATCATAAGTCCATTCCATATATGGATTCACCCGCATGAAGGAAGTGAACCAATGGAAATTAAGTTTGAGCCTTGGAAAAAAGCATTGAAACAATCATTTTTCCTTGAAACACACGATTATGGAATCATAAAAAATGGAAAATTGAAAGTTTATCCTGGGGAAGGAGTCGCTGGAAATTTAATACCAGATGTTGTTTATAATCATATGAAAAAGGGTTTGTATTATAAACAAACAAGCTTTGGTCGTATGCGATTTATGAATACAGCATATAATTATAAGGAAATAAATAAACGACCACTACTCGGAAAAGGAGGTTTGCAAACTGGAGATACACCTAAAACACAATATGGTGGAATAGAAGCCCATATTCGTGCTTGCGCCGTTCTTGAACCAGCTAAACACATTGCAGATAAATGGATAATAGACGATGAGGGAAGATACTGTGGGACAGGAGATAAATATAATCTTGGTAATTTAACTGATAATCTTGAGGAATATACTAAAATTGTTGCATCAATAGGTGGGATGTTACGTGATAAAGGTTGGAAAGATGACCAAATAACAGGACCTGGTGAAGAGACACGTCAGAGAATAAAAGGAGCTGGTAAATAGTGGTAGATAAACCTGAAGGTTGTCGTATGGGATATGATCTACATGAGGGCAAATGTGTACCAAAATGGAAAAACACAAGCCCGCTTGGAAGACTTGAGATTATTAAACAAGAAATGCGTGATCTAAGAGATATAGAAAAACATCGAGATATTTACAATGAATATGATCATTCTATTGATGGATTAGAGAAACTTACCAATATGATTAAGGAGGAATTGTATGGGAAAAAAGAAGGATCTAACTAAAAAGAAAATAAGTGAAGGTATTGCTTGTATTGCGTGTGTGCCACCCAATACAAGTGTTTTTTCAAATCCTGAATTGAAAGAAATACAGGATGTCATTAATGATGAAAAAGTTTTAGATGGAAATGGAGATTGGATCAATGTAACCAATACTTTTAAAAGACATTATTCTGGGGAAATTTTTGATATATTTATTAAATACCAGAATTTTCCACTTACACTTACACCCGAGCACCCTATATTAGTGACTCGTATGAAGCCTTGCCCATATTATCAAGGATATTGTACACCAGGGAAACATACTCATTTATGTAAAAACTGCACAATCAAACATTATCTTTTTTATGAACCTACATATATGCTCCCATCTGAGCTTTTTGTTACAAAATGGAAATCAAATTATATTGAAGATAAGCTTTTTTTAATGTTTCCACGAATAAAAAAAATAAAAGATAAAAGAATCTTAAATTTAATAGATTATTTACCAAAAGGTTATCGGGTTATAGGGAATGAAATACTTAAATTTACAACTAATAGTTATAAATACAGAAACGGTAAATCAGTAGTAAGAACTAAAAAAGTTGGAAAAGGCGCACCAGACAAGATTTTAATAAACAATGATTTTATGAAATTAGTGGGGTTATATCTTGCCGAAGGGCATGTTCAAAAATGCGCAAGAGGCGGAAGTGTTGTCTTATCTTTTGGGAAGCATGAAAAGATTCTTATTAATGAAACCACATCTTTAATAAAAAATGTTTTTAAAATATCTCCAACCATTAGATATAAACAAACTGCAATATCTATTGAAATATACAGTGAACCGCTTTATATTTTATTTAAAATGTTGTTTGGCTCTTCATCAAAAGATAAAAAAATTCCAAACTGGGTTTTTCTTTTACCATTTAATAAACAAAAAAACTTTCTTAAAGGATATTTTTTAGGCGATGGTTGTATACATAAAGGAAAATATAATGTAATTAGCTGCAATTCTGTTTCCAAAAAATTAGTTGGAGCCTTAAAATTAATATTGATTCGATTGGGTTTTACATTTTCGGAAAATAAATTTAAAGCAAAAAATAATAGAATGAAAATTGAAGGAAGACTTGTAAATATTTCACCTTTTAAATATTGTATTCAATTAAATGGAGAATCTGCAAAGGATTTAATTTCCATAGTAGAAAGCGATAAAACAAAATTTTGGAAGTATAGGGAGTCGCATCAAACAGGCATTGATAAAAATTATATTTATTATCCAATTAGAAGAATAAATAAAAGGCAATATGATGGGGTTGTGATGAATCTCGAAACAAAAAGTCATACTTATGTTGCCGATGGAATAATTGTACATAATTGTAGTTCTGATCATTTGATGACAGCATCTGGTGCAATTGATGAAGCTAGTCGCATGGCCCAGGGTGGAAAAGACATCGATGATAATGAAATTATATCTCGGCTTGGGACTGCAAAACGCGAACTTGACATAATGGAAAGAATCGATCTTACTGACAAAAAAATAATGGGTCTAAAAGGAGAAGAAAAAAAACTTGCTCTTGATGTTAAAAATAAAAGTGCTGAAATCCGGCATGGAATCATGGGTGTTAAAGCAATGAGTGACTTGATAGAGCTTAGTGCAACAGCAAGTAAAGCCTGGGAGGATGTATGGGCAAGGGCTTTCAAGCTTGCAAAGGAGCCTATTTTTTGCCCTGTTAAAAAATCTGTTTCTGATTATTCTGTAAACGGGTGTAAACAAGGAAAAGTAGAGAACCCGAAAACTAAACGATGTATAAAGGCTTGTCCAGTTGGAAAGATTAGGAATTTTAAAACCGGGAGATGCATAAAGGGATGAATATAGATCTTGAAAACATCAGGAATATACATAGTGTTGAAACACCGGCTGCTTGCAAAAGGATGGGGGGTCTTTGGGATAATGGCGCGTGTTTCCTTGATGAATATGGTGATCCGCATGTTGATGTTGGAATATCTGCACCTATAAAAGGTGCTTACTTGTGGTATGAAATCAATGATTTTGATGAAGGAGGTTATCCGTCAGGCAGTTTTCATGGTTATGTGGCTGGTTGTTTATTAAAACGTGGTTTAGATGATGAATTTGGTTATCCGCATAGTCCTGGTTGGTGTTATTCTTTTTATGATAAGCGTTTTCCTCCACAAGACTGGGTGGGTGATAAAGTACGTGATCATTTGATTGAAGTTTTTAGGGATATTGCAAAGGGTAAAGCTGGTAAACATGGTCTTGCTTATTTTACTCATGATGGGAAAAAACTACCTTATCCTTCATTATATGCTTATGTTGGTGATAAAAAAGGAGATGTTTTCAAGGATGCTGGTAAGTATATAAAATCATTCAGTTTCAGAAGAAGGGGGATGCATGAAAGAAATAGATAAGGATTTTATTGTTTCATGTAAACGCCTTGGCGGTAAACTAATTACGCAAGACAAAAGAGTTATTTGTGATTTTGGAAATGGTCAGCTTGGTCTTGTTGTTGATCTTAACAATAATGATTTCAATGTTGTGGATAAAAGGGTTAAACCTGGTATTAATATTGCTACTCTTGTGCCTGTTGAACATATTGCATCAGATGATTCTGATATTGTTGCTTCATCTGGGCAATCATTTATTAGGGTTGGGCCTGAAAAAAATAATATCAAGGTGTATACAGAAATTGAAGGTGCTTCTGTATATGGTTATGATCCTGAAACTGTTAAAGAATTACGGTTTTCACAATTTGAAAAAGAAGGTTGTCCTATAGGAACTCAAGTAAAAAATGGTGAATGTATACCTGATGTTAAACTTAAACCACAGGTCCCTTCATCAAAAGTTCCTCTTCCAAAATATAGTTCCCTTGATTGGAATAAATCTGTTGATGTACCATGGATTCTTATTGATGATAGTTATTCTATTGCAAAAGCAACTATTGGGACTTGGATAAACTCGGCTCATGCTACAATCAGTAAAGAATTTTTGAGTTGTAAAAAACCAGTTGAAATAAAACTTGAAGTTGGAAAAGAATATAGGGATGCCGCAAAAACGGGTGCTGTAGATAAGTCTTTTAAAATCGGCGGCTCGTATTATGATAGGGATAAATTATATCGTATTGGTGAAGAAATTTTTGGCGTGAAGATTATGGATACGGTTAATGATAAACCTTTGCGTTCAGAAGTGGATAAAAAGAGGCATCTTCAAATGAATGGTTTGGTGTCGGGTGCATCTGATTCTCCATTGGTTATACGTGGTGTCAATAAAATATATTATTTATTGAACCCGATGGAGGAATATTGATGATAGATGCGCAGGAGTTCATTAAAGGATGCAGAAAATTTGGTGGAACACCAACTAAACATAGTGAATGGGATTACAGATGTGTTATAGGCGAAATCTCAATAGGTATGAATATTAATGGGCTTGTCCAAGTTTTTGATAGGCGAAGTAGGGCAATTAATGATATAACTGTTAAAGATTTTGACAGGCTTGACGTTGAAGAAGATAAGCCTAAAATGGTTTTTCATTCACCAACAGGAGGACTTGAAATATATCCACAAGCATATGGAATAAAAATCAAAACTGTTGCTTCTCCTGGGGAATCTGATTATGATAGGTTTGTACATGAAAAAAATGTGGAACGATTTGGTCGAGCAAAAATTAAAGTTCCTGGAAATTCGATTTTAAGAATGCGCGAGCCAAAAATATGTCATATTGTATGGGAAGTCGAAAAAAATGAACCTGTTCTTATTGCTGATGGTGGAAACATTGTTAAAGGCACAGCTGAAGATTTCAAGGTTTCAACGCATAAACCTGAGTTTAAATATACAGATAAAAAAGTGAAAATACGCTTTAAAGTTGGTGCAGATCTTGAATATGCAAAACGCAAGGGGCCTTCTTATTCTCCTGATTCTTTTAAACCACCGGTTTGTGTACCTATTGGCAATGCCTGTTACAGCAGGGAGCATCTATATCCAATTGCTGAAGAAATCATTGGGGATCCGATACAAAAACCATATGGTGGTATTTTAAAAGAAGCATTGGAACGACCGCCTTTGAACTTAGAAGGTTTTCAGAGTACAAACCCTGATTTTGAGGGTGTGCTGCGGATAGTTGGAGAAAAAGGTGTGAATTATATTGTTTATCCGATTGCTTTTTTACCTGAAAAAAATAGTATAACAGTTCATGAAAAGTGGTGATGATGAGGGAAGCTGACGTGTTTAAAATGATAAAAGGTTGCCCAGCTGGGAAAAGATTTAGTTTTAAACATAATATGTGTATCCCTAAGAATTTTGTTTGTGATATTAAAAAAAGTGAAGTAATTAAAAAATCTAAGCCCCTTCGCAGCGCTATCAAATGGAATTGTGATTTTACTGTTCTTTCTAATGAATATGATTTATGGAAAGGAACGGCAAATGATTTTTTTAATTCTGAATTACGTGACTGGTTTAGATTTACGAATAAGCCAGTGGATCTTCATTTTACAATTGGTGCTGATGTTTTATTGGAGGAAGAAACCCCTGGTTTGATGGGTGATTACAGAAGTCCTCCTTGGTGTATACCGGCTGGGGAGGGTTGTTATAATCGTGAAAGACTTTATGAGATTGCTGAAGAAATAAAAAATATTCCTATTATTGATAAAAAAAGAAAAAGATTGAATTCGAAATTGTTTGGAGAATATGTTAAATTGACTGCCTGGTTTTCAACGCATCCTTTTTATTATGGTGGTTTAAGGATTAAAGGCAATGATGATGTTTATTATTTATTGATGCCGGATCATGTATACAGTGGGCCTTTAAGGGAAGAAATTATTGGATTATATGAATTCAAGCATCATGGTAAACCACATCCGCCTGTGGAGGTTTGGTAATGGCGAAAATTGGTGGTTGTGCGCCTGGATGGGTTTATGATGCTGATAAAAGAGCTTGTGTACCTGTTAGTGAATTACCCAAGCATATGCTTAAGGAGAAATGCAAAAAGGGTTGGAGATTTGATAATCAAAGCAAGAGTTGTGTTCAAATTGGGGAACAACCCTGTAAACCCGGGTGGCTTTATGATCCTAAAACAGAGACTTGTGTTGTGGCTAATAGGGAAAATGTTGTAGAAAAAAAAGAATTAAAAAATAAATGCAAAGATGGTTGGGGTTATGATTCTCTTTCTGGCAGTTGTGTCAAAGAAGAGGAATGCAAACCAGGTCATGTTTTTAATCCTACTCTTAGGGCTTGTGTAACTAAAGTTCCTGATTGCAAAACAGGATGGGCTTATGATGAAGATAAGGGTGCTTGTGTCTTAATGGATGCTTTTGAGGGGCAGCAATGCCCAGTTGATTCTGATTTTGATCCAGAAACCGGCGCTTGTATGCCGCGGGGAAAACGAAAGGCTTTATCTGTTATAGACATGGTGCCTCGTCCCAGGCGGCTTGCATGTGCATGGAGATATGATCCTCATGAACCTTTTATGATTAGTCCTGATTCAAAATTTGTAAAATCAACTTATGGTGATCTTATTAGGTCTTCTTATTCCAATGTTTTAAAAGAATGTGGTGTTGGTGGTCCTTTTGAGTTTATAATCTCTGATGGCATTAAGAATATATGGGTTGGTCCATCTAAATACAAGGCATCACATCTTTATGCAGTAGCTGAAGAACTTTATGGGAAACCATATTTAAACCATATGACAGGAAGACCTTTGCCAGAGGTCATAGGTACTGAATTGATGCTTTGGGTCCGTTATTCATATAGTTATGGTGACGAGGGGCCTTTAATAGTTGATGGTAGAAACCGTGTTTTGTATGTAATAGAACCTGTTAAATCTGATGAAAAATGGTAGACATGTGCGGGCGGGAGGGTACTTCCACTGCAACATGGATTTTTGTCTTTGTTAAATAAATTATCAGTTTCCACACGAAATGATGGTTTTGGGTATTTTTAATTCCACTGGAATCAATTTTTATTAAAATAATGATAACATGATATAATAAGATAATGATTGTTTATAGATATAATATATGATATCATGTTATCATGTAACAATAACATGGATCTATACAATACTCACTTGCAGTGGAACACCCCTCCCGCGCCCCATGTTATACTCTCCTCATGGGGTACTTCCACTGCAAATAAACAAAAAACCGCGGAAAAATTTCCTGGCAATTATTAAATATAGTATTATCAATTTATAATTTGGTGAAATTGAAAAATGGGAAAAACAACTCCATGGACATATTACCATATAAAAAACCGCCCTTTACTAAGTAAAAGACCAAAAGGATGCAAAACAACAAAAGGTAGATTAATAAAATATCCAGGGCGACCTGTTAAAATTATTAATTGTTCGCCTAAAAAATAATTTTTTTTATTCCCGCGGTAAAAATAATATTTTAGGGGGTCTCTTAAAACGACCAAAGGGGAAACCACAATAAAATGGTTCAGTGCGTTACAGTCTACAATAGGTTTTATTATAGGTTTCTTTTTTTATACTATATCTTTTGAAAGATTATCTGCTGCAGTAAATAACCAAACATTAACAATACCTCCTGAAATACCAAGTGTTCTTGGTTATCTTTTTTCATTTGGTGTAATTGGTATAATGATAGTAATATTGCTAATCATATTGGGATTGAAATTTTTAAAAAAAATCATACCTCTTTTATTATGGATTTTCATAGGAATGCTTTCAGCTTTAATAGTTTCAATATTACTACCAGCCTTAAATCTTCCAGATCCTTTTGAATGGATACAAACAACTTTAGGAGTAGAAACATGAGGGGCGTCTCTAAAAAATATTGTAAATTAAGATTAATCTCCCAGGAAGAAAATACAAAAAGGGCTGTAGAAAAAATAATCAATCTCATAGATGATGCTTACCGAAAAGGTAAACAGATTACACAACCAGAAATAGAAAAAGTTTTATCAGCACATCCTTACAATTTTTCTCACGGCTTTATATTTAATAAACTAAGGGATTTGCAAATCACTAAAAAAATACGTTGCCATCAAATAAAAGGCGTGAATTATTTTGATTTTCCACCATTAATTCCAACTTCGTTTAAAATCGCTATTATTTTATCAACCATGATTCTTGGTATAACAACAATAATCGATATTTTTGCGTCGAATATTTTTAATTATCAAACAATATTTCTTAGCAACAAGCAATTGTATACAAACGTAAACAACGGGCTCAATTTTGTTGCAATAAAAAATGGTTTTTATGTAATTTCAGGAATTTTTATGATCACAATTCTGCAACATTTTTTAGGCTTATTTAGAGATTCTAAAAACAAAAAGTATTTAAACAATCATACGTGACAACGGTCAAGGTTCCTGTTTTTTTCTCCATATGACTATTGTCATTAAAACCATTGATATAAAAAGATCCAGCATTTGGTATGAATTGTAAATAAAAAATAAATGGAGACATGAAATAAATGGGAAAAATAAAACCATATACAAAACATATAATTGCTGCCATTATTATTACAGCAATTATAATAGGTGCCGTATTTTATTTATACGGTAACTGGGAAGGCTACAATACTGGGTACGATGCTGGATCTGCGGGTGCGGGTTATACGCCTCGTGCAGTTGATTCAGCTAGTTTACAAGCGGAATTGAATGCAACAACTTTTGATTTTAGCAGCACTGTGGCTGCAGACGGATCTGTCAGCTCAGACACATCTTTAACATTGACATTATATCTCAATAATACAGATGATGATGTAGTTGCTGAATCATTGTATGTTACCTTGGTGAACCCAAGAACAGAAAAAGAAGGGTTACATAACAACCTGGAAACGGATTCATTTGAGTTCGCAGTTACTGAAGGTGGAACTACAACCAAGCTATACAGACAAGGAGATTATATTTCTTCAGGCTGGTTTTACGGGGATTTGAGTGCAGGTGGCGGAATAGCCTGTACAATTCAATGCACGTTTAAATCAGCTGTGGCTGGCACATTCCAAGACGGTCAAACATACACTTGTTATTTATATGGATACCAAGCAAGTGCAAATGATGTAACGACTGTGACTTTCTATATTACAACTTAAACGCGGATAATATAATTTTTTTATCCCGTTTAATAAATATGGAGGTTACAGCCATGAAGCGACTATATTTGATAGCCTTGGCATTATTCGTTCTGTTTGGCTTATTTGGGGCAAACGTCCATGCAGCGACAGTCGGCACATGGCTTACATACAGAGACGATATTACAGTTACTTCTGGATATGGATCAATTGATTCAACATTTTGGTTCAATGGGACTGGAGCAACAAATGTTTCTTTGAATCTGACATTGCCATGTAATGTCGCAAACCTTAGCCAGACTCTTACAAATTTCACAATTAAACCAACAGTAGCTTATAATGGTACTTATAATCTTACTGTTAACGGCAATGCAGTAAACAGTTCCGATGATTTAATTGGCGATCCAACTAAATTGGAGAATGTGACAACTCTTGCACAAATGGTAACAGCTGGTGTATTAGGCACTGCGGAATATCTTAATTTCACATTCAACTGCAATCACACAAATAACATAATCGGTATTAACATAACAGGAACTACTGTAGTATTTAGTAGCACGTGGCTGACCAATGTTATAACCATAAAAGAAAAAGATATTACAAGGCTCCCATATGTTGGGGAAGATTCCACAAGTTCCATACATGCAGTAAATGATAGTTTCAACATTTCAAGTACTGGATTATGGTTCCCATTAACAACCATTGTTTTCAATATAACATATCCTTCGCATAAATCTGCATCATCTGTTACAAACTTTTCGCATACAACAATTTCTAACAATGGGACAGTACAAAATTATACACAATATCAAAAACTTGGCCCATATATATATGATGTAGACGAAGATGTAGACGGTCGTACACATGAAGTAACAATAAAAATCAAAGGATACGAAGCATTAACAAATTGTGTACAATGGGAAATAGATCCTTCAGAGAATGTATACGATGATGTTTTTGATGATCTGAACATTGATAATCTTGACATAGAATACAATGGGGTAGATGTTGAAGATGATGAATGGGATTGGGATGAAGACGATGAAACTTTAACCATAGAGGACTTCACGGTCAGGGAAGGATACATTAATAACAAGTTTGTTTTCACATGGACCGAACCAGTTCCGCCAGCGATACCAGTGGAACCTTCGATTTGGGATTATCTTTTTATGAAGATAGGGCCCATACCGATATGGGGAGTTTTTGCCGCCATAGCAATTGTCATAATTGTTCTTGTTGGTTATGCATACTATAACAAACCGAAAAAAAGAAAAAAACATTAAATAACAACAGGAGAGGACGAAAAAATGCGAAAAACAATCTTAGTAGTAGTTGGAATATTACTACTATTTTTTCTTATTTCAGTTTCAGCGTTAGCAACAATGCCAATACCATTTGAAGAAACAATAGAAGAGGGAACAACAATCGCTGAAGCAGATGATTTAATATTTTTAACATCATCAGGTTACGGTGCAGGATCAGAAACACCCTGGTATGATCCATTAATAAAAGATGACAATGGAAATTTTGTTCAGGGAGTTTGGCTTTCAAACACTGAGCCAAAAAGCATTTCCTGGAAGTTTTATGATCCAGAATGGCATCTGATTTATACTGATACTCATGCCCCGTCTATTAAACAAAGCGGTTCGTTCAATGTAAATGGTAAAACATACAATTGGGCTTTTGCAGATTATACAACTTTCACGATACCTGCATTCCCGCAAAAAGGCGACTGGTGGGGCTCTCCAACTTATAAAATGATGGATGGATCAGCTCAGGCCGGTGCGTACACATATTATATACCTATTGAAAACACGGGTTCATTCATATCAAGTTTCTTTTTTGCACCAGTTTATTTTTTAGGACTTAAACTACCTGCTTATTTCTGGTTACTCGGAATATTCTGGATTCCAGCAGTATTCTTATTAATACTGATTGTATGGGCAAGAGGAATTGAGGGCGCAGTAAAAGTGATCAATGCCGCAAGGGAGGCTTCAAGAAAGGCGAGGGCTCAATGGAAAAAAGCAAAACCAAGCCCCAAAACATAAGAAACATCAAATCAAGATGTTTCATCCTTATCCTTTTTTTTATAATAATTTTTAGTTTAAATTCTAATAATATTGCAGCATCACCTGGACAAAAAATATTACCCGCAAGTTGGGGTATCGGACCATTTAAAGACACTTCAACAGTTTATTGTAATCAAACATTATCAGCTGGAAGCATCATACCATTATCTAAATATTTCGGGGGAGCAAGAAACGCACCAGAAAAAATAATAGTATTTTTCAGTCAAGCAAATTTTCTTTCTATTTTCGGGGAAATAATCACAAGTGAGCCTGCTATTAGATTAATCCTTGAAAATCAGAATAACGAAAAAGTATATGAATGGACTCCAAGGATAGACATATACGACATGGTGCCACCCTGGTTAGACTGGATATGGCCTTTTGAAACATATTTATTTATTTTTGACGATCCATTTATTCAAATCCCTGTTTTTGCAAGTGGCCTCTGGTGTATGAAAATCTATATTTATGATACAGTAATAGGTTTCCTGCAAAGAAATTTTCATCTGGTAACTTTTAGGTTTAATATAGGAGAAACTGGTTTTTTAAACCAATTAACTGCACCGTTTTATTTTTATTTTGGGGGTATGACATTTGGATGGGGAGCATTTGGTTTTGTAATACCATGTTTCTTGTTAATAATTTTGCTTCCCGTATGGATTTTATTATTATTAATTATAATAAAAAGTTGGAAAGCAACTGCAAAAGCAGCTGCTTCTCAGGTAAGAAAAGTAAAACCTAAGAAAAAAAATTTTATGGGAGAAATAAAAAATGAAGAAAAAAATGATATTATCGGGTATTATGAATAGAAAAAAAATCTATTCAAAAGCAAGAGTTAGACGCAGCCTCATGAAAAATGATGTTGCAGCGATAGGAATATTTTTAGCTTTTCTCGTAAACATATTACCGTTGCTGTTCTTTTTCATAGCATTCATGTTTGTGATAGCAAATATTATGCAGATTGCAATAGCAATATTGATTGCAGGTGTTGGCATAGTTTTAATAAGATTTGCTTTAAGAGGAGCCGGTTCTGCTATTAAAAAACTTAGAAAAGGACATGGTGAAGAATACGGGCCGTATTATTATGGTGATTACTGAGGTGATAAAAAAATGTTATTAGAAAGCATAGCCGGTTTTTCATTCCTTGGAGCTTTTGTTGCTTTTCTTGTAGCAGCAGTAGTACTGAAATTCAGGAGTATACGGTTGACTCTTTTATTAGGTGCAGCTGGGCTTCTCGGTGGATGGGCTGGCATGATGGTTTATATTTTCTTAACCAATGGTTTGAACAATGACAATGCTTGGGCGGTTATTATTCCTGTTGTGTTTTCATTGCTTTTCTGCTATATAATACTGAAAGTAAATAAAATAAAAATTAAATTGTATAAACCAAAATGGGCAACTGAAAGAGGGATCGCTATTGTATTATTCGGGTTCATCTTGATCGTCCTTGTCTATACAATGATACCGCATTCAGCAGGAACAGAATTTTCAACTTCTGATATAACTTTAAGGGATTCCATTTTATCATCAGGTAGATACGATCCAGAAACACTGATAGAATTCAATGGCAGAGGAATATATGTTGCCGATCAGGATTTCGGAAGTAACGGATTGTCGATAAACATTGATAAAGCAGCTGTAAACTGTCCAATAATCGCAGAGGATCCTTCACCAGGGAAATACATTGATTTCAAAGCATCATTTGCAGTCAGTAATAATTCATGGGAATGTCCTTATCTTAAAGTAATTGTTTTTGTTGATAATGATGCAAGCGGAACATTATCAACAGGCGATAATTTCTGGAGTTATTCAATTATAAAAACGCATTTAACAATTTCTGGTAATGAAGGTAAATGGAAAACATTTCTTTTATACGGCCCCGGGGGTCAATCAGAACCACTTTATCAGGTAAATTTTATTCCTTTCTCAGGCGGAAGTTATATGATCATGCCTATTTTCAGTGCAGTGGCAGGCCAGTTCGCATATGTATGGAATGATAATGGAAAAGTATTTTCTAATACTCCTGAAAGCTACACCAGCCCAGAGGATCAGATGTCATTGCAGGTTGATTCAAATGGTTATTTACATTTTATAGAAGATGCAATAGGTGGTTTCACATCTGTTCCAGCTGGTTCAACTGTGACTTTAACTGGTAAAATATACTGCCCAGAGGATTTAGCAGGAAAACAGCACGGGGTTCTTGTTCAAGCATTTGATCAGAGATACCAGGCAGACATGTTTGATAATTCAGCAACACCTCTTGCTTCAAAGGTTAAAACTTTTACAATAGTTGGAGGCGGCCCGTCACCACCACCAGGAGCACCAGATTTAGACATAAACTTCACATCATGGGCTATTGTAGGTGTCCTTGGAGTAGTAACCATTGCAGGAACCGCAGCAGTAATAAGTAAAGGACCAGGAATGATAAAACCATAAAAAATGAGGAATAACAAAAAATGAAACAACAGCAGGAAGACACAATAATAAAAGTAATTCAATTATATTTCTTATTAAAAGGAGGATTAATAATTGTCGGTATCCTGCTGTACTTGATTAACATACCTATACCTACTTTTATTTCTTTTTTGTTTGAAAGCTACCAATTATACCGTGTATCAGTATTGATACCAGTTGTACTAGCAATAGGTTGTTTCTACTGTGCATATGGAATAGAAAACAGGATTGAAAACGCGCGGATTCTTGCAATCATATTAACTATTCCCACAATTTTTGTTTTCCCCATTGGAACAATAATAGGAATAATAATCATAGGTTATCTTATTTCACCAAAAGCTTCTAAATCATTTGACAGAATTAAAGGAAAAGCCCCTTTCTACGCAATGGGTTCAATTATAATGATCATAGGAATCCTTGGTGTTTTTTACTCAATTGGGTTCACAGAAAACTTAGGTTTCATGCAGCATTTTAATTCATTTTTTAATAAAACCGGGGCTCTTTCTGTATTAACAGAAACAGGAGAGTTAGATGATTCAGAATATTATGATATAATGGTTGTATTATCAAACCATGTTGGCAAAAGCATGTTTTCTCAACAATCTGTCAACATACAACAAGAAATCATGTCCGAAAAAATCAGTATTCTCGGTGGTGAAATCAATGGTAACATAGATTATGTGATCAATGCCTTGCGTGTAAATATAAAAAATGATAAAATCGATGACTTATTGGCTGATTCCAATGTTGAAAGAATTGAAAAAATTGAAAAAGTTGTATGGATAAATGAACAAAACATTAACTATACTTTAATGCTTGATAAAAGTTACAATCTTATTGAGGCTGATAAGCTTTGGTCAAAAGGAATAACTGGCAAAGGAATAGTGGTTGCAGTTGTGGACACAGGAATAAATTCCCAGATACCTCAATTACAAAGAGATGGCAGAAATGTCGTGGTTGATTCTTTTGAAATTTATGGTGATTACGTACATTGGCATGGTACTGCTTGTGCCAGTTGTATAGCATCACAAGATGAAATATACAGGGGTATTTCCCCTGGCGTAGATCTCATCGATGTAGAAGTTTTTCAACCAGATGGTGCTGCAACTAATTGGGATATTTTACAAGGATGGAACTGGGTTGCAAAATGGAAAAACACTAACAACCAGTTTGTTATTTGTAGTAACAGTTTCGGTGGGGGAGGCATAGAACCATCCTTGGATGAAGCAGCAAATAACATGGTAAACATTTACAATATACCCATGATTATTGCAGCAGGAAATGTTAGATCTGGTTATGATGTTATTAATTGCCCTGGAACTGCGAAAAATGTTTTAACCGTGGGAGCAGTGGATGATTATCTGGAGATCGCTTCCTTCAGCTGTCATGGTCCAACACCAAATGGGTTGGATAAACCAGATGTTTGTGCACCTGGTGTGAATATTAACATGTTCAGTGATACAGGTTCTTTGATTACCAAAAGTGGAACAAGTTTTTCCACACCCATAACAGCGGGGGCTGCTGCACTCTTAGCCGAACGCCATGAAATGTATTCAGCTGAACAAATACAGGAAGCACTGAAAATGGGCGCAAGTGACAGGGGAGCAATTGGTTACGATTACTATTATGGTTATGGAGTTATACAAATGGAGAATTCGCTTAACTGGTTAAATAATGAAACACCATCAGGTACTTATCTTTATCTTTATTTATCATTACCTTTTTTAGGAGTCGGAATAATTTTTTATCCTAATTTTAAGAAAAAAACATCTTAAGAAAATAAAAACAGTTAACGTGATAATTGAATGTTAAAAGAAAAAAACAATAATAGATTACAATCATCAGCTAAAGCTCTTTTAACTGGTTCTGTTGCCATGTTGTTTTTAATATTTCTGCAAGGACCAGAACGTTTCACATCATGGATAACTGGCAGTTTTTTATTATATGTAGCCTCCTTTTTTTTCTTATGGCCTGTCGCACGTATAATAACTGGTCAACAGTTTTTAAAAGTGCAAAGTTTTTTAAACATAGGATTAGGCATTATCGCATGGATTTTATATGCCAGTATAAACGATTTAACATTATTATTACTTTTAGAATCATTTTTAACCATAATATTCGTGGTGGGTTTACTTTATAGTTCTTTTGCAATAGTGGGAGAAATAAAAATATGGGCAAAAATAGTAAAAAAAGAATAAAAACAAAAAATCTTAAACTTTATCAAATAATCATTATTTTATCAATTATTATACTGGTTTTTTTCATAGTTTTAGACCCTATCGGATTAAGAAATTGCATATTGAATAAACATTATATGTACATGACTGAACTACGGGGAAAAAGCATGGAGCCATTTTTACATGATGGGGACATCGGGCTTGTTATAATAAAAGATTCACCGAATTATGATCTTAGAATTGGTGATATAGCTGTTTTTTATTATGAATCAGAAGAAGTTGCGGTTGGGCATCGTGTTGTTGCAATAACAGATGAATACATAATAACAAAAGGTGACAACAACATATATCTGGATTCTCCAATTGAATTAGAATATATTATCGGTGAGTTAGTCGACAGTATATCGAAATACAACACTGTAAAAATATGGTTTGTAGCAGAAATTCTCGGAGAAAATTTTCCTATTGATTAAATTTTAGAAATTTATTTTGATAGGAATTTTTTCCGGGAAAGGATTATTAAATAATTATTTGATACTGATTATTATTTAATACAAGAAATGTCAGGGGGTCTCTTGGAAAAATGGAAAGACATTGTAAAAAAAGTTTTTCTTTTTTTGTTATTTTGTTATTGATAAGTTCTGTTTTGTCTGGTTTGCAGATAATGATTTCTCCCGTTTATGGCGATGATTTGATTGAACCATATGTTTATACATATTTTGAAGCGCCATCTAACAGTTTTGGTTTTTCTAATGGTACATTAAAATCAGTTAACTTTTCATATTTTTGGTCATTTTTTGAAAACCATAGTTGTGGTATCAGTTCTGATGAAAATAATTTTATAATATTTATAAAAAGGACAAGTTTTTTTTATGAACAAATATAAAACAATAAACATTTTAATCATAATCGTATTGTTACTTGCTATATTTCCAACTGGTTTAATAACATTTACAGCTAAAAGTGATTGGTGGGATGGATGTAACAACTATCGTGTTATCACTATTGAATCTGATTATATAGATACTGATTTAGTTAATTTTCCAGTACTTGTTGTTTTGGATAATTCTAGCGGTGGTTATACTTTTTTTGATGGTTATGATATTGGGTTTGGTAATCTCGGTAATGATACTCAGTTCAACCATGAATGTGAAATTTTTGATAATGCGGGTGATAGTTATTTTTGGGTTAATATATCTGAAACTATAACATCTGGTAGTGATTATAGTTTCCTTGTTTATTATAATAATAGTGGTGCAACTGGTTTGGATTATAATCCTGAAAATGTTTGGAATAGCAATTATATGATGGTTCAACACATGACAGGAGCAACTGCAACAGATATTGATGATAGTACAAGTAATGATAATGATGTGGCTTCTGGTGATGCAACTGCTTATAATCAAGCTGGTAAAGTTGGTTACTGCACACAGTTTACAACCGCTGGTGATATGCTTGATATTACTGATAGTGTTACTCTTGACCCTAGTCCTATTACTGTTGAAATTGTTTTAAAACGGGCAAGTACAAGTACCAGTAATTGTAATGTTATGGAAAAACTTCAACTTTCACCATCTTTTAGAGGTTGGAGTTTGAATATTTTAAGATCTACTCATGGTACATATCCTAATAAATTTACTTTTGCCACTTATGATTCTACTTCTGAGTATAGCAGTTATTCAACAGAAGCACTTACTACAAATGTTTGGTATTATTGCACTGGGGTTTTTAATAGTGAAACACAACGTCTTTATATAAATGGTACACAACAAGATGTGGATACAGGTTATGTTTATGATACTACTGGAACTGAACCTGTGCATATTGGGGCTTATCATACTGACCCAAATACTTATTATTTACATGGTTATATAGATGAAATAAGGATAAGTAATGTTGAGAGGAATAGCAGTTGGCTCAGTGCTACATATAATACGAGTTTTAATCCATCATCTTTTTTAACAATTGGTGATGAAGAAGAAATAAGTGGAGAAGTATCATCCAATGTTAACACTATTAGTCCTTATTGGCAGGATAATGTTGCAACAGTGGATTTAACAGGAACAAGTACTGGTTCTCCTGATAATGTTACTCTTTGGTACAGGTATAGTATTGATAATGAAACTTGGGGTAGTGGCAACTGGGAATGGAATAATAACAGTATTGATAGTAATACGAGTAATGTAGACAGTGTTGATGATGTTGGTGTTGAAACAAATTTTGGAAACGCACAAGGAATAATTCCTGATAGTAGTGTTATGACAATAATTGAAAATTTTACTGGAACCATTGGTGAAGATTTTAATGACACGGTTGATTGGAATGGTGTAAATATGGATGGTGTTTCTGATAAAGGTACTGAAGAAAATTTTAGTTACTGTCAAGATATTACTCCTGATACTGATGTTATGGTGTTAACTGAAGAAAACATGGGTACGCCTGTGGATGAAACACTTGTTCCAACAAGTTTTACAAATTATGAACAAGACTGGACTAGTAGTGGTACTACTCCTTGGATTGATGCTGTGGATAGTGCTTATATTGAAACAAATAAGGGTAATGATGCTTCTCGTTATTATGAAATGAGTGATCTTACTGCAACGGGTTCTGGTTTTACTACAACAATTTATTTGTATGCTGAAGATGGTGATGGTGGTGATGATGTGAATATTGGTGTTGATGTTGATGGTGATAATAATGATGATTATACTTATACTGTTCTGGATCCTTATAGTGGTGGTGAGGGTTGGTATTCAGTGGTTGCTACTGATCTTACAACATCTGCATTGCGTATTAATGTTGTTCATCATGCTAATCAAAAAGCTAATAATATCCGGGTTGATGCTATTAATTTTAGTGTAACACGTTCTGGTTCAGATGATTACGAATTTGATATGGAATACCAGTTTAATGGAACCAATTTTACTCAAACAAATAAACAACTTTGTTTTTATTTAACTGGTAGTGTTACTGAGAATTTAAATGTTTATTACTGGGATGATACTTGGTTTAGTCTTTTTGGAACAATAAACAGTGCTGGTTGGACTAATCTTTCTGCAACTGGTCTTTCTTCAACTTATATTATTAGGCTTCGTGATGAGAACCAGACAAGTGAATCAACTCAAACCAGTTGGAATATTGATTGTATGATGCTTCATACTTGGAATGATACCACTACTAATTATGAGATTGATTTTGAATACCAATGGACTACTGCAAACTATACAGAACAATTTGAAAAAGTTTGTATTTATGTTGATAGTCATACTGGTAGTGAAACACTGAATGTAAAATATAGAAATGATGGTTCTTGGGCATCACTTGGAAGTATTTTAAATACTGGTTGGAATAATTTTACAGCAACAGATCTTGATAGTAATACTTATACAATCCAATTCATAGGCAACACTGAAAGTGGAGATACAAGTCAGGATGATTGGAATATTGATTGTATATTTCTTGAAACATATAATACAAGTGGGTGGAATGTTTGGGATAATGATGATAATCCTGATGATAACAGTCCTTGGGCTTGGGTTTTTGATTGCCCTGATGAAACAGGTTATTACGAGTTTTATAGTATAGCAACTAAGGATAGTGTTGATGAGGATGCTCCTGAATCTGCTGATGCTATTTGTCATGTGAATTTTTCTGCTAATCATCCACCAACTCAAAATAATGAAAACCCGTCTAATAACTCTGTTAATGTTGGTTTAACACCATTGTTGTATGTTACTTGTAATGATGTTGATGGTGATACTCTTAATGCTACTTGGTATAGTAATAGTAGTGGTTCTTGGTTACAGTTTGGTTCTAATGAAACCAGTTTTAGCAGTGGAACAATTATTTACCAGTCTAATGCTAATTTTAGTGCTAGTGATTTAAGATATTGGTGGAGTGTTAACTTGTCTGATGGTAATGGTTCTTGGTGTAATAATACATATAATTTTAGAACAATAGAAACAGCTTCTTCCCCTGCTGGTCTTAATGCTAGTAACCCAACAACTTCCAGTATTTATTTGAATTGGTCTAAAGGTTTTTTTGAAAATTCTACATATTATTTTGCTGATGATCTCAACCAATGGGGTGCTTCATCTGATGTTGAGGGTGCTCGTGCTGTTCATTTTGATGATAAAACAGTTGTTGCTTTGCAGGGTAATGATTTGGATGCTTATGTTATTGAGTATAATCATACTACTGGTCTTTGGAGTGAACAGGTTTATGTTGGTAACAATCCACTTACGGGTACTGATGGTCATGGTAGACCAACAATGACTAGGGATAATGATGGTTATCTCCATATTTTTTATGGAGTACATGATAGTACGTTGCAGTACGCCAAGTCTGATAATCCTAATGATATTAGTAGTTGGTCTGATAAAACTAGTAACATAAGTCTTAGTGTTTGTACGTATCCTCATCCTGTTACTATGGATAATGGGGATGTTTATGTTTTTTATCGTAGAACAGACACAAATACAAATAATCCTATTTATTATACAAAATCATCTGATGGTGGTGATACTTGGAGTTCTCCTATTAAAATTATTGATCTTGGGGATTACTGGGTTTATCTTGGTAAAATAGACCATGAGAATGTTTCTGGTTTCGAAAAAATACACATGAGTTGGACTCGCTATGATTATCAGGGTACTTATGAGTTCAAAAATGTTTATTATGCTTATTTTAATCTTTCGGATATGAATATGACAAATGTTAGTGGGACTCAGTTAGGTGAAAGTATTGATTCATCTGAGGCATCTACTAATTGTAAGGTGTATGACAGTGATAGTAGTCTACGTCTTAAAAATGCTTATGTTCGTGTTGATGATGATAGTGTTCCTTATATTATTTTTAATTATGAAGAAGTTGCTGATGGGGACACTAATTATAGTTTTACTAAATGGAATGGTACTGGTTGGGACATTCCAGTTAATATTACATCTGGTGAGATGTATACGCAGTCTTTTGATTTTATTGTTCATAATTCTTCTAATATTACTGGTTATTTTGATAGGAATGGTGAAGGTATTGGTTGGGATCAAGTTGAAGAATGGAATTGGAATGGTACAAGTTGGTTTAATGTGTCTGTTGTTATAAATGATTCTGTTTGTGGTGGTGATGTTGTTGTGCCGGAGGTTGTGCAGAATTATACTAATATTCTTAAACTTACTTTGTCGCAACGTGTTGCTACTTATAACCAGTTTAAAGCATGGGGTTGGGGTGAGGGTGGTATTGTAAAAGATGATTGGACAAGTGTTTATACTATGGTTCGTTATAGTGATAGTGATAATCTTACATCTTATATGAATGGTTGGGAAGGATATAATGGTACTGATATAGAAGTTAATGTTACAGGTCTTAATAGTGATACTGTTTATTGGTTTCGTGCTTGGTCTTGGACTGTTAATGGTTGGAACAGTACGGGTAGTAATACTGTTAATTTAACAACTTCGGTTTCATATGTTTTAAATCCACCTAGTAGTTTTACTGCAAACAAAGTTAATCGTACTAAAATAACACTCACTTGGACTGATGATACAAATGCTGATAGTACAATGGTTGAATGGAACAATGCAGAAGATGAAACCTGGGATGTCGGGGATCATACAGAACTTTATAATGGTAGTGCAGAAACCACAAGTCACACTGGTTTAGTTCCTGGAACAAGTTATTATTACAAAGCATGGAGTTGGAATAATACTGATAGTGTCTGGAGTACAAGTGGTGTTACTGATAATGCAACCACTGATTATAATTTGAATACGACTTTTTCTGGTGTGAATCCTGTTAATGGTTCAACAAACCAAGAATTAAGTTTGGTTTGGAATGTTACTATTAATGATCCAGAAGGGGATTTGTTCAACTGGAGTATAGAATGTAACAATAGTCAAACCAATAGTGCTAATGATGCTAGTAATGGTTCTAAAGAACTAAGTATTAGCGGTCTTGCTTATGAGACTGAGTATACGGTTTGGGTTAATAGTACAGATCAACCATATGATAACTGGACAAGAGAATGGTACACATTTACAACTGAATCAGCTATATATATGTGTAAGAACCTTCAAACATCAGAGGAATTTACTAACCTCACTAATGCCATCAATGATGCTGATACTTTGGATGGTCATACTATTCAGGTTTATGAAGGAACTTGGAATGTTTCTAACACCATTTATATAACTAAAGAACTTATAATTCAGGGATATTCATCGAGTAACACAACAATAAATGGAACAGCACCAAATCATATGTTTAGTTTAGAAAATATGGATAATATAACAATTAAAAACTTGAATTTTAGTAATTCGGATAGTATTTTCTTTTATGTTGATGGTGGTGATTGCAAAAATATTAACATATCAAATTGTATTTTTTATAATATGACCAATCCTATAGAAGTTGAACACCAGTTGTACGATGTTTTTAATATAACTATTCAAAATAATGTTTTTGTAAAATTTTATTTAGCATCTATTGATATTGAAGGAGTGAACGGTCTTACAATAATAAATAATACTTTTGATGCACAAGATTCTACTATGGAAGGCATATTTTTGCCAGATAGTACAAATATAACAATTGCAAATTGTACTATTGAAAATAATTCTGATACATATGGTGCTATAGAACTATATAGCTCTAGTAATATTCTTATAGAATATACTAATATTGATGATTTTGGTCAAGGTTTTTATTGCGATGATTACGGTGGTGGAATTAAAAATACAAACATAACAATTAGATACTGCAACATTACAAACACTTCCTTAGAAGCTATATGTCTTTTTTTTGTCAATAACCTTACGATTTATAGGAATAACATAACTAATTGCAGTATTGGTATTAATATTTCTGAAGTTGATGATGTTTATGATTTATTAATCTATGATAACTATTTTAATAATACTATAAACGCTGAAACAGAGGCAAGTTTGGTTGGTCATAATGTTTCTTGGAATACTACTAAACAGTCTGGTAATAACATTATTGGTGGAGAATACCTTGGTGGTAACTACTGGGATGATTATTTAGGTGAGGACACGACTGGTGATGGTTTGGGTGACACTCTAATTCCTTATAATTGCAGTGATAATATAATAACTGGTGGGGATTACTTGCCACTTACAGAAGTTGGTTATGGAGATACTACCCCACCAAATATAACAATCAACTTTGCTGGTAATTTATCTGATAATGGTGGTCCTTATTGGCAACCACCAGATGAAACAACACAACTTACTGGAATATTTTCTGATGGATATTATACAAATGATAGTAAACAATCAGAAGATTGGATTTATATCAACCTCACAATAAATGATACTGAAAGTGTAGTGGATAATGTTTGGCTTAACTGGTTGAATGAGACTTCTTGGACTAACTGGACTTATGCTTTTGCAAATATAGATGGTGATTACTGGGAATATAATACCAGTGGTAATATTCAGACCTGTGAGGGATATAATTATAGTTTCAATATTGTTGCCAATAGTTCTGGTGGGAGTAATGATACTTGGTGGAATAAAACAGGATTTAATGAAAATTATGTTAGGCGTTATGTTCAACTTAATTGTACTGAACAAAGTTTGAATTATACTCCTTTT
>SMTZ1_10002186_pt1 | contig 41671 bp, 38 predicted proteins | sample DeeMarSWOR136_30_FD_25667 | JGI IMG/M metagenome (IMG submission 25667) | reverse complement strand
CGCGGAGGTAGCGCGCCGCCAAAAGCAGATGATAGTCATGAATCCAGACAAAACTGTCGGGCGTGATGCGCCGCGCCACGGCCTCGGCAAACAACCGGTTGACCTCGGTGTAAACCAGCCAGTTCACGCTGTTGAAGGAGAAGTGCCCCAGCAAATCGTGGAAGAGCGGCCAGAGCGTCTTGTTGGCCAGACCGGCGTAGAAGTGATCGATCTGGTCCTGGGTCAGCAAAACCGGTTCGAGATCGTAAGGAACAGCTTCGAGACTTCCAATCAGTTCGGCAGCCGGGGCCTCGGTGGTGCACCCGGGCCAACCGATCCAGAGTCCCCGCGCTTCACGCATGGTCTGAGCCATGGCGGTAACCAGGCCGCCCGGGCTCGGCTTGATCTTCCACTCTCCCTCGTGCTGGTAGATGGCCACGGGTAGCCGATTGGACACAACTACCAACCGTTTGCCAGACATCGAATTACCTTTCTGAGCCACGGCCGCTGAGCCGCTTTCTAGTCAACCTTATGATACGAAGAAAACAGAGGGAGCGCAAACGCTGCTTACGGGCTGCGCCTGACCGTCAGCCGCAGGAAGTGATCCAGCGGTCGAGAAATATCAACAGATCATCCGGCGGGACCAGCCAGAGGTCTGCCCTCGTCTGGCGTAATTCTTTGCGGACCAGCACCTTAAGACCATGATCCGGCATCGCTGCGAAGGCTTCTTCGTCGGTCAGATCATCGCCCAAATAAGCTGCAGGGGTGTCCGGCTCGGCCTCTTTGAGTATGGCGCGCACGGCGCGGCCCTTATCGATCCCGGCCAATCGAAGCTCCAGACCGCCGTCGAACTCGCGCAGAACCAGGTCCCTGGACGCCGCCGCCGCCAACCACCGGTCGGCTACCTCCGTTTTTATAGCGCTGGCTCTCGCTTCCGGCAGTCCCCGCCAGTGAAAAGCGACACTGGTCGGCTTGTGTTCCAGCACTTCACTCAACCCGGCCTCGACCGCCCATTGACGGGCTTCTTCCAGTCCCCGTTCCGCCTCCGGTCTGAGCTTGACGAACTTGATGGCGCCGTCGGGATACACCCGCTCCGCACCATGACAACCCCAGATCTCCGGCAGCCGCGACATCCCCAATAGCGGAATCAAGTCTTCCGACCAGCGGCCGCTTACCAGCACTAACCGCGTTCGAGTTTCTTCCCTGATCCGCGTGAGCCGCGAGCGTACGCCGGGGTACGGGATCGCCTCGTCCAGATCAACTCGAAACGGCGCCAGCGTGCCGTCGTAATCGAGCATCAGAATCGGAGTCGGACCGGCGGCGAGGCGACCGTAGAAGCGGTCGACATCAACACGGTCGTTCAGCAGTTTCATGAAAGCGGGCCTAGTGCGCCACCAGATGGTTGGTCAGCCCGCGCCTCACCCCCAGCATTAATGTGAGGTACTCGCGCAGGTGGCGGTTGAGGAGGAAGTTCTCGGTGACAAAAGCCTTGGCCTGGCGACCCATCCGCTCGGCCAGGGCCGGCGACCGGAGCAGTTCCTGAATCCGCAAAGCTGCACCCTCGGGCGTATTGATCAGAAATCCGGTATGGTGGCTGTGAACCTGCATGCGGATGCCGCCCACATTGCCGCCGATGACCGGCTTACCTTTCCACATCGCCTCAGTGACCGTCAAACCGAATCCTTCTTTGGTCGATTTCTGCAGCACCGCAGTCGAAGCCCGCTGGAGGGCGTTGATGGTGCGGTGGACATCCGGCGGCAGTTCCAACACATGAATGCGCCCGTTGCCGTTGACACTCTCCCTGACTTCCTGGAGGACGGCGGCGCCCTCGGGGTCATCGGTCGCTCCGCCACCGGCGAGCACCAGACGGGCATGGATCGAGGGACTGAGCCGGTTAAACGCTTCAATCACTCCGACCGGGTCCTTGAAACGATCGAAACGCGAGATCTGGGTCAGAATGGGCAGATCATCCGGCACCCCCAGCCTCTCGAGCGTGGCGGCAATCTCGCTGTCGGTCAACTCGCAGTTCTTCTCGCTGAGCGGGTCGATGCTGGGCGCGATCAGGAACTGCGGATGCGGCAATGACTGGGCGAAGTCCGGCATGGAAAAGATCGAGGCGTGATAGGACGACACCTTCGATTTCAGGTATTGCCAGAATCTCCGATTGGGATGGCTGACGTCGATGTGACAACGCCAGAGCCAGATACCTTTCTTGTGTGGGCAAAGATCGAACAGGCCGGCCGGCTGAGGATCATGGATGAAAACGAAATCGGCCTCCGACAAGATCGGCCGGAGCCGCACCGCGTTCATCTCGAGCGTGCGCTCGTACGCCTCGATCATCTTGCCGGTCAGCGGCTGACTGCTCCCCTGCAGGGCGTTATGGAATGCCTTCGTGACCCGGTAGAATTCGTCGCTGCCTTCGATCACCTCCCACGAGGCCTCCAGCTCAAGGTCATTCATCAACGGTATCAGCCAGGTGAGAATCTCGGCCACCCCGCCGCCCTCGCGGGTCGAATTGACATGAACCACCCGGGCGCCCGCCAGATCGGTCGCCAGTTGACGCAACTGCGAGATACTGTGCGCTCCCACCACCGGTTCGTATGCACTCAGCGTTCTACGCACGGACCGACTCCGGATGGAAACGTGACATCGCCTTCACCAGTTGCGCCTTCAACTCCGGCAGGCTCATGAAATAGAAGTCTATCGAGCGCAGGGTCTCGATCATCTCCTCGGCCTCGTCACCGAACTGTTTCAGCCACGAGGTGAAGTCATCGGCTCGGTCCAGGGTCCGACGGCGAGCCTCGACATAGTGAAAATAGATCGAACTCAGGCTCATCTGCGGGAGCATCCGGGCCAGATCGCCGGGCGCGGTCAGTTGCATCCCGGTATCGAAAACCACCGTGACCGCGCGCATGAAGCGGAAATCTTCACCCAGCTGCACGCCGGGGATATACGGCAGCTCGGCGAGGTGGTCATCGACAATGTCAATCACCGTCTGGCGCAGTTCTTCCAGGTCCGATAGCAGGTAAGGGTTGATAATCCCCAGACGCTCGGCCAGGACCCGGTCGCGCAGATCGCGGGCCGCCCACACCGCCAGATCGTTGCGGAATTCCGGATCATCGAACGTCGGACGAATGACCGTCTCGCAAAAGTGATGAAAGAGGCACTCCAGCGGGCAGTGGCGGAGTCTCTCTCTCAGTTCCCGGAGATTGAGCGCCGAGTCCACCCCCGCCATCCGGGTGATAAGCGCGCAGTCCTTGATTGCAAACGGCATAGTCATTTCTTCGGTCCGGTCCTTTGTATCTTTAACCGCTCGACCCGATCAGGGGTCCGCACTTTCGACTGAGCGACTCGGCTCGCCCGAGGCAAATCTAACTTTGAAATTCATGTCGCTCAAGCGTATAATCGGGTGTGGACAGTGCGATGCTCGAAAAAAAAGCCGAGGAACTGGCGAAACTGGCGGCCGATCTCTTTGTGGTCGACGCCTCCTACCTGCATCAGAAACAGGTTATTCTGAGCCTGCGGTATCGCTTCGATCCTCAGAAAACGACCCGACTCCTGAAAGACCGGCTGGAACTGGCCGGCTACCGATACACCCTCAGCCAATCCGAGGACTCATTGCTGCTGTCCGTCAGCCCCGAGCGCAGGTTGACCATTCCCCGGCTGAACATCTTCCTGTTCTTTCTGACCCTGGCTACCGTCTATTTCGTGCCGGTGTTCACGTTCAATCTCGGGACGCCGTCTCCCCGCGGGGCCCTGGGCCAGACGCTCGATGATCTGGCGGCCGGACAGGGCCTGGAATTCACGATCGCGCTGATGTCGATCCTGCTCATACACGAGATGGGGCATTTTTGGGCCAGCCGTCGCCGCGGAATCGTCACCTCCTGGCCTTATTTCATCCCGGCGCCGAATTTCATCGGAACCTTCGGAGCCGTCATCAAGTCGAAATCGCCGTTCTGGAACCGGCGCGACCTGATCGAAGTGGGCGCGGCCGGGCCGATTGCCGGCTGGATCGTGGCTCTCTTCTGGCTGGTGTATGGTTTATCAAAGTCTCAAATCCTCTCGGCCGGCTTCACCGATTTATCGGGAATGGTCTTCAGCCTTGACGGCGAGTCTTTTCTGGTGAAGAGCCTGGTCCCTATCCTGATCGGGTCGGCACCGTCGGGTGCCTCGTACATTTTTTCCGAGGCGGCCCTGGCCGGATGGGTGGGGCTGCTGGTCACGGCCCTGAACATGTTGCCGATCGGACAGCTCGACGGCGGCCACGTCATCTACGGCCTGGCCGGACGGCGACAGGCCGTTCTCGGCTGGTTGGCGCTCGGTGTGTTGCTGGTGCTCGGCTTTCAATCGGCGATGTGGTGGGTTTTCGCCGCCCTGGGGTTCATCATGGGAGTGGCCCATCCCCCGACCCTCAACGACCAGAAACCGCCGAGCCTGGGGGCACGCACGATGGGCTGGATAGCGCTGTTGATACTGCTGGTGTCGTTTACGCCGGTGCCTTTTCAGTGACCGTGACATCGTCAAGACAACTCAGGTCTTCGTCGCGGCCATAGAGTTCGCGCAGATCGACCGCGCCGGAGCGAAGCGCCAGCAGGAAAGTCCTTACGAGCTTGGGATCGAGCTGGGTCCCGGCGTTCTCGACCAGTTCCTTCACGGCGTGTTCGAGCGACGCCCCGGCGCGATATGGCCGGTCCGACATAACCGCATCAAAAGTGTCCACTACCGCCAGCAGACGACCCTCGATCGGGATCCCCTCTCCCTTGAGGCCGCGCGGGTAGCCGTGGCCGTCGTACCGTTCATGGTGGGCCAGAATGTAGGGAACGGACGGGCGGAAGAGATCGATGCCGCGGACGATCCGGAGTCCCAGATCGGGATGCTTCATCATCCGCTTTCGCTCTGATTCACTCAGGAGCCCCGACTTGTTGAGAATGGCGTCCGGGACGCCGATTTTGCCGATGTCGTGGAGGGCGCAACCGACCCGTAGATCATAAATCTGCTTCTCGGTCCAACCGAGCCGCAACGCCATCTGTTCAGCGAGCCGGGTGACCCGGTCGGTGTGACCGGCCGTGTAGTGATCTCGCGCTTCAATCGCGTTGGTCAGCGCCCGGATGGCCTGGAAATACGATTGCTGCAGATCCTCATAGAGCTTCTGGTTGGCTATGGCCGAGGCCGCCGAGCCGGCCAGCAGCGACAGAGCATCCATCCGGCCCGCCGGGATAGTGTCCCCGCGCGACCGGATCAGGACGTTGATCACCCCGGTGAGCCTGCGTCGCACCAGAATCGGCTGACTCACCATGATGCGATAGCGCCGGTTGCCGTCGATCGTCACCGGTTCGGCGGTCACCACCGGGGACGCGCTCCGGGAACCGCCGAACTGGTCGAGCCGGCTCTCATCCAGAACGGCCGCCTCGTTCTCAGGCTCACGCGTCTCAACTACCTTTCTAACTATATTACCGGACCGCGGATTAAGCTCGAGGATGGCCGAGCCGACAGCAGACAGCTCGGTGTTGCACGATTTCAGGAGCATTTGCAGGTAGCGGTCCAGATCCATCCCGGAGCCGAAAAAGGCGTTGGCCACTCTGAGAAATTCAACCTGGCCCTTGAGAGAGAGGTTATCCCGCGCCACCTTCTGGTGAGCCAGGCCGCGTTCTACCGTCTGATTCAGCACTTCCAGTTTGAACGGCTTGACCAGAAAATCATAGACTCCGCGCTTGAGCGCCGCGATGGCAGTCTCGACCGACGGATGGGCGGTCATCAGTATCACGATTGCGTCGGGGTGGTTCTGGCGCGCCGTTTCCAGAACCTGAAGGCCGGAGCACGACCCCAGCATCAGATCGGTCAGGACCAGATCAACCGGATTGCTCCCCAGGTACTCGATAGCCTGGGCGGCATCGCAGAAAGTAGCGATATCGTGGCTGTCCGGGCCGAGCGACTCGACCACGAGGCGACAGATGTACTCCTCGTCGTCGACCACCAGAATCCGGCTTCTCCGATCCACTGGCATAGCCGTCCTTTCCATAGTCCGATCGCTTCTGGTATCGGCGGTCGCTTGTTTAGCACCGATTACTCCACGTTTGTTTGTTTAATAATTGCGCTGGCCAAAACGCGAAAAGTGGGGACAAAGCCAGACCTCATCCGGTCACCCCTGTTTCAGTCCTCACCGGTAATGAGGCTGGTGACCCGCTGAACATCGAACCGCGAGGGGTTCCGGGCAGGCGGCCGCGGTTCAAGTAATTGCCACCAGCGCTCGATAATCATAGGAAGAGGAAGATCGAAACACCGAGGAGACGCTTCATGTCTTTCAGGGTCGTCGTGCTGGCCGGGCTGGCCGTTCCGCTGATCGGTTCGGTCGGTCTGGGAGCCGACAAACAGGCGGTTCGCGTGGAACCGATCGGGGATGTACCCGAGAACAGTATCATCCTCGCCCCCTCGCTGGCGACCGCCGACACCTGTTTTGTCAGCGACAACCAGCAGATCACCACCCGGATCGACGGCTGGGTGGTCGGCTATGAGCTGTACAAGTCGCTGATGATCCCGGCGAACCAGTGCCCCAACGCGTATCCCTTTACCGTCACGGCCGTCAACATGCCGATGATGTTTGACGCTGCGACCCCCATTACAGTCGGGGTCGATGTCGAGGCGGTGGACAGCACCACTATTCCGGGCTGTCCCGTGCCCGGTGTGCTTCTGGCTATGTCGTCGGAGTGGGATGCGCAGGTGCCGGCGGCCGGGATGTACAACATCTGGGTACCGCTCGATACTCCGGTGGTCGTCAATGGCCCTTTCTTTGCGGGATTCTATATCGGCAACACCTTCGAGCCCGGCGTCAACCCGGCCGTTCTTTGTGACGAATTCCCGGTTCCCTGCGCCACCTTCAACATCTGGGATGAATCGATCGGCTGGATAGACCTGGTCGACAACGACTACTGGGATTTTCCCGGCCGTCTGGCCATGGAGGCAGCCGGTATTCCGGGTGGCTCGGCCGGTACGGAACTGGCGCTGGTGACACCGTACGACGGTGAAGTGCTCTATGGCGCGAAGGAGTTGTGGGCCTGGGATCGCGCGGCTAGCGGAGCGGTCGACTATGTCATGTTCGAGTATTCCGCCGGGGATCCGTACGTTGAAATCGGTCGGGACTTCGACGGAAGTTCACCCCTCCGTAACGGTATCGATCCGTCCGTCAGCGGCACCGGATTCAGTATCAACTGGGACTTCGCGGCTCTGCCCGAGGGATACTACAGTCTGCGCGTGACGATGGTGGACACGCTGGGCGGCTCGACGTCCGACACTGTAACCGTCTATCTCGAGCCGACTCCTCCAGTGGCATCAGTTACTTCTCCGGCGGCCGGTTCGCCTTTCTGCACGCCGGTTGACATCAACATGTCCAGCAGCGACGAGAATCTTGCATACATACAGGTCTTTCGGCGTCAGGCGGCCGGTCTGGTCGAGGTCGGGGTAACCCCGATGAACCAGGCCGCGGTCGGTGACGTCGACGGGGACACCGCCGACGGCAATCACGCCTATGATGGTGAATTCGGCGACTACTACTCGGCCCCGGTGGCCGCGACCATGGCATCGAGGGTCTGGGCGAATCGCGGCCATCCAGGCCTGGTGCAGAGTGGTTCGGGTCCGATGAGCGATGCACAGGTGGCGGAGGCGTATGCCGCCGTCTTTCGGACCCGAGAGCACCTGGGTACGTATGATGAGGACGTGATTCTGGGGTTACGGAGTTACGCGGCCTCCAAGGGCGGCGGTTTCAGATTCGATTACCTGCGTAATCCGGCCTATGCCGACCTGCGCATCCAGGTTGAAGATGACGAGAAGGTGGTTATGCTGGGCCTGGGGGACAACCCCGGCCTGTGGGTCACGGTGGACGGCCTCGCGGCATGGAAACGGGCTGACAGCACCTACCAGGTCAGCGTCGCCAACCCGCTGAGCGGCACCATCGTGTCGGCCTCGTGGCGCGACCACTCGGGATACAGCGAACTGAGCATCGGAGGTACCTGGCATCGCATTGACATCATGGCAACAATTATCGCCACTGACTGGAGCATCAGCCGGACGATGGTGGGAGCCGACTTCAGCGGTCAGGATGGCTGGTCAGTGACCTGGAGCGGGAGCGGAGTGCTTGACGACACTTACCACTACCTCCGCTCGGCGGGAACACAACTGTGCGGCTGTCTATATCCCGGGTGATTACGACAACGACCGCGCCACGACCATCAGCGATCTATTTATCTTGATTGACTTTATCGCCCGCGACGGCCCCCCGCCCGGCGGCGGTGTGGCCCGGGCCGACTGTAATTGCGACAACGTGGTGAACATCACCGACATCATCTACTACATGAATTATCTCTACGGCACGGCCAGCGCGCCGTGCCGCTGAGCGTGAGGGGAGATGAGAACCGGGCCGCCCTGAAAGGGACGGCCCGCTCTCTTTTACTTGCGGGCCGCGGCCGCGCGGACGGCCCGGAGCGCGATCTCATTACTCACGCCGCAGATCTCGGCCAGCCGGTCGACGGCTTCATCCAGATGCTGTAGCCACTGCCGGTCCGGGTATTTCACGCGCAACTCATCGGTCAACTCGTCGGCGATAACGGCAATGAACCGGGCGTACTTCTGACGTTTGCCGACTTTGAGGAAGGGTATCACGTAACGATTGGCCAGGTAGGCCGCCAGGGTCAGACCGATTGACCCCAACAGCCCCAGCCATGAACTGGTATCCATCACTGGTTCCTCCGTATTTGTGTCATCTTAGTTTCGAACATTTTCTACCGTGGTCACCACGTCAGCTGCCAGCTGCTCGAATCCGGCACGGCCAGTCGCTTGCGCAGGATCGTTCCGTCCGTACGATTGATCGTGAGCTCGTACGACGGTGCGCCGAGCAACTGCGACGAAGGTATCAGATCGAGATAGAAATAACCGGCATCGTTAGTGGTTGTCGTAACCGGAAACGGTGATATGATAATGTCGCTGTGTAGGGTCACGCCGCTGGGGACCCAGGCCGACACGCGCGCTCCCGATTCGGCGATTCCTTCCATAGTGTAGAGATACCCGTAAACGCGGCAGAGCGCGGGGGAAGCGGGCGAACCTGGATCAAAATGGTAGCCGAGGATGGTATCTGCCTCAGCACTCGAGACCGTGATTGTATCGTACGGTTCGAAGATGTATCCCGGCGCCGTCGCCGAAACGACGTAATCACCTGAGTCGAGATTGATGCCGGTGTTTCCGCCCGGCCCGGTGGTCACCACCGCCAGCAGGCTGGATTGATCGGCGTTCCACACCGCTACCCTGACCCCTGACACCGATTGTGTATTTGAAGAATCGTACGTCACCAACGTGGTCGAGAAAGCCCCGGAGCCAATCGTGAACGACGACACGGTGGTGTCGAGGTAAACCCCGTACGTGCCAGGCGTAGTGTGATTGGACGCCGGAGCGTTCCAAACGGCACGCGCGACAGCGGTCGAGTCGAGTCCGGCGGCTGAGCCTTGATAGGCGGTCGAGTCGGCAGCCGTCCAGTGATCGGGTGTTACCGCCAGCTGCTCCCCGGAAGTGTTGGTGTCTGCGGCCACGACGACCGAAGAGTTGAGATCAATTGTAGTGTTGTCTTCATCCAGAACCGTAAGCTGGCGGTCGGCGTTATCCCACGGGTTGTCGTCGATGCCGGATATCGCCTCATCAAGGTTGTCCAGACTCGCCAGGCGAGCGGCATTCAGCCCGTCGACATGAGTCGAGTCAGCCGCCGGATTCCAGCCATCGAGACCTGCAACTTCGGACTGTCGGGCCACCCAATCGTCGTAGGCGTCAACGGAATCGCCTACCCGCGCCACCTCGGCCCAGTAATCAGACAACTCGTCGTCCGCCAGGGTGAAAGTGAACCGGTTGGACGTCGGCAGGCCATCGGTGTACAGAATCACCGCGCCGGTGTACAGCCCGTTCCCTTCATCGTTATCGAGGTCCGCCACCTGATCGACGAAGTAGTAGTACGTGTGGCTCGCATATCTGACACTGTCAAGGCAGGCGCTGCCGGCGCCGGAACTGGCCCAGCGGTTGCTGTACGACGCCGCGTCTGAGGAAGTCTCTCCTTCGAACCACACGAGAACATGGCCCGAGTCCGGTGCCGCGGGAATCCCGCTGGTATCGAGAGCGAAGACTTCGAAGCGAAGGTAATCACTGTTTGAGACCACACCCAGGTCGGCGGCGCCGACTCCGACCGGGATGAGCGCCCATACCAACACGGCCAAAACTGATTTTTTCATGAGTAATCACCTCACATGCTGTTTAGGAGCAAAGCGGACCGCCGCCGCGAGATCGCCCCGGGGGCAATGTCGTGGTAGTAGATGGTTACTTTGGGCCGGTTGGCGGTGGTGCCGTTTTCGGAAGACGCAAAAGTAGTAATACCTACGCTGGACGATTCCCGGAAAATCACGCCGAACGGCTCTTTTGTACCGTCATACCAGTCGCGGGCCAGGTCGACATCGACCCAGAACGTATACCAGGTGGAGCCGGTGCTGATCGTTTCGGAATCCATCGCCGTGGCTTTCCGGTCCGGCCCGGTGCCGCTGGAACGATTCTGTGAACCGCTGTCATCGGTCGAGTCGGCCATCTCCTTGCCCCACGAGGAGTCAGAATGGTACCAGTGGTTGTCGTCGGACGCTCCGGCCTCAATGGCGTTATCGCTGTTACCCTCGTACCATGGCTTGAGCAATTCATGCATGGCTACGGTGGCACCGCTGGCCACATCACAGTACAACTCGATCTTCATCGAATCAACTAACTTGCTGCTTCCAATCGTATCTATGTTAGTGAACATGAAGAGTGAATGTCGCCTCCCGCCGCCGGTGCCCAGAAGGACAGCCAGGGTTGCTGACCCTCCGAAGTTGATGTCGTTGTAGCTCTCGTAAATCTTGTTGTCGTAGATGCCGGCCGCATCCTGACCCTGCACGACCAGGCTATCGGCATAGCTGGTGCCGGCAAGGAGAAGCATCACGACCGCGACGGTGGCCGGCCTCATGATCTTCTCCGGCGCCTGTTAGGCGGGTCGACCTTCTTGTCGACGGCGGTCTTGCCACCGAGGATCTCCTTCCGAACCTTCTGCACGATCCTCCACAGCTCCTGGTTGGAACGGTCGACCGGCTGAATCTCCTTGCATGCCTGTATCATCTTGAGCAATGCCTCCGGTTTCTGACTTTCAGCGATCTTTCGAGCGTTGGCTACGAACGTCATTTTGATGTGGTTATACAGCAACTGAAGGCTCGGATCGCCCCGACCTTCGCCTTTCTCGTCCTTCAGCGGTTTCCGGTCAGTCACCTAATTCCACAATCCACAGGTCGACCAGAACCGGGCCGGTCGCGTCGGCGCCGTGCGCGATCTTGAAGCGATTTTCGGTCTCCTGTCCGACCACAAACACGGCGCTGCTTCCTTTGAGCCGGACGAAGACTCGCGGTGACTCGATAGACGTGGGAAGGGCGTTGCCGCGATGATCGGTCAGCTGACCGTACAGTACTTCCTGGGTACTCTCGCCAATGGATGCAGTTCCGTAGTAAACCGAAACGGTAGCGTCGACTTCCTCCAAGGCCAGATATTCATGTTCGCCGAGCGAGGGCTGCCCCCAGACGGAGAAGTCGGGTACAAACCAGGCCCGGCGAGAAGTAATGCGTTCCAATCCTCCGCAGGAGCAGATCGGAGCGACCGGCGTAGTCGTCCGCCAGTTTGATCCAGACCGATGCCGCTTTGTCTTGGGCCCGCTGGGAGGTCAGTTCACGACTGGCCGCCGCCCGGCAGACGATCTCGAGCGCCCGATAGGTCGCTGCAGCGCCCAGGGTCAGGTTGACCTCAAACTGACGCTCCGGGTCAACTTCGGTCTCGACCAGGCCGTTGGCCATGGCGACGGCGTTCTCGACAATTTCATCCGCAACACTCACGTAGACCGGGTTGTAGTCCAGCCTGACCGTCTCGCCATCCGCGATGGAGCCGGAACTGAGCCGTCTGATCCGGCCACCTGAAGGATCGAGGGCGTAGTCGCTCCCCTCCTGGTACAGTGCGTAAGGGAAGAACCAGACTGTCACCTGCGAATTCGAATCAAGAACGCCGCCCGCTTTCATGGTGAGGACGCCACCGCTGTAGTCGACCACGTAATCAACATTCTCAACATACACGGTCCCAAGCGAACTGTCCGAGGCCGCGACCAGCGAGCCGGGCACAATCATGCTGCCGGTGACCACGGCCGCACCTTCGCTCAGGCTGACCGTCGTGCGCGTCGGTTTCTGACTCTTGATCGACTTAACGCGCACTGATGAACTCTCGATCGCACCGCCGTAGAACGAAACATAGTCACCGCCTGATAGAGTGACCGATTGATCCGCAACACGGTCTTCAATCGGATATGGTACGATCAGGTGACATCGCACCTGTTCAGCGCTGGTGTAGGACATCAATTACCTCCTGAAAATCAACCGGTCTATCTCCGAGGCCGCCGCGATCTGACCGGCGACCGGTCCCGTGGTGTAATCCGAGACTACCTCGGCTCTGATCCAGTAGCGCGACTGTCCGTTAATCACCCGTTTCTGCCAGTCGACTGGAATTGCCGCGTAGTCGGTCCAAAAGAGCCAATCGACAATGGAAGCGGCCAGATCGGCGCTGCCGTTGGCCGGTGTAAACGTTTCCCAACTGGTGCCATCCCAATAGCTGAGTTGGAGGGTGCCACCGATCCCCAGGGTCGAAAGCGTCACTCGGGCGACACGAAAGCGTCCATCCATGCCAAGATAAAGACTGTCGCCGCTGTCCTTGACCAGGCACCCCGACGACGAGTGGTAGACATCGGCGGCCGTGTTGCTGGCAGCCTGCGACGTGAGGTCCTGATAGACCGCCGCCGAGGCGTCGTAGAGCAGCACCGAATCAAACGGAGCCGAGCGTTCATCGAGCACCTTTGCAGCTTCGAAGCTGCCGGTGCGGCGGTCAGTGAATCGGGCTATTCTCATATCACCACCGATCGGGTCAAGATATACGACCGCCGGGATATTCCCCTCGAAGAGCATCTGCGGACATACCGCCGGAAGCGAGGTCAGGGTAGCGACAGCGCCCCAGTTGCTGCCGTCGTACTCGCGGTAGAATAACTGACCGCGATTATAGGCCACGCCTAGCCGGCCGTCATCACCGACGCCGGCATCGAAGTTGGAGTCGAACACCGAGCCGGTGGCGATATTGTACGGGCTGGACCAACTGCCGCCGCTCAGTGCCTGCGAACGAATCGATAGTGCGGTATCCTGGTCATGGTATATTACGTGCACCGAACTACTGTCAATTACCAGCCGCGACCACGCAAACGTCGAACCGGAGTGGATCTGATCGCCGGCATCCCCGGAGCCACTGCCCCAGGTGGCGCCGCCGTCCGAAGACGACTTGACATAGATCCACCGGGTCGGAGCGGCGAATCGCGAGTATGACACCCAGAGACCTCCTTCCGGGGCGATAGCCAGTGACGGATCATAGCACTGTGCCCCGTTGTAGACGGTCACCTTGGAGCCGACCGACCAGGTACCTTCGCCGAACGTCAGCTTGCGGGTCACCAGGTGGTTGGTGGACTGCTCGCTGTAGACGACATGGATATCGCCGTTGGCGGCCATCCGGGCGTCGAACGTCTGGTTGGCCGCGTCGGAGGCTACGGTCGTGAGGCTCGACCAGCCGCTTCCAGGGGCATCTGACCAGGCCAGTCTGATTTCGGTGGCCGACGTTTGGATCAGAGCCGCCCTGCGCCCCGTGTAGGGACCCGACAGCACGGCGAACAGCTTCGACTGCATAGGGTAGCCGAGACCGAACGTGGCCGTGGTTTCTGTGATTTTCTTCTGCATAGGTTCCCGCCTGAAAGGGCGAACCCGAAGAGCTTCCGGGTTCGCCCGGATCGATTAGCTGAATACGGTGTCGAGGATCACTGACGCCTCCCGAATGACCTTGGCGTAGGTAACCGACTCGGAGATAACCGCCTCCTCAAACCGCTGCTCGATGATCTTGTCATACTCGATCATCAGCGGCTGGGTCACCACTTCCTCCACGGCGAAGCGCGTATCCAGACCGAGCACGTAATCGGTCGGCACCTCATCGGAGCGAACCAGCGCCGCCCCCAGCGGGCTGAACAGCTCACCGCTGTTCTGGAACCGGTAACCGGCCAGCGGATCCTTGAACTCATCCAGTGTCAGGATGGTCTTGAGCGTGTTGACGTGGCAGATGAGACTGTTCATCTCGAACGGAGCGAACTCCGCCCAGAGCGTGATCAGATCGTCGTACGACAGCGTACCCGAAGTTGCAGCGTTGACCACCGCGGCGGCGTTGTCGTTGCCGTCGCCATTGATGATCGTGTCCACCAGCATGCCGATCTTGTCGGTCTGCATGCGGAACCCGATGTACCAGAGCAGGACGCGGAACTGCGAGCTACTGCGGTACCGCAGCGCTTTGTAGCTCGACTTCAGCGCCAGGCCATAGTCGCGCACGTTGACGGCGTGGTTCTGCTCGGTGACGAGCAGCTGCGGAATCTCGGCGCCTTCCCCGATCGGCCTCAGGGAGAAACGGTCGGTCCCCGACGTATCGACATGAAAAGGCGTGTATCGGTTGGTGCTGACGGTGGTAGTGTTGGCGATCAGCTTGCCCAGTTCCGGTCGCATCGCCTGTCCGCGCTTGATCTCTCGCGAGATGAACTCCGGCATCAGGGCGGACGCCTTCTGGAAGAATTGCTCCACCGTGGTCGGCTGCTTGCCGCCAAGCTGCACCCCGGCCAACGCCATTTGCCGCTCGAAGGCGTCCAGGCGTGAGCCAGACGCGCTCGGATCGTACTCGTCGCATTCGAGCAGCTCCGACAGCGTCATACCGCGGGCGTCCGCTTCCAGATAGAGGTCACGGTCGACCTCGATAGCCGCCGCGCGGCTCAGATCGACCCGGCCGATCGACACCATGCGGGCATCCTCACCGGCCAGTTCCCGGTTGCCGACCATATGCAAGAACTGATTGAAATCCATGATTGCCCCCTTAGTTCAAAAGAATGACACAGTCGGTCGTGCCGTTGACTGCCAGCACCGTTCCGCGGGCAATGTTGCCGCCAGCCGGATCGTCGCCGGTCAGGGCCGGCGCTTGCTTGACGGTATTGTTGGCGCCGCCAATCACGCGATCACCGACCGATGGCACCGTGGCTGATACCGCCAGGCGGCAGACTCCGCCGATCTGGACAGTCGCCCTGCGGTCGCCGTCGTCGTTGTCTGACAGGGTCAGGCTGATCAGCTTACCCAGAAGGATGTCACCGTCGCCGATCGGTCCGATTTGGTTGCTGCCGGTGAGGGTCACCGGCTCGCCGAGGTTGGCGTCTTTGAGGTCGTCGATCCCGCCCGTCTGGTGAATATCGAAAGTCGCCAGGACCGGCGCGATTGCCTCGAGATTCTGATCTCTTATAGACATTAGTGTTCTCCTATTGCTCTTTTCTTATCCCGTGCGTTCGGGGGGTGACGTCGCGGCATCGCCGGACGCTCCTCCCCACCTCATTGGGTTTTCACGACCCGGACCCGCCCACCCCAGTTTGGAGTGCCGAAACTGCCTGGAAAGCAGTCCCTGAATCTGGCCGCCACCCGTCGATACGTTTCGATGAGCCGGTCCGGCGACTGAGTCGGCAGTTCGTCGACCAGGGCCGCGGCTTCTTCCCAGCGATCCCGCTTGCGGTCGACCGCCGCGATTGCTTTGATCATGCCGCCGATGCGCCGCTCGTAATCCTGACGCAGGACGACATGACTTTCGGCCAGTTCTTCCAGCGATTGCAGTCGCACGCATAGTGCGCCCAGGCGCTCGCGGAGTTCATCGAAATCGACTCGCGCCATGCCGGTCTCGTGCAGCAGGCCGACCACTTCCTCCAAGTAGGCTATTTCGCCCTTAGTTTTTTCCAAGGTTTTCTCCCGAATACTCAACGAGATAATCTTCAATCCGAATGAGACGTGCCTCGACATCGACCGAGAACCGGTAGAACTGCTCCTTACTGACGGTTCCCTCCTCGAGCAGCACCTCGATACCGGCCAGCCTTCTATCGAGCGCACCGACCACCGCCGCCTCGGCTTTGGCGGCCAATTCCACCTTGAGCGATTGAATCGTCATGGAGTAAGCCGCTACGATGCCAAGGATGATCGACAGCAAATTAATCCACCAGCCGTGAAGGCGCAGAACCGGTGATGTCCGCCCGTCAGTCATTGCTGTCTTCCCCTCGGTGGCTGGAGGGATAATCGGTAGAAGAGATAGCAGTCGTCGCCGTTAAGACGGATCGGCCGGAGCATGAATCGACCGGCCAGAGGGCCGCTGCACTCGAAGGACAGGCCATTCTGGCATGTTTCGAGATGAAGCAGGTTACCTTCAATGGCCCCGCCGAACGGCCGAGTTGCTCTGTCGCCTGCCTTCCGGGCTACAAAACGGTGCCCGGCGGCGAGGGCTTCATGGCTGAAACCGATGATATCGAACCCCGGCTGGCCCGGTCCGCCGCTTTCGCTATGCCCCGTTATCGAACCGATATGCAGGCGCGCCGTGCGAGCATCCGGCGAGAGGCTCAGCGAGCAACGGCGGGTATGTGATCGGACCTGTTCAGGTGGTCGGTATGAGTACCCGGTGCCAGGGTGGTCGTGAAGGAAAACGCCTGGTTCGGCAGGCCAGATTTCGACCCCGTCGCGCGTCATGATTTCCTGAGCCGCTCGCTCAAGATGCTCGCAGTCGGTGATGCGATAGGGAACGATGCGTATGTCCAGCGATGACTTCGATCTCACCCTCGGCAGTGACATTATCCCTTGCAGGGGAAAGACGTTGAAAAAGAGACGAGTGACCGCAGAAGTTCTCCTCGCCAGGTGATCTTCCAGCTCTTGCCGCGAGCAGCGTTCTTTGCCGCGATAACCGACCAGCATGCCGTAGACCGGCTGATCGGGTCGGAAGCTCTTCGGCTGGTACTCACGCGACAGCGGCACAGGTGTGCCGTCCAAACGGGTCATAAGAAGCTCATCGTTCGAGATACGCGCCGCCAACGGGAGGCCGTCGTAGCGGGGAATCACGAGGTACGGACAGTTGCGTTTGAGGTTGTCCGGTGAACTGATTCCGGTAAGACGAGTCGCGGCGGAGGCTGCATCTTCCGTGCCTCGCAGATCCCTGGAGACTGACGTATCCGGTACCGCGCCGCGATAGACCAGCGACGTTTCCAGTATCCGTTCAATCCGGCGGTAACTGAAATGGCACTTCTCCCCGATGCCGCCGCGTTGGTACTCCTCGAACGGCTCATGCTCGCAGCGACGGATATCTTTCCCACAGATGGAGCATTCGGGCAGGTGAAAAGTAAATGCGATGGAGCATTCCTTGTAAATACCGCCGTCGATGTTATCCCGAAGTTGCTCGGCGCCGTCGGCCGACCGCAGCCAGTAGAAGTAGCTCTTGACCCAGGGACGGTTGTGGCGTTCGACCATTACGGCGTGGAAGTTTCTCCCCACCGGTAATCGGTCCTTGCGATGACCTACCAGGACAGGCGAGTCGACCAGCAAGCGGGCCAGGCGCTCATGCTCATCGGACGGAAACCGCCCGCCAAACGAATTAACCTGGTCGGAGACGATATACATCGCCCGCACGTAAACGTCGTCAGCCGTCACCTGTGTCGGCGGCTGTATGTTGGCGTTGATGAGATCAGCGAACTCCGGCGGGATAGTCTCCCCCGGCTCCGCCAGTTGAGCGGCCACCCGGCCCAGACTTGTGGTCATTCATATCCTCAATTTGCTTTTCATCATCCGGGCCCGGGCGGCATTCTGCGTGGAATCACCATCAAAACTGTGCAGACGTTTACGGGCTCCAGAGTCCACGGGACTCCCGGCCAAACCGTGCCGAATAGACATATCCCACTGCAAGACAAACGGTTAACATGGATGGGCGGGCGCTGGTCGGATCAGGGCACGGCCTTTGCTCAAGCAGGGTTGGAGCTTCAAAAACCAGAGCTCCAAGAGGTAATCTGAGATGACACTTTACAAAAGCCGACCGAGCCAGCCCCTCAAGTGGGCTGTAGCCCTGATCATCTTCATCATGGCGATGTGTATTACTTTCTCGGATGTCTACGGTACACCGGGAAATGCCGGTGACAACGGTACCGTGACCCAGGACGGCAGTTCCGCAGACAACTCCGGCGGATCGAATGGCAACCTGGGCACGGGCGATGATGACCCATCGCCGGTCGCCGTGCCTGAACCGAGCACTCTTCTCCTGTTGGCCGGTGGTCTCAGCGCGCTCTACGTGGTGCGCCGGCTCAGGAAACAGAAATAGACTAGCACCCCAATCCCCTCCCTCCTGCGCCTTCCGGGCGAGTCCCGCTCGGAAGGCGTTTTGTCTGATCGCTCAAGCACGGCCGACTCTCGGCGGTGGCGGCGGCGCGCTCCTTCGCCGCAACGGCCAAAGGGCCAGGCCCAGCGCCATCAGGGCGTCGCACTCGTTGTTGTCATCCCACCGCGCCTGCCGAAGCTCGTCCTCGAACGACCAGCTCCGTCCCGGTCCGTCGGCGAGCTCCCAGCGATCATACGCGATCGCTTTTCGCGCGTGCGTCAGCTCTACATTGGTCAGCAACTCCGCTTTGGCCGCCGGGGTGAAGATAACCGCCTCGGGACGATAGTCCCGCAACTGTTCCACCACCACATCACCCAGCCCGGTGGCGTCGACCACCAGTCGTCCCGGATACTGCTGCTGGCGCCGCCGGATCTTCTCGAGCACGACCATCCAATCAAAATGCCGGAACCGTTCCAGGGCCACCACGCGCATCCGGTTGCCGGCAACTTCAACGGTGACACCGACCGTAGCGGTCCGCTTGCGCGCCAGGTCCCAGCCCGAAATATAGAAACGGCCGCCCGAGTCGCCCTCCGGCTCCCATTGTCGGAAGGCTTCAAGAGCGGTATCGACATATTCGCCTCTGAGAATCTCGCCGCCGGCGTCTACGAACTGCCCCATGATGTTCTGTTTGAGGCGGCTCTCCGAGAAGTACCTGACCCGTTCGTCGAGGTAATCTCGTGAAATGTGGGGGTTATCCCGGCTGTCACCTGACTGGAAATAACCGGGGCGGCGGCCGTCGATTACTTCGCGCGCCCGGCGATAGAACCAGTTCTTGCCGTTCGGGGTTGACACCAGATCGAGCCGCCCCTCGCGGTCGGCCAGGCGCATCAGGATGACTTCTTCAACCACGTATTCCGGCGAGGTCTCAAACGCAACCTCGTCGAAAATGAACAGATCATAATCATTGCCGAGCAGGTGCTCGCCGCGATTCTGGGTGCTTCGCGATTCGATCCCGGCCCCGTTGCCGAAGATCAGCGTTGGGTACGGCGTCCAGGTGAGGCTGTCCACCAGCGGTGCCAGGATCGGCGACTGCCGAACCAGTCGGAGGGCCTGGCTGAAAACGAGGTTGGCCTGGTTCTGGGTGATCGACGCCACCACCGCGCGGTAGCGGCCGCACCGGTCGTACTCCAACCGCCGCACCCGGTAAAGGGCGTGGTGGATCAGTTTCACCGCCGACACAAACGACTTCCCCCACCGATTGCCCGTCACGAGCACGTTCTCGCGGGCGGTGGAGCGGGTCAGCCAGGCCCGCTGGCCCGGATGCGCATCAATTTCGAGAAAGCGCTGCCCGAAATAAACCGGGTCTTCAAGGCCGCGACGCCAGTCATCGTAGCTCGGAACCGGACTTACAGCAGTTCCCAAACCTTCTCGCGCGCCTTGTCCTGATCGATCAGTCCGGCCTGATGCAGTTTGATGATATTATCCACCCGGCCGGTCTCCACGTCAAGGTTCTCCCTGGCCTGGTAAGCGAAGCTGTTGTCGAATTCGAACCGGCAGCGGGCGTCGCTTCCGGCCAGAGCCAGATCAATGTCGCCGATCCATTCAAGAAAGTGGGCCACCTCGGCCTGCACCGAGCGCACCTGCCGCATGACCACGTCGAACTTGAACCCCGACCAGGTGGTGGTGGCGCCGTAGGAGTAGCCGAGCAGGTACGGAGCCAGGTGCGTCCCGGCGCAGATTTCCTCGATCATCGCCCGATGCGACATGAACCAGCTATTGGTTACCTCGCGAGACTTCTCGGGAGCCACGTGATCGATCTGCACATTGTCCCACGTGACCGGGTTGTCGTCGACTTCCAGAGACTTGATCATGCGTACGGTGGAGTCGAAGTAGCTGTTGATCCGGTCGGTGTAAGCGTTGTCCGACTCCCCGCTCAGCCGTTCGGGCGGGGTTATCTTAACATGCAGTCGGTGAAACCCGGAGTTGTGACTGGCCCGCTTCATGTCGTCGACCAGTTGCTGCTCGACATAGGTCACGAATGGAATCGCCTGAAGAATCGAACGGCCGAACGGCTGGGCCACACCGCCATTGAGCGGGATGTAATAAAAATCGGGACGTTCCAGCGGCAAAGTCCGATTGTCCAGTTCGAGCACCAGCCGACGTCGGCCGTCGGTTTCTTCCGCCCGCAGATCGGCCGGGTCCACCGGCAGGAACTGGTCCACGGCGCTGGAGTCGGCATTCACCGTCAGAAAACCGGCGAAAAGGCCATCGCGATAGAGCGACGTGAACAGCTCCGGCAGCATACTGTCCAGCCCGATTCGGTTACCGGACGGATTCGTGTATAACCGCCGTGCCAGCTGATCCAGACGCTCTTGTGCTGAATCTGCCGAGCGCCCGGTCTCACCCGCGATCCTGAAACAGCCGGGCGCGGCGGCCAGCCGCACCCAGGTCCAGACACAAGCGTTGACCGCCGGAATGTGGTCGGTCAGGAAGCGATACAACAGCTTGCGCCACCGGCCGGTTTCAAAATCATGGTTAGTCCACTTGAGCACCGCGCCGAGTTTGTCGGCGGTGGTTAACTGCTTGCGGCCGGCCGGCTTGACCAGCGCGGCGTCCCTCTGGACTCGGGATGTAGCCGGTGCCAGAGCGGATTCAGACTCAGTAGTGGCAGACATCACACCCTCTTTTTGCGAAGATCACGACTTTCGACAACACCACCGGTCCTGATGTTTTTCTGAGCCAAAACAGCCCGCGCTGCATGACTTAAAACCTTGTTGCTCCCACGGGTCGCCGCTATATTCGCGGAAATACGGCACTGATCCGCGCAAGACAATACTGTGCATATGAAGGTTATGCGGACCTGTTTCTTGATCGCTCTTGCAGGTTGGGTCGGGTTATCCGGCTGCTCGGAGAACCCCGCCCTGCGGGCGCGCTACCAGGCCGAGAAAATGTTCTTTCAGGCGGAACGAGTCGCCCGCAGCGCCCGGGTCAGACCGGGCCTCGTCACACCGGAACTCTCGCGACAACTGGGCCGTCAATACGGGGACGCTCTTGAGTTCTGTTACACCGCACTCGACTCGGTGCCGGCCTCGGTCCGGCCGCTGGAACATCGGCAACTGTCGGATATCGCTTTTCGCGCCGCCACCCGCCTCTCGCAGCTCGCGTTCGCCCAAGAACGGTTTGACAGCAGCGTGGCGGTCCTGAGCCGCCTGATGGCACGCGTACCGTTAGCGGGCGCGCCGAACGTCTCGGTGCATCTCAATCTCGGGCGCGCTTTACAGGCCGCCGGGAAATGGGACTCGGCGCTGTCCATGTACGATTACGCTGTCGACCACTTCTATCCTCCGATGGATGACCGGGGCGACATTCTGGTCGGCCTGTTCAATCTCCCGAACCAGATTTACGAAGGACTTCTCAAGGTCGGGGATACGAGCGCGGCGCAGGTGCAGGCGACTGAGGCAGAAGCGTACTATCGCCTGCTGATCGACGAGTACCCCGGCAGCAACCTGGCCGGAGCGGGGCATATTAACCTGGCGAAACTCTACGAGCGGCTCGGACGCTTCCACGACGCGGTGGCTGAGTTGAGCCGGTTGACCGACACCACCGGCCGGGTCGCCACTCCGGCCCAGCTCCGGATCGCCTCGCTGCGCGCCACCGAGTTGCGCCAGCCGGACCTGGCCATCGAAGAGTATGACCGGATCCTCGAACGCCTTACCGGTCGGGACACTCTGCAGCGACCGATGGTCATGTACAACAAGGGACTGGTGCAGATGCATCAGCAGGAGTATGACCGGGCTCGGCGGACGATGAACGAAATCAAACGCCGGTATCCAGGTTTCTTCAATCAGACGGCGAACGTGCAGTACGCCATCGCCCGGACCTATGAAATGGAGGGTGAGCAGGACCGAGCGGAAACCGAGTACAAATACCTCATTAACGGCTTCCCCGGATCGGAACCAAGCCTCGCCACCTATCTCTACCTGATCCAGCAGTACACCCAACAGGGACGTCAGCAAGAGGCGGACCGTTACGAGGATTTCGCCGAAGCCGAATACGACCGGATCGCGGCCACCCGGCCGGGCACCCGCGCGGCCGCCGCGGCTTTGAGCTACAAGGCCGAACTCAATCGCCGGCGGGGCAACTGGAGTCAGGCCACCGCGTTACTGACCGAGGTCTTTGACAAGCACCCCACCAGCGAGATCGGTTTCAGGGCGGCGATTGTAGCGGCCGTCATATACCGGGACGAACTGCACAATGAACCGGCGGCCGACTCACTTATCGACGAGTTGAAAAGAAGGCTGACCACAGTTGACGAAACGACTGATTTTTAGGATCTTACGCCGATATAAGCTGTACAAAGCAGACGGCGATACCAAGGACCTACTGGAGGAACAATGAGACTGATTGCCAAGACCTTAGCCTGCCTGACCTGCCTGGTGCTGGTGCCATTGTTGGCCCAGGCGCAGCAGGATGCGTTCGGCAAGATCGATACGATCTATGCGGATGTCGCCCGGATCGACGATGTCACCGTGACGGTGACGATTTCGTACACCAACGACGAAAACGTGGTTGGCCTGCAGATCCCGTTCAAGATGGACGCCGGCACGAACCGAGTGGTAGCCGACTCCGCCGTGTATACCGGCGGGCGGATCACCGAGGCCAAGTGGGCCTATCCCGGCTTTCGCCCGGACACCGCCATCCAGTGTGTCACTCTGGGGATGATCGCCAATATCGGCCCGACCGAAAACAAGCTCGTCCCCGGCAGCGGCCGCCTGGTGACCGTGTTCGTCTCATCGATCGAAGACAAGAAAATCGAAAAACTGAGCATCGACACGACCACGGTCGCCCACGGGGTCAGCCTGATGGCGGTAGCCGACATATATCAGGGCAATGACACCCTCAACCTGGACATGGTTCAGCGCCATATCTACCCGGCCTGGGTGGTTCGTTACCAGGAAGAGTAGATTCTCCCCCGATCGACAAAGGAGAAGCCCGGACGATGGTCCGGGCTTTTGTCGTTTCGCCATCTGAAGGTTATTCTTCGTCCGATTCTTCATCCTCGTCCGGCAACTCACCGAGCTTGGCGGAGACTCTGACACTTTCCCCCTGACTGACAAACTCATCCAGTCTGGACCATTGATCCTCGGTCAGGCGACGCCTGCGATACAATCCGAGGACGACGGTGTTATCCAGCTTGAGGCAAATATCGCGGGTGCCTTCGTCCCATGACCGCACCAGGGCTGAGAGTTCGGCGTAGCGCTCCTGATTCTCGGTCTTGGTCGGCAGTTTCTCGGTCGGCCGGATGCTGACGGTCACCTGTCCCACCGACCCCTGCAGCTTGCTGACCCCCAGATCGCGGGCGGCCGCGGTTATCTGTTCTTTCAGCACGTTCAGTTCTTTCTTCAACTGTTTTTCCTGGTGATCCAGTCGAGCATAGGTGTCGGCCATCTCGGCAGCCTCTTGATAGGTGGCTCTGGTCTCGTCATCGTCTTCCTCTTCCATCACAAACTGGTGCCGCTTGATGGGACACAGGCGCGCGTAGTCACAGAACCGGCAGAGCCCGCTCTCTTTCGGCGGCCAGTCGGCCAGTCGCTCGGCCCGGGCAATCTCCAGCGCCTCGGTCCGGAACTGTTCAGCCAGGTCGTCCAGTTCATCGGGTCGCAGCCGGCAGCGGATTACTTCGTCGTGCCGCAGGTAGTACTGGGAAAGCTCGATCCGTTCGAAATGCGGAAAAGCCTCCCGAACCGCCAACTGGTACAGGCCCATCTGAAGCCGGAACGACGGGTCCTTCGGTCCGGCCGGAAGACTCCGCGAGGTCTTGTAGTCGCAAATCTCAGCCGTCCCGTCGGCCATTTTCGACAGCCGGTCAACGCGGCTCGTGAAGCCGACCGGGCAGTCCGGCAGATCGAAATCGAGCCTTCTCTCGGCCAACAGAAGTGTCCCCTGATCAAACGGCTGATAACGCTCATGGAACTTCTCGAGCATCTGCCGTCCGTTGGCGATGTCACTATCGACGGTGGTGTTTTCGGAACTGGGGACGATTTTCTCACGGACCGGGCCTTCCCATTCGGCGTCGAAGCCGCGGAGCATAGCGTCAAGAGGATACAGCCGGCCCTCCGCCGCCCACTGGTAGGCCGTCTTAAGCTGACGGTGCACGGCGTTCCCCAGGTGGTTATATGCGTACAGCTTCCTGGGGACCGGGACCTTGTCTATATACGCGAACTTGAACTGGCGCGGGCAGTTGCGAAATGTGCCCAGGGCGCTGTGGCTCAGTTTGGACCTCATATCCCGAATATAGGGGTCGCGCCCGCCGACCTGCAATCACATTATCGACAGCAGGTTACGGCCAGCGATTCGCCCGCCACAAGAGAAGGGCCGGGCGTCCTGGCTGCCCGGCCCTTCCGTAACACGACAAGAAGGTAACGTATCGGTAATACTATGTGACCATTCCTTTATACAAATTTACCCAATCTTGTCTCACCCGAGCCCAGACATATTTTTCGGCCTCCGCCTGCCCTTGAGCGGACAGGCTCTCGCACAGCTGCTGATTCTCGATAAGTTCAATCACCGCGTCAGCCAGCCCCACATGGTCACCCATCGGCACGAGCAGGGCGTTTACGCGGTCGCGCACCATGTGAAGAATCCCATCGGCATCGGTCGTAACCACCGGGAGTCCGGCCGCAAAAGCCCGGACCAGGGCCGGCGGGGACTCATCGACCAGCGGTGTATGGAGAAACAGATCGCATTCCTGATACATCCGCAGGACTTCGTCTTTCCCGGCCGCACCCTTGAACTCAACGCCATAGAGGCGGTTCCGGGCTACCCACCGTTCCAGATCCACTCGCTCCGATCCATCGCCGACCACCACCAGTTCACAGCGCGGGTATTTCTGTTTGACCAGCCGAAAGGCCTTTATCGCCAACTGGACATTCAGGTCGGGCTCCAGCGACGTATTGACCAGTATTTTCGGTTGCGGCTTCCGGCGAACGCGGTGCGTGATGCCGTCGAGCGCGACCGGCTGGGTCACCATCCGGACCGGTACCCCGATTCGACCCAGGACCTTTTGAAGATACCGTGAACCGACGACCGCGGTGTCGGCGAGCCTGAGCACCGGAATCAGCCAGCGGCGGTACCGCTCCAGCAGCGGTTCGATTTCGGCCGACACAAAATGAAGCAACGGCCTCTTGCCGAAGAACCTCGCCAGAATCAAGGTTGGTATCGCCTGACGGAGAATCCGACCCGACGAACCACATGGTATATGCACCACGTCACAGGACCGGAGCTTCAGAAGTAGTCGGCTGAAACGTCGGACAGTCAGTCGGAATCGGGCCGGTACCCACAGAAGCGGCCGGGTGGACGCCGGCGCGGTGTCGATCTCGGTGCCGTGGACGGTGGTGGTCCAGCCTTCACCGGCCAGCGACTCCGCAATGACAGACCCTGTCCCGGCTGCCGTGACGCCGTCCTGAGGCACAAACAGCACCCTCGGGAAATCCCGGCCGGCTCCGGCGTCCAGAGCCGCCCCGTCTATTGCCCAACTGCGGTCAGATGCATCCATTTTCGTTCCTGCCGGTCAGCGGTGGTATAAGACCGCCGTCCGTGCAACTTATACACCTAATCGGACAACCCGGCCGAAACTGCAAGGCCACGGCCGAACCGTCCCAATGAATTGAGGACAGCCTGTCAGTGCAGGCTGTCCTCACGATGAAATGGTGTTGTGTTTTAAGCCCAATCCCTGAGCTGAAACACATCCCCTTTGAGCGCCCCCTATCGTCTCCAAGATGCGTCAACAGTCGCTCAATTGTCTTCCCCGCTTGTTCTCCCCGAAAGGTCCCGCGAATTTCGACGAGGTCTCCAGCCCCCCAAATAACCTGGCCAAAGTCTCGAGACGCTCAACCCGACTGTAAGATGCGTGCCAACCGCAAGGACTTTCTCGGGTTCTTTGGGTTTTGAGCCAGACGGGCCGCGGGACTGGGTATTACAGACCTGCTGATCTCGCCAACCTGACCGGTGTCTCGGCTCGACCGGCGGTCCGGTTCCAATGCGGAACGGCGACTGTTTCAGGGCCGGATCAAACTGAAACAGATGAAACGCTCGAACCTCTCGACGGGCCGACCCCGGTATCTCTTACCTGAAGCGCGGTCAGAACCGCAAACCGAACTGAAAGCGGACGCCGTACTGGGTACTGCTGACTTCGTGCTCTTCCGCGAACAGGTCGCCCCGACTGGCCCCTTCATCGGGGTTGTCGGCGTAGTATTCACGATACCCGGAGACATCGACCCTGGCCCGCGACAATTCACCACTAAGGGAGGCGAAAGGCCGGGTCCGCCCCTGGCCTCGAACGTTATAAACCAAAGCCAACCGCCCGCCATACCCGAACCCCTTGCCGTCGGTTCTGATCTGGAAAAACCGGAGCACATGGTCGTCAATATCCTTGACGTATAGAAGCGGAGAGACCACCATCTTCAATTCGGCCGTGAACGATCCGATAAGGAACCTTGGCGCTACGCCGAGCTGCGGCCGGAGGTACCTGACTTCGTAGGTTCCGACCAGGTCGTCAACATAGAAGATATAGCGAACCAGATTCGAATCCGCATCCACCCCATACTGCCATCCGGACAGATCCACCATGCGGTGCTTGACCTTCTGGTATCCAAGCCCAACCAGCGCCGCCAATTCGACGGTCCGGCCCCCGACCAGCAACCGGGTGGCCTCAAACTCGAGTTCGGTTAACGACCCGTCGACGGTGGATTCGGTGGAACTGAAATCCATCGTGTAGTTGTGCAGAGTGATCCAGTCCCGGTCTGTCATCTTGCTGCCGGGATCGCCGACATGCAGCATCAACCTCAGATTGACCGTCCAGAGAGCGTGAGTGTCTTTCAGATACCTGAAGCCGACCTCGAGGCCCGCCTGCTTGACATCCAGCGGGAATACGAGTTTGCTGCCGCCGCCGACAACAAGCGTGTCATCTAACACTTGCGAAAAGCCGAGCTCGAATCGGGTGTCGCCGAAGTTCATCCCGGCCACGGGCGATACGCTGAATTCGTATCTGGTCTGGGCGCCGATATTCCCGGAAATCAAGAGAAGCACCGGGATGACCGCCAGCAGTGTCTGCTTCATATTCTTATCTCCTATTTCTGCAAGTCTATTTCGCTTACCGGTAATCCCGAAAGGATCACGACCCCGACGCCCAAGAGTTCGTACACCCGTGCCTCAGTTCTCGTGTGGAACGTTCGCCTGCGCCGTCATAATAGCCGCTGTGCGGACGGTCGTCAACCTAAACGCATCGACCCCCGCCAAATACTCCCTCTTTAAACGCGAAGCCGCCACCGACCTGAAGTCGGCGGCGGCTTTCCAGGGCATCCGGTTGGAGTCGTCCTTACAAGCCGGCAAACTGCACGTCTTTAAAGTACATGCTCGGGCGACGATTGCCCGATAAGATATACGGATCGTTGCCCATCTCGACCAGTTGGTTCCACAATTCGCCGTAGTTGCCGCTGACGTTCATCTCATTGATGGGACGAACGATGCGGCCGTCCTCGATGTAATGGCCGATGACGCCGTAGGAGAAATCACCGGTCGTGTTGTTGGAGTTGCCGCCGACAAAGCTGGTGACCAGAATCGCCTTCTTCGCCCGTTTGATCAGGCCGTCCAGAGGTTTGTCACCGTATTCGTATACCAGGTTGGAGTAGCCGCCGGTGGTCGGCTCCATCTTCAGCTTGCAGCTGTAGAACCAGTCGATGAGATACGACTTCAGCACACCTTTCTCAATCAGGACGCGCCGCCGGGACACCATGCCGTCGCCGTCATACAACTTCGAACCGATGCCCGATTCAATGAAAGGATCATCGATCATGGTGAACTTCTCAACCCCGATCCTCTCGCCCAACTTATCGACCAGAAACGAGTTCTTCCGGTAGATGTTGATGCCGGCGAGGCACGACAGGGTACCTCCGATGAGCTTGGAGGCGGCGCGATTTTGAACGATCATGTCGTACCCGCCGGAGGCCATCTTGACCTGTCCGAACTTAGCCTGCGTCCGCTCGATCGCCTTCCGACCCAGAGTCTGCGGCGATGGAATATCGCGACGGAACCGCCCACCGCCGTACTCGTAATCATCCACCCGGACGTCATTGGCATCTTTCATAGTCACGTCGGCATAGGCTGAGAAAAACGTGCCGCTTGACTGACCTTCGAAACCGTTGCTGAGAACGAGCACCGACTCGCCGTAGGAGTCACTGTAATTTCCCAAACAGGAGACTACTCTGTCTCCGCCGGTCCAGGCCGCTTCTTCGCACTCGCGCGCAATCCTGACACGTTCCGCCGAGGTGACGCTCTCGTAGGCCGAGTCGACCAGTTTGAGGTCACGCTCGACCAGTCCCTGACAGTACTTGATATCAGTAATGGACCGGTCGGGATCGGGCGTCAAATAGCGGGTCATCGCCACCGCCTCCTCGATAAACCGGCCGAGCGTCTCCCTGCGCAGATCATTGGTGGTATGGTTGGAGTAGCGCCCGCCCAGATAGATCGACAGGCTGAGGGAGTTCTGGGTCGATTCCTTGAGTTGATCGATCTTGTGATCGCGATGATCGACATCCACGCTGCGCTGAAAATTGACGTTTACGGCCGCGTCATCCGCGCCCGCTCTCTTGCACTGGCCGACCACCCAACGGGCCAGCTCCAGTCTTTCTTTATTCGTCATGGTCTTCTTCCCATTCTGATGTCATAGTGAGTCGCGCTTGTATCCGCTGTCTGACAACGGGCTGTCATCCGACACCCCCAACCGTTATGGACGATACCAGCACGGTCGGTTGTCCGAGCGACACCGGCACAGACTGTCCTCCTTTGCCGCAACCCCAGGTCAGCTCCGACAGAGCGAAATCATCAGCCACCATCGTGATCTTCTCCAGCACCTTGGGGCCATTGCCGATGATATTGACATCCTTGACCGGAGCGGTCAGCTTACCGTCCTCGATCAGGTTGCCGCATTTGACATAGAAGGTGAAATCACCGGGACCGATTCTCACCTCACCGTTCGTGAAGGATTCGCAGTACAGGCCCTTTTTGACGCTCCTGATGATCTCTTCTTTAGTGTGCGGTCCGTTGAGCATGTAAGTATTCCGCATGCGCGGCATCGGATTATGGCGGAACGACTGGCGCCGCCCGTTGCCGGTTGGAGCCACGCCGTAGAACTTGGAGCTAATGAGATCGTGCATATATGTCTTCAGGACACCGTCTTCTACCAGAACCGTCTTCTGGATTTCGTTGGCCTCGTCATCGACGTTGAGTGATCCACGCCAATAAGGCACGGTGCCGTCATCAAGGATCGAGACGATATTCTCGGCGATCGGCTTGCCGATCCGGTCGGCATAAATGGACTCATTCTTGCGGTTGCAGTCCGCCTCCATACCGTGCCCGATCGCCTCATGCAGGAGAATACCGGAGTCGCCGGCGCCCAGAACCACCGGCATCTCGCCGGCTTCCGGCTTGACCGCGTCAAACATGCGAAGGGTATCCCGGACCGCGTTGCCGGCCACCCGGTCCAACAACTCATCGGTGTAGTACTCCATGCCCTTACGCGCCGAGACGGAATACTGCGATGTCTCCCTACGACCGTCAATCTCCGCCGTGCAGATCCCGTACATATACGTGAGAGGTCGGTAGTCGCACACGGCCCGTCCATCCGAGGTTGCTACCAGAACATAGGACGCGCTGTCACCGTAATACACCCGCCGCTTGACGAGACGATTGTCCAGAGCAGCCATCTTCTCGTTGACCGCCTGCATAATCGGGATTCGCTTGTCAACGGAGACTTCTTCCCAGCCGGTCTGAACCGGGTAGAAGTTCGGGGTCGGCCCGAACCTGAGTCCGGTCGGAGCCGACGCTCCGCCGTTGGCCGCGATATTGGCGGCGGTCTGAGCCGCCAGCTTCATCGACTTCGGGGTGATCTCCTCGGTAAAGGAGTAGCCGGTCTGATCTCCTTCCAGAACCCGGATACCGACGCCAAGATCCACCGACGTATAGGCCCGGCCGACCACGTCGTCCTCCAGAACGACATCCGTGCTGATCGTGTGCTGGAAATAGACGTCACAGTAGTCACCACCCTTAGCCAGGGCCGCGGCCATAACCTCTCTGATTACCGCCTCGTCCACACCGAAGTGGGCGTAATAGTCTGAAAGCTCACCCGGCTCTCCGCTGGGGCGGGCGAACGCAGCGGACGGGTTGAATCTGAGAAACCCCGGGATGGTCGCCAGCGCGATTCCCTGGGCCCCCAGTTGAACGAATTTCCGACGTGTCATTTGACCCATGAAGCAGTCCTCCACATTGTTATATCCAAGCAGTTGAGTACAATCGTTTGAGCGAGTGCATAGCGTGGTGTAGTATACCTATATATATTACTGACGCAAAGTCGGGACTCGAAGATTCAGTTTTCTGCAATCCGTTCTTCTCGCATCGGCGGGGAGCCCATGAGCCCGACGTAAGCCGCCACCCTTCAACTCCTGAGATACGGTAAGGTGGCAAACCTGACAAAAAACTAAAGAATTAGTACAACTTTTCCCGCCGGGAACGTATAATAGTGGTGAAAACCTAACGAATTAGGAGTTAGGCGGAGAATCCCAGCCTATGGCCCGTCACAAGACCCCCACTCTGACCGAAGCCGAACTGCGTGTAATGAAAGCCGTCTGGAAGATGGGCGCTGCCTCGGTAGCCGAGGTACAAGCTGCCTTCCCGTCGACTAAGCGATTGGCGTACAATACGATACTTACGATGATGCGAATCTTGGAACAGAAAGGCTACCTGGAACGGCAGAAGTTGGGACGGGCTCATATCTACCGTCCGCTGGTGTCGCCGGGCCAGGCGCGCAGCCGGGCGGTGCGGCATCTGGTCAGGAGTTTCTTCGAGGACTCCCCGGAGCAACTGGTGCTCTCGGTGCTCCAGAATGAACGCCTCACCTCTGAGGAAATCGCCCACCTTAAAGAACTGATAGACAAGCGAGGTTAAGATATGGCTGCTCTTTTTGACTCTCTGGCCAACCTGTCCCACGCCGGCCTTGCGTTTCCTTCGGCGGCTCCCGGCCTCACGACGCTATCTCGTGTGGTGGACGACCCTGGCTACAGCCCTGGCTGTGCCCTGTTTGATGGCCCTGCAGCTGAATAGCTGGTCATGGATCAGTTCCGGCGCCAGCGCACCGGCGCCGGCCACCTTTCAGGAGCAGACTGTCAACATCGCCAGGGCCGATTACTCGGATGAAGAAGCCTCCCTTTCGGCAAAGCACCGCGCCGCTCAGGCGTCGCAGATCGACACGGAGGCTGAAACATCGGCTGGAAACACAGGGTCAACACCGCCCGGCTCCACTGTCGTAAGGTTCATGCCGATGGGGCTCGCCCTGATGTGGGCGATTATGGTGATTGTCGGACTGGTCCGCCTGGGGCGTACGTACCGGCGGATTGTAGGCATCAAAGCGCGAAGCTATCCGCTCAACCTCGACCGGTATCCGTCCATCCGCAGACGGCTGACCGCACCCCACACCAGGGCTGTCACGGTCAGGCTTTCGTCGGATATCTCCACCCCTATGGCGGCCGGTCTGGGCAGCCCGACCGTGCTGATCCCGGATGCCGTAGCCGAGAATCTCGACGGAGACGATTTGGAGGCGATCGTTCTGCACGAAATCGCCCACCTCGAACGCTGGGACGACTGGACCAAGCTGGCCCAGAAAATCATCGAGGCCCTTTTCATCTTTCACCCGGCCGTGCATTTCATCGGCCGCCAACTCGAACTTGAACGGGAACTGGCGTGCGACGAATGGGCGGTGGCACAGTCGGGTCAGGTCGAGCGCTACGCGCGCAGCCTCACCCGCCTGGTGCAACTGACCAACGGCGGCATCACCACGCTGATCCCGGGTGCCCTCACCAGCCGCAAGCAGATCTTCCGCCGCTTCGAGCGACTGCTGCTGTACCTGCCGACCGATTCACTCCGTCGTGCCCGCATCAACACGGCCGGCCTGATGATCGGCATCCTGGCCGCGGCTCTTCTGCTGGCTGGCATTGCACCGGCGGTCACTCTCCCGTTTAGGCCAATGACTCTTGCCGAACTGGGCGCGGCTCCGACTGAGCCGCCGCAGCCCGACCGGGATCACGAGAGCGGCACGGCGCGCCGGGCCGCCCGGGTGATAGGCACCGGCCGCGTAGCCGACGACGGAACGGTATATGGCGCAACCATATCGACCAACGGCGAGGCGATCACCACTACCTACATCGATGACACCGTTACCATCTCGGCCGAGCAGGAGGGCGACCTTGAACTCTCACCCGACGGTCGCCAGTTGATCAACCTATCTCAGGATACCCGCTTCAAGTTTAAGGTCGAGTTGCGGAAAGACCGTTACACGCTCATCGTGGAACCCGGCGAGAGCGGCAGGCCAGAGTACACGTTCTATCGCAACGACCGGTTACAGGTTTACGACAAGGACGCTCAGCGGTGGTTTGGCGACATGCTCGAGTTCTTCGCTGCCGAGACCGGCTTCGCTGCCCGGGGACGGCTGAGGAAGCTCATGCAGGAAGGTGGCCTCGATGCGGCCCTGACCTTCATCGCTGACCACCTTTCACCTCATGCCCGCCGGTACTACTATGAACAGCTTCTCGAAATCGAAGAATTCAGCGAAACCGAATTGCGCCGCATCGGTGATCATGCTGATGACGTGCTGACCGATGATTATGACCGAGACTATATCCGTGAGAGAATAGACGACCTGACAGGCGAAGGCGACAACGGCAACGGTTACAGTTCGTCGTGGTCGATCAATTGGAGTGACGATGCCCAAAGCCGGAGTCTCGCCTCATCACGCAGCTCTCAATCGTCATCGACCGCCGTTTTCGCTACGAGTACCGATTCCGTTCGAGATCTGGACTCGATTTTGGCCGCTCTCAACCTGTCTCGGAAAATCATCTTTGACGCGGATTGGGAGGCCGAGTTCAAACGCGGCCGACCCTGGCTTAATGTCACCTTTTACTATGATCGTAATTCGCGGTCAAGCTTCTCGCTTGCCCTCGACACCTTCACCGGAATCGACGAAAGCTGGCGCACCGAGCGGGCGGACGACGTTCGCTTCCTGCTGATGCGCGGGGCCGGGGTGTTCGATTTCAGGGGAGGGTTTAACAGAGGTTTCGGCGACGGAGAGTTCGTTTTCCGAGTCAATGAAGACTACCTGCGCGAGCTGGACGAGATGGGTTACCGGGTTAGCCGCCTCGATGATTTCGAGCTTTTCAAGCTGGCCCTGTTCGACGTCAGCGGCACCTTCATCAAGGAAATGGAAGAGCTCGGTTACGAGGGTCTGTCTCTGGACCGACTGATCCAGATGAGAATCCACGGGGTCAAGCCGGAGGCCGTCCGGGAGCTGCGTGATCTCGGCTACCGTGTGTCGGCCGACCGTCTGATCGAGTTCCAGATTCACGGCGTCGCACCCTGGTTCATCGAAGAGCTGGCCGACGCCGGGCTGAAAAACCTCTCGGCGGAGCAGCTGGTCGAGTTCCGCATCCATGGAGTGGAAGCGGATCAGGTCGCGGAATTCAGGGACCTCGGCTTGGGGCGTCTCTCCGCCGACGACCTGGTCAAGTTTCGGATTCATCGGGTCACGCCCGATTTCGTCCGCGATCTCCAAAAGCAGGGTTACCGCGACCTTTCGCCCGACCGCCTGGTTGAGTTTCGAATACACAGTGTCAGCCCGTCGATGATCGACGAACTGAGTGAACTGGGTTACAATAACCTCACTGCTGAAGAGCTCAAGAACTTCAGCATTCACGGAGTGACGCCGGATTTCATCCGCGACCTGAGGGATCTCGGTTACGACCGAATTTTTCCGGAAGATCTGATCAGTATGAGGATTCACGGCGTCACTCCCTCATACATCAAGCGGATGGCCAAACGAGGTTACGATAACCTGTCGGTCGAAGACCTGATCGACTTCCGCATCCACGGCATCGACTGACCTCCTATAGGGCTGGTCTGCCGTTGGGTGGCCCACCCGCTTGCGGGCGCGGTACAACTGAGAACCCACAGCAGAACTGCGGGCTGACCGATCAGTCCGGAAGTACAGTCACCTCCCGCTGAAGCGCGGCACACATCCGGAGAACTAATTGGCGTCGACCACGAGGCCAATGCCGGTTATCACGACGTCGAGGTCGGGGAAACCCTGATAGTGCACCGAACCCGTCCCGCTGATGGTCACGTTCAGTTGACTGTCCGCGTGCACCCGGGCGCCCCCCGTTCCGCCGATAACGATACTCGTCGTGTCCGTCTGCAGTCCAAACGCCAGGAGGTCACCCACACCCGACATGACGTAATCATGCCGGATAGCCACGCCGGAAAGATGCCGGGTGCCCCATCCCCTTGGGGTGGGATTAGATTCGGAGATCAACGACCGCGCGTGAACCAATCATGTCACCTGTGGTAGGCCCACCCCTTCTCCCCCGCACCCGCTACTTCCCCTGCAACGCCGGCTTCTTGATGTCCTTCGCCCGCTTGACGATTTCAGTGAGCGCTTCGAGAGTAGCGTCGATATGCGCTTCGGTGTTGAACGGTCCGATCGCGAACCGCACCCCGCCGTGAATCTTCATCGTGCCGATCTGCTCGTGCACCAGCGGCGCGCAATGCAGGCCGGTCCGGGTGGCGATGTTGAAATCGACGTCCAGCATGATGCCGACGTCCCCGGCCTCCAGGCCGTCGACATTGATCGTAACCGTCGCCAGGTGGTTCTCCAGGCTGTCGCAGCAGTAAACGACCACGCCGTCGATCTTTCTGAAACCGTCCACCAGCTTTTTCGCCAGCTTCATCTCCCGGGCGTGGATAGCGGTCACCCCGCCCTGCTCGTCGATCCAGTCCTGCCCGGCCCAGAGCGACGCAATCCCCACCATGTTGGGGGTGCCGTACTCCATGCGGAACGGGTATTCGTCGAGATGATACGGATGGGCCGAGCGCACGCCCGTGCCGCCGGAGCGGGTATGCCGGATTTCGATCCCGTCGCGCACACACAGGCCGCCGATCCCGGTCGACCCCATGAGCGACTTGTGGCCGGTGAACGCCAGGGCGTCGACATTCATCCGGCGCATGTTGATGGGAACCATCCCGGCGGTCTGGGCAGTATCGATTACGAACCTGACATCGGTGGCCTGGCAGATCTCGCCGATCTCGGCCACCGGCTGGACCGTGCCGATCACGTTGGAACCGTGGTTGACCACGCACAGCTTCGTGTTCTTGCGAATCGCTTTCTTGATATCGTCCGGATCGACAAAACCGTTCTCGTCGAACCTCACGAAAGTGGCTTCCACTCCGCTATCGCGCATCAGGTGCCGGATGGGACGAATGACCGAGTTGTGCTCGACGTTGGTGGTTATGACATGGTCGCCCGGTGACAGCATACCCTGGATGAGAAGGTTCAGCGCGTCGGTGGCGTTGTAGCCGAAACAGAGCCGTTCCGGGACCGCTTCGTCGCCGCCGAAGAATCTCGTGAGTCGCTGCCGGAGGTTTTCCACGATGTTGCCGGCCTCGATCGCCTTGTCGAAACCGCTCCGCCCCGGATTGACCCCGCAGGAGCGATAAAAGTCTACCATAAACTGATAGACTTTGTCCGGTTTCGGCCACGAAGTCGCCGCGTTATCCAGGTAAATAAGATCGCCGCTACATGATGATTCCATTGCCCAACCTATCCTTCGCAATTACGGGCGCCGCAAAACAGATCGACGCCCCGAAACTACCCATCTGCCTCAATATAACGGCCTTTCCCCGATACGGCAAACAGATTCCTCTCCGGAGCCACAGCCGAAGTTATATCCCCTTACCGAGTGCTATTATAACTTGACCTGACCCGAGAGCATGAGCTAAAGTCACAGGCAAACGACTATCCGCTACCCGGACGTCGAACGGCAACTATCAACCGGAGCTAAGGTCATGATCGAAGGCTTCCGTTCCCTGTGCAAAAACGAAGATTACTGGGCGATCTGGTTCGGCTTTGCCATCATGATCGGCGCGCTTTTGGGGTGGATCCCTAGAATACCCAAGGTCGGCAAATGGACCGGCAACCCGCTCGACGCCTTCACGGTGGTCAAAGAGGGCGCGGTCGAGGGCACGACCATTCTGCCGCTGCTCGGCCTTTTGATCGGCCTGGCGGTTTTGACCGCTATCGGCGTGGCCATCATGAAGTGCGAGAAAGTCGGCAAATACGCAGCCGGGTTTGTGGTCGTCTTTGTCCTCGCCTGTATCAGCTACTGGATCGCCAACCAGACCGAAATCAAGTACTGGGGTCTCAGTTACGCCCTGTGGGCGCTCCTGGTCGGCTTGCTGATTTCCAACACCATCGGCACCCCGAACTGGCTGAGAGCCGGGGCTAAGACCGAGATGTTCATCAAGACCGGCCTCGTCCTGCTTGGCGCCGAGGTGCTGTTCGGGAAGATCCTGTCTCTTGGTCCTCCGGGGCTGATGGTGGCCTGGATAGTCACACCCGTAGTGGTGACATTCATGTATATCTACGGTACCCGGGGCCTGAAGATGAAGAACAAGCAACTGGTCATGATCGTGGCGGCGGCGACCTCGGTCTGCGGCGTTTCGGCCGCCATCGCCGCGGCGGCCGCCTGTCGGGCCAGGAAGGAAGACCTGACCCTGGGGGTCGGCATGACCCTGGTGTTTACGGTCCTGATGATGTTCTTCATGCCGCTCGCGATCAAGTGGATCGGCATGAACCACATTCTCGGAGCGGCCTGGATGGGCGGGACAATTGATTCCACCGGCGCCGTGGTGGCGGCCGGCTCCATGCTCGGTCCCGAAGCCGAGCAGGTCGCGGCTGTGGTCAAGATGATCCAGAACGTCCTGATCGGCCTGCTGGCTTTCTTCGTCGCGCTCTACTGGGTCACCTCGGTCGACCGCACCCCGGGAGGTCCGCGACCCAACGCCATGGAGATCTGGTATCGTTTCCCCAAGTTCGTGCTCGGCTTTGTGGCCGCGTCGCTGCTGTTCTCGTTTGTCGTGGTTCCCCTCTCGGGCGGCGACTTTGCGGCTGTTGAATCAGCTTATATTGACCCGGTTACCGAGAGATTACGCGGCTGGTTTTTCTGCCTGGCTTTTGTGTCAATCGGTCTGGAATCGAATTTCAAGGACCTGACCGCCCAGATGGAGGGCGGCAAACCGATGATCCTGTACGTCATCGGTCAATCGTTCAATCTGGCCCTGACCCTTTTTGTCGCCTGGCTGGCGTTCATGGTGCTCTTCCCGAATGCGATATGAGCAAGATGAGAGACGGGCGATGAAAGACAGCGCAGCCGTACCCGACTTACCCTGGACCGCGAGGTCAGCTCGACTGTTAATCGGCCTCGCGCTTCTGAGCGGACCCACCGCCCTGCTCATGAGCGGCGTCACCCCGCCCGGCCCGGCCGGTGAGGTGCTTCGCCACAACCGGGAGCAGCGGATCGATGCCTCGCCGCTGTTTTATTCCGAGGTGGAAAATATGGCTCAACTGGAGGCCGCCCTGCGCGATTCGAGGGCCGGCTCCTGCGAGCCCTGATCAACTGAATCGAATCGCTTGAATCTGCCGGACTACCTTGCCGACCATTTCCTCGCGGTTTCTCCGATTCAGTTCAAACAGAACAACATCATCACGCTGCTTGACGGTGTCAATCATGCCGCCGCCGCTCTGGGCCACCGTAGCCACGACGATGCGGTCCTGTTCCAGAACCTCACTCATCATCTGCCGGAAGCGGCGCGACAGGCACTCCATCCTGCCGATCTCGTCGATAATGATCAGCCGACCATCGCTGCCTTCCAGATCGAGGGAATTGAGGAATTTCTCGAATCCGTACACATTGATGCGATACTTGCCGACGATCAGGCGGCTGCGCATGTCCACATGGGCAAGATTCCGTCGGCGGCCGTCCAGACTGACCAGTTGAAACCCCACGCGGGTGCCGGCGTTGCGGATTTCCTCCGTGAAAAACCCGACCGGTTTGAGGGCCTTCAGCTCCTCGATCAGCTTCTTGATAACCGTTGACTTGCCGATCCCCGGCGCCCCCATGATCAGCAGATTCTTGGCGCCTGTCTCCATAATCTCCGCGCCGAAACCTACAACATTCGATCCTAAAAATCAACCCCCGGCCTGGCCGGCGGCCTCAAGGAGTCTAAGATATTGACAGACGGCGGGGTGGGCTATGAAACCGGCCGTCGCCATCCACTTACGAATGACGCAGACTCGTTAATCAGATACGACTCAGTCACGCGGAGGCAACCGCACAAGTCAAAAGGGGGAACCCAATAAGTCACCCTGAGCCTGTCGAAGTGTGACTTTGCCGGCGGACCTGACGGCCTCTATTTGATCCAGATCGCCTTGATATTGACGAATTCCTTGATGCCATAATGCGACAATTCGCGGCCATAGCCCGATTTCTTGACCCCGCCGAACGGCAAACGAGGATCGGACTTGGTCATCCCGTTGACAAACATCGCCCCGGTCTCAATTCGCCGCGCCACCGCCTCGGCCTTTTTCAGATCGCGCGACCAGACCGCCCCGCCCAGTCCAAATCTCGAATCATTGGCTACCGCAATCGCTTCCTCGGCATCCTGCACCGGAATAATGGCTGACACCGGCCCGAAGGTCTCTTCCTCGTAAACCGCCATCCCCTTCTTCACATCGGAAAGCACGGTCGGGAGGTAGAACGCCCCCGGTCCGTCGGCCTTTTTGCCGCCGCATAGCAAGCGCGCACCCGCGTTGACCGACCTCTGGACCTGATCGTCGAGTTCCTCCAGCAGATCCGTCCGCGCCATCGGACCGACCTTGGTGTCGTGCTGCATCGGGTCACCCATCTTCATCGCCTGCATGATCGCGGTCTGCTGCTTCTCGAACTCTTTCACCAGCGATTCGACCACGATAAACCGCTTGGCCGCGATACAGCTCTGGCCCTGGTTGATCATGCGGGCGGTCGCCGAAGTCGCCACGCAGGCGGAGAGATCGGCGTCCTCGAGCACGATATACGGGTCCGAGCCGCCCAGTTCGAGCACGGTCTTCTTCAATTCGCTTCCGGCGATCGACGCCACCTGCATCCCGGCCGGTTCGCTCCCGGTCAGGGTAACCGCCTTGACCAGCGGATTCCGGATGACTTTCTCGACCTGGCGTGAACCGATCATGAGCGTGCGGAAGATATGCTCCGGAAAACCGGCCTTGTGAAATATCTCTTCGAGCGCCAGCGCGCTGGCGGGTACGTTGGATGCATGCTTGAGCACGCCCGCGTTGCCGGCCATCAATGCCGGCGCGGCGAACCGCATCACCTGCCAGAACGGAAAATTCCACGGCATCACCGCCAGCACCACACCGAGCGGTTCGAAAGCGACAAAACTCCGGCTGGCGTCGGTCTCGACTATCTCGTCCGCGAGGAACTTCGCCGCGCTGTCGGCGTAGTAGTCGCACACCCAGGCGCACTTATCGACCTCGGCCAGCGATTCGGTGATCGTCTTCCCCATCTCCTGGGTGATGATCTCGGCGTACTTCTGCTTGTTTTTCCGCTGTTCTTCGGCGGCGGCATGCATCAGCCTGGCGCGATGCTCGAACGACGTCTCCCGCCAGCGACGGAACTCGGCGTCGGCCTGCTCGACTATCTGAGCGACTTCGGCGTCGCTGTGTTCGGAGTAGTCCTTAATCAGTTCTCCGGTGGCCGGATTGATCGCTTTCATCTGTCCCTCACTTATCTCCGAAATCAAAACGTTCGCACAGATTCCTCTCCAGCTTTTCGCTCAACTCGAAATTGACCGAAGTCTCGATCGGAATCTCGATCAAACAGAGCCGCTGGCCGGTGATTGATTCTGTCAAACAATCTGTGAGTTCACGCAAATTCGACGGCCGGTACCCTTTGATGCCGAAACTCTCGGCGTACTTCTTGAAATCCGGATTGGTCAACTGAGTGCCGAACGAGCGTCTGGCGTGACTGTGCTGCTTCCAGGATATTAAGCCATAGTCGTTATCATTGAATACTATGATCGTAAAACCGACTCCTAACCGGGTGGCCGTCTCGATCTCCTGCGAGTTCATCATGAACCCGCCGTCGCCCATAAGCGCCACCACCTGCTTGTGCGGATACGCCAGTTTGGCGGCAATTCCGCCCGGCAGAGCGATCCCCATGCTCCCCATCCCGTTCGAAAGGATGACCGAGTGGGGCTCATACACCGGGTAGTTGCGCCCGATCCACATCTTGTGGCTGCCGACGTCGGACAGGACAATATCCCCCGGGTTCATCAGCCCGCGTACGATATGCAACACGCCCGGCACCGTAAGAGCCTCACCCTCTTTCAGCTGATACGAATCGATATCGCGCACAATCTGATCTCGAAGCGGCTGGAACCACTTTCGGCCGAAACTGATCCGCTCCTTCTCGATCTGCACATTTAATTCCCACAGCGCACCGGAGACGTCGCACACAATTTCCACTTCCGGCAAGTAGTGCTCGTGCACCTCGGCCGGGGTGAAGTCGATATGGATGATCCGCTTCTCCCTCCCCGCGTTCCAGAACTTGGGATCGTACTCGGCGATATCGTAACCGACCGTGATGATCAGGTCGGCCACGTCGATCCCGCACATGACATAGTCGCGCCCCTGCAATCCCATCGCCAGGAGCGAGTGCTCGTCCCGGTCGGAGACCGCCCCCTTGCCCATGAACGTCGACACCACCGGGATATGGGTCTGCGCGACGAACTGGCGCAGGTGTTTCGAGGCCATCTTGCGGATCGCCCCGTTGCCGGCGATGATGAGCGGCCTCTTCGCTTCCTTGAGCAGATCCACCGCCCGGCCGATCGCTTTGAAATCGGGCGACGCCCGGCGGAGCCGGAGCGGCTCGATCGGCTGGTGGTCGCACTCCATCCTGGCCACGTCTTCGGGCAGCTCAAAATGGGTCGCCCCCGGCTTTTCCGTTTCAGCCAGCTTGAACGCCTTGCGGACCACCTCGGGCACGATCTGCGGGTTCTGGATACTGGCGTTCCACTTGGTGACCGGCCGGAACATGCCGACCACGTCGATATTCTGATGGCTCTCTTTGTGAATTCGGTCCGATGACCCCTGTCCGGTGATCGCCACCAGCGGCGCCTTGTCCAGGTGAGCGTCGGCCACTCCGGTGAGCAGGTTGGTCGCGCCCGGCCCAAGAGTCGACAGGCAGACCCCCGCTTTGCCGGTCAGTCTGCCATAGACATTGGCCATGAACGCCGCCCCGGCTTCGTGGCGGGTGGGCACGAACCGGATGGACGACTGCTCCAGCGAGAACAGGAGGTCCTCGTTTTCTTCGCCCGGCACGCCGAAGACGTACTTGACCCCTTCCCGTTCCAGACACCTGATTATGAGATCGGAGACCTTCACAGAGTCATATCCTCATGG